>Ga0182030_10005241_pt1 | contig 27550 bp, 27 predicted proteins | sample 812S3MmetaG_FD_121299 | JGI IMG/M metagenome (GOLD analysis project Ga0182030, IMG submission 121299) | Permafrost microbial communities from Stordalen Mire, Sweden - 812S3M metaG (Illumina Assembly) | ecosystem: Environmental > Terrestrial > Soil > Wetlands > Permafrost | place: Sweden... | reverse complement strand
TGAGGGGAATTTTGAAGTATTATTATCAATAAGATATATGGCGTTGTAATTCTTTTCTGCAACTTCGCTGACCTTGTGGAAAATCCATGTATCTCGTTATACCAATGACAATCTGCTTGACGGTGGAAAATCCATGTATCTCGTTATACCAATGACGATCTGCCCGACAAGCGAATAAAACTCCTTCTTACATCTGCACTGTCCTAATCCGTCTATGTTTGGCTTCTAACTGAGGGCTGGACAGGTGGAAGAATATAGCAATCCCCTCCGCTAAAGCGAAAGACTCCGGTAGGAATGAGTGCATTGCAAAGACATTGTTTGACGGGGCAGTAGCGAATAATTCGAGGATTCAACCCCAGATAATGGCAGTTGATTTCTTCTAGACGGCTAGTGCCATGCAAGCGTGAGACTAGTACATACATCAGATTCATGTTCCGTCGAGGAAAGCTCAGAACGTGTTCAGGGCCCGTCCACGTAATTTGTTGACCGGGATCTGCTTCCCACTTCGCTACTTTTTGGGATCCCTCGTCAGGCAACATTATGACAGCGATTCGAGTTGAATAGGTGATATTTTCTACCAACTTGGCCGTCAGTATGTCGAATGCTCGTTTTCCTCGACTTCTAGTGTCTAACAGATTGCCGTTCGGGAGCACCAGGGTCAATGTCTTTAGCTGTGGTAGACTTAGGACGATATTTTTGACCATTTGTCCAACCAATTTGAGCATTCCCCAATCCTTAATGTCCTCCAGCTCTGCAGGTGGTGTTATTTTTGTTGTCAGAGAAACATGTTGGACACTCGTGCATTTAGCGACGAGAGTGATCGGGAAGCTGGGCAGAATGCTTGGTATAACCTTCATTCTCCCCCCTCCTCCAAACCATTGACTATTGAATATTAGATAAAACGGTTATCACGCATGGAACGCGAGCATACGTATACTCAAGCCGGAGTTTCCTAGCTCTGCCTAAAACAGCTGGCCTTACATTTTCAGCACGTAAGGTGAATTCGCCATTTGCATAAATGATACCAAGAGCCTCTTGGCACAAGGTTGGCGCCACACGCAAAGCTCGAATTAACATATGATTTGGCTCGTTGTTGGTTTGCAGAGGATCCAGGCATTGATGGAAGATCAGTAGTCGAAGCTCTGAAGGTAGATCCGAAATTCGAAAGACTGATCGATCACTCTTAGGATTAAGTACATTTGAGGCATTAAGAGTCGCATAAATCCAGGTCTCCCAGATATCGCGCCAGCTTGAGAGTTCTTGCACAGCTGGCTTGCGCTGATTTGCGGGAGGGAGAGGAGAGAGGGTGCCGCCACATTTGGATCGATCCTGCAAGCCAAGTTGGCCCGGGCCTACTTGCAACCTCGGGTTCATTTATTTGATGGATATAAGATGCATAAAAGAGTGTTCTGAGAATTAAGAGGGAGAAAAGATTCTCGAAAAAGGAAGTCTGCCCTTGCTTCTCGCTTGGTAGGTCTACTGCGGAAAAGCGATGTGACTGCTCATAACCTCAACACGCATCACATCACATATCATATATCATATATCACATAACACATAACAAAAAGAATAAATGAAATAAAAATCAACGCGGGTCTGAAATTCTCAAAACTCATCGAATCATTAAATATTCCGCGCTACGACCACTCCTCCACACTTCCCCCAATCTCTACTGATCATCTCTCTAAAATCCCCAATATCCCTTAACTAAATAAGCAGCATATGTGCTCAGCCCCAACAAAACACCACTAGTTCCAAAGTATCCGATCGGTCGTCCAACCCCATTATTCCCAAATTTGCCCTTCAACCACAACCCAAACTCAGCATGCGCAACTCTCAACGCAAGCAACGTAGCCATAGTATAATTCAAATACCTCCTATTTCCGCCATTGAGCTCTGCGATAGCAAGGAAGAGGAAAGCGAGCGGGACGTTCTCGAGGAAGTTGCCTTGGCAGCGAGAAGCGATTTCAAGGGCGCTGGGCTCGGGCTTATCGATTGAGGTTGCGGTTGATGCGGTCTAGGAGGATGTTTAATTAGTGAGTGAGGGGAAGTGAGTTTAACAGAGGCGTACAGAGGGGACTTTGTCGCCGATGTATATGTCTGTCCTAAGGCGCTCGGAAACAATACGACCAGAGAGGAGAAGATAGTAAAGTCCGAAGGGAGCAGCCCATGTGCCGGCGATTGCTGTACAAGACGTGGTCAGTGAATTATATAAACACTGAGACCTTGAATGCAAGTTAAGTGAAAGTAGAGGGGTTCATCAGAAGCACTTACGGAGAAGCTTTGGGACCGCGAGTCCAATGGGAGGCATTTTGACAGAGATCTATTCTAATTTGTGTTGAGTAGAAGAAGGTTGGAGTCAATAGAAAGTTGTTGGTGGTGTTGCAAGAGAAGAAGTGAGGAAAGGTTCAAAGTAAATAAAGACCGCAAGCTTTGCGGAGTACGACTAGATCTCAAGTAGCTATTATCTTTAGCTCCCCGTACCCCGTACTACGTCATGAACTGTAAATTGATCTGGTGAGCCAGCCTTACTGACTACCAATATAGCTTTAGATCTAATCTATCTCCACACAAAGTAGTTCACACTATACTGGCGCGGACTGCAAGCTATCTCAAGCAAGCTTGTCTGTAGCTCTTTTCGGGAGCCGGTCCCCCCTAGTGTGATCATGGAATTTTCTGCTCTCAGGAATGATAAAAGCATACAGAACCTGTAGAGTCGTGGCTCATGGAGATTGTTACAGATTTTTGGACACTCATCTTGGACAATATTGGTAGAGCATTGAACTTGCCGGGGTCTAAGATAAGGGGGCCTGCTCGCTAGTTCCGCGCCACAGCTTTGATACGGAGCCCCAATATAACTTTTCATCCTTCATCAGATGTACGCAATGCCCGCTGTCGAGATACTTCTTCTTATAAACTTTATATCCTGTCGCTTCTGCTTCTTCAGAATGTTTCTCGACAAACTCCCAAGCGACCATTTGATCAGCAACGCTATAAATGTACAATCTCGGAGTCTCGATATCAAACAAGCTCTCCCGGTTCAGATCTACCCTCGCCTTGTCAACCAGATCCCCATGACCTTCAATCCAATAATATAATCTGTATAGCCAATAGAATATCCTCAAAATGGAAATGCCAAGCAATCGAATAACGAAATTCTTCGACAGACCGACCGAAAGCGCGCGAACCGTGGCTTCATACGTTGCTTTCCCCGGCGTGCTGTCCAGCACCATAGCTGTCGCAGGAAGCGGTCTTCCTATCTTGGCTTCGTATAGCTTTGCAATCATCGTTGTGGTACAGCATCCGCCGTTGGAAAAGAAGTGCAGGAGAACCTTCGCGTCGGAAGGCAAGGCATACATGATTTCGAGGATAGGTGCTACGCGCCTGATATTCGCCGCGTTTGTTCGGATGGTTGCATCAATTGCACTGGTGGTGATGACAACAATTCGAGCCGAAGGGTAGAGCTTTTCGTACCCTGCTGTATATTTCGCAATATGCCGCATGGAGGCGTCCATCCACCCAACGAGGAGAATGAGCTGCGGGTCGCTCGAAGAGGCGGTCTTGGCTGGTTCATGGACATAGATTGACCGAGTCAGACTCGAGAAGTGCTCCATACCGGCCACCAGTTTAGGCGCAGACATTCTGGTATCAGTAGTAACTCTGCTGAGCAAACATCAATGATGAAAACTCCCCTTTTATATTGGCAACTTGAGGTTGGAGGTCCAATTTGGCCTGCGGAGCCTGGTAATCGCCGACGAATCCTAGCCGGTCGGTCTTCCTTCCGCATCATTACTGCATATATAGCGCCCGTACACCACCACACACTGCTTTCGGATTCGCATGCAATATTTTTTGGTGTTCATGGTGGCACAATTAATGGATGCAATCAAGTCTTTGTTTAGGGATGCGATTGATGCAAGCGAGAATCTACATTCCAAGCCCGACCTTCCCTGGACATTGCGCGATCAGATGACATTGCTTGTCCTCTGGAGCAATTGGACAAATGTTATGTATAGACGGAGGGTCTTTTATTGTTTCTATATTTGTTATTTCATATCTGCAATCCTTTTCAGAAACGGAGGGGTGGAGAGACGAAGTCTGAAAGCTCGCAGAATTTCTACCTATCCGCAACCAGCTATTTAATTCCAAGAACAGCGCATAGAAACTCTTTGTATGCTGGAAATAACTTTCGTTCGCCTCCCTTTCTTTCTTACTGGAGCCCGAATACATGTTCTTCCGGATTGAGAAGCGAAAGCTTGACTCGCTCAAAGATGACAAAGACATCGTCTCATGGCTTCCTACATGAAGAGTTTCTTCTGCAAGCATGCAAAGATTTTGTTGGATCTCATTCAAAAGCTAAGTCATGACAAAGGCCCAAAGAAATCATAAGTATGAACCGCACTTGTCCTCAAACGTGCCACCGCATTTTTAACCCCCCCGAATTTCTGCCACTGCTTTTCACACTTTGTTTTTCTTGCCACTCTATCATTTGGTGCTTCAGCCCAACAAGGCTGAGTACTCACAATGTCGGGAAATCCCGCGACTGACGAGGAGAAAGTGGCTAATCTAGCTCGAGAAAAGGAGAATGAGGCAAGACGTGAAAGACTGTCAACTGCTAGGAACGATGTTCCCGCGATTATGCAAGATCTGAACATGGAAATAGCGGAATACAAGAGGCTTCAAAAAGAGACCAAGAGAGAGACAGATGCAAAACTTCAAGCAGAGAAGGCTGCTAGAGAAACCGCAGAAACTGCACTCCTTAATCTCCAGAATAACCCGCCAGCACCAGCGGAATCCGGCGCCTTTCGAGCTGAGCTCGATAAAGCGAATCATGATCTTCAGGTTGCAGCCACCGCTAATGCCAATATACAACAAGAGCTTCAAACGGCAAAGGACACCATCGACACTCTTACTCACCAACGTGATACGGTGCAACAAGAGCTTCAAACGGCAAAGTGGTCCGTCGATACTCTTACTCAACAGAGAGATGCGGCGGAGCAACAGCTTCATGCCGGGCAACAGGCACCCAATGCCCATAATGACGGCCAGTATCAAGCAGATCTCCTCGAACGGACAGCAGAGCGTGATAATGCGCGCAAAGAAGCAACAGATGCCCTAGCGCAGAGAGATATCGCAAATTCACAATTCGAGGAACTTCGAAACCGCTGCACCATCACAAAAAAGGCCCTTGCTTCTCTCTATTCCGCATTGGAAGCGCACAACATACCGGGTCTTCAATACAGGCGCCGGAACAAAGAGAAGACGTTCATGATTGATGATCTGACCAATCCTGCCAACCCTGGGCAATTGAGTCAAGATATTGTCAGCGACATCGTAAATTCACTTACTGCTGACACTGAAGAACAACGGCGTCTTAAAGCAATCATCGAAGGTCTCAGAGCCCAAATAGCAGCTGGAGACTCTTCTGGGGAAGTTACACGAATTACCACAGAAAATCTCCTGTTACAGGCACAATTGGCTGGGAGTGTCGGTGCAGATCCTGATTGCGAGACTCAGCAACAAGCTCTACAAGCTGAAATTGAGCACCTTAGACAAACCATTGGGGAGCGAGACCAAACCATTCAACAGCTCCGAGATCAATTAGCCGCACGAGACTCTTCTGGGGAAATTAATCGACTACGAATAGATCTTGCTCGATTGAGTGGGGCAGCCAATGGTGATGCAAGCGCGAGAGAACGTGCTCGATTAGTTGGCCAGAATCAAGCTCGCAAACTTATTATTGTCGCTCTCAATGACTCGATCAACAGGCATCTGAACGAGATTGATTTGATGGACGGCACTAGGCCTTCTGGAAGAACAACACGCCAAGTCCAACAACATCTTGCTGACCTCCAAACATTGATGGAAGCCAATTATCGCAAATGGAGAATAGAGGATGGCGCTCCGGCTACTCAAGGAAGTCTACAGGATATTATAACGAGACTTGAGTCTGGCGGAGCAAATTCCCTTCCTGCTACTGGTATTGAAGGATTTCCACCATCAACCGATTGCGCTCAGCTTCAATTACAGCTTGATCAGCAGCGGAACGAGCTCGGGGCTCTCCAGGGACTAAATAGAAATGCTATAAGGCAATTATTGACTCGGCAAAATAATAACAACGCCGATGACAATCTTCAGAGCCAAATCGATACCATAATAGATGACCTTACAGCCGCAAATAACACCATCGCAGATCAAAATGGGGAGCTGCGTAACCTGAGGAACAGTGCTCAGCCAGTTGATTCCCAGCTCACAAGATTGCAAAATGAGTTAAATGATGCCAACGGGAATGTCGCACATCTGACCAGTGAGCTAGCCGATCAATCGAGGCTTTGGCAAGAAGAACAGGACAGAGCGGAGGACACTGCCAATGTCTTGAATGTCGATCTCAAGAGGGAAAAGCGAGAAAATGCTGCTCTCCGAGCTCAATTGGCTGCAGCAAATGATCAAATCGCCAATAGCCAACAGGCCCCTGCTGCACAAGACAATGGAGCTACTTTGGCTCCTGCAAACGCTACCATCGCCAACCTTCAACGCGAATTGAGAGATGCCAATATTAGGATCACTAGCCTTGAAGATGAGCTGAACGCTGCCAAGAATACTATCACCGGGGTTCAAAATAGTTTGCGCACTGGAAACACTAGAATCCACGAACTTGAAGCTGAATTAGCGACTACCGACCATGACCTCACCGAGCGTGATGATGAGTTGACAGATGCCAGAAATGTGAACGAGGCGCTTCGAGCTGAACTGGCTACTGCGAACGGCACTGACCAGACCCTTCAGGCCGATCTATTGGCTGCCAATAACACCATTGACAGGCTTCGAAATGCGGATCCTAACGCGCAAAGTAATGCCGACTTACTAGATAGGATCGCAGACATCGAGAATCAGTGGAATGATTCCCAAGAAGCTGCGGAGAACGAAGCAAACACCCTGACTACTGAGATCAAGAGGTTGAAGCGAGAAAGGGCTGGTCTTCGAGCTGAGTTAGCTGCTGCTCGAAATGAAGTGGTTACTGCGAACGGCGCCAACCAAGCCATTCAAGCTGATTTGACAACCGCGAACGCGAATGTTAATAGGCTTCGAGCTGCAATAGAAAGGCTGATAAGTGGTGGCCAAGATGCCTTAGCCGGTCGAGCACCAGCACCTGGTGCTGCGCAGGATGATGCATCACGAAGACAGATGGAAGAACTGCAAACTCTGTTAAGGGATTGCGAGGAAGCAAGACAGAATCCTGCACAAGGTGCCCCACAAGATGCTGCCACCCTAAAACGAGGAATTGATGCACTCCAAACTCAATTACAGAATTGTCAACAGGCGAGAGATGCTGCTCAGCAAGAGCTACGCGCAGCGGAGGCCGCTTCCGCAGCATCGGGTAGAGATAATGCTAATTTACGGAAGCAGATTCGGGCAATCGAAGGCCAATTGCGGGACTGTCAGGCGGCGAGACAAACACTTGAGGGTCAATTACGTGATTGCAATACAACGCTACACTCTGCTCAGCATGGTGATGAAGCCGCCTTACAAGAGAAGATCAAAGATCTCGAAAAGAAGTTAGAAGATTGCAATAAAGCGATACAATCTACATCGCTAGGGGATAATGCCGCCTTACAAGTCCTAGGGAATGCTGATAACGCAGCTCCACAAAAGACAATCCGGGATCTTGAAGCTGAAATCCAGCGTCTTAAAGCTGCTGCCGTAAGGGAAGCCGCTATCAACACTGAACTGGCAGAAGCAGCCAGCCAAGACCACCATGTAGAACTTACAGATCTCGAGGAGCAAGTTCGTGAACGCGATGAAACAATTAAAGGTCTCACAGCAGAACATGATCAACTCGAGCAACAGATTGCACAACTTCAAACCGAGCTTCAGAATGCCGCTGCTCAGGCTGGTAAGGGAGGTGCCGCAACCGAAAATGCCACTGAAATTATCCGACTTAATGCTAAAGTCCGGCAGATCAAAGAAGATAACTTGGCTGTGCTCCAGGTTGTCAGAGACCAAAACTTGCGGTTGTTAAAAGACAAAAAGGACCTTGAAGCTCAGCTCAAGAACGCGAGCGGCTCGGGAGATCAAGCTGTAAACGCGGCTGAAATTGTCCGGCTACGTGATGAAGTCCAGCGCCTTACGGCTACGGAAGCAGAGCTCGACCACAACATCACAGAACTTGAGGATGTTATCACAGGCCACGAGAATACCATCAGAGGCCATGACGAAGCGGTCCGAGTCCTCGAGGAACAGATCGATGTTCTGAATGCCACTGCTGCGAGCAATCCTGCTTCCTCTGCTACAACTCTCAAGGCAGTTACCGAAGCCTACAAAAATCTCAATAAAAAATATCAGACACGTATGAAAACCATCCCTCCCCCTTGAATATGGAAACTGATTAACATTTTACCTTATAGTAAATGCCGATAACGATAATTATCAAGACAAGCTTCGCCGTCTACATAACCTCCTCGACGCAAGGATTGCTCAATACGAAGCCCTCGCACGTGCCAACGACGCACTCGTAGACCAAGCTATACGAGATGGCAAAACGATGGGTGATTTAACCAGAGACCTCAATGAGTGCGAGAGAAAGAGGAATGCAACCCTTATGGGACGATTGAGAAAGGAGGACCTCGATGATGGTATTGCTGATGGCATTGACGACCTTAGGACTGAAAATGATCTTCTGTTAACACAAGTTATGGATGCGGAGGAAGCTATGAAACAAGTCCAGAAGGAGCTCGATGAGTGTAATCGTCAACTCGGTCAACAAGCTACAGTTGAGGATGATGAGAGTGGAGCATCCGGCTCCCCAGCAAAGACAACACGCTCAACATCTCAAGCTCGCAACAAGCGCCCGCGCCGCACAGCTACTGTGCAAACAGGTGCTGTGGTCGTTACAGAGAATGTTTTAGGCGACGATGATGACAACGAGTCTGAGGAGGCGCCTCCCAAGCGGGCCAAGAAGAGTAGGGCGCCTGTTGAGAAGAGTGTTTGAGATATCGCTTATAACTTGCTATAAGCCCTCTTCTAAGATGTTAGAAGGGGATCATAACATGGGGAGTACGGGAGGTAGCTTTATTCGATGTTTTGATGTGCGAGAGGGGACACTTGTTTTGTTTTATGTGTTTCTTTTCGGGGGAAATTTGGGGATTTTGTTTTAATTCATATGGTTTACTTCTTCGGGGCGCATAGATGGTAGATAATCTAATCTCCTTATTATGTTTGATCAGACCTTTGTCCTTGCAACATGCTGGACTTCAGTGATATTTCGCGAGCTTCGGACATCTTAATGCAGGTGGGAGAATGCAAAGAACGGAGCATATCTAAGTCGATTATAACCGGATGACCTTGAGTTTAGGTTTGAGCAGGCTATTATCTTAATGTACAATGGAGGAACATCATGGGCCTGTGAATGAGAGATACGAGATACATCACAAATCTAGAAACTCAAGGTAAATTTTCTATTACTACAATGTATGTACTAAGGGAAGATTCCTAATCAACAAAGCAAGCAGGCGATAAAGGAAAGGGAAAATGTCAGCCTTTGTTATCCATGCGCAAATCCAGGATCAAGTTCAACGTTAGTAACATTAATCAATCGGATTATTTTGGAGGTCCTGGTGGTGGCGGAGGAGGTGGTTGATCACTTGGAGGAGGTGGCGGTGGGGCACTTCCTGGAGGTGGAGGGGGGATGCTTGAGGTAGGAGGAGGCGGTGGGGGGCTGCCGGCGAATTGTTGCAAAAGTGCACTGAGTCCAGTACCGCTCAATCCAGGAGGAGCGGCAAGACCTGGAGGAGCGCCCATACTTGCTTGAGGATATCCAGCGCCATAGCCAGGTGCAGAATAACCAGCGTATCCACCGGGAGGTCCGCCGGCAGGATATGCTGGGGCTGCTTGTTGCCAAGGAGCTGCTGCTGCGGGTGCAGATGGAGGAGCACCGAAGCCATTTTGACCTCCGTAATAAGAGTCTCCACGGTTGTCTTGTCGGTCTTTGGCCCAAGGAGCAGCACCTCCGGGTGGAGCTGAATCACGTGTATCATAGCCACCACGATCATCCCCACGGCCTCGTTGTTGCCAAGGTGCGGCTGCTCCAGTAGGACCACGTTGCCATGGCTTGACATCGCCATCAGCTGGAGGACCTTGATCAAAGCCTCCGGGTGGGCCGGATTCGATACGTCGAGGAGCATCACCGGCTGGAGCACCACCAGAGAGTTCTTGCATGAGTTGCTATGATACTGTTAGGGATTTAGTCACTTTAATTCTATGGGGGAAACTTACCTCGTATTCTCGGTCAACAGCATCTCCAGTACCAATGCGACCAGCTGTAGGGCCAGGTGGACCACCAGGAGCATCGTTGCGCCAATTTGCACCACGTTGTCTATCGGGACAATCTCTCGCCATATGGCCAGCATTACCACAGACACGGCAAATGATATTGGCTGTGAAGTTTCGCTGCTCAGGGCAATCGTATTTTCGGTGACCAATTTGACCGCAGTTCTGGCAAGCCTGGTTTTCGTCGTCACGGAGGGTACCGTTCAAGGCGGCAAGTTCACGTAACTGGTTACGTTTGAGCTCATTTTGACCTTCAGGAATGGATGCAGCCTAATAATAATTAGTATAGATAATAACATTCGGTAGGTGAAGCTCACAGTCTCAATGATGTTATGGATGAGCTTCTTCGCCTTGTTGACCTTTTCCTCGGTATCTGCCATGATTAAACAATGAAGATCTTCTTCCTGGTTGCTGGTGTGAGCTGCATCGGATCGACCTTTTCCTTCCTTGACGGATCCTTTTCCACGAATGGCAATTTTGGCCTGGGATTCAGTTTCCATTTTCTTCAAGGTATTTCCACGAGGACCGATAAGTAAACCAACTTTAGTAAGGGAGCTAAGTGTTAGTATAAGATCAAAAGCTTAGAGCAAAGTGTAGTGAGTATGACAGGTTAGTGATGACAATGCGCCGCATGCTTGAATACGACACAGTGTCACACAATAATGAAATAGGGTTAAGAGTAAACGTTAGAAAGGTTAGAGGGTTAGCAATCATACTGAAGTTAATCTCTGGGTAGTCATTGACTGGAACGTAGACTTTCTCCTGTGTCTTAGTGGGACGACGATAGTCCTGTGGTGGATGATAGTTAGGGATGACTTTCATAGCCTTCTCAATCAATTTGTGGCGTTCATCTTCGAGACGCTTTCGGTATCGAAACTCTCGAGTGTTAACACGGCGACCGAAGTTGTCGTACTGTGGAGGAGGAGATGGGGATCTGCTGGAGGTTAGCGCATGCAACTTTTCGGGATAAGACGCGACATACCTGTCGCCATCGGCGGGGACAACATCATCGATCCTAAGCTTCTGACTGATCTCTTCAATACGTAAGTGAAGAGTATAAGCTTCAAGTTGCTCGCTAGTCATGTTGGCCATAATGGCAGTTGGGAGGCCCATAAGACCAGCAGCCTTGTTCTCTGTCGCATCACCCCAACGATTTCTCTTCTTGCGACGACGATTTCCATCACCGGCAGCCTCCTCAGCTGTAGCATAATTAGTATGAGAGCGAAAGCGTATGGGTAGGGAGTACATACATCTTACTGGACTGCGACCACGCTTGTAACCTGTTTCTGAGAGTCCATTCGCAGGTTTGGATGGATTATAGCCACCGTCATCATGTGAAGGTGATGCGCTATCGCCGCCGAATCTGCGACGGTTTCCCAAAGGGATGTTATTCGATCCTGTGCTTCCTGGTTGTCTCCAAGCCATGATAAGTGATTTACAAAGTGAGTGTGATGATGAGAAGAATATGTAGGATAGAAACCTAATAAAGATTTAACAAGTCGTCGAAGACCTAAATTTGATTTAGCGCGTTCAGCTACCTGCTTAGGTAAGCTAAAGGTAGCTCTAGGTCTGGTCACGTGATACTAACGCGGCTTCTTCTACCTACCTCCCGTCTGCTTATGAGCATTAGGAACAATTCAAGAGTTTGATCCGCAAGATCTCAGTCGGCATTATCCTTAAGAAATCTCCTTAATAGGAGTTTTGATGAATAAGCAAAGTTGAAAATTCTGCTTACCAACCAGTCCAGGCCACTTTTGAAAGCCGACTGGACGATGAAGTCACACCTCGCAGATGTGGGGTGAAGAGCTGCCCCTCCAAGAAAGATATAAACGCGCACCATCCCTTCCAAATATCATGACCAGCCGACTCGTTCAACTCAGCAAACAAGTCAAAATGTCTCGTCCCGATATCCATCTCTACACAGCCCAAACGCCAAACGGCATCAAAATATCCATAACTCTCGAGGAGCTAGGATTGCCATACAAGGTTACCAAGATTGATATCTCGAAGAACGTTCAAAAGGAGCCGTGGTTTTTGGAGATCAATCCAAATGGAAGAATTCCTGCTTTGACGGATACGTTTTCTGATGGAAAGACGATTAATCTTTTCGAATCGGGAAGTATTCAGCAATATCTTGTCGAGCAATATGATAAGGATTATAAGATTTCATATCCCAAGGGCACAAGAGAAGCTTATGAAGTTAATAATTGGGTATGCTGCAACCTGATGAGATTATGAGAAACTTGATCGATCATCCGTCACGAGACACTGACTTCCTGAAGCTATTCTTCCTGAACGCCGGCGTTGGACCAATGCAGGGACAGGCGAATCATTTCAGTCGTTATGCTCCTGAGCATATCGAGTACGGAGTGTTAGTACTTAACTCTTGGTCTCCTCTTACTCTTGATTTATCTACTACCATTCCATTTTCGGCATATTAAACGTTTCCCATCCCTATCCCTATGCCTTAACCCTCCCAAAACTGACCCCAAACCCCAGAAAACGCTACACCAACGAAACCCGCCGCCTCTATGGCGTCCTCAACAAGCACCTCGAAAAATCCACCTCCGGCTACCTAGTCGGCGATAAATGCACGATCGCTGACATCGCGCACTGGGGCTGGATCTTCTCCGCCTTCTGGGCCGGCGTCGACATCGACGAGTTCCCGGCACTGAAAGCCTGGGAAGCGCGTATGCTTGCGAGACCAGCTGTGGAGAAGGGAAGGCATGTGCCGGATCCGCATGGTGCTTTGAAGGGGTTGCAGGGGGATAAAAAGAAGATGCAGGAGGAGGCTGAGAAGGCGAGGAAGTGGGTGCAGGAGGGTATGAAGGCTGATGAGAAGAAATGAAGGGAATGAGCGGGTCTAACGAATCAGCTATTTACTCTGGCTATCGGTGACTAGGAATCAAGAAATAATAAAAATGTTTTGCCTTGATTCTGCAGAACCGTGAGTTCAAAAGTTCCAAGACTCGTGACATGTTTTAAGAGTACTGATTAGGGATGATAAATTGGAACTCCAGTACAAGTCCTTGCTTTGTTAATGTCAAAGGACATCTGGTATTGGGTATTGTTACAACAACGCCTGGTATGCCGATCCTTCCATGCCAGAACTCCTGCTAAGCCAAGTAATCTATATGTCATGCTCCTCGCGAGGTGGAGCTGGTGCACCAATAAGCCAGCCAACTCCAGAGGCTAAAGTTCCAACGGCGGCATTCCTCAACTGATCCCTCTTCCTCTCTCTTTGCATGCCAGAGTCCGGTGTCGAAGTTCTGGACTCTTCTGTTCCACGCGAATGCGCTGGCTCAGGCTTCTTGCTACCCTGAAGCAGAGTTAATGCGGAAAGTCCACTTTGAGCTCGTGCCATGCTTGCACGAGACAGGTCGAATAATGACATCGGCGCTTCCTCTGCAGGTCTGGTAGATGAGCCCGACAAATTTTCTTTCCGCGCCTTGGGCGAAATAAACCCCCCTGGCATAGCCTGATCGTCGCCTTGAGCATCCCAAGCAGCTTCCTGCTCAGCTTCTTGCTTGACCTGTGTTTCTAATTCCTCTTCACACCGACGGTATGCATTCAAAATCTCCTGCAGAGCAGATGAGGGAGCGCATCGAAGAGCCAGGGATAAACAATCCATTCGCTGCTCAAGATGTCGGATCTCGAGGTTACCACTAGAATTCCCAAGGTGCGTGGGTTTGACTGTGTTTGACGTTCTCCGGTATTTTCCAGCCTGCAATGCCGCCTTCCAGGACCAATCATCAAGTACTGTTGGCGCTCGCTCAAAATACAAGCCCTCCTTTCGACTCATATCAGGAGTACGGGAGTGTGCAGGTCCGGCAACCTCAGAGAGACGAGTCATAACGTATGAATATGCGGTCTCAAAATCGTCCTCTCCAAGAGCAGCATCGATGCACATACTGACAACCCGCTTTTCGGCAATCACTTGTTGATGTTTTTCCTCTTCTTCCGTAATAGTGGTCTGGCCAACAGTGTTGCGGACAGTCAAACCTGCCTTCACCATCAACTGTCCCATGGCAATAAAGTCATTGATCTTGGTATAGCTTCTGGAATTTTGTTCGAGGGCCTTGCCAAGGATCGATATCGGATCTCCGTGTACGCGTAAAATAACAGGGGTAAAAGGTTCTCCTTGCTTGAAAACCTATGAAGTTCCAAAGTCAGCACAGGTTGTTCGCATTTAACCAAATCAAAACGTACCAGACGGTATGCGCCGACGCGGTGGGTAACGACGATCAAATGCTCCATCCGGTCTGCATCCAATGAATCAACAAGGTTGTCCGGGAAAGCCTTCAGGCTGAGGACTGGGTCAGCACATATGATACTTCAAGTTCTGTGAACTCACATATCATGACATTTCTTAACACCACCTCTCGTCATATTAGCATTAGTCGCATTATCGTAGGCTTCCATGGCTGCGGAAATCAAAGTATCTTGTAAAACTTTCCTGGGTAATGGCCTATCAGGAGACTTCTCATATATTGACTGAGCTAGGACGATTCCTAGATTTGGTCAGCTCTTGTGGCGTGAATCATAGAAATGGATGAGTTACGATTGTTTGATAATAGAGTCTTCAGAATTGAAACTTCGATTTCTTCTTTTGAGATTTCCCCCAAAACGCCCTTTCCGTGTTCAGCATCCCCTCCTTCCCCAGCTTCTTCAGCACCCCAACTACGCAACCACAAAATCGAGTTCCTCAGCCTCGTCCAATGCTTATCGTCTCCTTTCTGACCGAGAGCGAGGCCAGATTTCAACAACCTGCCTAATTCCATTCTCTGTTCAGATTCGTGCTGCAACAGAGCGAGCTCGGCGGCTCTCTTCAAATTCATATTCACACGTTCTCTGGTAAATAAGTATGCGCTGACCAATAAGGCGTGAAGAAGCTTTAATGATGCCTCAATAGGCTTTGTTAAAGTATTGCTATCCTCCAACAGGCCATTGCGTAAGAAAGAGCTATTCTTTGAAGACAAAAGAATATCAACACCTGTAATCGGCGATAGCAACGCCCCTGACACCTCTAAGGTTGGTATCCTATCAAGATCTAGAAGAACTATGATACGGGAAACTATTCGATGAATCCCTTCTAGGGCTTCTAAAGATGAATCAGGGACCAGATATGCGACCGCGAGTGCTGAGCGAGCATATCGTCGCTCCAAGTGCTGTTGATCTTCTTCATCCAGCCACTCAGTTCCATCTTCGTAGCCACCCAGATCAACATCCCCTGGTCCATCCCACTGTTCGATAACTTCAACTGCAGTTTTCCATGATGTCGTAGCTTGAGCAGTGATCCATTTGAAGACCTCTTCCCAGCTAGCACATTTTTGATTGGCTACTGGAGCTTCATCGAGGGGAGCTACGGTTTGTGCACTGACAGACGAGTTCTTTCGGAGTCTCCGCCGCTTTTGTCTTGTATCTCCATACATCCATGGCCCTATCAGACCTCTCAAGTCTCGTCCAACAGCATCTTTGCTGTCACTGTTGCCCGTTTTTGAGAGTAATAAATTGATTCCTGCTGCATCACTTAGACGTTCAAACGAAGGGATAGAAATGTTCGGAATATCGGTTGGGTGGTATTCGTAATTTAACCGCAGGAGCGGAAGGACCGTTGTGATCAGCCATGTTCGGAGGTATTGAGAGAGATGCAGGAATGGTGCAAGCAGCTCAGGAATTTGAGTAATTAAGCCAGTATTTTCATCAATTCGTAATGCTCTATGTATGAGAAAGAGAACAATTGGGTCTTCCGGGGCATCTGCTGGGGCATTTGGCCATACTAAAGGGAGAAGATGTAGCTTTCTGACTCTCTTGGCTGCTTCCTTCTCGCTGAGCTCTTCAAAGGCTGAAGTATCGACTGGGATTTCTGGATCTTCAACAATGTTCCCCGTCACCAAATCTTGCAGCAACGGAATATATAATGAGGGTTCTAAGCTCTCTGGCAGATGGCTCAGAACAATGCGCAAGACGGTTTCGTTGCGGAGGGTCTTCCGATGCTGGGAGACGAGTATTCGAAATGTTGATAAATTGGCTTCGCAGGCTAGTTGTACAGCCCAAAGTACTGCTTTAGCTGGAGATAGTCCAGGTCTCGCCATATCTCAATTATCTAGGGAAAAATCCATGTATTGTCGTGTGGAAGTCTAGGTTAAAGCAAACTGAAGATAGCTGTCCAACTTTTGTGATTGTGGCCTTATTGCCTCATTTCTATTGCAGCGGAAGCTCCCGCTTGGAAGCTCAACGTCCCGTCTTTAAAGATAATTGATGAACATTCGAATTGATCGCACACGATGTCTTCCGGCTATGGACTTAATGGAGGTATGTTAAATCTTAGATAATCTCATCTTTTCAACATAAACTTGAAGTTTCGCAGCGGCTCAATCCCTCCCCACCTTTCAACTTCAATGCGATTAAGACGAATCTCTACATAGATACAATAGCTGACATTACGTTGTCCAGGCCCTTCACGATGTTTTCCCTTTTGGCAAGAGGTGCTAGCCTGCTACGTCGTCAATACGAGCACCGAAGATGATTCAGGAAAGCGGAAATGTACGCCAGTGTTGGAGGATTACTACGAGTGCCTGCATCACAAGAAGGAGGTCTGTTCCACGATCACCCAAAATGAGTTCATGATTTTTCATGAAGCCATCATCTGACTCCCACCAGGCTACAAGAGTCCGCGCATTACAAACTGCATACCGAAAAGCAGAAGCAGCAAATCCACGAGACGATGCACCGAAGGCGGGCGCGATTAGGAATCTAGGACTGCTGGACAAAGAAGAAGATACCAAAGCTGTGATAGGCAAATGAGCAAGTGCTGAAAGGGAGTTTGTACATAATGGAATGCTCAGTGAAAGCACAATGGTTAGCATTTCTTGGACCCGCCAGAAGTGCATGAATCTGATCGGGAACATGTGCGACACCGTGGGCCAAGCTTCGAACCTCCTTTTGATCATTGTGCATTGTATTCTGCCATCCTATCGTTCTAAATTAGATGAGGCTCAATATCAAAGCTGGCGTACATCATGCTGCAGTGGCATCCAGAAATATGAAGCTTCTCGCTACTATTATTGCCGTGTTACTCTTTAAGTATAATATTCTTTTCTTGCCAAATATTAGAAAATTCCCTTAGTAGTTAGAGTCATCAGCTTGCTGCTTTTCGGTGTAGGGTTCGCCTCGCGTGCGCATATCCGTAGGTGGCGTATATGTTTAAATAAGGAAAATGTAAGTAAATTAGGAGCAGTAATGGTTGAGCGGTAACACGCTCAACTTTACGGACACGTAACTTTCAAATATCGTTTGAGCTATCAACTCTAGGGTATGAGAATTGAGAAGTCAGCAACCAATTTGCCCGCTTTAAAAAATCAGTTCCGTCTGGTTTTTCTAAGAGATGCCATGTTACCCCTGGCATCTTGGAGTTTTGCCAATTTTTTCTATGCCTCATACTCCTAGAACCCAGTCGGATATTGATCTCAAGTCTGTGTTAAAGAGTATTCACTCTTTGTCTTTTGCCAATTTCAAAGGTGACAATTTTAAGCGCAGTACTTCTTATTCTGTCGATGTTTATTTCCGACTGCTATCTCTTTTGTAATATCTCGAGACCGATCTGCACACGCAAAAACCACGTTCGACAAACCTCTCGCCATGCCGACTCACAAGGGTATCAAGCTGTCCGTTGTGTCGCAATGGGAATTGCGAGTACATCCTGAATTTCCCCACCCCGAATCGTCCCAGTTCACTTATCGCAGCCCAAGACTCAACAATAGTGCGACCCTCTCAGATCTGACCCCTCCCTCTTCGTCGTCGGACAGTAAGGCAGATCGTTTGCTGGGAAGACAATCCTCTGTCTCTGTGTACATACCCTCAATCTCTGGTGAATCATCCTCATTTGATTATCTGATCTGTTCTGACCTTGACCTAGGTGCCCGATTCTGGATTCGATACGATGTTAAAAATGCCTTCGCTGTCGAGACACCATGGTTCTACTTCAAGCTCTTCATGAACGGTCGACACATTGCTTCCTGGGGAACGAATACGAAGCGAAGACCCAGTGGGCAAATCATGAAGGCGATCTTTGAACCAGGAGACAGATGGGTCATCAAAAAGGATCACATAGTCTACAAGAGAGAGGGTATGGAAGAGCGACCATTTTTCTTCAACGTTGAAGCAGAGGGGGCTTCGTTAGCAGAGGATGGTGGCCTAATTGAGGTGCGCGTATTCCGAGCCAGGGGACGGCAGCGACGACTAGCATATCCAGAAGCATTCAAATCACAGGATCAATACGGAATTGTGTAAGTCAACATACCTGGCGTGCTTGTCTTCGAGAGCATGCTGATGAAGATTAGAATGCCTAGCGGAGGATTGGTCGATCACCCCGAGGACGCAAGAATGTACGATTGGCATTTGAAGGATCCAAAGGACAACCCATTCGCTACTTTCAAATTCTACTACCGTACCTGGAACAGCTTGACATCTCTAGAAATCATTCCTGTCGACCATCCTCGAAGATTACTTCAGCCGTCGCCAAGCATACTGTCTCTCAATGGCCAGTCAAGACAACTACAAAAGCAATTGGAGGAAGAATGTCCCGCGGATAAGAGCAAAGAAGAGAATTTAAAAGTACCAGCAGACGAAGTCAAACTGCACAGCCCTCGATCAGAGAAGCGTGAGTCTGGTTCCTCGGACAATTCTACAACTCCTTGGATTACCGGGGTGTTTGACGACAGTCCTGAAAGTGCTGCGAAGAACCTTCGCAAAGGCTCGCTGTTCGTGCCCATGCTGAACGCGGGTGGCTCAACTTCAAAACCTTTAAGCAAAATCCCGACCTCCAAGTTCTTTGAAGCAGGCATCCTACGAGAAAAATACATGGCTGAGCAAAATTGGGGACCTGATTTCTTCAATCGACCACTCCCCGAAATTCCGATTCAAAGCACATCCTCCGTTCATTCAAGAAATGCGTCTACTGGTTCTGCGACGTCATCTGGTGCGATCTCGATCACACCTTCGCTCAGACAATGGGTTGAAAGCGATGCTATATCTTCGGATGATGAAATTGGAACAGCTACATTGGTCACTATTCCTAGGATTAGTTGGGGCACGGACATGGATTCCGAAGCAGGGAAAGGGGAAGCCAAGGGTTTGGAGAAGGGAAATAGTAAAGAACCCAATACGAAAGACAGCCCCAAGGCGAAGGAGGCCTTTGACACCAAAGAACCGTCTTCTGACAAAAGTTCCAATCTCGAGCCACCATCAGCAATTGCCTCCAAGAGACGAGGAATGGCTTCACCACCACCCAGGGATTTCTTCTCCAATGTTACCTTACGAAAGAAGAAGTCACCATTCAAATCAGTATCTAAATTGATCACCTCCTCTCCTGACACAGGCAAAAACGAGGATGCAGAAAAAGAGTACGAAGACCTGGATCTTACCACTACAATATCACCCACCGAATCCGAATGGATGGTCAAGACTCCTTCTCTTTCTCCACACCGAAATAGTGAAGAAACTGCTCAAGTAAGGAAATTTCGGAGCCCTGGTCTCGAGAGATCCAAGGGTGGTGGTAGTTTGCGGAAGAGGGCCATGGATTGGTATGATAATACTGCTCGACGCTCTTCGGATAGTCCTTCGGGCGGAAGTCTCGATGGGGATATGAAGGCCAAGGGCAATTGGATTTGATGAGATGAATTGATATGCAATAATGAGGTCGGGTATTGCAGATGATTGCGTTTGTGATGAGGGAGCTTGGGAGATATTGGGTGTTCAGATTGTGCATTCGCCTTCGAATCAGATTGAAAGATACCATTGTACGACTATAGGATTCTGTATTACGAGAATTAAAAATACTTTCATTGAATTTATGCTGGAGCAAAGCGTCTCTTTGCGTTCCTTTCTGCGTGATGGCCTTGCCTGTCCTATCTCTCTAAGTTTCATTGTTCAACCCCTTTCTACACATTTGATTTGGTTCAAGGTAAATTCTGCATTTTCAAAGATAATGCCTCAATTATTTTTCTAGCGAACTCCATTACAACATCTATTTTCCACATTTAAAGACGCATGCCATTGGTAGAATGTAAAACGGAATAACTCACAACCTTTTTAGACCTTTTTGACTTGTTGTCGCTTCCTCACTGCCTTAACACCTGCACCTGCACCTCCATAGTGGTCCAGAACGACAGTCGGGCACCTTTCCGTGGTGTTCTGGATAAGTAAGCCGGCTCGCTCGAAAGAGTCAGCTGAAACCAAGCCCCGACTACATGTATTGTAACATAGCAAATCAATGACATTGAAATTTCTCATCCCAAAAATTTGGGGTAGACGATTAATCTCATCCTTCGTGACATTGTTATTTGGATCCTCGAAATTCGCTGGTGCTTGTAGCAAGGAAAATGTTCCAGGTTAAGCTATTCCGCATATTCCTAGACTGGTAGCAGAGATTGAGCTATTAGCTTTGCACTCCTTCTCGAATTATGTGCTCCATCTGAATCTGCCGTAATGAGACAGGTCGAATGACCGGCCTTGACAGTTTCAAATGGCGTATGGCATCACCATGAGACTTGACACAAGCACCAGCATCCAGCAACTCCTTGACAATAACATGTCCTTGGCCGCGATGCCTCAGTGCTACGGAGTCCCAAGCCTGGATCACGAGAGGTCGCAGGGTCAACTCCCATGTTCCTCTCCAGGTTATTACAGCAGGTTGCCCTCGCTCAGCTCGCTGGTACCTGAAGAGCATCGCCAATCCCTTTTCTCCGTTCCATATTTCCATTGTTTCAAGATTTGGCATTTTCATGGCCGCTGCTGCTGCTGCCCGGAGCATGTCATCCAACTCCGTCGGGCGCTCCTGTGGCACGAGCAGTCGTGAAGTCAGCGCAAGCCAAGTTAAGTTGGGCCACTTCCAGGAAAGTTCTCGAGCATCAAAAAATTGGCTAGCGTCCACTATGAACGACGCCGAGAGGTGTTCAAGCGTGAGACTGGCGTTAGCAACCGCCCGGCTAACATAAGAGGATGGTATTCGCATAGGTTCACAGCCCAAATTCATGTAGCTAGCTGGGTACGTTTGGTCGAAATTCTCGAAGAGTACGAGTCTCCGTAGTCGATCGGAAGAGAGCGATTCAAAAAGAAGTCGTAAAGCTACAAAGAACAACAGTATTAGCAGGTTATCAGCAGCCAATAGTGTAACTGGAACACAGAAGTGGCGGAGAACGATGAACTGACGCAGTGGCACTCACATTGGTCCGTCCACTGCTGCTGAATATCGAGCCATTCCCTCCAAGGCTCGTAATGAATTTCCTGGAGTCCAGGCAGACGGGCAAACATATGTGCCAACGCGGCCGGCTTCCATCGTCGGCGGTTCTGTTGACGGAGGAGCACACCTGTTACTGCCGGGACTAATGGCAGTTGCTGCCACCACTGGCCTTCTTGTTCTTCGTCATCAAACGGTCCCTCGCCCATGATTTCCTCAAAGACTTTGTCGATAGCAGCCGAGGTGGGAATGGAATTTCGACTACCAGCAATCCATCCGTGGTGGTGGTCGCTAGCTTGGACCAGCATCGACTGCTCTGCGTGTTGATCACGGCCACACATATCGGAAGCAACATCAGGCTCAAAGGTCAGATATTTGAACCAATGCTCTGAGTCGCTGGGGGAGTAGACGCTGATATCTAGCAGCAAGCTACTGTCTGGTTCCCATACACTGAGTGTTGAGAAGAGGTCTAGGAATGCTGTGGTGATTAGGGCATTTTCTGCGTTGCTTAGGCCCCACGACTCTGGATCTTGAGGTTCACATTCGGTGCAATTATATTCTTGGAGTTCCAAGCAAAGCCAAATGTAGCGCACGAGACTCCTATTGCGATGAACCATCCAACCAAAATCGGCGACGCGTGACGACGTCAGCTTGATCCGGGAGAAGTTATGCCGCTCGATGATCGTCTGCCACTCTCGTGACACTGTGGCGAAGTCAGCCAAGCTACAACCGTCCTGCAGTAAGACTTCCAAGACCGTCAGACGAACCTCTGCGGGAAAGCAGTGCCAAGATATCGTGTTGGCTGTCATCAGCGACATTAGTGTCACTATCGTGAATAATAGATGAGATGATATGGATCGGCAGGACTGGTGATTTAGCTTTTTAAACGACTATTGGGTAGATTCCTCCCCGACGCACTACTCAGGTGTACGGAGGTGCCACCACTAAGTTATGTCTCACCGCCTTTGATTCTGCCTAGCATTACCTCGCTTCAGCGTAGCTTACAGAGCACTTTCCCTGCCGAAGGCGGTGACATAACTTGGGGGTGGCACCTCCGTACATGTACTCGTAGGCTGGCCCCCTTGACCGTACCACCCAAACCCACTTCCCACACCTCTGCTTTTTCAGTAGACAAGACAAAATGCTTAAGAGCCTCTAAATCATGGACAGTGTGCTCCTCTCGAACAAAACTATTTAAAAGTTAAAATTTAAAGATCTATGTACTCCTGAAAAGTGGACTAACAGATCCCATTCAACTAATAACTTCTGTTAATAGAGCCGAAGTGTCTCGTTTTTAAAAATTTGAGTTCTATTAATAGAGGGCGGTAATTCAGTGTCTTTTTTTCTCCTGAGGAATTACCTAGGATCATTCCAGCTGTCCTAAAGTTGAATAATACTAAGCAAATCAGGTACCAAATAATCTGCAGTATTTAGCTAGAGTAAATAATTAAACACTTGCGGTTGCTGAGTAGTGGATAATGTTTTCTTGTAGGCCTGAATAGTAATGATAGAGGTATATATACCTGTTCTGAGGTATTCGCTAGAAGCTCATGCACTGATCTGCCCGTGAACGAAAGTCTGGGTTCTTTTTACAAATTCCAGACTTACCATCAGGTTCACTTGTCCATAAGCTGTCCCTCAGTCAACGAATGAACATGGGGTTTATCAGTTCTGTTATTTCATTATTAAGAACGGATTAGATATAAAGGCTACAGAAATTCGGGCACTACATCTCACCCTGTGCGAAGCGGGTCAAGAAGATCTCCTGTGGTGGTATGATGCTCTAGATATCTAGATCTATTCAATCTATTGAAGTATCTTTTTGTGCCGGCGATCAGCCCCACCTGGACACCTAAACATACCTGTTTTTAATACTACCATTTTGAGCTGTAATCCCTTTGAACTAGAAAATATTATGAAGGGGTTCAGAAGCAGAACTCACTCCAATGCTGATAGTTCCACTAGGATGAAGTGAATGAAAAGAGGCTCTATATCTCTATTTGGAATAAGTGAACTTTACCATACAACTAAGAGCTTATGGATAGGTGCCTAGAGCCCATAAGCTGAGTCAGGTGGAAGACATACACCACATTAGAAGAAAATAGGGAATTGTGCGGGAATTTCGATAACCTTGACTTGCACAGCCGCTGTGCCACAGAATATACTTCGACCTGAGACACAGTTCAAGGATGAGCTAGCCTTTAGAGACAGGCAGTTCCTACAGAACAGTTGTAGTAAAGCGCTCCATTGTCATTGTATTTGCCACTGTCATTCCCTGCCCTAAGATATTCAACACAAAACCCTGTAATATTTCCCCTAATTCAGAATCAAAAACTGCTCCGATCATTATCTACCTATCTCGTGAATTCGTTTGCCTTCCCGTTTGCAGGTATTGGCTCCTAATCATCTCCTTGGTGAGCTCGTTCCATATTGGCTTTGAAGATATTCGATACGGATATTTTTATATTGGTCACATAAGGTGTACTTCCATCAGAGTAAGATGAATGGATGGGGCTCGCAAAGCTTAATAGAAGTGGTCGGTCAAGAAGCATAAAGAAACACTGGTGCTGACGCAAAGACCGTAAGTGAAGGAAGCTTATTACCTCTTGAGAGAGAAGGAACTCTTAATCTAGAGGTTCTGTGTTCCATGAGAGCTCGTATCTAACTTCATGAAAATAACAAGATCACCAGAATGCTTTGTACTCTTTCACAAGAGAGGAGTAGATTGGATGGAATCCTGCAAAGTTTAAGCCACACATTGAGTCCGCCATGGACATAGCTTTTAAATCCACGCGACCCTGGAGCTATCACAGAAGAACCGCTTCAAAAGACGCCATTGTACAATCCCATCTCCAGGCGCCCCAAAAAGATAGCTTAGAATTGAGAGGTAGGCGATGAAGAATCTCCAAGGCTTCGCAGGTACTGTAGAGCTGTTGTCAGCGAATGATTTGTTACCATTGCTTTTGTTATTGTTATTTGCAGTATCGAAGTTCAGCGCCAGTACTCGAACGAAAAATCCTTCTAACTTCAAATTCACGAGTTCTGCCTTTCTCTGAATTCTAGACTTCGATAGATTCATATTAACTTTAGGTTCGAGACTCCTTCACAGAATCTCCTCTTGCTCGAGTTCTGGAATTTTCGCTTAGTCTTGAGCCTGAGAACCTTACAAAAAGAAGGCTTTATACTTCCGCTATCGATGAAATTTCCAGCAGAATGTGGATTCGCAATAACACAGGCATAGAGCGTCTGAGGCAATATATCAGAGACTGAAAGTGAATAAATATAAAATGCCAAGTAAGCCCACGTCTTTTATTCCTAACCAAGAAATATTGTATAAAAAACTCATCAGAGGTGAGAGTTTATCTCTTTAGGACACAAGACGATAAAACTAAGCTGAAGAACCTAAGGAGGGTAAGGTCCCCAGGCAGTTAGAGATCTGAAGCTCCTAGAAGTCTAATTCGTGATTGTGGAAGCGATAGAGTAGATGTGATAAGAAAGGTAGTATTGCAAGGGAAAGGAATTGGATGCTGACGAAGAGGAGAGGAACTGTTATCAACGCTCCACTCGCTGTCTTTCGCGTTATCGCTATGAACGAGTTTCAGGAAATTTGTACCCCGGGAATTCCTAAGACGGCTGTTGAACACTAAAGCGATAACGATCTTAGAAGTGGGAGGACTTTAGAATAATTTCATACATGAGATATGCTACGTCATACGTGTTTCCCAGCCTGTTCTAAAAAAAAAATTCTTTTGAACATGTCCTGAAACTCGGAGGCGAAGTATAGAATTTATACTCCTTCGGATCTCAGGTGGCAAAGAAGCAGGCAGTGTATAAAAGGCAATTGCAAGAAAATATCGGACGTATAGACAATAAGACATGGGGTATCTCTGAAAATCTTGCGTTTGAGTCCCTCCATGTTCAAATCTCTTTTTCACCGCTGCCTGCCAAGTCTTTGAACCACATGAATTTCGAGTCCTGGTCTTTAACTAAACGCGTACCATATGTAAACCCTGTTAGGCGTGAGAGACTCTCTTTGGGCCAAATATAGATGGGGAATTCTAGACGATGAATGATGAGATTCAGAGTCACTCTAAATTCTCAAAAGACTAGATTGCGTTGATATACGAGGCTTGAAGTAGATAGAAGATAGGTAATATCATATCAAAAGGAAGTTAAATTTCGATGCATAGGAATTGTCGTGACTAGACACATCACAGTGGGCTGCCCGAAACTGTCAATGATTCCCCTAAAAGAATTTCAGAACCAACTTCTTAACACGATTCTGATCTTAATTATCAGAATCTGGTACCACAAGGAAAAGTGACTCTCCTGTCGTGGCTGGGGAACCCCGTACACGGTAGCTGCGACATCACACATGTAAATGATAAAATTCGGAGCGTGAGTTGTATTGATACATCATGAGATCTAGGAGGGGAAAGTCTTGAATTTACAGTTCTCAGCTACACCACCAAACTTTGCTATATAAACCCCATTTGGTGTGAGATGCTGTCTTTTTAGCATACCGAGAAAGAGTATTAGGCATGAGCGAAATGGTGAGATCTCGATGCAACCTTTCGAAAATGGCAGAAACTTGGATCAGAATGATACACCCGTTGGAGTAGAGGCCATAAGGACATGATATTATGCGAAGAATGCTTTGGTTTCAATGTATTTAAGCACTTGCTATTAGCTACATCACTGTCGTTTTCTAGGGCGCCGTCAAGTGATCTCTGGCAGAAACGGGACCGAGTATCCCACCCCACTCCATCTTCCTCATCTGAGTTCAAGAGCTCCAGAAAGAGTAAGTCCGCGGCCTACATACACTGAATCTGCGATATCACACAAGCAATCCTAAACTGAAAATAAAATTCCCAGATGGAATTTGCGATGAGATCCAGGAGGACAAAGTCTAGAAATTATAGGGAGGGGAAATGCCCTAGCATACCAAGTCAAGGTAAATAATCAAATCAAGGAAAAATGCCAATAAAATAGGAAGTCATAAATTATGAATTCCAGACGCCTTTCATATACTTGAATTTGAGAATCGACAGCTCTGAGTCTCTTGGTTTACCTCCACTTCTGGCGGGCATTGACCCCGACTCACTCAGTGCTGATTTGACTGCGTCTCCAGAATGTGGTATATAAACCCCAAATAGGAACTCCTATCTCAGACCAGCTTACGAACACATGGCCGCCACAAACTTTCAGAGTTGGGTCCCGTAACAGAAGGCAAAGACTTAATCATCCCAGAAGCCAGTATCGTTTCGAAAATCTTCGGTGTTGTTGATGGTGTGAATGGCGTTGTAAACAAGGGAATTCAAATTCCATTCAGAGAAACTGCTATCAATATCCTTTCACTGTCAAACATCTTGCTTGAACCAATCTCCTGAATGCAATGTAGGTTGGGACCTTTGCAGAAAAAAAAATTGAAAAAATTCAAGAATATTTAATCCATAATATAACGGAGCTTGTCACACTCGCAGTACTTGCTTTGTTCAGGCCTTTAGTTCGGTGTCAACAAAGTAGTGGTACAAGTTCATTAGTATTCTAGATGTTTAAGAAGAGAAGAGAGTAAAGCTCTCAATCTAAATCTAAAGTACTTTCAACTATAAAACTTGTACCTTTAATATGAGGTATAAATGGGAAGGTTTCTAATTAGTGAGGAACGAAAAGTTTGGGTGTTTTAATGGAGCAATCTGATTGGCTGAAATTAAGAGATCTGATTAGTCAGAGCTAAACAATTTGATTGATTATAGTATTATATAATACTACTATCTATTACTATCTTCTTATTTGAATATCTATCTAAATAGAAATATAAATATAGATTTATATATTAAAATAAATTATATCTATAAAATAGAAAAATACTACAAAAATACTTCTTTTCTAGAAGTATTTCTAGTATACTACTAGTACTTCTAGAGATTTTTTAAACTAATTTATATATTCTAGTACTAATAAAATAATTTTAGTAATTTTAGA
>Ga0182030_10005239_pt1 | contig 27554 bp, 27 predicted proteins | sample 812S3MmetaG_FD_121299 | JGI IMG/M metagenome (GOLD analysis project Ga0182030, IMG submission 121299) | Permafrost microbial communities from Stordalen Mire, Sweden - 812S3M metaG (Illumina Assembly) | ecosystem: Environmental > Terrestrial > Soil > Wetlands > Permafrost | place: Sweden... | reverse complement strand
TGCTCGCCGGCCGCGGCGTGGTGACCGTCGACAACGGCGTGGCGACCCTGACCGAGTTCGGTCAGAGCCTGCTGTCCTGGCGCGGCGTCAGCAGCGAAACCGCGCATGCGTTCCTGGGACGGGCCGCCAAGTTCGGCGACGCCTTCAAGATCCGGCGTGAGTTGTTCGAGATCGCCGGGCTGGCGCGCACGATCACCTGGACGGGAACCGACGAGCAGAAGCAACACCTCGCCGACGCCCGGACCAAGGTGCTGGAAGCCCTGCGGGAGGCCAAGAAGACGCTGCACCGAGTTCTCGGCGAGGACTGAACGCCTCAGGGTGTCGAGGGTTGGCTCAGTTTGACCAATGTCTTGCCGATGTTGGCCCCGGTGAACAGCCCATTGAGGGCGTCGACGCACGACTCGATGCCCTCGAAGATGGTCTGCCGGTGCTTGAGCTGACCCTCGGCCTCCCACTTGCGCAGCGATTCGAAGGCCTCATCGAAGCGGCCCCACTGATCGAGCGCGTTGAATCCCTGCATGAGCGCGGTCTTCGACAGTAGGTTCACGTAGTTGGCCGGCCCCGGGTGCTCACCGGTCAGGTAGCTGGAGATGACGCCGCACAGCACGACTCGTGCGTTGGCGGCCAGCCGGCCGAGCACCGCGTTAAGGATTGGACCGCCGACGTTGTCGAAGTAGACGTCGACCCGCTTGGGGCAGTGCTGCTTGAGCGCGGCCGGCAAATCGTCGTTCTTGTAATCGATGCACGCATCGAAGCCGAAGTCCTCGACCACTGCCCGGCACTTCTCAGGCCCGCCCGCGATACCCACCACCCGGGCGCCGGCGATCTTGGCGATTTGTCCGGCCACCGATCCGGTGGCGCCTGCCGCCGCCGAGACCACCACCGTTTCACCTGCCTGGGGCCTACCGATGTCGGTCATCCCGAAGTAGGCGGTGGCACCGGTCGGGCCGTACACCGACATGATCGCCAGTTGATCGTCCTCACCGGGGATAGGCGTACTGAACAGGTCGTCGCGAACGATCGCGTACTCCTGGAAGCCGGTCAGGGTGGTGATCACGTCCCCGACGGCGTAGGCGTCGCAGCGGGACTGGACCACCTCGCCGATCCCGGCCGCCCGGATGACCTCGCCGAGTTGCACCGGCGGAAGGTAGCCCGGCTGGTCGTTGAGCCAGGTCCGGACGGCGGCGTCGAGCCCGACGTAAGTGGTTCGGACCAGCGCCTCGCCCTCGGCGGGCTGGGGCGCCGAGGTGGTTACCAGCTCGGTGTCAGCGGGCTGCACCAGTCCGGCGGGACGGCGGCGCAGCAAGATCTGGCGGTTCGACAATTCAGGCACGGTGCTGAAACTACCCATTCGATGCGTTCCGGTGGGAGCATCTGTGCATGGAACCCCAGGACGACCCGGAAAAGCGGATCCGGGACCTTGAGCGGCCGCTGGCCGACACCGCGCGCGCCTCCGAATTCAGCTCCGAATCTGGCGGGGCGCCCTACAGCGGTCAGACCTATCCGCCGCCGCCGCCGCCCGGGCCAGTGCCACCGCCGCAGGCGCCACCGCCGTACAACTACGGCGGCCCCTACCCCGGCGTCTCGCCGAAACCCGCCGGGGGCAACCGCCTGTGGTGGATCCTCGGCACGATGATCGTCATCGGGGTGCTGGCGCTTGCCGGAGGCATCGCAGCCTTTGCCGCCCACCAACTTTCCGGTGTCAAGTCGATCATTTCGTCCTCGGTGCCCAGCACCACGCAGATCACGAGTTCGCCTCAATCAAGCCCGCGTAGCCCAACGCCGCCGGGCAGGACCGCGACGCCCACTGCGGGGCCATCGACGGTGCCCCTACCGCCGCTGGGTGGTCAGCTCAGCGTCTCGGGCATCAACGAGAACAAGACGATCGCCTGCAACGACAGCGTGGTCACCGTCAGCGGGATTTCCAACACGATCGTCATCGTCGGCCACTGCGCCAGCCTGACGGTGTCCGGCATGCAGAACTCCATCACCGTCGACGCGGCCGACACCATCGACGCCTCCGGCATCAGCAACCAAGTCACATTTCACTCGGGCTCGCCGCAGATCTCGAAGTCCGGCGACGGGAACGTCGTGCAGCAGGGCTGACGCGTCAGCCGCCGGCCATCGCGTCGGCCTGCGCCAGACAGCGCTCGAAGTCTACCGCCAATTGCCGAACCACTTCCTGGATGTCGAGTGCGGCAAGGCAGGCTCGAAATGCATGGTCTTCCAAGGTGATTGGCGCTCCGAACAGCGCCATGATCCCGTCGCCGGTGAACTTGTCCACGGTGCCGCCATAGCGCAGCACCACGGTTGCCGATTGATCGACGAGCTCGGTCATCACCTGACGCAGCCGCTCGGGACCCAAAGCTGCAGCGATATCCATCGACCGCACCACGTCGGCGAACAGAACGGTCACCTGTTTGTACTCGGCCGGCTCACTAGGGGCGGCCAGTAAAGTGCCGCAGGCATCGCAGAAGCGCGCGCCCTCGCGTGGCTGTGCGCCGCAGACGTGGCACACCGACACTGCTGCCGTCACGATTGGAACCCTAGGCGTATTCCCTGCTAGTGGGAACTACGGCAGTCCCCGTACTAGGTCGGCTCCTCCGAGTCATCGTCGAGGACGCTGACGGCGATGCCGTAGGGCAGAAAGCGCACTTTGCGCTTCGGATCGACGTTGTTCTTGTTCGCGCGCAGCGCGTCGAGTTCGGTGGCATAGACCTGCTCGACCCGAGCGTCGCCGGCGGCGTCCACCGTGTAGATGGCCCACACCCCGTCACCGGCCTCGCCGGTGGTCTCCGGCGCGGGACGTTGGCGTCGCGACAGGTCCTCGAAAAGCCCCGACCAGCCCGTCCGGGCACCCGGAGCACCGACAAACCTGCTGACGCGCTCGAACACGTCGCGCAGCCCCTCGCTGCCCTCCCTAATCACCCGATCGAAGTCGTCGGGGTCAAATCCGAACGTGCCGTACTCGCCCACGTGGCCTCCTTGCAGCTCGTACCGTTATTGCCAGTGTGCGCCCGGTCGCCGCAATCCGCCACGGACTTTGCTCCAAGGAGAACGCGACCGCTAATAACCGGGGCCCAGGAACGGATTGCTGCCACCGGGATACTGCTGCGGATATTGCTGCGGGTACTGCTGTGGATACTGCGGGGCCTGGGGAGCCTGGTTTGCCGGAACTTGGATCGGTATCGGAACCGGCAGCAGCGGGACGTGGATCCACTGCGTGGTCATCGGCACCGTCGTGGTCGTGGTGGTGGGCGGCGGCGGCGGTGTCGTCGTCGTGGGCGGCGGCGGGGGCGTCGTCGTAGGTGTCGTCATCACCGGCGACGGCGGCTGAGTCGTCTGCGGCGGACGTGGATGCGGATGCGTGACGACCGGCGGCGGCTCGGCGGTCACCACCGGGGGTGGCGGCGGAGGCGCCGGTGGTGGCGGCGGGGGCGGGGGCACGCTGATGGGAGCGGGTTCAGAGCTGGGCGGCGGTGCCACCGCACTGGGCGGTGGCGGCGCGGGACTCGGCAGCAGCGAGCTCACCGGCGGCACCGGCACCGGCACCACCGTGGGCGCCGGCGGGGCTTCCCGGTTTTCGATGCTTGCCAGCGTGTAAGCCACACCACCGATCGCCGTCATGGCGACCAGGGCGCACACCCCCACGATCAGCTGCGAGAACCGCAGACGCCGCCACGGCCGTCCCACCGGTGGTGGCTCATCGATCAGGTTCAGCCGCATCGACCAGCCGGCCTGACCGTCTTCGTCGTAGTCGTCGGGCGTATACGGCAACCGGATGTCACCCGGGTATTCGGTTTGCGACCAAGCCAATTCGCGATCGGTCAGCACATCATGGTCGATCACCAGCACGTCACCGGCGCCCAGATCGACGACGTCGCCGGCGGCGGCCGATGACGTAAGCAGGCCGATGGAGGTGCGGGTGCGAAGATCGGTTTCCTCCCCGCGAGAGGCCAGCAGCAGGGCGCCGGCGGCAGCCGCGCACGCCGGTTGCGACGGTGAGACGACCGGCCGGCGTGAATGCACTGAAAGGCGTTCCGCGATAAGCGGAATGCTGGCGCCACCGCCGACGGTGACCACCGCGGCCAGATCCGTCCAGCTCTTGCGGTGGCGGACCAGCATCTTGTCGAAGGCAAAGATGAAGCCGGTGAGCCGATCCTGTATCAAATCGCCCAGCTCGTCCCGAGTCAGCCGCATGTTGGACCTGCGACCACCTAGCTCAGCGGTGAATTCGGCGACCTTGTTGGTGGATAGCTGCTCTTTGGCGGCACGGCATTGCTCCCTGAGCTGGGCGAGTTGCCCCACCGCGGCGGTGCTGGCCGGGTCGATGCCGCTGCCGTGTCCCAGTTCCTCGAAAACGCGCAGCAGAATCGCCGCGTCGATCTCGTCACCGGAGAAATCCGGGTAACGCAGTGTCGGAGTAACGGGTTCGAAATCCCCCGTGATATTCACCAGTGTGGCCGAGGTACCCGAACCGCCGAAATCGACCAACCCGACAATGCCTGTCGCCGCAAGGCACAGCTCCGCATTCGCCGCGGTCAGCGACGCAATCGCATCCGAGACCAGCCGGGGCGCCATGCCACTGCGGACGAAGCCCAAATGCGTTCGCAATGCATTACGTAACGCCTGCACGCTCCCGGCTTTCCAATACGCGGGAACGGCGATAGAGATTTCCGAGGAGGCCACGTCCGCGCCGGCGGCGAGCACCATCGCGTCCAGGGCTTCGACCATTAGCAGATCCGGATCGTGCGCCGACCCGTCGCCGGACACCAGCGCGACCGAGTCGCCGATGCGCTCCACAAAGCCGCTCAGCAGCATGCCCGGCTCGCTCAGAGGCGGGTTCTCGCCGGGCACACCGATTTTCGGCGCGCAGTGCGGGTAGAGGGTTAGTACAGCACGGCGCGTAACCGGTGCACTTCCACTACTCGCAGCGACCAGGTTCGTGGTCCCGATCGACAACCCAAGGGGGTCGTACATAGAGCGAAACTTTCGTCTATAGGGGCTGTGGCCAGCGTTAACGATAGCCGCGGACACGCGGAAAGCCGATGGCTTGCAATGTCATTGGTATCGCCCCGATGCGGTTGTGTCACCGAAGCGGTACTAAAAACCCCTTGACAAACGCGTCGTGGTCACACGACGGTGAGTGGCAGCGAACGTCTGGGCTCGAACTGAAAAGACGCCCCGCCGCTGAACTTAACCACTTCCACCTCAGGTAGTTCGGCTGCGGTGGCATCGGATTCGGTGAATCCCGCGGTCCAGTCGGAGTCCGTCCCGCTAACACGCACCTCGATATGCGGATCCACCGCGGTAGCGATCGCTTGCAGCGGCTGCACAGAGTCCGGGGAGCACAACGAGATCCAGGAACCGTCGTCGTGGGCCGGCGACCGGTGCACGGTCAGCCGGTTGGCCTCGATGTCTGCCGAGACATAGCCGACGGGATTGAGCAGGGGGTGCAGTTCCAGCACTCGAAGCACGCCTTCGGGCCCGCCCGGCAGTTTCAGTGCGCGGTGAATGCGTTCGGCGGCCACGCCCGCGATGCCGATCAAGCCGCGGGTGCACACCGAAACGGCTTCGGCCTCGTCGGCGGCACGCGCTCGGACCGCGATCGCGAACGACAGATACAGCAGATGCATCTGCAGACAAACCTCGTCGGCCATCCGGACCAGTGCCGAATGCGAGAAGGCGGCGAAGTCGAAATCGGACAGCAACGCACCCGAGTAATCCGCTTGCCCCTCGTCAGACGGGTCGATGGGGCCGAGTTCCCATGTCGCGGCACGGGTTTGGCGAACGATGTCGAACGCAGGAATGCTCTGAGCTTCGGGATAGGACTCGTCGATGATGACGGTCCACGCGCAGTGCGGATGCCGATCCGAGGGCACCCGCGGTGGCCGGTGCAGCGGGCGCACCTGAGCGCGGGCGTTGGTCGCCACCGCGGTGGCGTCAAAGGTCGGGTCCTCGATCGTGTGGCACATCCCGAATACGTACTGTTCGCCCATCGGCTCGACGTCGAGCAGGGCGCCGCAGTGGTCCAGGTGGAATTCGCCGTGCCACCGGTCGTGGACGGTATAGCGGAAATCCATAAATTGCGGCGGGGCACCGATGTCGAGCTGCAGACCCTTGAAGATGGTCACGATGTCGGTGCCCTCGTATTTCAGCGCCTGCTGCATGCGCCTGGTGTAGATCGGGCTGGCGCCCGCCCACTCCTCGATGGCGATCTGCACCATCTCGTCGCGGCCGAACGAGCTGATACACCAGGCCATCCCGGAACGGTCGATCAGCTGGCCGATCAACAGCAGTTCGGGGACCAATACGGCCAGTTGCTCACGGGACAATTGCGCATAACGTGAAGGGCTGCTCACGGTACAAAAATAAACTCGACTATGTTATAAAGTCAACAATGTCCATCGTTGCCGGCCAGATCCCCGGGCGCTCGGCCAGCCCCACCCGGCGCACCACCGCGCCGCGCAAGCGCGGCGACGACACCCGGGCGAGAATCATCGACGAGACGATCCGCTGCATCACGGAGGAAGGATTCGCCGCCGCCACCGCCAAGCACGTGGCCGAACGCGCGGGGGTGACGTGGGGCGTCATCCAGTACCACTTCGGGGATCGCAACGGCCTGCTGATGGCCGTCGTCGACGACGGAGTGGACCGGCTGATCGAGAGCCTGTCGTCGGCCGACGTCAGCGAACTGGCGTTGCGCGAGCGCATCGAGGTCGTCGTCGACACCGCCTGGAGTTGCTACAGCAGCCCCACGTCGATGGCGGCCTTCGAAATCCTGCGGGCTACCCGTGGCGGCCTGGGTCAGTCCTCACGGCGTCACCTGCTGGAGATGAACTCCGCGATCGGCCAGCTGGGTCGATTGATCACCGACGATCCGGCCAATGCCGGCGTGGCCGAAGTAATCTGGGCCACGCTGCGAGGTGTGGTGCTGGCACAGATGGTCACCGGTACCGCCATCGATTGGAGCCTGGAACGACGCGCCCTGATCGACATGGTTACCCGTGTGCTGCAATGACGGGATGACCCCCGAAGATCTCGCCGACATCGAAGCCATCAAGCAAGTCAAATACCGGTATCTGCGTTCGCTGGACACCAAGCGCTGGGACGACTTCACCGACACGCTCGCCGAGGACATCAAGGCCGACTACGGACCGTCGATCGGTAACGAGCTGCACTTCACCAATCGCGCCGACCTGGTCGAGTACATGCGTACATCGCTTCCGCAGAACGTCATCACCGAACACCGGGTGACTCATCCGGAGATCATCGTCACCGGCGATACCGCAACGGGCAGTTGGTATCTGCAGGACCGCGTCATCGTTGCCGAGTTCGATTTCATGCTGATCGGTGCGGCCTTCTACCGCGACCAGTATCGGCGCACCGACAATGGGTGGAAGATCAGCGGCACCGGCTACGACCGGACCTATGACGCCACAATGTCGTTGAAGGGCATGGACTTTACGGTCAAGCCCGGTCGCGCCATCGCGGGCGTCGACTGACCGCTACTTGGTGATCGCGATGACCGCGCCGGGCTGCAGCCATTTCATGATCGACACCAACTGAGCGTCGTCGACGGCCACGCAGCCCTCGGTCGGCTTGCCGTCGGTGGTGTGGAAGAAGAATGCCGCACCGCCGCCGGGCACCTTGTTCTTGTTGACGCCCATCACCACCGCGTGCTTGTACTGCGGGATCTGCAGGTTCTCGCTCTCGGCGGTGTTGAACGGGCACTGCGCCTTCGCGCAGACCTGCATGGTGTTGAAGGTGGCGGGGCTATGGTCGTCGCCGCTCCACCAATTGTTGGGACCGACTTGGGTATACGGCAGGCTGGTTCCGGGATTCGCCGCGGTGCCGAAAGCCGAGTCAAGGCTGTACACACCCGTTGGAGTGGCCGGGACCCCGCTCTTGGCCTCCGGCGCCATGCCCGCCGAACCGACGTGAGTCGGGACGCCAGTGCGCAACGCTTGCCAGCCGGTGCCGCTGCGCTGATAGATGTCGATTGTCGCGTTCGATCCGCCGGTACTGACGACCGAAACCACCTGTGTGGCATTGCCAACCTGGTTGGCGAACCATGGGGTCCCGGCCAGCGGGTTGCCCGTCGGTGCGGCGCTACTTGTCGGGGCGAGAACAAGTAACGCGAATAGTGCGCACGCCGCGGCGCGCAGCAGAGCTAGCAGTCGGCGCATAGATCCAATTGTCAAGCGGCGCCTCACTTAAGGTCAAGTAAAGCTTTAGGCCCAGTTTGGTCACTGCACCGTGATCAACGAAAAGTACAGCACAACAGGGGTTTAGGCAGCCCTTGGCCGAAACACCAACAGGCACAGCAGGAAATACAGGTATCCCAGCGACCAGCCGGCCAGCACGTCGGACGGGTAATGCACGTTCAAAGCGACCCTGTCGACCCCGACTATCAGCAGGATCAGAGCGGTAACCGCGATCGCCACTCGGCCCATCGACCGGCTGAGCACTGGTAGCAGCAGGGTCAGCAGGGCGAGCAAGGCCGCGGTCGCCTCCAGCGCATGGCCCGACGGAAACGAGGTCGAGGGCGCGAAGACCAGCATGGTCGGCGGGCGCGGCCGGTTCACCAACGCCTTGGCGGCCGTCGTGACCACTGCGTTCAGCGGCGCACAGGCCACCACCAGCAAGGCCGCGCGCACGTTGCGCTTGACGAACATCGCCACCGCCGTCGCGGCACCGATCACCCGCAACGGGACTGGGCCGAGCACGACAGACACCGCATCCCAGCAGCGCACCCACGCCGGATGCTTGATCGCCACGTCGTGCGCCGCGTTCAACAGCGACCAGTCGAGGCCGTGCACCCAGCCCCAATTCTGGCGGTAGCCCACCCACATGGCCGCATACACGACCGCGGCCACCAGGGCGCCCACCGGCAGGGCAATCCGCGCTCGGGTCATGGACCAAGCCATACCAGCACCAGTGCGCTGGCGAGTCATACTGGCGTCATGGCGGTCTTTGTCCGCAGGTTGTTCGGCATCGGCAAGCTCCCCGACGACCTGCAAGCTCAGGTCGAGGCGGAAGGCCTCATCTACCTCGCCGATTACGTCGCAGTGACCAGGCGGTTCAGCGGCGTCATCCCCGGCACCCGGGTGCCGCACAGCGTCGCCAGCTACACGGGTTCGCTGGTCTTCACCTCGCAGCGGGTGCTGGCCACGCTGTCCATGCTGCCCAGGCTCGCCGGCCCGACCGTCGACGTGCGCTGGGATGCTGCTCCGCAGATCGGGGCGGCGACGGCCGTGATCTCGTCGACCGGTTTGCAGGTCGACCTTGATGTCGCCGAGGTCGACCCGAAGTTCAGCGGCGATCTCTCGCTGCACTACAAGGCCACCATCGGAGCGGATGTGCTCAGCGGGCTGCCGCTGCAATCGCTGGCCTTTGAGATGCCCCCCGAATACGTCTACCGGGCGGTCGGCGTCACCTATAGTCCGTGATCGTCATCCGCGGCCAGGGCGGCTGCCGGAGCACCGCAAGGCTGCCGATCACCCCGGTCAGCAGACCGGTGAGCACTCCGATCAGCGCGATTCGGTTCTTGTCGACGGCAGGCACCCAGGAGGCCGCGCCCTCGCGGATGACGAATACGCCGGTCGGTTTGGTCACCGGGATCACGGTGGCGCCGTCGGGCGTCTGGTAGGGCGTGCCGTAGACACGGCCGCCGTTGCGGTCGGCGGGCCGCTGTTCGAGTAGATCCGAATACTTCACTCAGACACTCCCTTGTACCGGTGTTCGGGAACCGTCTCATTGGTACATTCACGTTAATGCCCTTCTCGCTGGCGGTTCCTACGATGGCGCTGTGACCGAGTACGCGTTCAGCGCACCGGATCGCGAGGCCATCTATCGGGTGATCGCCGAACGGCGCGATATGCGCCGGTTCGTGCCCGGTGCCGTGGTGCCCGAGGAAGTGCTTGCCCGGTTGTTGCAGGCCGCGCACGCCGCGCCCAGCGTCGGCCTGATGCAGCCGTGGCGGTTCATCCGGATCACCGATGACGCGCTCCGTAAGCGCATCCACGCCCTGGTCGAAGAGGAGCGCCCACGCACCGCGGAGGCACTGGGGCCGCGCGCCGCGGAATTCCTGAAGCTGAAGGTCGAGGGCATTCTCGAGTGCGCTGAACTTTTGGTGGTCGCGCTGTCTGACAAGCGCGACGTGCACGTCTTCGGCCGGCGCACGCTCCCGCAGATGGACCTCGCGTCGGTGTCGTGCGCGATCCAGAACCTCTGGCTGGCGGCTCGGGCCGAGGGCCTCGGAGTGGGCTGGGTATCGCTGTTCGATCCGCAGCCGTTAGCGGCCCTGCTGGCGATGCCCGCCGACGCCGAACCCGTGGCCATCCTGTGTGTGGGCCCGGTGCCCGAATTCCCGGACCGGCCTTCCCTGGAATTGGACGGCTGGACGCACGCACGGCCGCTCTCGGAGTTTGTCTCCGAGAACCGGTGGGGTCAACCGCCCCGGGAACCCGCCCCCGGCCAACCCGCACCGGGCACCGGGGCGGGCACCGCCAGTACGGTGCCGTCCCATTCGGTGTGATGCAGTAGATGCTGCGGGCCGGGCCAGTGCGCGGCGACCACGAACAGGGTGCGGCGATCGTTGCCGCCGAGCATGCAGGCAAAGGCACCGCGGTCCAGTTGGATCCGGTCCAGCACCTCGCCGCCGTGGCGCACCCGCACGCAGCAGCGATCACCAACATCCGCGTACCACGCGGCGCCGTCGCGGTCCAGGCAGATGCCGTCCGGCGAGTGGCCACCCAGGTCTGCCCACACCCGGCGGTTCGACAGCGACCCGTCCACTTCGATGTCGAAGGCGGTCAGCCGGTGCCGATACGACTCGGCCACGATGAGCGTGGAGTTGTCGGCCGTAACGGCCATCCCATTGGGAAAAGCCAGGTCGTCGGCGACGACGTGGGAGGTTCCCCGGCTTACCAAGGCCACGAAGCCGGGCGCCGGGTCACCGGCGGGCGGTCCGGCCGCGAAATCGAAGTTGACGTTGTTGACGTAGGTGTTGCCGCGGCAGTCGATCACGATGTCGTTGGGTCCGTACGGTGACAGCTCCGCCAGATCGGCGTACCGCGACAGCGTCCCGTCCGCCGATAACCGGAGCAACGCCGGCTGCGAGCTGGACGTCAGCACCAACCCGTCCTCAGCCGGGGAGTCCGGCAGGAAATCGAAAACACATTGGCAATGACTGGTGTTCGAGCACGATCCGGATCTGCCCGCCGGCGTCGATGGAGCGGATGAGCCCGGCCGTCCAGTCGGCCACCCACAGTCGCCCGTCCCGCCAGCGCGGCGACTCCAGCAGCCCCAGACCGGTCACCAGTTTGTCCATCCCGGGCGCCTCTCGGTTTCATCCGGCTAATTCCGTACAGCGAGAACTAAATGCCAGCTGCGTTGTCTGACTTGTCGGCACAGTCAGACTCACCGCAGCCAACTGCGGTATCGTCGCCCGTCGCAAGGCAAGCTAAAGAGGTGGCGGCAATGACGGGCGACAACGTACTGATCGTGCACTGGCACGACTTGGGACGCTACCTCGGTGTCTACGGTCATCCCGACGTGTCCAGCCCGCGACTTGACCGGCTTGCCGCCGAAAGCATCCTGTTCACCAGAGCCCATTCCACCGCGCCACTGTGTTCGCCATCGCGGGGCTCGTTTTTCACCGGCCGCTACCCGCAGAGCAATGGGCTGGTCGGATTAGCCCATCACGGTTGGGAATACCGCACCGGCGTTCAGACACTCCCCCAGATATTATCCGAATCTGGTTGGCATTCAGCCCTTTTCGGTATGCAGCACGAGACCTCTTACCCGAAGCGGCTTGGCTTCGACGAGTTCGACGTGTCGAACTCGTACTGCGAATACGTGGTGGAGAAGGTGCAGGAATGGCTGCGGAACGACGCGCCGGAACGCCGCGGGCAACCATTCCTGTTGACGGCGGGCTTCTTCGAGACCCACCGGCCCTACCCGCGGGATCGCTACCAGCCGGCCGACAGCGCAACCGTCGACCCGCCCGACTACTTGCCCGACACGCCCGAGGTGCGCGGCGACCTCGCCGACTTCTACGGGTCCATCAGCACCGCCGACGACGCGGTCGGCCGGATCTTGGACACGCTGGCCGAGACTGGTCTGGATGCCAACACCTGGGTGGTGTTCTTCACCGATCACGGCCCGGCCTTACCCCGCGCGAAATCCACGCTCTACGACGCGGGGACGGGCATCGCACTGCTGATCCGGCCGCCCACCGGCCGGGGCACGGCACCCGCGGTCTACGACGAGTTGTTCAGTGGCGTCGACCTGGTTCCGACGTTGCTGGAGCTGCTGGGCCTGGATGTGCCGGCCGAAGTCGAGGGCGTGTCACACGCGCACGCCCTGCTCGCGCCGGATACGCCGGCCGATCCGGTGCGCGAGCAGGTCTACAGCATGAAGACCTATCACGACTCGTTCGATCCGATTCGGGCAATCCGCACAAAGGAATACAGCTACATCGAGAACTACGTGCCCCGGCCGCTGCTGGACCTGCCGTGGGATATCCAGCAGAGTCCGTCGGGTTTGGCGGTTGCCCCGTTCGTCAAGTCGCCGCGTCCGGAGCGTGAACTCTACGATCTACGGGCAGATCCCACCGAGACCCGTAACCTGCTCGCCGACGGCGACCCGGGCATGGACGCCATCGCGGCCGATCTGGCTGTCCGCCTGCATGATTGGCGCCAGCGGACGGGTGACGTCATTCCATCGGAGTTCGCCGGTACCCGCATCGCTATGCGCTACACCGAAACGTATTTGCAGATTCACCACACCACGCCGACCAGCCGGTCGGCGATCGCCGTCGACCGCGGCGTCGAGGAGTAAGCAACGCCCCGGGCTCTCAGCCTGAGCGTTTCGCTCCACCGACTTCGGCAACGATGAACACCCGCCGGAACGGAAAGATCGTCGTACCGTCAGCCCGGGGCGGGTAGGCGTCGTCCAACAGCGGGATCAGCTCCTGTCGAAACTCTTCCCATTGCGCGTCATTGAGTTGTTCGCGCACCGGGACCAGCGCGGTGCCGGTGATCCAATCCAGCACCGGGTGATCGCCGGTCAGCTGGTGCAGGTACGTCGTCTCCCACGCGTCGACTCGGCATCCGGCGTCCAACAGCAGATTGGCGTAGTTTACCGGCGGCTGCACTACCGCACCGACTCGAAATGGTATGTCTTTCAAGGCCTTTGCATAGTGTTCGCGGCGCGCCACGGCCCGCACCGCGGCATGCGACGGTGTCTCGAAGTTGCCCGGGATCTGCACCGCGATCCACGCTCCCGGCACCAGTTGGCCCGCCCACCGCAACAGCAGATCGGCGTGTTCGGGCACCCAGTGCAAAGCCGCATTGCTGACCACCACGTCGGAGTCTGGTTTCGGGGCCCAGTCCCGCACGTCACCGACGGTGGCGTCGATGCCGCGTTCCCGGGCCGCGGCGACCATCTCCGGCGAGGTATCCAGTGCTTCGATGACCGAGCCCGGCCAGCGCTTCTCCAGGTACTTCGTCAGATTGCCGGCTCCGCAGCCCAGGTCGACCACTCGGCGCGCCCGCTGGGCCCCCACCCGTGACAGCATGTCGTAGAACGGGCGGCTGCGATGGTCCGCAAACGCCAGGTAGACGTCGGGATCCCACATGTCGGTCCTCCTGATCAAGACCATCGGTAGTCGGCGGATAGACAAACCGTATTACCGCATGCTGCCTTTCGGCCCGGTTGGGGCAGGAATCCTCACCGAACCGATAGCATTGAGGTTTGTGACGCTCGACGCGGATCACATCGATACGGCCGCGGGGGTTCCGGATATCCGCGGCGCCGATGTACTGCCTGGCGCCGACGGATTACCTCCGCTGTCGGCGTTGACTCCGCGTACGCGACTCGCCATTGGGGCCTCGGCGATCGGCGATCTCGCACTGCGTACCTGGGTTGCCTCACTGCTGGCCACCACCGTGACACCGACCGTTGCTGCCGCGTCGGTGTTCCGCACCGAATCGGGTTCCGAGCGCAGCAACATGAACTTCTACGCCGAGCTCGCGGCCGAACGGGATCCGGTGAAGTCGTTTCCGCCGCCCACCCAATTGCCGCGGGTTTCGTCGCGGCCGGCCGGTCGGCTCGCGGCGTGGACCGCGCGCGGCACGGTCGACAACATCGCCTTCCCCAGCAGCTTCACGGCGATCAATCCGACAATGCGAAAGCGATGGAACGCATTGGGGGCCAACAATATTGTGCGCGCACAGCACTGGCGCCACGACGACGGGCCCCGTCCCACGCTGTGCGTCATCCACGGCTTCATGGGGTCGTCATATCTGGCCAACGGCCGATTCTTCTCACTGCCGTGGTATTACCGGTTCGGCTACGACGTGCTGATGTTCACCTTGCCGTTTCACGCCCGGCGAGCCGAAAAGCTCTCCCCGTTCAGTGGTTTCGGCTTTTTCGCCGGCGGGCTCAGTGGTTTCGCCGAGGCGATGGCTCAGGCCGTGCACGACTTCCGGTCCGTCATCGACTATCTGCGCCACACCGGTGTTGATCGGATCGCATTGACCGGTATCTCGCTAGGCGGTTACACCTCCGCGCTGGTGGCATCGGTGGATGACCGGCTCGAAGCAGTCATCCCCAACTGCCCGGTCGTCACCCCGGCGACCATGTTCGACGAATGGTTCCCGGCCAACAAAATGATCCAGCTGGGGTTCCAGTTGTACAACATCAGCCGCGACGAGTTAGACGCCGGCCTGTCCTACCACTGCGCGCTGAACTACCGGCCGCAGCTTCCCAGGAATCGCCGGATGATCATCACCGGCCTCGCCGACCGAATGGCCCCACCCGAACAGGCCGTAGTGCTATGGAACCATTGGGATCGGTGCGCGCTGCACTGGTTTCCGGGCAGTCATGTGCTGCACGTGTGCCAGCTGGACTATCTGCGCCGAATGACCAGTTTTCTAGACGACGTCATGTTCGACTAGCGGCCTCGTCTCGGTCGCCCGGTGGGCCCCGGCCGCGGGGGTGGGCCAGTCGAGGCCCGCCAGCACGCCGTCGGGGGCATCCGTGTGTCCGTCAAGCCGCTGGGTGGACAACAGGTCCAGTGAGACCAATGCCGGCAGCTGATTTCCGCGCTGTGCAATCAAGCCGGGCACCGGTTGCCCACCGTCGGGAGCTCTCTCGGTGAGAAATGCACACGCGGCCGCAATGGTGTTGCGGCCGGCCACTGGGCCGTCGGCGATCTCCAGCGCGGTGCAGGTCTCCCGCGCCGGGTACGACCGGATCGCCTCCAGCGTCTCAGGCAGCGTTTCGTCCACGATTACTTGGTACGCCACAACGTAATCCGAGGCGCCCCGCTGCACCGCAGCCCACGACTCGCTAACCTTCGGCGTGACCAGCCGGGGCACGTCGTCGATTCCGACCGTGTTGGCCTCCCAGCCGATTTCGCGGAGGTGGTCGGCGAGCCGACGCGCCACCACTTCAGCGGTCTCCTGCAACGGGATCCGCGACGAGCGCGCCTGAAGCGCGGCGAGGTTATCTGTCGCCGATATCGTGATGCCGACCCACGTCTCCCGACGTGACGGATCGGAGGCGTTGTCGCGGCTGGTAATTCGGATTTTGTCGGCGCGAATTCCATAGCGGTCCAGGTAGCCCGCGATCACCGGCAGCGGCAGCACATCGTGGTCGTTGATCGGCGGCCCGATTCGCAGCAACGCCGTTGTTGTTGTGGCAGGCCCGATTTGATCGGCGGGCTTACCGCGGCGGCCCGCCATCGCCAGGCGTCGGCCCAGCATGGTGGTGAAATGCAGTCCGCCCCACCACCCGAACAACACGACGAGAACGACGGCGGCGATGCCGACGAGCCAGTAGGCGCGGGTCGAGTCCCAGGGGTAGGCCATCACCGCGGGCACCACAGCCAGCGCAGCCAATGTGATTCGGCCGGCTCCTGGGATGGGGATCGAGCGCAACTGGCTCATGAGGTGGCTTCCTTTCTCCGGACGATCGCCGCGACAGCGGCGACCACCGCGACAATCAAGGCCAGTGCGGCCGTTCCGACGAACGCGACGGTGCGCGGTGTGGTGTCCTTCGGCGCCGGTGCCGGCGGAGGGGCGACCGGTTTCACCGACGGCACCGCGGGCTCGTTGCCTGCGGGCAGGTGCCAAGTCAGCGCTGCCACCGGGTCCACGCTGCCGGCGCCAACGACATCCGACGGTGCCCGGGAGCCGTTGTGCGCTGTCGCGGTGATGCGACGCGCCACCTCGGTCGCGTTCAGCCCGGGATACTTGCTGCGGACCAGCGCCGCGACACCGGCCACGTAGCCGGCCGCATAGCTGGTGCCGCTGAGCGCCGCCAACTGCTGGTGATCGTCCGGCAGACCGTTGGCGAGGCCGCCGCCGTCGCGATTGCTTACCGACACAATGTTTTCGCCCGGCGCCGCGACACCTACCCACGGCCCGAACATGGTGAATTTCGACGGCTGTCCGTCCGGGGTCAACGCCGCCGCCGACAGCACGTACGGCTGCCACAACGACGGGACGGAGACCGACGTGACGCCGGCCCAGTTCCGCGGGTCGCCCGGACGGCTCAGATCGGTGAGCGGGTTGGACTCACACGACGTCCCGCCGCCGACCGATCCGGTCGACCCGGTGTTGCCCGCGGCCGCCACGATCACCGCGTCCTTGTCCACCGCCGCGTACTTGATCGCCGCGCCGAGCGCCGCCTGGTCAATGGGCCGATCAGCGGGCACGCAGATGACCGTCGAAATATCGATCACCCGGGCACCGAGGTCGGCGGCATGCACAATCGCCCGGCCCAGCGCCGTCACGTCGGCTGTCGCCCGGGCCAGCAGCGGATCGCCGCCCGGCGTGCGCGGCGAGAACTTGGCCGACTCCGTCCTGATCGAGAGCACACGTGCCGCGGGTGCGACACCCGAGAAGCCGTCCTCGCCCGACGGTTGGCCGGCGATGAGGCCGGCAACCAGCGTTCCGTGCCCGTCACAGTCGGTCAGGCCGTCGGTCGTCTCCACAAAATCGCCGCCGGGGTCGACATTGGGCAGCCGCGGGCTCGGCCGCACACCCGTGTCGATCACCGCAACGAGTTGGCCCTCGCCGCGGGAAAACTGCCACGCCGCAGGAAGATTCAGCGTCGCCTGACTGGGCGTGACGGGGCCCGGTTCGGTGCCGGGAATGACACCCGAGGCACTGCACGGACCGCGCTGCTCCATCGGCTGCACGGGCCCCGGTGTACCGCTGGGCGGCGGCACACCGGGATCGACCGCGGGCTCACTGATCGCCAGCGCCGACGGACAAGCCCACACCGTGGCGGTCAACGCCGCGGTGACGCAGGCTAAGCCGGCCCGAATCATCGATTCAGTACCAAGGCGAACAAACCGACCAGGTACGCGATGACCGGAATCAGCGAGGCATCCAGCCCGGAAGCCACAAATCCCAGCAGTCGGCGCGCGGGCAGCGAATAGCTTTCCGGCGAGGCGATCACCGGGTTCAGCGCCACCAGGACCCACACCAACGCAAGAACGCTGAGCACCACTACCGCACCCAGGGCAGCGGCGTAGCGGCCGGTCGCGGCGTAGATCACCAGCAAAACGCCGGCCGCCAGGTAAGGCTGAGCAAGCAGCCAGGCCTTGCAGGCGGCCGAATCCCACACCCGGGCACGCAGCACCGAGGTGGCCGCAGTGGCCGCCACCACGTACCAACCGACGACGCTCAGGGCCTCAGGACGCAGGGCGATCGCCACCGACCCCAGCACGCTGAGCAACACCGCGCCAGCGATGAACCCGCTCTGGTGGGCGTCGCCGATGCGAACCCGCCGCGGGAAGTCCTCGAGCACCCGCAGCGACGGCGCCGACGGGGATGGATCGCCGGGTGCCGGGATGACCGGCAACGGGAAGCGTGCCCACAACGCGGATAGCTGAGCGGCCTCGATGGCAACCAGCAGCGCCACCACGATCAGCCCGGCCCCAATGGTGAGTATCGCTAATTGCCAAAGCAATTCGGCACCGGCCGCCAGCAGCACGCCGGCGCCGACCACCGCCGTGGCGGTGAAGAAACCGACGATGCGTTCGCGCTCCGGACTCGGCACCAGCAGAGCGACCAGCGACCACGCGGTGACGCCGGCGGCGGCCAGCATCAGCTGTGCCGGCCCGAATTTGCCCGGCACCACCAACGCCAGCGCGGCGGCGATCGGTACCACCGCGGCGATCGACAGCGCTGTCCCGGCACGTTCGGCACGCGCCGTGATGAACAAGCCGGCCACCGCGATGACGGCCGCGATCACACTGACAGCGACCAGGCCTAACAGCCCGCCGGTCGCAACGCGGTAGGCGACGCCCAGTCCCGTTGCCAGCAAGGCCACGGCTATTGCCGCGGCCAGCGCACCGCGCCGGATATGTGCTGTGTCCCAAGGCTTTAGCCGTGACGTCGAGAAGATCATCGCGGCGTCGGCGATGTCCTCGACGATGCCGGGCGCGGCCGGACCCACGGGCACCGGCTGCAACGCCAGCAGATCACCGTCGACGACTCCGACGGTGTCCAGGCTGGTGTCCAGGCTGAACGGCGCCCCGCCGATCGGCGCCAGGCTCAGGTGAGAAACCGCGCCGTTCGCGTCGGTCGGAGCTCCGCCATCGCCGTTCTGGGCCGACGGAACCACCAATCGCTGTACCGCGGGCAGGATTTCGCGCAGCGGCAACTCCGCGGGCAGTGCCATCTCCGTCAGCCTGCTGTCCGCGAGAATGGCGACGCGGACGATCGGCATGACGGTGCCGGAGGTCACCGGACCCCCAAATTCGGCTGGGGCCATTGCTGGGACATCGTGCTCTCTCTCTGTCTTGGTTTCGATTACGCGTGTTGGGTTGAGAAATCTCGGGACAGCCGCTGGCCGGGGAACCAGTCGCCGTTCGGTAAGCAGGCGGTCAGTTGTTCGATCGCGACGGCGATCCCGTAGGGGACTCCCGGACTGAACGTCGAGACCCATTCGCCGTCGAACGCGCGGGACGGGCTGACCAGTACCCGGCCCGCGGTGATGTCCACAATGCTCATACCGACTTCGGTGGTGGTGTGTTGCCCGTCGCGGCGACAGCCCGCGACGATCTCCACGTAACTGCGTGGGCCGGTGAACACGGATTCCACCACTGGTCGCGCCGACTTCGGGATACCAAGGTAATCAACGACTTCCGCAAGCGGTGCGCCGGATCGCAGCCGCTCGTCGGCGCGGACTCCGACGCGGGCCGGCATGGTGAACTGGTCGAACCGGGCCGGTGGCCGATGCGCCAGCCCGACGCCCAAAACCGGGACCAGTCCCAGCGAATCGTCGATATCCATCGCGGTGAACGTGATCAGTTGCGCACTGCGCAGCGCCACCAACGTCTTGGCGGGCTTGCCGGCGGCACCGACGCGCTGCGCGACCACACCGCGCAGCAGCTCGCCGGTACCGGTGGCCGCGACAGACCCCACGTAACGCAAATCCAGCCACCGGTCCGGGTAGCACACCACCCTGATCCAATCGGCCACCGCCGAGTTGATGACACCGCCGACCGAGACCAGACCCAACTGGGTCAGTTCGTCCTTCTGACTTTGAAGGAACGCGCCCCGTTCCGCGGCATCGCGGTAGGGCGTGGTGATCGCCAGTACCCACGGGAAGTTACCTGCCCCAATGGTTTCGGCGATGAACCATGCTTGGTCGACCGTCAGTTCGACGGCGTTGGGTTCGACACTCATCTAGATTGATCTAGCCGCCCCATTTGGCGGCTTCGGCGGTGTCGCGAGCCAACATCGACATCGTGTTGGATTCGTGGGTGCTGGCCATCGCCTGGTAGGACCGCACCAGCGATTCCATCGCCTGGTTCCACTGCGCCTGCCAAACCTGGTAGGTCATCCCGGTATCGCCCTGCCACGCATTCGACAACGCCGCCTGCTCGCTGGAGATATCGGCACCGAGTCCCGACAACGTGCCGGCAAAGCCCGACATGTCCGCTGAGTGAGCCAACATCGCCGGGTAGTTGTACATAATCTGCGACATCACAAGTCCTTTCGTGTGTGATCGACCGGATCAGAATCCGGTGTAGCCGGACGCGGCGGCGCTGTCGGCGGCCACATACGTACCCGCGGCGTCGCCCAGGTTCGCCTGTGCGATGTCCAGCAGGGTGTTCACCCGTGCAGCGGCCTCGACGAAGCGGGCGTGCGCCGCCTGAAACGCTGCCGATGACTCACCCTGGTGAAATGCCTGCGCCGACAACGCTTCCTGCTCGGCCTGGTTGATCGTGCTGCGCATCAACGCCGCCTTGGTCCCAAACGCAGCCTCCGAGGCCACCAACTGCGGAATATGAGCATCTAGAAGACTCATAGCGATTCCTTTCTCTTACTTCTCTGCGGATTGCGGTCACTGACTGCCACGTTGCTAACTGTCTTGACCCCCCCTCCCTGATTCACCGGGCTCATTCGGGCCCTCAGTGTCCTGATCCCAGGTACCTGGCACCATCGGCATTCGCGGGCCGCTGCCGAACTCGTCACCGGCCAGCTTGGTCAACCCCGCCGCCTGCAGATCCGCGTCTTTGGCCGCGGTTCCGGCGAACCCCAGCTGCCCGGCGCCGCTGCCGGAAGCCGCCGCGAAGGCCAGCCGCTCTTCCCCGTTGCCCGCGCCGAAATCGGGCGGGACGCTGAAGTCGGAGTTCATGTCCAAGAACTCATCGCCGTGATCGTGCATGGCGGACCGCCGGCGCCGCCGCGCTCCGATTGCCCGCGCTGGTACCGCCGCGGCGGCCGCCGGGATGGTCGCGGCCGGGGCCTTGAGCCCACTACGGCCACCCACCGTCGGCGAGAAGCCGCCTTCTGGGCCACCGCCGAGGGCCACCGCGTAGGGAAAGGCCCATGGCGCCGGCGCCGGTGCCGCAGCGGCGGCCGCACCGGCACCCGCCGCTGCCGTCGACGCCGGAGCCCCGGCGGGGCTGGCCGTTGTCGGGGCCATGGCCGCCACCGGCAGCGGTGCTTGAGCTTCGGGCGCGAGAGCCGGCGCCGCCTCTGGGATGTCGTCGAGCGGTGGAAAATCGAACATCTGCAAAAAGACAGTGATCCCGATGGCGAAAGCAAGCGGTATCAGTAATGGCGCGCTGAGAACCAGGCCCCAGGTCGTAAAACCGACCGGAATGAAAAACGCCTCGTAGGCGATGAAAAACAGCAGCGGGAAGTTGGCGACCAGCCACGGCCCCAACCCCGACAGCACATTCTGAACCATATTGGACAGGTCCTGCATGATGTCCTGCAAGAACTGCGCTATCTGCTTGAGCAGGTTCTCCAGCCAATTCCCGGAGTCGGTTGCGTTTTGTGCGAAGCTCGAAACGTTATTGGCTTGCACACCACCGGGACTCAGGATGTTCGGCGCCGCGGTGGTTCTGGGCGCAGCGGCCAGCGCGCTACCCGAGACCGCCTGGTAGGTACCCATGGCGGTGGCCGCCTGGACCCACATCCGCACATAGTCGGCCTCATTGAGCGCAATCGGAATGGTGTTGATGCCAAAGAAATTGGTCCCAACCAACACCCCGTGCACAACGTGGTTGGTGGCCAATTCCGGCAATGTCGGCATGATCGCCAATGCGGTGGTGTAGGCCGCGGCCGCGACCTCTTGCTGAGCTGCCACGCCCGCACTGTCGATACTGGCCTGCTGCAGCCATGCGAGATAGGGCAGATGCGCGGCCACGTACTGCTCGGCGCTCGGACCGTCCCATGCCCCGGCCTGCACCGCTCCCAGCAGCCCGCTGAGTTCGGCTGCCGTCGAGGCGTATTCGGCGCTCAGCGAGGTCCATGCTCCGGCGGACGCCAACAGCGGGCCCGGGCCAGGGCCGGCACTCAGCATTGCCGAGTGCACCTCCGGCGGGGCAGCCATCCAGACGGGCGCCGTCATTGTCAGCGGCCCGCCACTCCGTAGCTGGCGGCGGCGGCGACGTCTCCCGCGAGATAACTGGTTCCGGACTGACCCACACCGACACCGGCACGGCCCAGTTCTTCGACACCCTGCGCGGCGACAGCCTCGTGCTCCTGGCCCTGGGCGCTGAACCCGAGGGCCGTCTGCAGCGACACCGGATCCACCGCAGGCGGTATCACCGCGGTAATCGCCGGGGCCGCCGCCGCATGCGCGGCCGCCAGCCGCGCCGTCAGCGCCTCCACTGCCGCACTGGTCGCGGCCAAACCTTCGGGCACCACTCGCAACGTCATGGTTTCTCCTTTTGGTGCGTTTCACTAACCATCAGCGGGCGAAACCTTCGTCGGCTCCCCCAATTACCGACTCGCCAACCAACGGGTTGACCAGCTGTACATACGTCGGGCTATCGCTGTCGCCCAACAGAATTGCGCGTCCGGCCGGCAACCGGCCGAACCGCTGGCCGCGGATCTTGCCGCTGTCTTGCGGATTGCCCGCCAGCATCAACGTCGTGGCCTGCAGATCGTTGAAGCGCCGCAACAACGTACTGGTCATCAAAGCGTGCCCCGACCCGGTGGCGCGACCTGTGACGATCACCCGCAGGCCCAGATCCGCAGCCTGCGAGAGCTGCGGGATCAGGCTGGCCCAAGGCCGCTGTCCAATGTAGGGACCGCTCATGGCCGGTGAGTCCGGTATCTGGTCCACATCATCGATGATCAGGTAATGCGTATGGCCCGTGTAGGTCCACCGGGCCAATTCGGCCGACGACAAGCCCGCCGGTGGCCGCCGCGATTCGATGATGTTGGACAGGCCGAGCATCGCCGGGATGATCCGGTCGAAGTTGGCCGTGTACTCGTTATCCGGAAACAGCGGCTCCTCGACGAGGTGCAGCCGCCGGTCCAGCACCGTGAAAGCCACCTGATCCGCGGTCAAGTTGTCCCGGATGGTGCGGATGATGTGGCGCAACAGCGTGGTCTTTCCAGACTTGCTGTCGCCGAACACCATCAGCAACGGATTCTCGGTGAAGTCGAGAACGACCGGCGCCAGGTCCTCTTCGCGCTGACCGATGACCACCTGCTCGGGACCCCGGTACAGCGGCCCGATCGCGTCGGGCGCCAAGTTGGTGGGCAGCAGCCGGATAGGCGGCGCCGTCACCCCCGGGTAACGGGCGTTAATCGCGTCGACCTGGTCCAGCTCTGGCGCCGCGAACAGGAAATGCTCGGCGGCCATGGTCAGGCCGCGGCCCGGCTGGTCGTGCGGCACCGCATCGGCCGGACGGCGCAGCGCCCCGGCAACCCGCACGTTGCTGTCGCGCGAGTCGTGCAGCTTGAGCTCGAGGCGCAACCCGAGGCCGTCCCGCATTGCCAGCGGCACCTCCAGCCAGCTCGGGGTGGTGATGATCACGTGGATCCCGTACGCCAAGCCGACGTTGACGAGTTCAGTCACCTTGGCCAGCAACGGGTTACGGGTGCTGAACTGGTCGGTGTTGTCGCGGCCGAACGCGTACAGGTTGTCGATGACCAGGAACACCTCGCCGAATCCGTCATCGGGGGCCGAGCCCTGCTTGTCCCGGAACAGCTCTCGCTGCTGGCGGGACAGCAACAGCTGCTCCAGCTCGCCGAAGGTGCGGCGAATGCGTTCGGGTTCCAACGCCGACGCGACGCTGCCGACGTGCGCCAGATCCTCTAGCGCTCGCAGCTGTCCGCCGCCGTAGTCCAGGCAGTAGAAGGTGACGTCACGAGGCGAGTGCAGGCTAGCCGCTGACAGGATAAATGTCTGCAGCGCACTCGATTTGCCGGACTTGGATCCACCGTGGATCACCACGTTGCCGGACGCCGACGTGGCGTCGAATATCAGCGGGTCGCGCCGCATCTCGAACGGCTTGTCGATCTCGCCCAGCGGCCAGCGCCATTGCCGTTGTGGCACCTCGGCGCGCGCGAGCACCTCGGTCAGCGGGAGCGGTTCGTCCAGCGGCGGCAGCCACAGCTGAGGCGCCCGCGGCCCGTAGCGCGCCAGCTGCTCGCCGATGGTGGCGATCAACTTGCGTGGCGGTCCGACCGTCTCCTGTTCCTCCGCGCCGGAAATCACCGTGCCCTGATCCGGCTCAACCCATCCGGCGGGGAACAGTCTGGGCTCCGGAGCAGACTGCACCACAAGGGCTTTGGCCGTATGCGGCGGATCGTAGATGCCGTCGACGTAGGTGCTGCGGAACTTGATCGGAGCGGCACCAGGAGCTGGCACCAGGAAGCCCGCGCCCTTGTGCTCCTTGCCGGATTCGATGTGATAGGCATCCTCTACACCGATGATCTGGCGAGAAACACTGGGACTGGCCACCTTCAACCCGATGCGGTACGAGGTGTTCTTGTCGATGTCCTTGATCTTGCCCACGTCCAACGTCTGGGATGCGAACAGGATGTGGATGCGGAACGAGCGGCCCTTGCGCGCCACGTAGTCGAAGAGCTCCGCATACTCCGGGTAGTCGGCGAGCATCAGGGTGAACTCGTCGGCGACCACGAACAGCGTCGGGATCGGCGGCAGGTCATGTCCGGCGGCGATGGCGTTTTCGTACTCGACCACCGAGTTGAACGCGCTGCCCTGAACCCGGCGGCCGGCCTCGCGAAGCAGAGTTTCGCGACGGGCAACCTCACCGCGCAATGTGTCGGCGAACCGGTCGGCCAGCGATTTCTTCTCGGCCATGTTGGAGATGACCGCGACAACCTGGGGGAAGTTGCGGAAGCTGTCCGCCCCGGCCTCACCCTTGAAGTCGGCGTAGATGACGATCAGCCGGTCCGCCGGGTGAGTTGTCAACAGCGCCAACAGAATCGACATCAGAGTCTGCGACTTGCCCGAACCGGTCATACCGATCATCAGGCCGTGCGGGCCCATTCCGCCCTCGGCTTCGTCCTTGAGGTCGAATACCAGCGGCTCGCCGGTCGTCGTGACACCGATCGGAATGCGCAACTCGTCGTCGCGACGGCGCGGCGCCCACAGCGTCGGCACATCCAGCTGCGACGCGTCCGAAATACCCAGCAGCGTGGTGAAGCTGGCGCCCCGGGTCGCCGCCGAGCGCAGCCCGGTGTGGGTCGGGTTGGAGTCCCAGCGGGACAGCTGCCGGGCCAGATGGCCGGCGTCGTCGGCGCCGAATCCGTCTGCGCTGCCGATGTAGAGCTGCCAGCCGCCGGTCTGCCAACGCTCGATGGCGCCATCCGCGATGCGCAGGATCGGCTTTTCGGGATCCGAATATTGTTCGCGGTTCGGCTCGGTGGTCCAGCGGTGCACCACGGTCACCCCGGCCCGGCCCACTGCCAAGGCCGAGGCGCTCACGTCGAAGTCGGGGTCGTCGACCACGATCAGCAAGTGCCGCAGCGCATCCGCCGGCTCACCGGTGAACGACGGGCGATCGGCAGTCGCCGATCCCAGCTGCGAGACCAGCTCGTCGGGATTGGTCGACAGATAGCGGGCCGGGCCGACGCCGTCGACCTCGCCGGGAATGTCGACGTGCGGTAGCCACTTCAGCCAGGACCAGTCCCGGCTTTCCAGATCGCGGGTTGCCAGCGCTACCCCGAGCACCGTCGGGTCGTGCCAGGTGACCGCCTGAGCGATCCAGGCGCGCAACGCCGCCCGCACTTCATCGGCCTCGCCCAGCACGGTGATGCGGGATACCTTGGTCAAATCGATTCCGGTCGGCACGTGGGCAACGGTGCGCTGGGTGTCCAGCAGGCTGCGTAATGCACTGTGTGACACCGGTTCCAGGTCGACCTCATCCGCGGTGTCCTTGACTCGCAGCGCGGTGTCCAACGCCACGTCGTCGCGGCCGGCCCGCACCACCAGGAAGTCGGGGTCGTGCGGGTCGCGCTCCCACTGGCGACGCGATCCGGCGATGCTCGCCAATGCCGCGGGTTCCGGATGGGACCACTGTGCGGCGGCACGCTGCTGGGCGGCCTGGGTCCGGATGTTGTCCCGGACCACCGACAGGTACCGCAGGTAGTCGGCCCGTTCGGCGTCGACCTCCTCGGTGCGCATCTTGTTGTCGTTGCCGCGATAAAGGGCGGTCGCCGCCAACAGCAGCACGAACGGGAAGAACAAGGTCTGCGGGGAGATCACCCGCATCCCGGTGGCGACCAACGCGACGATCATGCCAACGATCAGAATGACGATCACATAAGGCATCGCGCGCCGCAGGAACGACGGTGGAATCACCCGAGGCAGCTCGGGCGGCGCTTCGATGGCGATGGTGCCCTTGCGAGTCGTCGGCGGCGCCAGGCGTCGGCGGGCTTCAAAGATCAGTCGGCTCATCGGGGCCCTCCTTCGGCCGCCACTGGGCGGCCGGGTTTGCTGTCCGGCGGCAATCCGTCGTGTGCGAGCAGCGCATCTGCGCGCGACAGCGTCGGGCCGCTCGCGAACAGCGACAGAATCGACCATGGGATTGGCAGCGGCGGTGAGTTCAGGCCAAGGGCCTCAACGGCTTTCCCGTGCCCGGAGCCGGAGTTGTCCGGCTCCGTGTCAACGCCGTAGCGCACCCCTGTGTCAGAGATCCAGAACAACGACCCCGTTCCGGGTGAGGTCGTGCCGCCGCCCACAGTCTGGGCGAAGTAGCCGGTACCGGGAGCCAGCGCGACCCGGTTCGCAATCCCGGCGGCACCGCTGCCGGCGCCGACCAGATCGACGGTGCGTACCGCATCGGGCACCGGCACCCCCGAGCCGGCCAGCAGGCTCAGAGCGCTGCTGGCGGCGCCCCCCGGCTTGCTCCAATAGGCGCATGTGACAGGAGATTTGGCCGCGTCGACCAGGCTGACCGGCTGGCCGGGATAACGAGCGGTATCCAGCAACCGCGACACCGGCAGCTTGGCCACCTGATCGGCAGCCAGGCGTGGCGGTTGATCCAGACCATAGGAATTGGCATTGCGCAGGATCGCGGCGAGCACCGGCGAGATCGGCTGCAGGCCGTCCGGCAGCACAGCGTAATACCGCACCGCGTCCGACGAGGTCTTGTCCAACCCATAGGACACCACCACCGCCCCGATCGGGCCGGGAGCCGGGAAGGCCGGCGCGGCACCGGCATTCGGGATCGCCGGGGGCGAGAGTGCCGGCGATTCCGGGATGGCGTTGAACAGACCCGGTGCGACGGGCCGCGGTGCGGGCACGTCGACACCCAGTCCAAGGGCGTTGGTGACGGCATGGTCGGCCAGGTCGATCTGGCTACGCTTGCCGTCCCACAGCAGCCAGGTGCTGTTGGCATTGTCGACGAGGATGCCCTGCGCGGCACCGAGAGTGGTGGCCCGCGCACCACGGGTGTCAGGCGGCCCCGCTATCACCGTGACACCGGTGCTGTGGGCGGCGTGCCCGCCCTGAGCGGGCTCGCTCACCGTGTCGCACACCGTCCAGTTCGCGTCGTGTGACGCGTTCTGCACCATTCGCTCTGGTGCGCCCGGAATCCCGATCAGGTTGCCACGCGGAAACTTGTCCAGCTCAGCACTTTTCACCGTTGCCGGGTTGGCGGGCTTGCCGACGATCAGCCGCGCCGAGGTCAGGTTCAGCACCGGGTGCAGTTCGTCACCCACCCGCACATACAGAGCGGCGGTCTCTCTATCGGCGAGCACCGCGTTGTTGCCCGCCTGCCCGTTGGGCCGGATGAGCGAAAACAC
>Ga0182030_10005237_pt1 | contig 27557 bp, 22 predicted proteins | sample 812S3MmetaG_FD_121299 | JGI IMG/M metagenome (GOLD analysis project Ga0182030, IMG submission 121299) | Permafrost microbial communities from Stordalen Mire, Sweden - 812S3M metaG (Illumina Assembly) | ecosystem: Environmental > Terrestrial > Soil > Wetlands > Permafrost | place: Sweden... | reverse complement strand
GGGCGTGACCTGTCCTCGTCCGAGAGTTGCTGCACGTTCGTTCAGCCGGGGCGAGTGCGTAATACACGTCGAATCCATTCCGTCATAGGGGAAGAATACGCGCCTCCGCTGGGCGGAAATTCAGTCTGTGAAAAGGCTGAGAATCGATTGCATGCGTTGGCGGAGGAGTCGCAGACCTTTTTGCGATGTCGACCTCACTAGGGGCTTGGCTCACCCGCTGGTATGTAACTCACATAGGAATCGCAGATATCGGCAATGGCTAATGACACGAAGGCAGTGGCATCGCTCGGAGATAATTGGACATAGGTGTACCCAGCGATGAATTCATTGGCAATGGCGGCGTAGGCGGCTGTTCCGCTGCCGTAGGCGCGTGCATCCTCCGGGAGAAGGGTGCAGATGTTGTCACCGTATTCACCGACGAACGCTGGGGTCGTGACGCCAGCGTTGACTGCATCGGTAATGCCTGGAATAGAAGCAAGTGCATCGCTTATGAACTTCGCATTAGGGGCCAGCGGTGGTGTGGTCACAATCGTGGTGGTCGCTGGCGCCTTCACCGGAGCCGGAATGGTTGTGGGCGGGGGAGTGGGTACCGTGGTCGGAGGGACAGTTGTGGCGATATGAGTGGCCGGACCAAATTCCCAGTTGTTGCTGATGAATTCCTTCGTAATGGGCTTGCACCACGAAGCACTATTGGCTGGGAGGACGCAGGACTCTCGTGCGTCTTGTCCGCCGGATCCAGTCACCAGCGCATAACGGAGTACCCCGTATGAGGCGTATCTGCTCTTAGTGGTTGCCGGATCGTAGGTAGTGACGATGCCGGCAGATGAGGTTGAATTGCCCACCACGTAGTCCACTTGTTCGGAGCTGGGTTTGCGGGCCGGACAGTTCAGCCCAGTGACCCCGATTTGGTTTTGTGCGTTGGCGAAGTATGGGCAGACATCGTCTGCCACGCAGGTCTGACAGGCACCGTCGGTAATGGCAATGATCTGTGGGGCATTGGCGTACGGAGATCGTCCCGGTTCTTTCTTGGACGCGTAGATATCGAAACTGGCCGATCCGTTGGCACCGACGACAACGTTGCAGTGCCATCCTCGCGGGGCCAGGAGGGGTGTCATCGTTCGCTTGGCGTCGGTGTAAAGTCCCAAGTCGCGTCTGAGAGATGTGGGCACGCCGGACGCTGGGAGCACACCGCGATTGTCGTTGGAAGGTTCCGCCACGCCGTATTTCGTGGCACAAGTGGTCAGCGGCAGAGCCGATGCTCTTCCCACGCTGCTCGCACCAGCCCCATCGACTCCCACGAGACAGAACACAGCCAGAGACAACGCCAGTAGTCCCACAACAGACTTACTGGGGTTGCCGCTCCAGCCTTGCGTTCTCCCCCTCATGGATCTCCCCCCTCCGTCGGATCCCGAGGAGCACTGTTTAGCAAACGTTTGATTGGGGTGCCCGAAACCGAAAGCTAGGTGCCTAGCTGGTGCCTAGCTGGTGCCTAGCCGGAGGTTGAAGATTCGCCTATGAGCGCCTGATGGTCCGCTACTTCGGAAACGGATTCACCATCGCCATCCGCAACGTCGGCTTCACCCACCAGAACCGCCTTCGACAAGGCACTCCACAAGAGCAGGAGGAGCACGGCCAAGCGGATCATTACGTTGCCTTCGATCATGTGTCGGGCGATTTCTTGGCCATCGCCAAACCAGCCCACGGCCATGGCAAACATTCCCAATGGGATCATGGCCATTAGATACGCGACCTCCCATCGTCGCCAGACGCGCCGAATCAACATGGTGGCCGCGGCAATGAGCGCCATTGCCAATACAAAGATTCGACGAGGAAAGAAAATCGACATTCCAGGGATCGAGGAATGTCCCGCAATATGGTAATAGTCCAACGTCGAGGGAGAATTGAACGCCAGCGAAGGGTGGTGAAGCGGAGCCCTCAACACGTAGCTCGGATGCGTGGCGAGGAACTCAAGATAGGTGCTTTCGCCGTGCGCAGCGATCCAGTGTCGCAATGGTGCCCAGTAGGGCTCGCTCAGCACGGGACCGACGACGAGTGCCGTGCTCGGTGACGGAACCGGGGAGGCGTAGGCGTAGGGACTGGCCTGAGGTACAGCGAGCACTTTTGCTACGGCATCAATCTGCTTGCTCTGCGGCATCCCGTGGGAGGCAAAGTCGGCCACCATGTTCGGGTAAGGGAACACTCGGACGAAGAGTGAATTCTCGACGTTCAGTACGTTGCGGTGGGCCTGCTGCGCCGCCAGTGCGACCAGGCCGGTGGTGGCCAAGACAATCGCTGCCAAAAGACCGTAACGAAGTGCGAGAGAGCGCCTCTTCGCCACGGCGAAGGCCACGGCGACCACGACGGCGACCACGCCAATGGATCCAACCACTTCGATCCCCTCATCGCGGGCGAGCTCGAAAACGAGGCAAGCTCCGATCAATCCGGCCGCCCGACCCCAGGTGAACCGTTCTATGAGCCACAGCCCGGTTCCGAAGATCACCGCAATGGCCGCCAAGGAGATCGTCTCCGACAGATCCGAAGCATCCCATTGGAGGACGAAGGGTGTGAGCGAGAAGCCCAAGACGACGCACGCAGCAGCGGTGGCCCGGAACCCGCCCCCGAGCCATGACCAGACGGTCCACGCCAAGAAGCCCCAAGCGATCGCCGCCAAAATTGACTGCAGTCCGGCAAATCCCGTCGCCGATTCCGTCACCTTCCACATCAGCGGCACCAAGGGGGGTTGGCTTCCGCTCCAGAATGCCCTACTCAGCAGGGCGTGTTGCGAGACGGCGATGTATTGCGTGGTGTCGTACCAGATGAAGTCCTTTTGCTCGAATGTGTAGAACAGACGCAGGCCGGTGGCCACCATTAACGCGACCAGAAGACCGTAGAAGGCGAAGTCGGGCGTCGACGCCGTCGACGCCGCCGACGAAGCCGTAGCCGGGGTTGTGGTCTTCTTGACGCCGGTTTCCACGGTGCAAGAACATAGCTTTCGTCATACCGGGCCACATCGAATTCAGCTGGGGCCGAATAGCAACAGACGCCGCAGGAGGAAACCTCTAAGGTGTCGGCTCAACGACAGAGGGAGCGTTCCATTGGCCCAGGTCACCTTCGACAAGGTCACAAAACGCTACGACGGGACACTCGCAGTCGATGGGCTCGACCTTGCCGTGGCCGATGGAGAATTGCTGGTTTTGCTCGGCCCATCGGGGTGTGGCAAGACAACAGCGTTGCGCATGGTGGCCGGGTTGGAAGAAGTGTCCGAAGGCACCATCTCCATCGGGGAGCGAGTCGTCAACGACGTCGACCCGAAGGATCGCGACGTCGCCATGGTGTTTCAGAGTTACGCGCTGTATCCCCACCTGAACGTAGCCAAAAACATCGAATTCCCCCTGCGGCAACGCGGTATAGAGCGGAGCGTCCGCGAGAGGTTGGTCGCTGAGACCGCCACTCGGTTGGGACTTGAAGCTGAACTGAATCGAAAACCCGGACAATTGTCAGGAGGCCAGCGACAGCGGGTGGCCTTGGCGCGGGCCATTGTGCGCGATCCGCTGGTCTTTCTCATGGACGAACCCCTCTCCAATCTCGATGCCGCCCTGCGGGTACAAACTCGAGCCGACATCGTGGCCTTGCAGAAACGGCTCGGGACCACGACGCTCTACGTCACCCACGATCAAGTCGAAGCCATGACCATGGGACACCGGATTGCCGTGATGGATCACGGAGTGCTGCAACAGGTGGCCCCACCGCAAGACCTGTATGCCCGCCCGGCCAATACCTTTGTGGCGGGGTTCTTAGGCAGTCCGGGAATGAATCTGATGGCGGGTCACCTCGAAGACGCCAGACCAGGGGAACAAATCATCCGAGTGGCTGGTGGCACAGTCGACCTACCGACCGGGATCACACTCGATCACCATGCCGACGTCGTGGTGGGCGTCCGACCAGAGGGTCTACGCATTACGCCGGATGGGTCATTGCAGGCGATGGTGACCATTGTCGAACTCCTGGGCGCCGAAGCCCACGTGATTTGTACGTTGCCCGACGACACGCGATTAGTTATTCGACAAGAAAACGCGCTCATTCGACCGACAGGCGGTGAGGCGATCCGGATCAGCGTGGATCCTGGGGCCGTGCACCTCTTTTCTGGTTCCGATGGGACTCGCCTCGAATGAGCACCGGGGTGGCAGCAATCGAACCGACGGCTCGCTCGAACCAGCACAAACGGCGCACTCGACGCCTCAAGGAAAGCGGGCTGGGTTATCTCCTGGTGCTTCCCGCACTGCTGATCTTTGCCATCTTTACGTTCTATCCCTTCTTCAAGAACTTCAAGCTGGCCCTGTATCAAACGCCGCCGGTGCCCGGGCTGCCCGAGCACTATGTCGGGTTCAGCCAAGTCACTCAGGTGCTAGGTTCGTCGAGTTTTCAGCAGAGCCTGGTCACTACCATTCTTTTCGTTGCCCTGGTGGTCCCCATCAGTCTGATCGGGGGACTGGCCTTGGCTGTGGTGGCTCACCGCAAGCTCAAAGGGATGGCCGCTTACCGAATGATTTTCTCGTCGACCGTGGTCAGTTCGGTTGCCGTGGCCGCCGTGGTCTTCGGTACCCTCATGAATCCAGTAGTCGGACTGTTGCCGTGGCTGGGCATCAATCCCCATCCGCCGCTTCTGGAGAACACCACCTTCGCCTTGCCGGCCGTTGCGCTCATGACGATTTGGCAGTTCCTCGGACTGACCTTCATCATCATGTCGGCCGGATTGCAGTCCGTACCTGAAGAAGTGCTCGAGGCCGCTCGTATCGATGGGGCGTCATCGTGGACGAGATTTTGGCGAGTCACCGTGCCGATGCTCTCGCCGACGATCTTCTTCGGCGTGGTGGTGGGAACGATCTATGCCTTCCAATCGTTTGGACAGATCGACATCCTCATCGGATATCAGAACGCGGCCTACCGTCATGTGAACGTCCTCATTTACAACATTGTCAATACCTTGACCCAGGAGAACAATCCGGGAGCAGCGGCCGTCATGGCGATCGCGCTCTTCCTCATCACGTTAATTTTGACGCTGCTCCAAATGCGATTCCTTGAACGGCGGGTGCAATATGCCAGTTGACGTCGCCGTGCCGGCTCCTATTGAAGAGCGAAAGTCAGCCCAGCCAACCCCGGCGAGCCGACCCCGTGCCCGCCGCCGCCGCACCTTCAGACTCGTCGGGAGTTACCTCCTCTTGACCCTGGCCGCTGTCGTGATTCTCTTTCCGATCTATATCAGCGTGGTGGATTCGCTCCTGAAAACCGGCCAGTTGGGCCAACAACCGCCGCCGTTTTTCCCCGTTCATCCGCAGTGGAGCAACTACTCGCAAGCATGGACGCAGGGTGACCTGTCCGTCTACCTGAAAAACACGGCGATCATGACAGCCATCATTGTGGGGGCCCAATTGATCACCTCGATCTTGGCCGCTTACGCCTTTGCGTTTCTCCGTTTCCCATTTCGGCGGACCCTTTTCTTGGTCTGCTTGGCCACACTGATGATCCCGTTTGAAGTCACGTTCATCACCAATTTGAGCACCGTCAATTCTCTCGGCTGGTTCAATACCTACCAAGGCCTCGCCGTCCCCTTCCTCGCCACCGGGTTCGGGATTTTCCTCCTGAGACAGGCCTTCTTGCAGATACCCAAGGATCTCTTGGAAGCGGCCCGCCTTGATGGGTATGGCCATTGGCGCTTCATGACCCGGGTCGCCGTGCCGTTGGCGCGCCCCTCTGTGGCTGCCCTAGCCGTTTTTGCTTTTCTGGCCGCTTGGAATCAGTACCTCTGGCCGCTGGTCGAAACGGGGCCGAAAGGGAACAGCGCACCGCTCTATACCCTTCAAATTGGGCTCAAGGAGCTATTGGGCACCCAGGCCAACAACATCAATGTGGCGCTGGCCGGCGCGGTGTTGGCCTTCCTCCCGCTGGTTATTCTTCTTCTGATCTTTCAAAAACAACTGGTGCGGAGCCTGACGGCTGGCGCGGTGAAGTGAGACCCATAGGCGGTGAAATGTGAAGCCAGGTGGTAGGCATACAGCCATGAAGTCACCGTCTCTTTTCAAATCGATGGCTGGGCTGGCACTGTTGGCGTCCAGCGTCATGGCGATGGCGGGAGCCGTCACGGCGGCGGGGGAGTTGGCCGCTACGCCAGCGTCAGCTGCCACCAAGCTGCCCTCTTGTCCAATGTCTGCGCTCAAGAAGGCCAAAGGAACAGTCAACATCACGTTTTGGAACTCCATGGTGAGAGCAAATGCCACCACGTTGAGCTCCATCACCAATGCCTTCAATTCATCGCAGTCGAAGGTGCACGTGACGTTGGTTGACCAAGCCAGTTACGACGACACGTGGCAGAAGTACGAAGCGGGGCTGACCAGCGGGCAGTTGCCCGACGTGGTGCAGTTGGAAGACCAGCGCACCCAAGAAGCGGTCGACACGCAGTCTTTTCTCCCGGTGCAATCGTGCATGAACGCCACCCATTACGCCACGTCGGACTTTCTCGCCCGAGCGTTGGCCTATTGGAATGTCAATCACGTGCAGATCGCCATGCCTTTCGCCGTGTCGACACCAATCGTCTATTACAACGAAAACTCCTTCACCAAAGCGGGCCTAAATCCAGCGGACCCGCCATTGACCTTGCCCCAACTCGTCAGCGACGCCAAGGCGCTCAAGACATCCGGCAGTGGGGTGGGTCTGGTCCTTGACCCTTGGCATCTCGAGACCTGGTTAGCGACGGCCAACACGCTCTTCGTGAATCAAAATAACGGACGGTCTGGGCGGGCCACCAAGGCCATCTTTGATGGCCCCAATGCCAAGACGATCTTCACCGACTTGGACGCCATGGTAAAATCGGGCGATGCCGTCACCAACCCCTCAACCGGGCCCGATGAGTACGACAATCTGCTCGGGATCGGAAATGGCAAGTACGGCCTGACTATTGATAGTTCGGCCGACCTGGGCACCATAAGCGGACTGCTCGGTAACTATCCCAATGTGAAGCTTGGGGTCGGTGCGTTCCCGATTCTCAGTTCGAAAATTAAGGGTGGCATCGAACCAGGCGGATCCGGCGTCTACATCTCGAACAAGGTGCCCGCCGCGGAACAAGCGGCAGCATGGACCTACATCGAGTTCATCGACAACACGCAGAGCCAAGCCACCTGGGCTGCCGGAACCGGATACATCCCCATCCGTAAGTCGTCCACGACAACTTCGACGATTCAACACCTGTGGGCCACGTCACCCGACTACAAGGTGGCCTATACCCAGCTGCTAGGAGGGGTCAACGATCCGGCAACAGCGGGTTCGGTGATCGGCCCTTACGCTGATGTGCGGACGGACATCCTCACAGCGGAAGAAAACATGTTCACGACCAACACCAGCCCTTCGGCCACTTTGGCTGCGGCGCAAAAAGCCGTGGACAGCACCATCAGCCAATACAATCAGCGCTTGGGCTGAGATCAGGCTCGCGGCCCAAGGGCGGCACCGAGACATAGCCTGGGTCAGCACGACCGATCTACGAGGAGCACACATGGGCATATTTCAGCGGGCACACGACATCGCGCAGGCCAAGGCCAACAAGGCGCTTGATGCGGCCGAAAAGCCAGACGAGATGCTCGATCTCTCCTACGAGAAGATGCTCGAGCAGATCACCCAGGTGCGCAAGGCGCTGGTTGACATTGCCGGCTCCCGTAAGAGCATCGAACTCCAAGAACAGCAGTTCCAGCACACCATCGACCACTTGCAAGACCAGGCCAAAGCAGCGCTGGGACAGGGTCGGGAAGATCTGGCCAAAGAGGCCTTGTCTCGCAAGGCGGCCGCCCAACAGCAGATCGATCAGATGGAGCCACAGCGGACCCAGTTGGAAGAGGAAGAGGCGAAGCTGACCCAGACCTTGAATGTGCTCCAAAAGCGGGTCAATGACTTTCGGACCCAAAAGGAGACCCTCAAGGCGCAGTACACGGCCGCCAAGGCCATCTCGTCGGTCGATGAAAGTACCGCTGGCATCTCAAAGTCGGTGAACGACTCTGGCGCGGCGCTGCAACGGGCGCAGGACAAGATCGCCACCATGCAAGCCCGTTCGGGTGCCCTCGACGAGCTGCTGGAATCTGGCGTGCTCGAAGATGTAGGCGGCGGCGGCGATGACATTCAAAAAGAACTCGACAAGGTCGGCCAGGATGCATCTGTCGACAACGAACTGGCGGCCCTCAAAGCCGAGCTAGGGACAGGCACGCCAGCCCCCGAAGCGCTGCCGTCCGCTCCAGAGACACCCTCGGCTTCATAGCGAGCCCGAACCACCCCCTACGGGGTGGGCGGCCACAAATTCGGCAATCACCTGACCGAATTCCGGTCCCGCATCCTCTTGGAGAAAGTGACCGGCTCCAGCGATGACGCGGTGATCTAATCCGGCGGCTCCCAGTACGGCCGATTGCAGTACGGTCTCCCAGCCCTGCGTCGAGGGGTCCCCATCGGAGAACGCCGTGAGGAATGGCCCGGCAAAGGATTCCAGTGCGGTCAGGGTGGCGCGGTTTTGGCGGGCACACTCGCTGCCGGGGGTCAGTCCCATCAGGAGTGGCAGCTGGCGCGCTCCGGCGCAGTAGCGCTCGTCGGGAAACGGAGCGTCGTAGGCATCGAGCACCGGTTGCGATACATCGGTCAACGTCGCCCCTTGGACGAAGAGGCTCGGCTGGAGCGCGGGGAGTTCTTGGGTCATGCGCTGGTAGTCGAGAAGCGACGGTTCAATGACCGCGTTGCCGTCCGGACCGGTGTGACACGCCCACGTCAGTGCGCCCGCTAACGACGCATCGCAAGTGTGCAACACGGTGTTGGCGGCGACCACCCGGTCGTATCGATCAGATGACCGAGACAGTGCTCCTAATCCGATTGGACCGCCCCAGTCCTGCACCACCACAGTGAGGCGGCACAGATTTAACGCCGCCACGAAGTTGGTCAACCAATTCGTATGATTCCTGACGGAGTAGGCGGTGCGATCGGTGGGTTTGCCAGAGCGTCCGAATCCAATCAAATCGGGAGCGATCGCTCTGTACCCCCGCCCGGTCACCACCGGGATCACCGAGCGGTACAGGTACGACCAGGTGGGTTGGCCATGGAGCAATAACACCGGCTCGCCATCTGAGGGACCTTCGTCGACGTAGTGCATCTGCAAGCCCGGTTCAACTTCCACGAAGTGAGCGTCGAAGGGGTAATCAGGGAGGTTGCGAAACCGTTCTTCGGGTGTGCTCACTAAATCCACCGGCCTATCCTGCCCTTCATGGACGAACCAGGTTGCGATGTGGCCATCGTGGGTGGGGGATTGGTGGGGCTTTCGTTGGCCTTCGAGATGGCCGATCGAGGCGCCATGGTGACTTTGATCGACGCCGGCTTTCCGGGTCGAGCCACCGATGCCGGGGCCGGCATCTTGTCGCCAGACACATCAGCTGACCCCGACCCCGCCGCCTTCGCTTTGGCGAGCGCCGCTGGTGTGCACTACCCCGATCTGCTCGCACGACTTGCGCGCGCCGGCATTGATGTCGCCGCGTCGAGCTATGACAACTGTGGCCTGCTCTCAGTGGGGCTGCGTCCACATGAAGACACCTGGTTTGCCCCCTTTGCCGAGATGGTCACCGCTCGCTCACCTGAGGTCGTATCGGAAATCACCCCGGCCGCGGCGCAACACTCCTTTCCACCACTTGGTTCAATCGATCGAGCTCTCCACTGCACCAGCGCGGCTCGGGTCGATGGGCGAGGTATGGCCGAGGTACTCCGCCGAGGTGTCTCGGCACTCGGCGTGCGGATGGTCACCGGAGTGGTGCGAGGTGTGGTTGCGCACACGGCTAATTCCACGGTGCGCACGGTCCAGCGGATCGAAGTTGAGGGCGAGCCCGATGTCATCTGCGGCGCCGTGGCGGTGACGGGCGGAGCCTGGAGCGCCGACATGGGCGATTGGCTGGGATGCCCACTTCCCATCGCTCCGGTGAAGGGACAGATCGTGCACCTGGGCGTGTCCGGACCGAGCGCAGAATGGCCCATTGTGCAACCGCTCATGACGCACTACATCGTGCCGTGGCCCGGAGGTCGGGTGGCCTGTGGCGGAACCTTTGAGGTTGGAGCCGGTTTTGACCCGACTGTGACAGCGGTGGGACTGCAAGAGCTCTTGCGCGAATGCCTGATTGTGGCTCCCGGCTTAGCCCAGGCGCAGTATCTCCACACCCGGGTGGGCCTGCGTCCTGTCTCCGCCGATGATCGTCCCGTGGTTGGTCGTGTGCCGGGATGGCACAACGCCTGGGTGGTCACCGGTCATGGCGCCGGCGGGCTGCTCCTTGGCCCCTATTCGGCTGCGTTGGTAGCCGGGTTGATCAACGGCGAGGACGCCAAGGTCTGGTCGGCGCTAAGCCCGGACCGATTCTGCGCCGCGTAGATTTCCGCCTCATTCCGCCTTACGAGGTGATTGTGCTGCCGTGAGGCTGGCCAGGATTGGTCAGCCAGGCTCTGGCTTCGGCCAATTTGACTACCCCTTCGGGGGTCGACTTGCCACGGATGGCGTCGAGGAGTCGTTCGTCAAGCTCGTTCAGAAGTTCATCGATGGTGGCCATGGCCACCATGTTGACACGGGACGGAGAGCGCATTGCCCAGGGTTTGGGGTAGGCCAGGCAGTAACTTCGTTGGGTGGTGGCGACGGCGCAGACCTCAACGGGAACTTCAACGGATTCGGCAACGCAGACCTCGCCCGCACTCGAACGAATCCACCGCCTGGAGCTCCAGGAACGATCTCGAATCGAACAGGCCGAAGCACAGCGCCAACGGCGTGACGCTGCCGTCGCTGGAGTGCCCGCCGATGAGTCGAGCCGCCGTCAGAAGATCGCCCACCTCGAACATCTGCTCCGGTTTCCGATGGCCGTGCTCGGGGTGGCCTGGGCCGTGATCGCCATAGTGGTGGTTACCACCAATTCGAGGGACCTCGCCCCCACGGCTCTGGTGACATCGCTTTTCGTGATCTGGTTCGTGATTGTCATTGAGTGCGCCTATCGCTACGTGCTGGTACCCGATCGGCGTCAGTACTTCTCAAGCCGTCGAATTGAGCCCGCCATGGTCGTCCTGCCGGTGTTCCAGGTCTGGCGGTTGGCCGGAGTCGAGCGCATGACCGTGCTCCAGCGCGAAGGAGTGGAACGGGTACTGGCGATCTTGCGTCACCGCAGCCTCTTCCGAGTGCTCCTGTCGGCGGGCGTGCTGCTCTTTTTAGGAGCATGGCTGGTGATGCTCTTTGAGAGCCACGCGCCGGGCTCAAATATTCATACCTACAAGGACTCCCTGTGGTGGGCCGTGGTCACGGTGACCACCGTTGGTTACGGCGATCGTTTTCCGGTGTCTGACGGTGGCCGGATCGTCGCCGTCGTGCTCATGTTCGTCGGCATCGGACTGATTGGGATCCTGACCGCCACCGTGGCCTCGTTCTTCATGCAAGAGCACACCGATGCCAACAAGGCGCAGCTCCAAGCGGCCCATGCCGACTTGGGTGGACAACTGAGCGACATCGACACCCGTTTGGCTCGTATTGAGGCGGCCATTGGCGCTCAAGCCGGACCGACGAAGCCCGATTCCTCCGAACCAACTACGTAAGCGAGACTGGACCAATGAAGGGCACACTCACCTGCGACGGCCAAGCGGTCGAGGCCACCGAAGAAAACACCATGGCTGCGTACAACGGAAAAAGCTTCTTTTGGCTCGACCTAGACGATACCGACAACGACGGGTCATTGAACGAATTGCTCAGCGAGAAATTCGGCTTTCATCCCCTCGCCGTCCAGGCGGCTGGGAACTTCCCCCAACGTCCCCGGATGGACGACTACGACGATTTCACCTATCTGGTCACCCGGGGAGCCGACCCGGAAAAAACAAACAACGCCGAAGTGCATTGCTTTTGGACTGACCGGTTCGTGGTCACCGTGCACCACGGAGATTGCCCGGCGCTCAAGACCGTGCGCGATCGCATTGGCCGCCACAAGGCAAATGAGGTGGCGTCACCGCAGATCGTGGTCGTGTATCTCGTCATCGATTCCTTAGTTGAAAGTTTCTTCCCGGTCTTATCCGACTTCGATGACAAGATCGATGCGCTCGAAGACGACATCCTCAAGGCCCCGACTGAGGAGCAGTTGGGCGTCCTTTTCGATATGAAACGCAGTCTCATGGAGATGCGCAAGGCCATCGCTCCGCAGCGCGACATGATGGCCAGCATCAATTCCAGTGCCGAAGATGTGCCCGGCATGACCGATGAGGCGGCTCACTACTTTCGGGATCTCTACGACCATCTGATCCGGTTGGCCGATCTGGTCGACAGCTATCGGGATCTGCTGAGCAGCGTGATGGATACCCACCTCTCCACGGTGTCCAATCGCCTCAATGTGGTGATGAAGCAGTTGGCCATTATCGCCACCGTCTTCTTGCCTCTGAGTTTCTTGACCGGGTTCTTCGGACAGAACTTCAGCTATCTCGTCAACCACCTCTTGACCCCAACCTGGACGTTCTTTGTGCTGGGGATCGGCACCGAGTTGGTGGCCGTCGGACTGCTCTACATGCTGTTCAAACGGCGAGGGTGGCTGGGCGGTCCGACCGTTTAACGCAGTGGTTCGGGGCAGGCCGGCAAGTTGGATGGGCGCAGCCCTCCATGCGCTTCGTAGTCCGTCCACCACACTTCGCAGCCGTCGGGCACCGGAAAACCAAGTTGCTTGCGCTGATCGACCACTGCGTAAATCTCCTGCTTGAGTTCACGGATCAGGGCCATGGTGCCCGCGTCGATCTCTCCGGTGCGCAGGGTTGAGACCCACAACGATTCTTCAATGTGCCACGCCTGCAGGCGGGCTCGGATCAGACGATGGGTCGCTTCAGCGACTTCGGCCACCATGGTCGGACAACCCGGCGCCAAAATGTCCGCCGCCCGTAGCCACCCGTAATCCTTGTTGATGCGCAAAAGCCCCGGCTGCACTTCAAAGAGACCGACGACATCGATAATGGGGTCGATGGTGGTCAGCGTCACTCCGGCTGGAAGCGGCGTCGCCAGGTTCTCCTGCTGACGAGCGGCCATGCCGATCATGCCCATGGCCCGAATGCCGACATTGGCGGCCTGACTTTCTGCGAAGTTGCGCTCATCTCGGGCCAGCGCCAGCGGCATGGCCACCACGGCGATGATGCGTGACGCGCCGAGCTGCACGGCGGCGCGGATGGGAATGATTTGGAGCACCCCGCCGTCGACGTAGTCGTCGTCGGCCAGATGGCGCGGGGGGAAGACCAAGGGCACGCTGGCCGAAGCCAAGGCACCCTCCACCAGGTCGACCGGTCCGGCTGCGGGCCCGGGCGCTGGCGTCTGAGCATCCTCTTCGACGATCGTCCCGTTCTCGGTGACGTAGCGCAGGACCCCGGCACGCAGGGCGACGACGGCTAGCCGTAGTTGCAAGCCCGGTCGGCTGATCAGGGCCAGGTCAATGGGCTGGATCCCGCTCTGCCCGCCCTGACGCAAGGCCGCCGCCAATGGTTCGAGCGTAAGGACGGAGCTGCCACTGGTGGCTAAACGCTTGTGCGCCATCGGCAGGCGATGGAGGGCACCGGCGGCCAAACGGAACATTCGTCGCTGGCGCTGGCGTCGTACCTTGCGAGCTGCTCGGCGCTGCGCCCGAATGGAAGGGGGGCGACCGATCGCCGTGTCGACGCCGTAGCCGGGCATGGCTTGATTCAGTGTGACCACGGGGGTGGCTCCTTGGGTGCCAGCCCCCTGGGTGACAGCCGACTGGACGGAGCGCCCCAGAGCGGTGCCCTTCAATGCCCGCAACCACGCCTGCTCGCCGAAGACGTGCTCGGTCCGAGTCATGGCCAAAATGTCGTCTTCGATCTCTTGGACCCGCTGAGCGAACTCGTCGTGGGTCCGAGCCTGCGCCAGCACGGCGGCGGCGATGGCGCCCGCCGAGGTGGCCGTCACAATGTCGGGGATGATCCGTTCGGTGCCGACCAGGTAGGCCAATGCACCTGCTTCGAACGAACCTTTTGTCCCTCCGCCCGCCAAGACGAACGCAGTGGTGCCGGTGGTGGACTCGATCATGGGGCAGATTCTGACATCGACCGCTCAGCGTTAGCCACCGGCAGCTGCGGTGACCACCTCAACGCGGCTATCGGCCCTGGCCAGAGTGCTGTGCCACTCAGAACGGGGGATCACGCAGCGATCCACCGCCACGGCGATCCCCTTGGCCTCGGTGCCTGGGACCAACTGCGCGACGAGATCGGCGATGGTACTGCCTTGCGCCACCAGGATTGGTTCGCCATTGACGCGCAATGTCAGGTCCGTCATAGCCCGGCATCGTCCATCAACGCGGCCACCGCCTGCGCCGTATAGGGAGCTAGCAAAATCCCGTTGCGAAAATGTCCAGTGGCCACCGCCACTCCCGGGACATCGGTCCATCGAATACAAGGCATATGGTCCGGCGTGGCTGGACGCAGTCCAGCCTGAGCCTCGAGCAAAGTCAGTTCGTCTATGGCGGGAATGACGGTCCGGGCATCATCGAGCAATTGATGGACCGCACCCGCTCGCACCGTCGTGTCAGTGCCCATTTCCTCCATGGTGGCACCGACCACCACCGACCCATCCTGGCGCGGCACCAAATAGATCGACCGACCGTGGACCAGGGCGCGCACTGTGCGGGGCAGAAGTGACGCACGAACCGACGGCGACGCCCCCAACCGCAAAATGTGACCCTTGACCGGACGCACCTCGGGAAGGCCAGCCCCGTCCAACCCCCCAATGCAGCCGACGCCGACGCCGGCCGCCAGCAAAATCGCATCTCCCGGCGTCCCCAACACTGATCCATCGGAGAGCACCACGGTCGGTCCCGCCGCTACGGCGACCACGGTGTCGGCCACGAACTCGACACCGCCCCCACGACACGCGGTCATCAACGCGCCGAGCAGGGCCCGATTGTCGACTTGGTAGTCGCCAGCCACCTCAATCCCGCCGCACACCGCAGGACTCAGCGACGGCACCGCGGTCCGGCAGGCCGAGGCGGCCAGACGCACGGCCTGACAACCCAGACTGTGCTGGTAGGTCAAGAGGTCACCCAGAACGGCCCGGTCTGAAGGGTCAAGGGCGACGGCGAGCGTGCCTGTTTGATCGAACCCAATGTCCCGACCGCTGACCGCCTCGAGGTCGGCCGCAAAACTGCTCCACAGAGGCAGTCCCTCGAGGAGGAGCGAGGTGAGGGCCGCCTCACCGAATTGGACCTCGGTGACCGGGGCCAACATGCCGGCGGCGACCCACGAGGCACCGTCGCGTCCAGGAGACGGAGCAACCAACGTGACGGCATGGCCGGTCTGGGTCAACGACCAGGCGCAGGAGAGGCCGATTACGCCTCCCCCCACCACGATGACCCGGTTGACCACAATGCGCAGCCTACGAGGGACGGTCGTGTATCCTGTCCTTTCCACTTCTGGGCCAGCGCCGTCCCGGTCGTACTTTCTTGTTTTCCCTCAGTTTGGAAGGACGACGATGGCAATCGGTCTCTACGACGCGGCATATGAGCATGACGCCTGTGGCGTCGGCATGGTGGCCGACCTGGAAGGCCGCGCCGACCACGACATTGTCGACAAGGGACTGACCGTCCTTGAGAGCCTGGCCCACCGAGGCGCCTCCGGAGCCGAGGTCTCAACGGGTGACGGAGCCGGGATTCTGGTGCAAATACCGCACCGATTCTTGGCGACTGCGGCCAACGAAGCTGGCTTCACCTTGCCTGAGGCCGGTCACTATGCCGTCGGGCTGGCCTTCTTGCCCACCGACGACGATGACGCGGCCAAGGCGAAGCAGACCGTTGCATCCCTGGCCGCGGAAGAAGGGCTCGACGTATTGGGGTGGCGCACCGTGCCGATCAACTCCGAGGGGGTCGGGGAGACGGCTATGGGCGCCATGCCGACCATCAGCCAACTGTTCGTCACGCCCCGAAGCCAAGGCGCCACGGCCGATGCCCCGGCCCTGGCCGAAACCACCACCCCTCACGACATCATGGCTCTCGAGCGTCGCGCCTTCGTTCTGCGCAAGCGGGCTGAACACGCCGTGGATGACCTGTACTTCCCCTCGCTCTCGGCCCGCACGCTTGTGTACAAGGGCATGCTGACGTCAGAGCAGCTGCGCCAATTCTTCCCCGATCTGCGCGACCCCACCTTTGAGTCCGGCCTGGCCTTGGTCCACTCGCGGTTCTCCACCAACACCTTCCCGAGTTGGCCGCTGGCCCATCCCTACCGCTACATGGCCCACAACGGGGAGATCAACACGGTGGCGGGCAACCGCAACTGGATGCGAGCCCGTGAAGCGCTCCTTTCCACCCCCCTTATCGCCGGCGATCTGGACCGCATCTACCCGGTGTGCACCCCGGGAGCCAGTGACTCGGCCAGCTTCGACGAGGTGCTCGAGCTCCTCCATCTGGGCGGGCGCTCCCTGCCCCATGCCGTGTTGATGATGATCCCCGAAGCGTGGGAAAACCACACCACCATGGATCACGACCGACGGGCATTTTACCGATATCACGCCTCGCTCATGGAGCCATGGGACGGTCCGGCCGCCGTAGCCTTCACCGACGGCACCGTGGTGGGGGCCGTGCTCGACCGCAACGGCCTGCGTCCGGCCCGTTATTGGGTCACCGACGACGGCCTGGTCGTCTTGGCTTCCGAAGTCGGGGTCCTCAACATCGCGCCCGAGCGGATCATGCGCAAAGGTCGCTTGCAGCCGGGGCGCATGTTCCTGGTCGACACCGCTGCTGGCCGACTGGTCGATGACGACGAGATCAAGGCCACCCTGGCGGCCGAGCATCCCTACGACGAGTGGTTGGCCGATGACCAGATCCGGCTCGATGAATTGCCCGCCCGCACCATGCTCACCCCTCAACACGGTCGAGTGGTGACCCAACAACGGCTCTTCGGTTACACCACCGAGGAACTGCGGGTCATTCTCGCCCCGATGGCCCGCACCGGTGGTGAGCCCTTGGGGTCCATGGGCTCGGACGCCTCCATTGCCGTGCTGTCGAATCGTTCCCGCATGCTCTATGACTACTTCACTCAGCTCTTCGCCCAAGTCACCAACCCGCCGCTCGATGCCATCCGAGAGGAACTCGTCACATCCTTAGGCGCCACCATCGGGCCCGAGGGCAACCTGCTGCACGCCCGGCCCGGCAGCTGTCGCCAGATCTTGCTGCCCCAACCCGTCATCGACCGCGATGACCTGGCCAAGTTGCTCTACGTGAACGAGCAAGGCGAGACGCCTGGCTTCAAGGCGTTCGCCATCGACTGCCTGTTCGAAGTGGGCCAGGCCGGCCAAGCCGGTGCACCCACGGCCGCCGGGGGAGAGGCGCTGGCCCGGGCCATTGAAGATGTCCGTCGCCGCGTTTCCGAGGCGATCGCCGAGGGCGCCAACCTGATCGTCTTGTCCGACCGCAACGCCACCGAAGCACTGGCCCCCATCCCGTCCTTGCTGATGACCGCCGCCGTGCACCACCATTTGGTGCGCGAGAAAACCCGGACCCAGGTGGGCCTGGTCGTCGAAACCGGCGATGCCCGCGAAGTGCATCACATGGCGCTGCTGATTGGATATGGCGCCGCCGCCGTCAACCCCTACCTGGCCCTCGACAGCATCGACGACATGATCGCCGGTGGCCTCCTCGAAGGCGTCTCGCCTCGTCAGGCTCGGCGCAACTACATGAAGGCCGCCTGTAAGGGCGTGCTCAAGGTCATGTCGAAGATGGGCATATCCACCGTGGCCTCCTACACCGGCGCCCAGGTCTTCGAAGCCATTGGCCTCGACGGGGCCATGGTCGACGAATACTTCACCGGTACGGCCAGTCGCATCGGGGGCATCGGCCTTTCGGTACTGGCGGCCGAAGTGGCCACCCGGCACCGTATGGCCCATGAAACACGGCCGGCGGAGCGGGCGCATCGGGAACTTGAGGTGGGTGGGGAGTATCAATGGAGGCGCGAGGGCGAGTACCACCTCTTCAATCCCAAAACCGTCTTCAAACTCCAACACGCCACTCGAGCCAAGCGCTACAACATCTTCAAGGAGTACACCGCGGCCGTAGACGGCCAGGCCGAGCACTTGGCTACGTTGCGCGGACTGCTGCGGCTCGGTGTGGCCGAAGGTGGGCCGATCCCCATTTCCGAAGTCGAGCCAGCTTCGGCCATCATGGCCCGCTTCTCCACCGGGGCCATGTCGTACGGGTCGATCTCTGCCGAGGCCCATGAGAACTTGGCCATCGCCATGAACCGCATCGGTGGTCGATCCAACACCGGCGAGGGTGGGGAGGACGCGGTGCGCTTCACTCCCGACGCCAACGGGGATCTGCGCCGTAGTGCCATCAAGCAAGTGGCCTCCGGTCGATTCGGCGTCACCAGTGAGTACTTGGTCAACGCCGACGACCTGCAGATCAAAATCTCCCAGGGTGCCAAGCCCGGCGAAGGTGGGCAACTGCCGGGCAAGAAGGTGCACCCTTGGATTGCCGAGACGCGTAAGTCGACCCCGGGCGTGGGTCTGATTTCGCCGCCGCCGCACCATGACATTTACTCCATTGAAGACATCGCTCAGCTGATCCACGACCTCAAGTCGGCCAACCCCGACGCTCGAGTCCACGTGAAGTTGGTCGCCGAGGTCGGTGTGGGGACGGTGGCGGCCGGGGTGGCGAAGGCGCACTCCGACGTGGTGCTCATTTCGGGTCACGACGGCGGTACCGGCGCGGCGCCGCTCACGTCGCTCAAGCACGCCGGCATTCCCTGGGAGATTGGGCTGGCTGAGACCCAGCAGACCCTGCTGGCCAATGGGCTGCGGGATCGGATTGTGGTCCAAGTCGACGGGCAGCTGAAAACCGGGCGCGACGTAGTCATCGGCGCGTTGCTCGGCGCCGAGGAATATGGCTTTGCCACGGCGCCTCTGGTGGTCTCGGGCTGCATCATGATGCGGGTCTGCCACCTCGATACGTGCCCAGTCGGCATCGCCACCCAAGACCCCGTCCTGCGAGCCAAGTTCAGCGGCCAGCCCGAGTTCGTTGAGACGTTCTTCGAGTACATCGCTGAAGAAGTCCGTGAACTGCTGGCTGCGCTGGGGCTACGGTCGTTGGAGGAAGCGATCGGGCGAGTCGACCTCCTCGACAGCGAGGCCGCAGTAGCGCACTGGAAGGCGGCCGGCCTTGACCTCAGCGCTGTGTTGACCATGCCCGATGTGCCCGAAGGCACAGCGCTGCATCAGACGCAGTTGCAGGACCACGGACTCGAGAAGGCACTTGACCATCAGTTCATACATGAGTGCGCACCCGCCCTGGCCGACGGAACGCCCGTCTCGGTCACGCTGCCGATCTCCAATGTCGACCGCACGGTCGGGACGCTGCTCGGGTCGCGCATCAGCCGCCAATACGGAGCGGCTGGGTTGCCCGACGACACCATCTCGTTGACCTTCGTCGGTTCGGCTGGCCAGAGTTTCGGTGCCTTCGTTCCGTCGGGCGTCACCATGCGTCTTTTCGGTGATGCCAACGACTACTTCGGCAAGGGACTCTCGGGCGGGCGACTCATGGTGCGGCCCCAACTCGACTCACCCTTCGCCGCCGAGGATCAGATCATCGCCGGCAACGTGATCCTTTATGGGGCCACCGGAGGCGAAGTGTTCATCCGCGGTCAGGTGGGGGAGCGCTTCTGTGTCCGTAACTCAGGTGCGGTCGCCGTCGTCGAAGGCGTGGGTGACCATGGCTGCGAATACATGACCGGAGGTCGGGTCGTCGTGCTGGGTCCGACCGGTCGCAACTTCGGAGCCGGGATGTCGGGTGGCATCGCCTACGTCTACGACCCCGAACGCACCTTCGGCCAACGAGTCAATCCCGAACTGGTCGACGTCGAGGACCTCAAGGGCGAGGACGCCTTCTTCGTTGAAAACCTCATCCGACGTCACCTGGTGGAAACCGAGTCGGCCGTCGCCGCCCGTCTGCTCGAGAACTGGAGCCTCGCCATGATCGACTTCATCAAAGTGATGCCCCGCGATTACCGGCGCATCCTCGAAGCCACCCGAGCCGCCGAAGCGGCTGGCAGTTCGGTGGGCTCGGCCGTGATGAAGGCTGCTCATGGGTAAGCCCACCGGTTTCATGGAGTTCGACCGCCACTTGCCCCGCCGGCGGCCGGTCAAGGTTCGCCTGCGCGACTGGCGTGAGGTCTACGAGCCCTTCGCCCCCGAGGCCACCCAGGAGCAAGGGGCCCGCTGCATGGACTGCGGCATCCCCTTCTGTCACGACGGCTGCCCGCTGGGAAATCTCATCCCCGAGTGGAACGACTTGGTCTACCGGGACGATTGGTCCCAGGCCATTGAGCGCCTCCATGCCACCAATAACTTCCCGGAGTTCACCGGGCGTCTGTGCCCGGCCCCTTGTGAGGCGGCCTGCGTCCTGGGCATAAACGAAGACCCCGTCACTATTGAGCGGATCGAATATGAGATTGTCGAGCGGGCCTGGGCCGAAGGGTGGGTTGCTCCCAACGGACCCGAACCCGGTTCGGCCACGGGAAAGTCCGTGGCCATTGTTGGCTCCGGTCCGGCCGGATTGGCGGCGGCGCAACAACTGGCCCGAGCCGGTCACGCCGTCACCGTGTTCGAGCGAGCGGAGAAGCCCGGTGGGCTCCTCCGCTACGGCATCCCAGAATTCAAAATGGAAAAAGCCGTCCTCGACCGCCGCCTGGCCCAACTCGAAGCTGAAGGGGTCACGTTCGTGTGTTCGACGGCGGTTGGTGGGGCGGGCAATCCTGCCGGCGCGCCCGAAGATCTCGAGCCCGGCGAAGAGCGGGGCCAAGGGACGGCCTGCGCACCCGACGTGATCGTCCGATCGGCCGCTGATGTGCGGGCCGAATTCGACGCCGTTGTGTTGGCCGGTGGCGCCACCTTGCCGCGCGATCTTCCGGTGCCGGGGCGCTCCCTGAGCGGCGTGTACTTGGCCCTCGAGTACCTCAAGCCGTCCAACTTGGTGCAAGAAGGGGCCCTCAATGCCTCGCCCATCAGTGCGGCCGGCAAACACGTCATCATCATCGGCGGCGGCGATACCGGAGCGGACTGCCTCGGCACGGCACACCGTCAAGGGGCCAAGTCCGTGCACCAACTCGAGATCATGCCCGAGCCTCCCAGCGATCGCATGGCCGAAAATCCATGGCCGGTCTGGCCTTTGATTTTGCGGACGTCCTCGGCCCATGAAGAAGGTGGCCAAAGATTGTTCGCCGTCACCACGACCGAATTCGTTGACGACGGCAGCGGTGCGGTAGGTGCACTTCGCGGACACGAAGTGGAGACGCGCATGGAAGATGGCCGTCCCATCTTTGAACAGGTGCCCGGGAGTGACTTTGAATTGCCGTGCGAACTGGTGCTGCTCGCCATGGGCTTTGTCGGCACGGAGCGTCGAGGCGTGGTCGAAGAACTGGGGATCGAGCTGAACGAGCGTGGATCGGTGGCGGCCAATTCGGAGTGGGCTACCAACGTCGACGGGGTCTTCGTCTGCGGTGACCAGACCAGGGGCCAGAGCCTCATCGTCTGGGCCATCGCCGAAGGTCGTTCAGCCGCCGCCGCCGTCGACCGCTGGCTCGTGGGCCAGACCTCCTTGCCGGCTCCCATCGAGCCCGGACAGCTGGCTCTGCGTTAAAGATCCACTCGACGAACTCGCCTTCGTCCAATGCCGACTTATTCCGTTGGCCCGGTCACTCTGTACGCCGATCAGGCTGGCACAGGGGACAGGTTGTTGTTCATTTCCGGCACCGGCGGGGACTTGCGCAACAAGCCATCTCAATTCGAACGGATGGCATCGCGGATTCCTGGAGCCGAGCTGGCCGTCTTCGAAGGAGGACATCTGTTCCTCTGGCAGGACCCAACCGCCTTCGAACGGGTCATCGACTTCCTAGGCGCCGCTCAGTAAACGAATCCAGTGACGTCAAACACGACGTCGGTGGCGGACTCGTTCGCCTGCACCACCATCTGGCCCTCGCCGTTCACGGCCACGATGCAGAAGTTGGCGATCGCTGTCTTGTCGTAGTTGAGACTTGAGCTCGCCGGCACGGCGACGCCGGCCGGGTAGAGCCGGAGATACCCCAGACTCCCGCTGTTGACCGAAGTCAGATTGCCGATCACGCCAATCGCCCCGGAAGGGACCGAAATACCCCCGACGCTCACACCGGTCATTTGCAATGTCACCGACGTTCCGGCATTCAGCGGCCCGACCGCTCTGGTCGGGGCAGCGGGAGAGTCGGCAAAGCGAGTGTCCAAGACACGGATCGGGGCGCGCAAAAGGTTGATCGATCCACCTTGACCGATTGCCCCGGTGTCGAGGTTGTCGTACCCCGGCGCCGCGGCGGTGAGTCGGCGCCAGGTGCCGGGATTCCCGGCCACAACGCACTGGAACATCTGACCGGAAGGATCCATGTAGATCTCGCCGATAGCGTGCTGGTCGGTCTCTGGTGCTCCCGGCCCACCGCCGGCCGGAACCAGGCGGATGGGAGCGAGCGTGCCTTGCGCCACGACCCCGTACCCGTTGGTCGATTGTCCGGACACTCCCGACGAACCGGCCTCAGTGCTGTGATCAATTCCGACCACGCCGCTGCTGGCCGCGCCAAGAGTGAGGCCCATCACGCCATCACCGGCCGACGAAGTGCCGGTGACGCCCGGTATGCCGGCCAGATCCGTATCTCCGAGCACACCGGTATTGGCCACGGCCCCAATGCCACTCTGCTTGCCGGCCACGCCCAACACGCCGCCCACACCGTTCTTGCCCGTGGTCCCGATGACGCCCACTCCCGTATTGGAATCACCGGCCACGCCGGCGAGGAGGCCCGTATGCACGCCGCTGTTCCCAACGGAGACCCCGTAGACGCCGTCACCCCCAGACGCCACCCCGGTCACACCGCACAAGCCTTCGAGAGTCGACGACCCTGTCACCCCGCCGATAGGCGCGTTGAGGTCCGGAATGCCGCCCGATACTCCCAGCACCCCCTCTACTGACTGGCTGGTGACGCCGACAATGGCCGGGATGTCCTGGTTGGTATCACTGATGAGAACGCCGTTCCCCGCTACTTCGGAGCCCGTGAACTCCTTGGCATCACTCGGAGCGACGCCGATGGCATACAGGACCGGTCCCGGATTGGGATTGTCGACACCCGATTGCGTCAGCGTGACCAAGGGGCTGACCGTGGCGTCGGTCAGCTCGGCGTATCCGGTGTTGGCTTGGTTGAGGACCCAGCTCGGATTGGACGCCGCCGCAGGCTCGGCTCCGAGGAGCGCCGACCCGAGGGCCAGGCCCACCCCACCCGCGGCCACGCCGCCCAGGGCTCGCAGTGCTCCCCGCCGCGACACTGTGTGGTCGGTGAGGGCGGTGCCGTCGGCAGACGGGTCGACCGAGGTGGGCGCCGATTGGTCAGACCGACCGGTCTGCCCCGGCCGATCGTGAGGAGGATCCTCGTGCAGTTGGGCAATCTCGCCCTTGAGCGCCGTGATCTCGACCTGCGATCGTTGCGCCTCATCTTTGAGGAGAGCGACTTCGTGCGCCAGGGCTTCGAGGGTCAAGGTTCTTGTGGCGTCACCAGTATCGGACATGGCTGCCTCCCGTCTTTTCGGGAATTCACGGCGGCCACAAACGAGTTGGCCCATGGCCGGGAAGCCCCACCAGTGTTCCGCCCGGCAACGCTACTTGCGATGGCCAGATCCGACAACGGGTTGCCCAGCCCGCTTGACAATGCGGCCCGAGCGACGAGCCCGATCCGCTCACCTAATGTCCTGGCATGACTCTCACCAGCTCTCCTCAGTGGCACGCGCTCGAATCGCACTACAGCGACGTCGAGAGCAGGAACCTTCGGGAGCTCTTCGCCGGAGACCCCGAACGTGCGGCTCGCTTAACCGCTAGGGCCGCCGAGCTGGTGCTCGATTTCTCCAAGCACCGCATCACCGACGAAACCCTCCGGCTCCTCATGGACGTGGCCCGGGTGGCCGGCGTGGAGGAACGCCGAGACGCCATGTTCGCTGGCGAGCACATCAACACCACCGAAGACCGGGCTGTACTCCATGTGGCCCTGCGCATGCCCGAGGGGGAGTCGCTCACCGTCGACGGCCAAGATGTCACCGGGGACGTGCACGAAGTGCTGCGGCGTATGGGGGACCTCTCGGACCAGATCCGCAACGGCATCTGGGTCGGTGCGACGGGGGAGCGAATTCGAGCTGTCGTCAACATCGGCATCGGTGGGTCCGACCTCGGTCCGGCCATGGCGACCGAAGCGCTGGCTGACTACGCCGCACCCGATCTCATCAGTCGCTTCGTCTCCAACGTCGACCCGGTCGACCTGTACGCCGCTACCCACGATCTCAATCCGGCCACCACCTTGTTCGTGGTCAGCTCGAAGACCTTCACCACGCTCGAGACCTTGACTAACGCCGCCGCGGCTCGGGACTGGCTGTTGGCCGGCCTCGGTGCGGCGGGCGACAAGAGTGCGGTTGCCAAGCACTTCATTGCCGTGTCGACCAATGAACCGGGAGTGACCGAGTTCGGCATCGATCCCGCCAATATGCTCGGCTTCTGGGACTGGGTCGGAGGGCGCTACTCCTACGACTCGGCCATCGGGTTCTCGCTCATGATCGCCATCGGCCGCGAGCACTTCGCCGAGATGCTGGCTGGGTTCCACGCCATCGACACGCATTTCCGGACCGCCCCGCTGGAGGAGAACCTGCCGGTGATCCAAGGGATGCTCAACGTTTGGTACAACAATTTCTTCGGCGCCCAGACGCACGCCGTGCTGCCATACAGCCACCGGCTGGCCCGCTTCCCGGCCTACCTGCAGCAGCTCACCATGGAGTCGAACGGCAAGTCGGTTCGCCTCGACGGGACCGACGTCGAGGGGCAGACCGGCGAGATCTTCTGGGGAGCACCGGGGACCAATGGGCAGCATGCCTTTTATCAACTGATCCATCAGGGCACCAAGCTCATCCCGGCAGATTTCATCGCCTTTGCCGAAGCAACCCACGAGAGTGGCAGCCAACAGGACCTCTTGATGGCGAACTGTTTGGCCCAGACCAAGGCACTGGCCTTTGGGAAGACGGCCGACGAGATCGCCGCCGAAGGAACGCCGGCGGACGTCGTCCCCCACAAGGTCATGCCGGGCAACCGTCCGAGTTCGACCATCGTGGCCCCAAAGCTGACCCCGTCGGTGTTGGGGCAACTGGTGGCGCTCTACGAGCACACTGTCTTCGTCGAAGGGTCAATCTGGGGCATCGATTCCTTTGACCAATGGGGCGTCGAACTCGGCAAGGTCATGGCCAAGGAACTCGCTCCCGTCCTGAGCGCGGACGCCGCTCCCGACCTCGAAGGCCAGGACGCTTCAACCGCAGGATTGGTCCGCCTGTACCGCCAACTTCGTGGGCGAGCGAACTGACGGCCAGATCTAGGACGGAGCAATGCCAGCGGGCCGGGTTGCACCGACGAATTTGTCACTGCCCCAAGAAGCGCCGATGGTGGTGGGGAAGCTGTCTTCTCGAACGTCGACCCCGGTGTAAGGGGCGTCAACCATGACGCCGGGGGCGACGACGAGGCCGACGTGCCCGATGTCGGTGGTGCTTGACCCGAAGAAGACCAGATCACCGGCGACCATTGGCGTGCCGGGAGCGAGTCGAGGACCGGCGTCGAACTGGTCTTGGGCCACCCTTGGGAGCGCAATGCCCGCCACCTTGTATGCCGCCTGCACGAGCCCTGAGCAGTCGAACCCGACGCCGGGAGTCTCGCCGCCCCAGATATACGGGGTGCCGATCTGAGTGAGCGCCCAGTTGACGGCGATCTCTCCCGCCGTGCTCCCGGCTGTCTGCACCTGGGGTTGGCTGTAGGAGACAGCGAGATCGAGCACCTCGGTGACGTAGGACTGACTGTGGTTGTAGGCGAAGACCGCTGCGGAGAGGTTGGCATCGTTACGGCCACCGTTGGCACACAAATCTCGGACAGCCGCATAGACGGCGTCGGTGGCGTCATACGGGGAAGGGGGACTGGTGCCCCCTGTTGGAACAGGGATGGCGTACTCGGCAAAGGTGGCCGGCTCAAACTGCATGGGGCCCTCGGCGCCGGCGAAGTTCGCTCCGGAGTGCACGCCCGGAAGGTTGGATGTCCCGTTCCCAGATTCCACCGTGCCGATGGCGGCCACCACGGCCCACGAGAATCCGGGACAGGTCGAGGCCGCTTGCTCGTAGAGGGTCAACATGGGGCCAGGGATACCGCTGGTGGCGGCGGCTGAGGGGGCACTGCCGACGCCCGAGGAGTCGCCCGTGAGCAAAGTCACGGCTCCTCCGAGGACGGCAGTGCCGGCGACAAGGACGCCGGCTGCCACTCCGACGAGGGCGACAAGGGGTGCAGCCATACCAAAAAAAGGTCGCCGGGTAGGCACGAGGTGCGCGCACTGGACATACTTGGTGCCAGATCTGCCCTCGAAAGGACCGCATATGCGCAGCACCATGCAGGACGCACCACTTTTGATCAGTGACATCCTCCGCTACGGCCAAGCCGTCCATGGGGACAGCACCGTCATCACGGTCGAAGCCGGGGGACATCGCACGGCCACCTTCAACGAGGTGGCGGTCCGGGCCGAGAAACTGGCCAAAGCCTTGAAGCGGTTGGGCATTGAGGACGGCGATCGAGTCGGGACATTCTGTTGGAACAACCAAGGACACTTGGAGGCGTACCTGGCCATCCCGTGCATGGGCGCCGTCCTGCACACGCTCAACATCAGGTTGCCGGCCGACCAGCTGGCTTATGTGATCAACCACGCCGAGGACCGGCTCATCATCATCGATGGCTCGCTGATCCCGTTGTTGGCGGTTATCAAAGACGAGCTCAAGACAGTCGAGACCATCATCGTGGTGGGGGAGGGTGACTCGTCGGCGTTGGGGGAAACGCTGTCGTATGAGGAACTGCTGGCGGCCGAGGAGCCGGGCTTTTCGTGGCCCGAGTTGGATGAGCGTTCCGCCGCCGGCATGTGTTACACCAGCGGCACCACTGGGAATCCCAAGGGCGTCGTGTACTCGCATCGCTCCACCTGGCTGCACACGCAGGCGCTGCAGTCGGCTTCCTCAGTTGGCGTGCGCGAGACGGATCGGATTTTGATCATCGTCCCCATGTTCCACGCCAATGCGTGGGGCACTCCCTATGGAGCATGGCTGGCGGGTTGCGACATCATCATGCCGCAGATGTTCTTGATGGGGGAGCAGCTCGGTGCCGTATTTAACGAGTTTCACCCGACGCTGGCTTGCGGAGTGCCGACCATCTGGAACGGCCTCCTCCACATGGAAGCGCCGGTGGACTTCTCTACTGTCCGCAGCATCACGGCCGGGGGTGCCGCGGTACCTCGGTCGTTGATTGAACAATTCGAGTCGCGTTTCGGTACTTCGATTGTTCAAGGGTGGGGGATGACCGAGACCAGTCCGTTGGCTGCTTTCGGATTGCCGCCGGCGCGGCGTCTCGGTGGACATGACGACATGTATTACAAGATCAAGGCGG
>Ga0182030_10005235_pt1 | contig 27558 bp, 23 predicted proteins | sample 812S3MmetaG_FD_121299 | JGI IMG/M metagenome (GOLD analysis project Ga0182030, IMG submission 121299) | Permafrost microbial communities from Stordalen Mire, Sweden - 812S3M metaG (Illumina Assembly) | ecosystem: Environmental > Terrestrial > Soil > Wetlands > Permafrost | place: Sweden... | reverse complement strand
TGAGGGCCGCCGTGAAGGCGTTACGTTTGGCTGGGCGGTTCAAGCCGATCAGCAGGACGTGTCCATCGCGGTCAACGGTGACATTGGGCGCCTAGGTCATTGAGTCTGCTTTGGTTCGACCGTGGCCAGGGCCAATGGCGCCGACAAGTGGAGTTTCAGCGTCGCAGCGAGGTGTTCGTGCGCACCGTCGAGCGGGCTCGTCGAGCGGTAGGCAATGCACTGCACGATGGCCCCCTCGACGGCGGACACGGTGAAGCTGGACAATGAGGCCGCCGACGTCACGGGCAGGCCGCTGCGCCGTAGCTGTTCGGACAGTGTGTCGTTCCAGCTGGAGAACACCGTGGCAGCTTCCCGCGCGAGTTCGGGCGTGTCGAAAGACCCCAGGGCCGCCATCGCGATCGGGCATCCGCTACGGAAGTCGTCGGCCTCCATCATCGACTTCCAGTAGGTGATGAACGCGGAGAGGCTGTCGAGCGGCTCATCCGCTGCGGTGAATTGAGTAATCGCGTTGGTCATGTCCGCGCCCGCAGAACGGGTCGCCTCGACCATCAGCTGCATCTTGCCGTCGGGGAAGTGGTTGTAAAGCGAGCGACGGGCCGCTCCGCTCAGCTTGATGATGTCGGCGACGCCAGTCGCCCCTACCCCACGTCGGCGCAGGAGCGCGATCGTGCAGGTGATCAAGCGCTTCTTCGCACCCTCCACGGCGCCCTCCTGTACTTCACAGGCGTCACTTCACAGGCGTCGTCGACGCCTGAGGAGACCATTCATTCTACAGGCTCCCGCTGGCCACGTAACACCATTCTCGCCAATGAACCGTCGACCGTCTGAGCGGACTTCCATCACGAGACCTGCACTGGGTCCCCGCCAGCCGGGCGGGTTGCCCGGCCTACAAGTTAACAGTAACGTTAACGGTAGTGATCATGGTAGGTATTCTGTGTTTTCCGGACAAGGATTCCCGGTCCATGTGCGGCCTGCGCGGCCACCCGGTCGGCGAGGAGGTTAAGGTCCCTCGACGCAGGTAACAGATCGACAGTTCTGCCATCCGGCTTTCCGCAACATTGAGGTGCTCACCATAGTCGAACGCGGTGCCATCCTTCGCGCGATCGGCGATCCGCTGAGCGTCGAGGACATCACGCTCGCACCGATTGCGCCAGACCAGGTTCGGGTGCGGATCGCTGCCAGCGGCGTTTGCCACTCCGACCTGTCGCAAGCCACCGGCGCGCTACCAGTCGGCACGCCCTGCGTCCTGGGCCACGAAGGCGCGGGTGTGATTGAGGCGGTGGGCTCCGAAGTGCATCACGTAGCAGCGGGAGACCACGTGGTGATTTCCTGGGTGGCGGCGTGCGGGCAGTGCTGGTTCTGTCAGCACGGCGAGGTGCACCTGTGCCGAAATGCTATCCGCGACGTTTATGCGATGCCATATGCCGCGGACGCCGACGGTGCCCCGCTGTTTACGTCGATGGGTGTATCCAGTTTCGCGACGGCCACGAACTGCCTGGCGCGCGCCGTCGTCCCGATCGACCCCGAAATCCCTTTGGAGGTGGCGTCGTTGATCGGCTGCGGTGTCGCCACCGGAGCAGGGGCGGCGCTGAACACCGCGCCGGTCGACCACGGCAGCTCGGTGGCCGTGATCGGGCTCGGTGGCGTCGGCCTGGCTTCCCTGATGGCGGCAAAGGTTCGCGGCGCCGCCGAGATCATCGCCGTCGATCCGGTAGCTTCTCGCCGGGATGCGGCGATCTCGCTGGGTGCCACGCACGGGGTCGATCCGGCCGACGGCGATGTGGTCCAACAGATTCGGTCGATCACCGGCCGCCGCGGCGCGGACTTCATATTTGAGGCCGTCGGTCGTCGCGCCACTATCGAGACCGCGATCAGCGCCACCCGCCGCGGCGGCACAACCTGCATCGTCGGCGCCTCGCCGCCTGAGGAACTGGTCTCTCTTTCGGCCTACGACCTTTATATGCACGGCAAGACTCTGGTGGGCTGTCAGTACGGATCAGTGGTTCCCAGCCGGGACTTCCCGCTGCTGCTGAACCTCTGGCGCTCCGGACGGCTTCCGCTGGATCGGCTGATTACCGCGCGGATAAAGCTGGACGACGTGAATATCGCGTTCGACGATCTGGCCCGCGGCACCGGTATCCGGGCCGTGATCGTCAACGAGTAAATAGACATCGAGATTGAGGCAGGTGCGAATGGACGACAGCGACGGGTCGACGCAGGGCGACTGGCGCCGCTACCCCTACCAACTGGTACCGGGTGACTCACAGCTTGATTTCCCGGCCGCCGAAGGCACCCACCCTGGCTACCAGTCGGATACCTGGTACCTCGCTGGGCAGCTGACCGGCGAAGCTTCCGGGCGGCATTACGCGTTCATTGTAATTTTCAACAGAAACCGTCCGGCCGCAGATGTGGTCGCCGACTTCTACACTCTTGCGTTGTTTGATGTCGACCAAGGCACCTATGGAACGTTTACCGACTACGACATGCCGCCGAAGAACATGGAACCCGGCGCGCGCCCCAAGCTAACCAGTGCAGAGGGCTACTTGGATCTCAGGTACGACAGCAGCGCTGGAACAACCACGTGGGCGGCGTGCCGCGACAACGCGGGCGATTTGCTGCCCTACACGTACGACTTCGCCGCTGTCGGCTGCGACCATGGCGGCGCCGCAATGGAACTGCGATTGCGGGTGACGCCCACACGTCCTCCGGTGCCGGTCGGCGGATCAACGCACAACGGCAAGATCGTCGCCTGTCTCCAGGACGACACCTATTCCTACTTTCAGACCGGCATGCGGATGGTGGGAACGCTGCACTGGGGTGACGTCGACGAAGAGGTCGTCGGGGATTCGGGTCACATCGATCGGCAGTGGTTCCCTCGATATGCCGGCGGCGGGGCCACCGGCGGTGACGCCCGGGGGCAGGCCCACGAGTGGCACACCATCAGCCTCGACAACGGTGTCGACCTGAGCGTGTGGCGGCAATTCGACCGCCGGATCGGCAATGCGCAGGTGCCGTTTACCGGTGTCACGACTACTTATGCTGACGGAACCGCACCTGTATGCGTCGAGGACCTCGAAGTGACCACGACCGGATACGTGCGCTGGCCCAACACGATTCGCCCGCTGATGCGACCTCCCTCAAAGGCGCGGTACTTACCGAACCGCCACACCCTCAGTTCCAAGGAGCTCGAACTCGAGTTGACCTGCGAGCCTCTTGTTCACGCTCCCGCACACGCACTGCCGATCGAATACATGGAAGGCCCGTACCGCTACCACGGGACCATGGGCGGAAGGCCCGTCGCCGGTTTCGGAATCGCTGAGGCCACCAACGCGATGTACCGAGATTGGGAGTTGGTTGACGTTCTTGCAACGCAGGTCACCCGTAAGGACTCCGGGTCCCAGAACTGGGAATCGGCGATAGAGGAGCTGCGGGCGTTGATTGCCCGCGGTGACTCGACGGATCTATTGGACTACCTCGATCGCGAGATGCGTCCGCGTCTCAGTGCGCTATCCGACGACGATTCCGGTGAGCTGCTCGAGATACTCGACGATCTCGCCGGCGCTGTGCGTGAAGGCCTGACGTAGCCATTCGCAATACTCTCCAGCGCTAGCGTGCTTGGCGCTTGAGGCGTTGCACCGCTCCGTGGGAGTCGATCGGACTGTGCAGTGCGAGGCCGCCGTCGGCGTGCACGATCTGACCGGTAACCCACGGCAACTCCAGTACGCCCAGCGCCGCCTGCGCGACGTCGTCGGCCTCCCCGAGGCGTCCTAGCGGAGTCCTTTCGGTCAGCCCCTCGACCCAGCCCGGCAGATCTTCGGGCCGCGCCAGCATCGGCGTCCGCGTGACGCCGGGACCGACCGCGTTAACTCGAATCCCGTGCGGGCCCCACTCTGTGGCGGCCACCTTCACCAGCATGTCGACTGCCGCCTTGGATGCGCAGTAGGCGCCCATGTTCCGATCAACGACTGTGCCGCTGATACTCGACACCGCCACCATCGACCCCGGTGTGCCTGTGGCGATCATCGCCCGGGCGGCGGCCCGCAGGGTCAGCCAGGTTCCGGTGAGGTTGATCGCGATCACCCGGTTCCAGTCCTGCACGGTTTCGTCGACCAGCATGCCGGCCCTGCCAACCCCGGCGCACGCGACTACCCGACTGGGTGGCCCGTGTTCGGCGACGGCGGCGGCCATCGCAGCGTCAACAGCGGCCGGATCTGTGATATCACAGCGGATTTCGGCGCCCTGGATATCCCAGCCGACCACCTCGTGTCCGGCTGCCGCAAGAAGTTCGGCGACTCGCTTTCCGATTCCCGAACCCGCACCCGTAACCAGCGCGACGGTCACTGATCTGGCCCGATCAGTTCGATCATGACGTTGTCCGGCGCACGCAGTGTTGCCATCGCGACCGTGCCCACCCTGCCCGGCATGTCGATCCGACGTGCGTCTTCGGCGAAGCCGAGGCCGCGAAGGGTCTCCAGGGTCGTGTCGACGTCGCGCTCGAACGAGAGAAGAAAGAACCCGTTGTGCGGTCGCACCGTGCCCGGCGGTGTGGGGTCCACCTCGTCGAACTGAACCAGCTCCACGACGCCGGCGTCGGGTGCCGTTGGATCGCCGAGGAACATCGACCGTAGGTCGCGGCTGGGCGCCTCAAACAATGTCGGCCAGTCACCGGAGAACTTCTGATCGAAGAATCTCGTCAAACCCATTCCGTCACACCAGAATTTAAGAGATCGATCCAGGTCGGCGGTACAGATGGCGACGTGGTGAAGCGCTAGCATGGTGCACCACATTTCCGGTAGTCAATCTTTGCCATGTTAGTACTATCACGGGAGAGGGCCGAAGGATATGAGGATGCCGGGGGAGACTCAAGTTGGACCGGCGGCCAACGACTTCGGGGTGAATGGGACACCAGATGACCATCCTGCACCACGCTGGTATATGCGTCGCTGACATTGATGAGGCGCTGCGCTGGTACCGCGACGGTGTTGGTCTCAATGTCTTGGTCGACAAGGTGATTGAGGCCCGACTTGGAATCCGTGCTCGGTGTGCACACGCGCAGAGTTCGCACCGTGTTCCGCGGCGCGACCGACCAGCCGGATGGCGGGATTGTCGAGCTACTTGATCTAGGGCTGAAGAACCTCGCGGAGGCGCACCTCAAACCGGGTTGCCGAGCCGTGGCGTGTTCCTGCTGTCGTTTCAGGTGGACGTGCCCAGCGTGCTCGCACGATTAGGCGGGGCGCCCAAAACCATGCCGACTCCGCGCAGTGGTCTGGCCGCCACCGTCGTCGACCCCGATGGGGTGAGGGTGGAACTACTGCCTGCGGGCCGCGGGGTGCTGGGCTGAGGAGTACCCACGGGGAAAATTCAAGATCCGCTCACCGATGTCGTCATGCCTTGGGTTGAAACAGTATTGGCAATTTGACCGTTTCCCGCAGCAGCGTCGACGCACCCATCTGACGTCCGTCGAGCACCCGGTAGTTCGGCCAGCGGCGCAAGATTTCAGTGAAAACGATCCTGGCCTCGAGTCGCGCCAACTGTGCCCCCAGGCAGAAATGCTCGCCGATTCCGAACGCCAGGTGCGGGTTTGGCGAGCGGGTCACGTCAAATTCGTGTGCATCGGCGCCGAAGACCGTCTCGTCACGGTTGGCGGCGGCATAAAGCATGATCAGATATGAACTTGCGTCGATGTGCTTGCCCCCGATTTCGACCGGGCATGTCGTGGTACGCGACATGGCGACGATCGGTGTGACCCAGCGCAGCATCTCCTCGACCGCCGCAGGAATGAGCGACTCGTCGGCCGCCAATTTGGCGCGCTGTTCGGGATGATCAGCCAGTGCGGCCAGCCCACCGCTGATGAGACTGCGCGTTGTCTCGTTACCCGCGACTAGGAGGGTCATGCAGAAGCTGAGTTGTTCGGCCCGTGTCAATTCGGCATCGGCGACGACGGCGCTGAGCAGGTCGTCTTTCGGTTCAGCCGTTCGGGCATCGAGCCTTTCGTTGAAGTACGTAAAGAAGTCAACCGCGGCCATGGCCCGCGGATCGGTCGGATCGGTTGCAGCGATAGCGATCGCGTCGGACCAAGTCCGAAAGATCGGCAGGTCCTCTGCCGGCACACCCAGCATGTGCGCGATCACCAGGATCGGCACGGGAGCGCTAATCGCGTCGACCGCCTCGACCGGCGCGGTCGGGTCGATGGCCTCCAAGGCGTCCCTGGTTATCCGCTCTACGACTGGCGCTAACCCGGCCACCCGACGGACGGTGAAGGCCCGGTTGACAATGCGCCGGTGGGTGACGTGCCGGGGCGGATCGATGTAGAGGATCGAGTCGGCCGCACCGACCGCTCGTTTGCGATCGCCGATCAGGACGCCCTTGGCGGAGCTGTACGTTGCGGGGTCCTTGCTGATCCGTGAGATGTCTTCGTGGCCGGCGACGACCCAAAAGTCCTCGTCCTGATGAGCAGCGACCGGGCAGGTGCGTCGGAGATCGCGAAGCTCATCATCGGGTTGACCCTGCCAGAACGATGGATCATGGACATTCGGTGTCTTCACCGGGTCACCTTCCTGGGTTGATTGACCGCTTTCACGGCCGATCAAAATCGCACTTCCCTGCAGTTTCACGCGATCGGCGCATCGACCCTTGTGGTCTTGCGGTATAGGTTACGGTAAAGATATATCGGTGTTGCTTGCCGGGCGCCGCCACCCCGTGACTGGCCGCTACGGTCGGCAGCGGGCGGTCGACCACGCGACGGCGCAGATGTTCTGGCGACGCGCCTCCGTCTCGTCGGAATCGGGAAAACCGCGGGGGTCAAAGGAGTTTGCGTGGCGTGCTGGTGTGATTTCTCCGGCGCTGTGCGCCACGCTCGGCTGCCGTCGTTGACAATCGTCGCAACCACGTGTGACAGTGCTTACGTGCAGAGCCGAAAATATTGTTTTCGGATAACGGGGCTCCCGGAGCAGCGAAGGCGGAGGAATTGTGGCTGATCGCGACAAGCCAATGGCGTGGCTGCCGTTCTCGATTGCCGAGGCGGCGATGTCAGACAGCGCCGACGGGGACCAGCTGGACCTGCCGCAGGCGTGGACCTACTTGATGGAGCGGCTGACGAGCTCGGCGGCGCTCGTCGAATCCGACCCGGTCAGCCGTAACCGGATTGACTTAGCTGCGGGCATGCGGCACTTGTTGGTGCTGCTGGCAGCCGGGATCGACACAGCATTGCGGGTGGACCCCGACCCGATCCTCGGCGTCCAAGCCACCAGCATGGATGACGCCATCACCTGGGGGATGGAGTGCCCGGACGGCTTGTACACCGGATCGGCTCTGCGCGGTGGGGAGAGCTATCGGTTGCACGGCAACCGCGGCACGGCCCGCTATGTCGGACTGCAGACGATGAATGGCATCGCCTCGACGTGCAATGCGCTGGTCGACGAACTTGAGGTCGACGAAGACGGAAACTTCGAGGTCATCCTGTCCGCCGATGAGCAAAGCGGCAACTGGATGCGTATCGAAGGCGAGCATCCCACGCTGACGGTGCGTCACTTCTTTTACGACTGGGACATTGAGGTGCCTTCCTCGTTGCAGATCGAGCGGATCGGCGGTTCGGCGCGTTCGCAAGACCGCTCTCTCGATCAGGGCGCAGCCGTTTCGCGGCAACTGGTCGCGCTGGGGGATTTCGTTCACGCCAACCTGAAGTTCTTCCTGGACTTCGGCGAGGCGCCGCCAGTCAACGGTTTCCTGCCGGGTATCGACCGCAGCGCCATGGGCGCAGCCGCTGAAAACAGACCGGTAATCGGTCGCTGGGCACTCGATGCCGCCGAGGCGCTGATCCTCGAGGTCGAACCGCCCGAAGGCGTCTACTGGAGTTATTCGCTGGGCAATCCGTGGTGGGAGACCATCAACTACGGGCGTCACCAGTCCAGCTTGAACGCTCAGCAGGCGGCGGTGGATTCCGATGGGCTGGTGCGGGTGGTGCTCAGCGCCCGTGATCCCGGGGTCGCGAACTGGCTCGACACCGCCGGTCACAGCAACGGCGCGATGATCCTGCGTTGCGTGCGCACCGAGACGGCACCGACGCCGACGGCACGAGTGGTGAAGTTCGACGACATCGCGTCGGCGCTCCCGGCCGACACCAAATTAGTCAAACCCCAAGAGCGGCAAACAATCCTCGCGGCGCGACGACGCGCCGTACACGAAAGGTTCGCGCGATGACACTCTCAGCTGACGATCTTGAAGACGGCGCCCGCGCGGCTACCGGACTCGACGATTTCGGTTCGTCCTACTACCGGGAGGGACTCGAGCGCACCGTGGACGCTTTGAACTCCGAAGCCGGCCTGAACGACATGGGTGGCGTGATCCAACACGCCACCATCAGCAACGCCCTGATCCAGCGTCTCAAGATCGAGGACGCCTACAAACAGCACCCTGAGATGGCAGACGAGGTCATCGACGGCCCGGTCTTTGTGATCGGTCTGCCTCGCACCGGCACAACAGCATTGAGCCAGTTGGTGGCCGCCGATCCCCAGTTCCGGTCGCTGCGCATGTGGGAATCACAGCAGCCGACGCCTCCACCGGAGGCGGAAACCCAGCACACCGATCCTCGGATCGCACAGGCTGAAGCAGGCATTGAGATGCTTTATGACATGTTCCCGCTGATGAAGTCGCTGCACAATTCGGAGGCCACTGCAGCCACCGAATGCCAGGATTTAATGGGAATGAGCTTCCGTACCTTTCATTTTGACGGTGTTGTTCGCGTTCCGAGTTATCTGTCATGGGTGATGGACTGCGACATGCGCGAGACATACACCTACCATCGGCGGGTGCTCAAGCTTTTGCAATGGCACTGCAAGCCGAGCCTGTGGCATCTCAAGACGCCTGTCCATATTTTCGCTCTCGACGCGCTCGTCGATGCATATCCGAACGCGAAATTCATGTGGAGCCATCGCGATCCAGCCAAGGTGATGGCGTCGGTATGCAGCCTCATCAAATATGTGCGCAGCTGGAGCAGCGACCGCGACGACGCCGAGGAACTCGGCGCCGAGCAGCTGGCGAGCTGGGCTGAGGGAGTACGGCGCGCGATGGACTTCCGTAAGCGGGTAGGCGACGACCGTTTCGCCGACGTTTCCTTCGCTGAGCTGCAATTGAACCCGGTCGGCGCGCTGGAGGGCGCTTACAAGCAGCTGGGCCTGGGGTTCACAGATGCGACTCTGCGCTCGGTTGAGCAGTGGGCCGATGGGCACAAACCGGGCGCTCGTGGTGCGCACGACCCTGACCTGTCCGACTTCGGCCTGACGCCCGACCGCGTCCGGGCCAGTTTTGCCGAATATCTCGCCACGTACGACGCGACAGCTTGACCCGACCGATGACAGAGACCCTTCGGCAGGCTGCCAGCCGTGCAACGCGGCGGCGCGACAAACTCAGTCCCGACCCCGATGTGCGCCGTGCGATTGTGGCGGCCGCATCGAAAATTGTCCGCGAGCAAGGCGTGCGATGTCTCAACATCGCCGAGGTGCTGGAGCGGTGTCAGTTAGGCACCCGTGCCTTCTACCGGCACTTCGAATCCAAAGATCAACTCGTGGCGGCGGTTTTCACGGCAGCTGCTACCACCGAGACGCGCCGGCTGCGACGCAAAATGAGAGCAAGTGCGACCCCGATAGACGCCGTGGCCGCCTGGATCGACGCCCGACTCGACGTGGCCTCCGACAACCGCGTCAGCTCAGGTCTGCGCCAAGTGTCGCTAGAGGCGCAAACATTGATGTTCAACTCACCCGAACTCGTTCAAGGGGCATTCGGCACAATTCTCAAACCGCTCGTCGAGCAGCTCGAGCGTGGTCTGCGCGAGGGCGTGTTTCACGATATCGATCCGGTGACTGACGCCGAGATTGTGCAAGGCGCGGTCTGGGCGTGCACCCAACGGCAATGGGCGACGCGAAATACCGTGCGCGCTGACATTCGTAGGCAGGCAATTCGCGCGTGTCTGCGCGCATTGGGTGCCACTCCCGAAGCGGTTGCCGAAGTCCTGGCCGCTCGAGACGATCCGGAAGCCCGCACATGACTAGCTGCGTCATGATCAACAACAGCACCGAGCAGAAAGAGGCACGATGGACCTGGGGTTAGCTGGATCGAAAGCCGTTGTCACCGGGGGTAGCAAGGGGATGGGACTAGCCATTGCCCAGACGCTGGCAGCTGAGGGTGCCAGCGTCGCGGTAATGGCCCGAGAAAAGGCGGCGCTGGACAGCGCGGTCGAGTCTTTGCGGTCGGCGGGCGCTCCCGAGGCCATCGGAATCAGCGTCGACATGTCCGACGCTGACTCCATCGCGGCCGGCTTCGCGCAAGTCTCGCAGCGTTGGGGACAGCTCAATACCCTGGTGCACACCATCGGCCCGGGTGACGGCTATTTCGAGGAGATGAGCGACGCAGACTGGGACGCGGCTTTCGCACTCGGTACGATGTCGGGTGTGCGGTCGATCCGCGCGTCCCTGCCGATGCTGCGTGCCGCCGAGTGGGCGCGCATCGTGACGCTGTCGGCTCACTCTATTCAGCGGCAGAGCCCACGTATCGTCGCCTACACGGCAGCCAAGGCGGCTCTGACCAGCGTCACCAAGAACCTATCGAAAAGCCTTGCCAAGGACGGCATTCTGGTCAACTGCGTGTGCCCGGGAACTATCGTCACGGCCAGCTTCACGGAAAACCTCAAAGACATCCTTGCTGCCGACGGCCTAGACGCCAGCAATCCCGTTCACGTCATGAAGTGGATCGAGGACAACTTCCATCACCCCTGCGATCTTGGCCGCGCCGGCCTACCCGAGGAGATCGCCTCCATCACCACATATCTGGCATCCCGGCGCAACGGCTACGTCACCGGCGCAACCGTGAACGTCGACGGCGGCTCCGACTTCGTCTGATACGGGCCGGGCTATTACCTCGCCCCACGCGTGGTCCGCCTCGCGGCCGATGCGAGTACGTGCTCGGCACGCGCGATGATCGCGTCGAGGGTGAACTCGAACTCACCGTCGTCGATTGTGTGTCCCTTGGTCTCCAGTTTGTTGAGCAAGGGGTGCGCGGTGGTCACTCCGGTGACGCGCCGCCGGCCGGCGTGCTGCTGCGAGGCGTTGAGGCGTTCGATCATCGCGGTGCCCCGGCTGTGAGCGGACAGGGCGAGGTAAACGGTCAGCGCGTCGTCGGGCTTGAATCCCGCGTCATCGACCATCGTCTTGACTACCTTCTCCAGATTGTCAACGGAGGCGTGGGTCGCCTCCGGACTCAATTCACCGGAGCGCATCAAGATGAGCTCGCACAGCACGGGGTTTTCTTGAAACACCTGGCGCATCTTCCGAAAGTGATTGCGCAGCCCGTCCTGCCAGGGTCCGCCCCCTTCGAATGGCGTCGTGAAATGGTACTGCTTGATTGCGCGATCCGTCATCGCGTCCAACAAGTCTTCCTTCTTACGGAAGTGCCAATAGATGCTGGTCAGCGGTACCCCGAGCTGCCTGGCGACAACAGGCATGCTCAGCCCGCTAATGGACACGTCCTCGGCCAGCTCGAACGCACCGGTGATGATTTCCTCGACGTCGAGCGACCCGCGTGGGCGCCGCTTAGGCTTCACGCCCCGGCCGCCGGTCGCCGCGACGGCGCTCGAATCGGCCATCTATTCGCTCCTCAACTGAAGACCATCGGCGCCGGGGCGCGGCCCGTTCGGCTGACTCTCCCCGGCGGGCGCCCTGAGGCAACGATACCGTATTCGATTCGGTATCCCGCGCGGTATCTGGACCTCGGCAGCGTGTCGGCGCGCTCGCGCTGTGCCGATCTCGACGGCATCAGAATGTTTGGACGCCAGCCAGATTCAACGCTGACCAGCGCCATATCGCTCACTCTCATGGGCCACACCTTCGCGCTTTAGTGAAGACCGTGGAGCCCCTCGACCCGATGGATCTACATCGCATAAGATCATCATTACCGTAACGATCACCATAACAGCTTCGGTCATAGCCCGCAGCAAGGAATCTTCGGAGGAGTCGACGCTGGCGTCCGGGTGGTGCCCGCGTCCGGCCGAGTGAAAGGCAGCGCATTGAGGATTCCGTCGTACGACAAGCTCTTCATCGGCGGCCGATGGGAGACTCCGTCGACCGCGGAACGCATCTCGGTGATATCGCCGTATACCGAGCAACCCATTGCCGAGGCGCCGAGCGCCTCCGCCGCCGACGTCGACAAAGCGGTCGCCGCCGCGCGCCGGGCGTTCGACCATGGCCCCTGGCCGAAGATGTCGCCCCTGGAGCGGATGGAGAAGGTCGAGAAACTCGCCGCCGTGTATGGCGGCCATGTCGACGATATGGCCGATCTCATCACCGCCGAGATGGGCTCGCCGACCAGCTTTTCCAGGCTCGGCCAGGCGACGGGGCCGCTGTCGATGATGCAGTTCGCGCTCGAGGTGGGGCGGGCGTTTCCCTGGCAGGAACGGCGCCAGGGCTGGCTCGGCGAGGTCCACCTGCGCAGGGCGCCGATCGGTGTGGTGGCGGCGATCGTGCCGTGGAACGTGCCCCAGTGCCTGCTCATCCCCAAGCTCATTCCCGCCTTGATTGCGGGCTGTTCGGTCATCGTCAAACCCGCGCCCGAAACCCCACTGGACTCGCTGTGGCTTGCCGAAATGATCGAAGAAGCCGGGTTACCCGAGGGTGTGGTGTCGGTTTTGCCGGGCGCAGGTGAGGTGGGTGAGGCGCTGGTGCGCCACCCCGGCGTCGACAAGGTCGCGTTCACAGGCTCGTCGGCCGTTGGCCGGCACATCGCGGGGATCTGCGGTCTGCAACTCAAGAGGGTCAGCCTCGAACTCGGCGGCAAATCGGCGGCGATCATCCTCGACGACGCCGATATCCCCCGGACCGTCGCCGCGCTGAAGATGGCCAGCCTGATGAACAACGGGCAGGCATGCGTCGCGCAAACCCGGATACTGGTCAGCGAAAAACGCCACGACGACATGGTCGATGCGCTAGCCGAGATGATGTCGGGCCTGGTGGTCGGTGATCCAGCCGACGACGCGACCGACATCGGACCGCTTGTGACACAACGGCAACAGCAGCGGGTGCAGGGCTATATCCGCAGCGGTGTCGAGGAGGGTGCGCGACTGGTTATCGGCGGCCCCGACAATCCGACTGATTGCGGCTGGTTTGTCCGTCCGACACTTTTCGCCGATGCCTCCAACGACATGCGCATCGCCCGCGAGGAGATCTTCGGGCCCGTGCTGACCGTCATCAAATATGCCGACGAGGCGGACGCGGTGCGCATTGCCAATGACAGCGATTACGGCCTGGCCGGATCGGTTTTCACGCGTAATACCGCGCACGGCTTGGAAATCGCCGCCGGTGTCCAGACTGGAACGTACGGCATCAACATGTTCATGCTCGACATCAAGAGCCCGTTCGGCGGCATGAAGCAGTCTGGAATCGGGCGGGAGTTCGGTGACGAGGGGCAGAGCGAGTATGTCGAGGTCCAAACCGTAGTCAGCGCCAGTAAATTGCCTGCCTTGCAGGAAGGCAGGTGACCGGATGAGCAACTCCGGTGCGGCCGTCGCGGCGAGTGGAATCTCGTTCGGCCAGCGACTGCACGACCGCGCCCTGGCGGACCCCGCCGGGATCGGGCTGACGGTCGTGGCGATCGACGGTACCGCCTTGCATCTGACATTGAGCGAGCTCGATCGCCGGGCCAACCAGTGGGGGCGGGCCCTCATCGAAGCCGGTGCGCGCGTCGGCTCCTACATCGTGCTCGCAATACCGAATTCGGTTGACCTGGTGCTGGCCAGCCTCGGGTGCTGGAAGGTCGGGGCCGTGCCGGTCCCGATGCGCTGGGACCTCCCCGAATGGGAACGCGCCAGATTGCTGGAAATCATCGGCCCCGCGGTGACATTGGATACGCACACCCGCGAAACGATCGCGGCATCGGCGCAAAACCATTCTGGCGAACCGGTTCCACCGGCGGTCTCACCGTCCATCAACGGAATCTGCAGCAGTGGTTCGACCGGGTTGCCCAAAGTCATCGTCACCCTGCAGCCGGCGATCTTTACCGGGCAGCAAGGAGTGCCGTTCCTGGAGCACTGGGCCACCGTCGAGCGGCCCCAGACGATTCTGGTTCCCGGCCCGATGTATCACACCAATGGTTTCATCACGTTGACGTACCTGCTGAGCGGTGACCGCTTGGTGATCCTCGAAAAGTTCAGTGCCGCAGGTGCCCTGGACGCTATCGAGAAGTACCGCGTCACCAACTTCACCGCCACTCCCACCATGCTGGCCCGCATCGCCGGCACGCCGGGTACCGATGACCGTGACCTCTCGAGCGTGGTCTGGATGGTGCAGGGCGCCGCGGTGATGCCTCCCACGTTGCTGCGCCGCTGGTTCGAACTGCTCAGTCCAGAGCAGGTGGTGATGTCATATGGGATGACAGAGAACCTCGGCCTGGCCGCCCTGCGCGGAGACGAATGGCTCGACCACCCCGGCAGCGTCGGCCGCGGATTCCGGGACACGCAGATCCGCATCCAGCGTCCCGACGGATCACCCGCGCCGGTGGGCGAGATGGGGGATATCTATCTGAAGGCGCCGATGAGCGGTCTCTACGAATATCTGGGAGGCGCGGCCTTGCTGCCCGCTACTGAAGATGGCTTCCGGACAGCAGGCGATATCGGCCATCTCGATGCGGACGGGTACCTCTACATCGCCGACCGCCGAACCGACATGATCATCACCGGTGGCGCGAATGTGTTTCCGGCCGAGGTGGAAAGCGCGCTCGCCGATCATCCGGACGTGGTCGACGTCGTGGTGATCGGCCTGCGGGATCCCGAGTGGGGACGGCGGGTGCACGCCGTTATCGAACCGGGCGACACAGCCCGAGCGCCGAGCGCAAAAGACATCATCGCCTACGCCAAGAGTAGGCTGGCCGCGTACAAGGTGCCCAAGACCGTCGAGTTCGTCGACGAGATCCCCCGCACCGCGGCAACGAAAGTCAATCGCTCTGCAATGATCGAGGTGCGCGGCGGATGACTGGCGCGGCAGCAACGGAACCGAATTACGCTCCGCAACAGTCACAGTTGACGGTTGCTGCCCTGGTCCGGGCGCGTGCCGACGACGACAATGTGGGTCTGCTCTACGGCGAGCGATCCTGGACGTGGCGTCAGATCGTTGATGAGGCTGCCGTGCGCTCGGCGTGGCTGCGCGCGACGCTCGATCCGGCACGACCGCCCCATATCGGCGTATTGCTGCCCAACGTACCGGAATTCGTGTTCCAAACCTTCGGCGCTGCGCTCGTCGGCGCATGCGTTGTCGGTGTGAACCCAGCTCGGCGCGGCGCCGAATTAGCGCGCGATATCGAGCACACGGAATGCCAATTCGTCCTCGCGGACACCATGTACGCCGACCTGTACCCCACGGTCATCCGCGTCGAGGACCAACCGTGGGCCGGCTACACCGGTGCCCCCCTGCCGCCTGACGATCCGGCGCCGTCGTCGCCAATGTTTTTGCTGTTCACCTCCGGTTCGACGTCGGCACCTAAGGCCGCGGTGCGCAGCCAGGCGCGCTTCGCCAGGGACGCGGCAACCGGGGTGAGCCGCAAGGACGTCCTGTACTGCCCGATGCCGCTGACCCACGGCAATGCGCTGACGTCGACGCTGTTTCCCGCGCTGGGTGAGGGGGCGAAGCTTGTCCTGCGCGACAAGTTCTCGGCGACAGCGTGGCTTGAGGATGTTCGCCGGTACGGGGTCACGTTCACCACGACCGTCGGGCGAGCGCTCAGCTACGTGCTTTCGACCCCGCCCACCGAACATGACCGTGACCATCGGCTGCGCGTCGTGCTCGCACCCGAGGCTTCGCCCCGCGATACAGCAGCCTTCACCAAGCGATTCGGGGCCGCCGTGATAAGCGGGTATGGGTCAAGCGAAGGCGGCATCGTTCTGCTGCCATGTCGTAAGCCGGGCTCGCTTGGCGTCGCCCCGGCTGGGGTCGATATCGTCGTCCTCGACGAGGCCGGGGTGGAATGCCAAACAGCGCAATTCGATACCGGTGGAGGGTTGAGCAATGCCGCAAGTGCAATCGGAGAACTGGTTCGGCGCAACGCGGCCGGGGCGTTCGAAGGTTACTGGGCCAACCCCGAAGCCGAGGCCGACCGGCTACGCGATGGATCGTTCTTCTCGGGGGATCTGGCCTACCGGGATCCAGACGGCGTTTTCTGGTTCGCCGGCCGCGTCGGTGACTGGCTGCGGGTCGATTCGGAGAATTTCACCGCTGCCCCCATTGAGCGGATCATCGCTCGCTACCACGCTGTCACCGGCAGCGCCGTAGTCGGTGTGCCGGATCCGCTGGCCGGCGATCAGGTGCTGGCCGCCGTCGAGCTGATCCCAGGCCACAGCTTCGACCCGGCTGACTTCGCCGAATTCCTCTCTACACAAGCTGATCTCGGCACCAAGTGGGCGCCCCGGTTCGTGCGAATCACCCCGGAGCTGCCAGTGGTGGGCAACGGCAAGACCGACAAAAAGCCACTGCGACGCGAGGCGTGGCTGTGCCAAGACGAAATCTGGTGGCGCCCTGCGCGCGCGGACGGATACCGACTGATGACCGCACAGGACCGAGCGGACCTCCACGAGGAGTTCGTGACCCACGACCGCATCGCGGTCTACCCCCAGCCCAGTTCCACCTAGACCGGCGAGATTCACCCGTCGATCAGACGCAGAGGAGATCCTGTGCCCGTCCATTACCAACTCGGGGCCCGCGACGGCGCCGAACATGTCGTACTTATCACCCTCGATCGGCCAGAAGCCAAGAACTCGTGCGACCTTGAGCATTTCCACCAGCTGGCAGAGGCGTGGAAGCGCTTTGCGGCCGACGATGACGCGTGGGTTGCGATCTTCACCGGTGTCGAACGTTGCTTCATGTCGGGGGCGGACCTGAAGACGTATGTACCCGAGATCACCGCGCTGGCACAGCAGATCAAGGCGGGTAACGTCGATTCGGTCAACGGCTACTCGCTGTCCGACGGCACTAACGCCGTGCTGCGCGGCACCAAGATCTACAAGCCGATCATCGCCGCGATCAACGGGCCGTGTGTCGCGGGCGGCATGGAGATGCTCGGCGGCGTGGACATCCGGGTAGCCAGTGACCACGCCACCTTCGGTGTGCTCGAGCCCGCCCGCGGCCTGTTCGCAGGTGGCGGAACCACGGTGCGGTTACCCCGCCAGATCCCGTATGCCCAGGCGATGGAGTTGCTGCTGTGCGCCGACCGTATTGATGCACAACAGGCCTATGGGATGGGCCTGCTCAATGCGATCGTGCCCGAGGATGCCCTGCTGGACAAGGCCTTCGAGTACGCCGCGCGCATTACCAAGAATGCGCCCCTCGCGGTCCAAGCCACCAAACGCAGCGTGCTGGAAGGTCTGAAGGTCGACATGCGTGAGGCGTACAAGATCGAGGCACGGATCTCCCAGGGGATCTTCATGACCGAGGACGCCAAGGAGGGGCCGCGGGCATTCGCCGAGAAACGGCAACCGAAGTGGTCCGGGCGTTGATGGCCACGAACTCGTCGCGTTCGCTCTGTCTGATCGGCGCATCGCAGCACACGGTCCGCGGTGGCGGCGCGCCCGAACCGTTGGACAGCTGGGTGTCGCGCGCACGAGAAGCCGCCGCGGCGGCAGGGGTCGATGACGTTCTTGCGCATATCGATTCCCTCCAGGTGGTGTACTGCCAGACGTGGCCCTACGACGATCCGGCGGGTCGGCTCGCGACGGCTCTGGGTGCGTCACCGCGGCACCGGGTCTACTCGGGGATCGGCGGCACCACGCCCCAGCTGCTGCTGAACGAGACCGCCGAGGCGATGCTGCGCGGCGAGCTGGATCTGGCACTGATCGTCGGCGCCGAGGCGCTCGCAACGACGCGTAAGGCAAAAAAGGACGGCGAGCGGCTGCCGTGGAGCTACCGCCAGTCCTCGCCGTTCCCATGGACGCCGCCGCACCCCGCCGAGACGGCCCACCAGGTAATGCAGGCCTGGGAGACATTTCCGTTGTGGGACACCGCCCGCCGGGCGCGGCGGGGTGCGTCGCTGACAGAGGACGCCGCCGAAGCGGCCACCGTGATGGCGGCGATGAGTCGGGTCGCGGCCAACAACCGGCACGCGTGGCGACCGGTCGCCCTGGATGCCGCGACCGTGGGGACTCCCACGCCGGACAACCGCTACGTCGGCTGGCCGTACACCAAACACGAGGTCGCGGTGATGGACGTCGATATGTCTGCCGCGCTTCTGGTGGCAACCGGCGAAAAGGCCGACGCGCTCGGTATTAGCGAAGACCGGCGCCTCTACCTGACTGGGTGGGCCTACGCAGAGGATCCCGAGAGCATCGCCGAGCGGGCGGACATGTCGCGTTCGGCGGCGATGGCGGTCACCGGCAGGCATGCCCTGAACATGGCGGGCGTCGATCTCGACGATATCGACGCCTTCGATCTGTATTCCTGCTTCCCCTCCTCGATACGGCTTGGGGCCGATGCGCTCGGGCTTGCCCTCGACGATCCGCGCGGCCTGACCGTGACGGGCGGCCTGCCGTACGCGGGCGGACCGGGCAGTGCCTACCAATTGCACGCCATCGCGAGTGCTTTCGACCGATTCCAACAGCGATCGGGACGCGCGCTGATTACCGGCGTCGGAATGCACCTTGCCAAACACGTCGCGGCCGTCTGGTCCTCGACACCGGGACCGACGGAGCCGCTGGACCATACGGCGCTGCAGGCCGAAGTCGACGCGGCGCAGCCGCGAGAACCGCTGCTGACGACTTGGTCCGGCCCGGGCGACGTGCTGGCCTACACCGTCGCCCACGGCAGGGACGGCACGCCCCAGAGCGGGCTGGTTGTCCTCGATACCGCTGAGGGTCGAGCGCTCGCTCGCGTGCACGAACCCGACTTGCTCACCGACGCCGAGTCCCGCGAACTCGTCGGCACCACGGTCACGGTGAGCACCGACGGAACCCGCAACGAAGCGCGCTGGTGAGGGCGCTCCGCGACTTTTTGAAGGGGCAAAAGTGCTAACATTACTAAGATTGAATACTTGGACGGCTACCCGACCTGAGCGAGTCACGGCGACGTTCGTCAACAGCGCCCTTCCAGTAACGAAAGGCTGGTTGCGATGACAACCAACGTGGACACCTCGACCGTGGATCCAGTGACCGCATCGGTGATCCGATCAGCCATGGAGACAATCTGTTTCGAGATGGCGACATACGTCTCCCGGACGGCGACGACACCGATCCTGAATCAGTCCAACGAGCGCAATGCGACCATCCTCGACGCGCACGGCCGATTGGCCGCGCTGTCGGTGGGGATCCCGCAGTTCATGCTCTCGTCGACCCTGCCGGTCAGGTTCGCCAGCGAGTTCTTCGAAGGGGATCTGTATCCGGGAGATGTGATCTTGGCGAACGATCCTTTTCACGGTGGCGGGCACCTGCCGGACGTAAACGTCTTTTCCCCGGTGTTCGACCCCGACGGCAGGCTGGTGCTCTTCGCGTCCATCCAATGTCACCACGGTGACACCGGCGGTGCGATGGCCGGCGGCTACAACGTCTTCGCCAAGGACATCTGGAGCGAGGGCGTGCGCTATCCGCTTTTGAAGATAATCGACGCCGGCAAGGAACGCCGTGACGTCGTTCTGACCATGCGGGCCAACAACCGACTGCCTGGCTTCGTCGGAGACCTCCGCTCCCAGGTGGGCGCCGCCCAACTCGGTGCGCGCCGGCTCGGTGAAATCATCGCCGAATATGGTTCGCACACTGTCGATGCCGCGGTCAACTGGTCCATCGGCGACGCGACCGAGCGCTTCTCCGCGGAGATCGCCGGCTGGCCCGACGGCACCTACGAGGCCGACGTCTACGTCGATTCCGATCCGGCCGGCAACCAGGACATCCACGTGCACGTCGCGATCACCGTCGAGGGTGATCGCTTGATCATCGATTTCGAAGGATCGGATACCCGCCCGCACATCAATGCGTGGTCGACATTCGGCAACACTCGCGGCAACGTCATCGCCCAACTTGCCAGCCTCGTCGACCCGTCGATCCCGAAGAACGAGGGCTTCTTCGATTGCATCGACCTACGGGTACCCGAGGGCTGTTGCCTGAATCCGCCTGAAGGGAAACCGGTTTCCAGCGGAACCCACCATCCCGGCGTCGAGGTCGGGGACGCCATCGCCATCGCGATGAGCCGAATCATCCCGGATCGGTGCTGCCCGCAAAGCTACAAGTTCGGCAGCCCCCGGCAGATGTGGGGCGACGAGGATCCGCGCACCGGCAAGGCGTTTTTCGATCATGGCGGCGAGGTCAGTGCCGGCTGGGTCTGTGCCGCACGCGGCACCGATGGGTGGGGAGCTCTGTCCGCGTCCAACGGCAACCTCATCAAAGCCAGCGCGGAGATCAACGAGCAACTATTCCCGCACGTGCTGCGGGGTCGTAACTACCTGACCGATTCGGGTGGTCCGGGACAGTGGCGCGGGGGCTGCGGAAGCGAATTCCTCAAAGAGGTTCGCACTCCGACGTTCGTCAACCAGTACGTGGTCAACCAGCGGCACACGCAACCGGGAATCGCTGGCGGGCACAACGGCTCGCCGGACTCCTGCGTGGTCGGTGATGAGGTGGTCGCGCCCGCGGTCTCCGGAGTCAAGTTGGAAACCGGCGAGCGGCTGGTCTACAAGTTCGGTGGTGGTGGTGGCTGGGGTGACCCATTGCTGCGCGCCCCCAAGGCGGTGCTAGACGACGTCTGGGACGAGTACGTCTCGGTCGAAGCTGCGCTGCGCGACTACGGCGTGGTGATCACCGGGTCCCTTAAGGATATGACGCTGACGCTGGACGCCGAAGCCACCGTTCTCGAGCGAAAAGGGCGCCACGCGTGAATACCGAAGCTCAGTACCGGATCGGTGTCGATGTCGGTGGCACGTTCACCGACTGTGTGTTGCGTCGGCCCGACGCCACGCTGCAGATGCAGAAGTCGCCGACCACGCCCGATGACCAGAGCGACGGCGTGCTGGCCGGGGTGACATTACTGGCCTCCGGCGAAGGCATGACGCTTTCGGACTTACTCAGCCGCACCCGCACCATCGTGCACGGCACCACCACCGGCGATAACACGATGATCCAGATGACCGGTGCGCCAACCGGACTGATCGTCACCCGGGGATTCCGCGACGAGATCGAGTTCCGTCGCTGCTATAAGGAAGACATCTGGGATCCCGCACTGCCTGCGCCCCGGCCGATCGCCCGGCGCCGGGTGCGGCTCGAAGTCGACGAACGGCTCACCGCGGAAGGCGATATCGACACCCCGCTCGACGAGGAGCAGGTGCGGGCGGCCACCAAGCGGTTGCGCGCATTCGGCGTCACATCGATCGCGATCTGCTTCCTGCATTCCTATCTCAATCCGGTCCACGAGCTGCGGGCCCGCGAGATCGTGCTGGAGGAGTATCCAGACGTCGAAATGATCTCGCTGTCCCATGAAGTCCTCTCGAAACCACCGGAGTTCGAGCGGACGTCGACGACTCTGGTCAACGCCTATGTCGGACCGCCGATTGCCCGGTACCTGAACCGGCTGGCCGCGCGCCTGGCCGACGCTGGTTATGCCTACGAGCTGCTCGTGGCAACATCGGCGGGTGGCCTGGCCACCGCCGCTACCGCCGCCAAGCGGGCGGTGGCCACCATCGGGTCAGGTCCTACCGGCGGTGTCAGTGCAGCGGCCGAGGCGGCAGCGAGAACCGGCATCGGAGATGTCGTCAGCGTGGATATGGGGGGCACCAGCTACGACGTGTGCCTGATCCGCGACGGTCGGCCCGAGATCAAGATGGACTGGAACTGGTTCCAGCGCTACTGCATTGGCATCCCGATGGTCGATATCCCGTCGGTGGGTGCCGGCGGTGGATCGATCATCTGGGAGGAGGGCGGCATCCTGCACGTCGGGCCGCACTCGGCGCAGAGTCAGCCGGGACCGGTTTGCTATTCGCGCGGCGGCACAGAGCCGACGGTCACCGATGCTGACTTGCTGCTCGGTCGTATCGACCCGGTCGGCTTCAGCAATGGGCGGATGAAGCTCGATCTGCCCGGCGCGGAAGCGGCACTCGCCGAACTCGGCCGGCGGGTCGGGATGGATGCCTACGAAGTGGCCGGGGCCGCGGTTCGCCTTGTCGACGCGTTGATGACCGATGCCATCCGGCGGGTGCTCTCGCTGGCCGGCGCCGATCCACGCAAGCTGTCGCTGGTCGCGTTCGGCGGCATGGGCGGCCTGCACGCAACCTCACAGGCCCGCGCGCTCGGTATGCGTCAGGTGCTCATTCCCCGTGCGGCGGCAGGCCTTTCGGCCTTGGGCCTACTGACCACCAACCATGTCATCGACAACTCCAGGGGGTTCATCTCGCCGTGGCAGGAGGTGGATCTCGATCACCTCAAGTCGCTGGCCGGCGAACTGGAGACGCTGGCGCTCGACGAGCTACGGGTGGCAGGCGTGCCCGACGAGGCAATCCGGCTGGAATGGTCGCTGCTGCTGGTCTACCCGGGCCAGACCTTCGACGCCGTCATACCCGTCGACGATCCCACCGACATAGCGGGTGCGGTGGAAACGTTCCATCGCCGCAACGCAGAAGCGCGACTCATCGAGGCGCGCGCGCAGGAACCGATCGTCCGCGGCGTTCGGTTGGTCGCGATCGGGGAGGTCACCAAGACGGTTTCGCCCCCTGTCGGAGACGAATCGACGCCCAAGCCGATCGGGCATCGCCGGATCTGGGTCGGTGAAGTCTGGCAGGACGACGCAGCGGTGTACGACCTGGAAGATCTGACCTCGGGCGCCACGATAGACGGTCCGGCGGCGCTGCAGAGCGCCTACACGACGATGATTCTTCAACTCGGCGACCGGGCAACGTGCCTGCCGGACGGCAACATTCGGATCGCTCTCGGCTGACACTTGCGCCTGCCACGTTTCCCGTGACTTCACGCATCGGGAGTTTCTCCGGTCGCCTGGAAGACAACGCGACGCCCGATCTCGACTGCGTGGTCGGCGAAGCGTTCATAAAACCGGCCCAGCAGAGCGACATCGATGGCGGCTGCGACGCCGTGCGCCCACTCCTTATCCTTGAGAAGGGCAAACAGCTGTTGGTGCAGCCGATCCATCTCGACATCGTCGCGGCTGATCTGGGCGGCCTGTTCGGGATCACGAGACAGCACAACATCTTTGGCGCTGTTGCCGAGGTTCACCGCGATCCTTCCCATCTCGGTGAAATAGCCATTCACCTGCTCGGGCAGGGTGCTGGCGGGATGCCGGCGGCGAGCGATCTTCGCAACGTGCAGCGCCAAGCCGCCCATCCTCTCGGCGTCGGCGACGTTTTGCATGGAACCAACGATTGTCCGCAGGTCGGTCGCGACGGGTGCCTGCAACGCCAGCAGGACAAAGGCGGCTTCCTCCGCCCCGGTTTGCATGCGCGCAAGGTGTTCGTGATCGCCAATCACGGTTTCGGCAATCGTCAAGTTTGCCTGCAACAACGCTTGGGTGGCCCGTTCCATCGCCACACCCGCCAGCCCACACATCTGGCTCAGGGTCTCTGTCAGCGAATCGAGCTGCTCATGGAACACCGTGCGCATGTCACAATCTTAGAAGGGCAAAGTCCCAGCGCAACGGCGTCGGTGTACGCGCCATTAACGGAGGATTTCTGGTAGGTGAAGGGGATTCCCACCCTATGGTGGGACCGGCAACGGTTGCTAGTTACCGAGTTCTAAGGCAGGGAGATCGTGGCGCTATCTGACATGGTGATGCGGGTGGTCGGCTTCCTGCGGGCGGGCTACCCCGAAGGCGTTCCTGCCCATGATTACGTCCCACTGCTGGCGCTACTTCGCCGACGCCTTTCCGACGATGAGGTCATCGCCGTTGCCACTGAAGTGCTCGCCGGCCGACGCGGTCCAATTGACGGCACCGATGTCCGGGTCGCAATCACCAAGCTCACCGACGAGATGCCGTCACCAGAAGACACCGAACGAGTTAAAGAACGACTGGCCGCCGTCGGCTGGCCGGTCGGTGACTCCTTCGAAAGTCCGGACTAAACGCGTGCAATGACCGCCTACGACAGCCGGCGTGCGCGGCGATCCCACAATTGCGGCCCCGCCGAGGCGCGTCCATGACGCAACGCCCTGATCGTGCCCAGGCCAAACGCTTTGCGAATATCCTGCGCCGTGAACTCAATGAAATGAACGAGCGCTTCAAGTACGAGTATCAGGTATTGAGCCGATTCGATGTTGGCTGGGCGAGAAGGCGGGTGCGTTGGACTCGCCGCTGTCTCCAGTGATGGCCAGCCAGAAGGCATTTCCTTGCTTCCCGACATCGGCGAAGCGCTGTGAGATCCGCCAAGTCGCGGAGTTAAATACCGAGCTCCTGGTCGATCTGCGGCCAGTATTGAGGGCCGTCCGGGGTTAGCAGAATCCAGTCGTGAATTTCGCCGTTGGCCAGTACGAAGCTGAACGGGGCCCCTGCGGTTGCGGCTTCTTGCTGGAGGACAAGCGCGTCGGGCGAAAGTATGTCCAGGTTGCCCGAGTAGACGATTGTGTGTGGGAGTCCGTTGAGCGACCCGTTCAGCGGACTCACCATGTAGTTGTTCACGGGCAGGTTGCCCGCCCAAATCTTGCCGAGTTCTTGTGCCGGTCCGAACGGGAGAAGGGGATCCTGGACGAGCCCGATATTCGGATTGGTCATCGCCAGGTTAAGCCAGGGCGACAGCAGAACCATTGACGCCGGCACGGGATCACCTTGGGCCACCATGTATTCGGTGGCCGCCAGTGCGAGGTTACCGCCTGCGGAGTCACCGATCACGCTGACGTGAGAGGGGCCGTGTGCAGCGACTTCCATCGACAAGAGGCCGGCCATTTTCGGTACGACTATGCCGGCGGTACCTCCTTGCTGCAGCAGCGGGTAGATCGGCACTTCAATGGTCGCGCCGGTCTGATAGGCCATCACCGTGTAGTCGAGCCAGTGGAAGATTGAGGGCGGGAAGATGAACGCGCCTCCGTGAATGGCAACCACGTAGTCGCCGGATGGATGAGCAGGCGTGATCTGTACGACGCTCATCCCGTTATAGGTGGTGTGCTGCACCGTTTCTCCCAGCAGCAACGGCAACAACTGTGGCGGGGTGTTGCCGATAAACAGCCCGAAGAGTGGATTGTTGCCGGTAAACAGCGATAACAATGGCGAACTCGGCGTTGCGATTTGATTTTCGAGTCCGGAAAAGGCCAGGAAAGGTTTCACCGGCTCCAATGCAGCCTCTTCAAGTCTGGTTGCCAGCGACGGTGTGCCGGTGTAGGTCCCTGACTGCGTTGCCGAGAACGGCGGAGCAGCGGGCGACCCGAAGATCCCGTAGAAGACCGTGTTGGCCAGCCCGGTGATTCCTGTGCCCAATGGCGTGGAGGTCTGCTGAACTTCCTGCTCAATGAAGGCGAAGCCGTTGGTGATCGCTCTGTCGAATTGGCCCAGCATCGGCGCCGCGTTGGCTGCCTCGGTGCCGGCATACGACCACGCACCCGACTTGAGGGTCTGCGCAAACTGGCCATGAAACGCCGCTGCCTGCGCACTCAGCGCCTGAAACTGGTAGGCGTAGCTGGAAAACACCGATGTGATCGTCGTGGATACCTCGTCGCCGGCGGCGGTCAGCACTGCGGTGGTTGCGGCCGCGGCCGACGCGTTGGCCGCACTCAGCGATGCGCCAATGCCCGCCACATCCGCTGCCGCCGACGCCAATATCTCCGGAGCTGTCAGCACAAAAGACATCGCCGTCTCCCTTCCCCGTCGGTCGCCGTTGACCATCCGCGATATCAATGAGGCCCCTGACCCGAGCATAAGTACTGCGGTGGCATTTGCAGGGTTTTGGCCAAAACTTCCCTCCCAGCGGCCCGCACCAGGACGCTAGACCGGCCTCGACCGAAGCGGTAAATTCTGGGAGATGTCGATTAATCGTCGCAAGGTCTTGGGCGGAGCGGGCCTGGCCGGCGCGGCAGCCGCGACCGGGGTAGGCGTTGACCGCGTCATCTCCGACGGCACTCCCGGCTATCGCACCGATAAGGAAGAGTCGATGACCGATGATGCCGCACGCTTTGGTAATCCCCGCCTACCTTCCGAGACGATCACCTCGCAATCGCACCTGTTCCATCTCGGCGCTCAGCCCTCCACCACGTATGACGGGGGCTCGTTTCAGCAGGCGAGCGAGGATAGTTTTCCGATACTCAAAGGTCAAGAGGCCAGTGTCGTGCTGCTCACGCTGCAACCCGGAGGTATCCGCGAGCCGCACTGGCATCCCAGCGCATGGGAGATCAACCTGGTCACCAGCGGAGTCGCGACTTGGGTCGTCATCGACGGGAACGGCAACCACGAGAAGTTCGACCAACATGTCGGCGACCTTGTGTTCGCACCCCAGGGTTCCTTTCACTATTTTGAGAACCGCGGCCCGGACGACATGAAAATTGTGATCATCCAGAACACCAGTGCGCCCGAAGCCAAAGACAACATCGGCATAGGTGAGTCCCTCAGCAGGCTTCCACCCCGGGTGTTGTCCGCCGTCTTCGGCGTTCCCGCAGAGACATTCAACACCTTCAAGAAGGTCGACAACGCGATCGTCATCCTGCGATCGCCCTAGCTCAGTCGCCGAGGTCGATCTTCTCGAGAGGGTTGGAGCGTTCGAGCATGCCAACAAGATCGACAGACCGTTCCTCACGGGTGAGCAGGTGTGTGTTCTGCTCGGTTGCGGCCCGAACGGTGTTGGCCGCTGGTGGCGGGTGTTCTCCGGGGGACCGCTATCCATCGTGTGCGCAGCGGCGGGCCGGAACTGCCGTGCCTGCCAACGTGGTCGGCCCGGCGTTGGGGCCTGGCCGGTGGCGTGCCCGCAACGGTCCTCTGTCCGTTGCGGGGTCCTGCCGGCCGTCGCCTGATCGCCTTGCCGAGGCCACGTCTGCCGATCGCGGTCGCCGCGCCGTGGTGGCGGGTGACCGGTTCGGACGTCTGTTGTTGTAACGGTTTAACCCAATGCTGGTTGCCCCACCTGCTGGTGTAAGCCGGATCCACGCCGATGATCGCGATACCGCGCCGCGCCGCCATGGCGGTCAGGCGGGTCCGGAAGCGTGCAGTGGGGATGCCAGCGACGGTGCGCCGGAACTGTTTCCCGCGCGTGCCGCGGCCCATCGTTTCACGCCCGGTCGCGCGGGCATCGGCGAAGTCGAGGTTCTCGATGACCACGGCGGTGCACGCGGCGTGTGTTGCGGTATCGAGCAGGGCGCTGATCGCGGCCCGGACACGCCCATCGCGTTGGGAGGCCGGCAGTCCCGCGGTGTCCACCGGGATCGTGACGGGCGCCCCGACCGGGTTACCTGACCCATCAAGGACCACACCCGCGAGGTGATCGGCGTTCAGGTCGACACCGAGCACCGGGCCACTGCGCAGCTCGTCGAGCGCCGGTGGCTCGATGATGTCCTGTTTCCAGGATGCGTCCAGATACCAGCGCCCACGGCAAGAGTCGTAGCTGATGTCGTAGCGCACCGCTTGTCGGCCCGCGACCCGC
>Ga0182030_10005233_pt1 | contig 27564 bp, 30 predicted proteins | sample 812S3MmetaG_FD_121299 | JGI IMG/M metagenome (GOLD analysis project Ga0182030, IMG submission 121299) | Permafrost microbial communities from Stordalen Mire, Sweden - 812S3M metaG (Illumina Assembly) | ecosystem: Environmental > Terrestrial > Soil > Wetlands > Permafrost | place: Sweden... | reverse complement strand
GGATCGTCGGCAACACTCCGTTGGCAAGCAAAACACAGGCTGCGGCCACCAAGAGACCGGCGACTCCGATAGAGCGCAGATCGCTGATCGGAACAGTCACCAGTGCCGCGAAACCAAGCGCAACCGTCGAGCCGGAAATCAGCACCGTACGACCCGCGTGACGCGCCGCGGTATCCGCCGAGTCGGCAGCGTTTTGGCCGGTCGCCAAGGCCTCACGAAACCGGCACACCATCAACAGCGCGTAGTCGATCCCGAGCCCAAGTCCCAACATCGTGGCGATATTCTGCAGGAGAATCGACAAGTGCCACCACCTGCCGAGCAACGCCGCGGCGCCGAGCGTCATCAAGGTGGCCGTGAGACCCACCCCGAGCGGCACCACGGCAGCAACCACGCCTGCAAACGTCGCGAGGAGCAGCAGCAGGAGGGCGGGAACGACCCGGCTTTCCGCTTTGCGCACGTCTGCCGAATTGATCTTTCGGAGGTCGAAATTGATCGGCGTATCGCCGGTCAGCTCGAATTTCAACGCCGGGTAACGGTCCTGCAACCGCCCTCGCAAGATCTGCATGCGCTCACGCAGGTTGGGTACGACGGCGTCGGCGAGGCCCGCAGCGCCCGACAGGCCGACGATGATGAAGGTTCCGCCATCCCGTCCTAAGAACATGGGATCCGCGCGATCGAGATAAGACAGCGTGCCGGATACGCCCGGCTCGCTTTTGAGCGCCAGGGTGATCTGATTGAGAACCGTCAGACCTTCCTGGGAGTCCGCGGGCGGAAGTCCCAAAATGACCAAGACCGCTCGATGCACGAACGAGGAGTGAAACTCCTCGGCCAGCTGCCGGTCGACGTGGTCTGCTTCGCTTCCCTCGACATGCGCGGCGGTCTCGAGATGGTCCGACACGTGGAAAGAGAATGCTCCAAGCGCCAAGGCCAGGGCGCCGCTCAAGCCGGCGAGCCAGTACCTACGATGCCAGGTGCGCTTCAGCGGCCGTACTCAGTGCATTCTCGAGTGCTGCGACGACGAGCGTGTTCATCGCTTGGTTCTTCACGGCAATTCTGAGTCCGCGCGGACCTACTCCACTCCCCATGCAGGCGACATCGCGCAGAAACACGCCGCCTTTATTGCTCCGACTGATAACCGTCGCAGCGTCGGGATGGTCCGGCTCGAGATGGAACATGATGAAGTTGGCAGTGCCCGGCACGATTTCCCGGATGCCGATACTGCGCAAACCATCGATGAGTTGCGCACGTAACCCATGCGTCTCCTGATAGCGATCCCGGTAATAGGCCGCGTCAGCCAAAGCCCTGACCGCGCCGACTTGAGCCGGCAGGCTCACCGCCCATGGCGGAGTGATGGGGATGAGCGCGGAGAGCTGATGCATCCCGGCGCATAAGTATGCGACGCGCATCCCACTCAGCGCATACACCTTCGACATGGATTTGCAGACGATGACATTTTCGCTTCTGGCGGCGAAGGTCTCGAGCGACTCATCGGGCCCGAGATAATCCACGTAAGCCTCGTCCACCCACACCCGGGTGTTGGCAGGAACGCCGCCCAGTACACCGATGAGGTCCTTGCGCGCGATGTGTCGGCCTGTCGGATTATTCGGGTTCACGAGAACAATGAGGTCGTATCCCATCTGAGTTCGCGCTCGCAGCTCGTCGAGATCTACGGCGTATCCTTGGTTGCGCTGCAGCACCAGTCTATGAACGCTGCAGCGAATCACGTTTTCTAGAATATGCGCATACTCGCCGTACGACGGATCCAGGATCAGCACGCGCGAGTTCTTATCCAGCCAATGGCGAAAGGCGCGGTAAATCAGGTCCGAAGAACCGGCGCCGGGCAATATGTTTTCCTCATCGACGTGCCTCGCCCGGGCGATGGCCCTTTGCAATCCCTCTGCTGCGATCGGCGGCGAGGTACTCATCAGCCAGGGTAAATGTTCCCGCAGCGAATCGATCACTGCAGGCGAGGGTGGAAACCAGGCGTCCAGGACATCGGCATTGACGATGGAGGTTCGTCGTTCCAGGGTATCAAAATCTGTCCCGATCGAGTCGAAAAATGCGCCGCCGTGAAAACAGCGGTTGGGCTTGAAAAATGGCATGTCCAGGTCCCAAACGACCTCCCGGCACACGTTTTTTAGAAAGCGATGGTGCCGCTCGACGACGATGCGCTGCCGCTCGGTGGTGCTCCGCAACAGCTCGTAGGTTACAGCGCCGGACTTGATCTGAATATTCAAGGGCCGCATGCCGAATTTCAGATAAATGCTGAGGATGTCCGTGCGGCCCATCGCAATGATGCCCCGCCCGCTTCGCTCTTCGATCCAACGAAATGCCGCGTAGATCAACGTGCCGGCGAGCCGGCTGCTGCGATGATGTTTCGCCACTGTGAGGATGCGAAACTCGTACAGCCCATCGTCGAACGGAAACGGCAACGTGTCGCGCGCGATGTATTTGTCGATCGAGTACTTGCCGAAGCCCGGGGGCGTGATGCTGATGAAACCCGCCAACTCGCCACAGACGCGCGCGGTGATGTAGTGATTGAAGTCATCGAGCGCGTCGGACAGCAGGTGCGCCGGCGTGGTTCGGTGCTGGCCGAGCTCCTCCGCATAGACATCGTGCCGCATCTGATAGATTTCCGGACGGTCACCGGGCACACCTGCCGCAATGCGGGCTTTTCTCCCGAGCCCGCGCCTCGACTCATTTTCCCGCGCGTCGATCATGGATTGGCTCCGAAAGTGGGCCCGGTGAGGCCGTGTCAAGCATCATAGCGAATATCGCCCCGGGGAGCGGCTACCGGGCTGGCGGAGACCTTACCGCCGGCTCATCTCACAGCGCTCACGAGCGCGGTCAGAAATTCCACGCGACAGCCAAATCGAGTCCGTGGTCGAGTCGTGGCATAAAACCCACCCGATAGCGGGTTGCCGACATTGCTTTCCAGTGTTCGCCGGGCGGAATGGCCACCCCGATCAATGCGCCGACGCCGGCCCCGAGGAGTGCGCAAACGGCAGCCACATATCCGCCGCTGACGATATGACCGCGTCCGCCGCTGCTGGCGAGTGCTCCGCCCGCCGCCCCGACACCGGCGCCGACAACGGCGCCGATCGCCGCATCGATTCCGCGCGAGCGAACGCCGTCACTCACGTCGAGCCGCACGATTTTCTCCCGCGACAGCACCACGGGCTGGCTGCGATTTTGAACCTCGAGGGTCACCGAATCATCGCTCACCCGATCAACGGTGCCTATCAACTTCGTCGCAGACACCTCAGGAGCCACAATTCGAACACGCATCCCGGGCGTCAGTGATAGCGTTGCCGGCGCATCACCGTCCGCCGCGGATGCCAATGTAGATGCGAGGGACCACAGTATAAAAGCGCCAAAAACAATGGCGTTCTTTAAGGGGATAATATTGAATGAGGTCATGTTTGCTGCTCGTGCGCTCTCAATCGCGCTCGTCTGTGAGGGTGCGGGCAATGGTCCTGGCGATCAGCCGATGCCCCGTGAGAGCGGGATGCTCATTGCACAGTTTTGGGCTGGAGGGTTCCGGATTCAGCAATCCGGACTTACAAGTCTGACCGCCGAATGCCGGATCGAAGGCCACGGTCTTGAAAACGGTGAAGACATCGGCCACGACTGCCCCGTATGCCGCGGCCGGAGCTGCAATCGCGGCGTTTAAGGCGGCCGTCAGTTCGGTAATTCCTTGCTGAGTCGAGTCGGTGTAGTCGGTCGAGTAGTAGTTCGTTAAAACGATCGCGCCCCCATATCCGGTAGCGCGCAGTTCGGCGAGAATCGTCCCCATATGCTCGGCGACCGCCGGTAACCCCGCCACAATGCATGCGGGATCCGCCAAGCCACAACTTTGCTCGAGCAATAGCCCGTCGTTCGCCCCCAGCGTGATGGTCACCAGACGCACGTCGCGATGGCTCTTCAAGTAACGGGTGGCAAAGTCGAGCTGCGTGGACTGGTAGTCGACATGCAAGCGGTACAATTCGCGGTAGTCCTCGCAGCCATTGTCGGGCGCGGCCGAGGACAGAAAGCTGCCGGTGGTTGCGCCGGGACAGCTTGCGTTCACCACGTCAAGATGCAGCCGCTCGCCGAGGTCGTCGGAAAAGCTGCTGAAGTTTTCGGGACGGGTGTAGAAATAACCGACCAAATCCTCCTCGGTGGCGATGTAACCGAAAGCAACGCTGTCGCCGAGCACCAGTACTTTCCCATGGGACGCCTCGTCGTCCCACGCTGCCGCAGTTCCTCCGATACCCATGGCCGCTACCAGGCACGCAATAGACAACAACCGTGATGATTTCATAATCCCTCCTAACCTAAGATCTGTTGGTTCGAACAAAAAATCACAGGCCGACGTTTGGATGCACTGACGATGCCGCGGCCGCTATTGCGCCCACGGCGCCTAAGATCACGACCGTCAAAATGGCGGTCTTCGTTGCGCTGAAATCTCGTCGCTCGACCGAGGCGATCTCGGAAAATGGCACCGAGTCGTGGTCCCCGTAAATCACCCCATCGCGAACTGAACTGATCCGCAACCGATGCCTTACGCCTGCCACGGTGTAATGATCGCGCGATCGCCTGGTTGCAGAACGCCGCCGTCGGCGAAGTGTTGCGACAGGTCGCCCGGCGCATTCGCGATCGGATGCAATGTCGTGCAACCGCCGATCATTGAAACGATCAGACACATCACCACCAATGTCTTCACCGGCTTCTCCTGAGGTTGCACTCGTCGATGCGGAAAACTAGTTGGTGCAGTTGGTGTATGGAAGACCGGCAATGCCGCCGGCAGCCGCTATTGCACCCGCGGTCACCACGGTAGCCGCATTGCACGCAATATTGGGCGCCGCATTGCCCGTCACGTGAGCGTTACCGCCGAACTGTGCAATCGATATGTCGTTCAAGTTGATGCCCGAACCCGCGTTGCCTGTAATTGAATTCGTTCCAGAGCCGCCACCCCCGATAAACAGCTTACTGCCCAGCGCCAGGTAGATGCCGTCGGCCCCGTTGTTCGTGACATTGGCGGGCGCATGCACGCTCACGGTCCCGCCCATGTTTGTAAGATGCCTTGCTGTGTGTTGTTCGTGATGGCGGTTGAGGTGACGTTGTCGGTTCCAACGTGGATGGAAACATGGCAGGCGCCTGCTACGTTGATGGTGTTCGGCACGGAGGACAGCGTTCCCTGACGGACCTTGAGCGCGGCGCCGATGCTGGTGAAGCCCTCCTTGAAATTGGTCGGGCCCTCTTTCGAGTCGCAATCAACCGAAAGCGTGAGCGCTTGCGCGATCGAGCCGACCGACAGCAGCAGCAGGATCGACGCAAGTACGTATCTTGCTAGTTTGAACATTGTCATAACACCCTGGATTTCATTTGTAGCCGCCGCCGTTCGCCTCGAGGATACGTCCCCTGTCGGTAAGGTAAGAGTGAGCACAGACGGCTTTGGACCCCAAAATCTTTGAGCCGCAGATTCAGAGGACAAGAACGCGGCGGCTGATCGCCGCCAGGCGCAAGATGTTGCCGTCGAGGGCGGCCGAGGTGATTTGAGGCGGGGTCGATGCCCGCTACGGGTCGCGAAACCTGACCGCGCTCGAATCCGGCACCTCATTGTCGTCACGGCACAATTTATCCGCGTGCAACTCTCGCAGACTGATTTCTCTTTTCCGTTCCGCGGCCTGGTATCTGCGCCACGAGACATATACTGCTCTGAAGTAAGCGCCGGAGAGCCCAAATCCCGCAATGATCATTGCGATTAAAATATAGTCGGTCATGGCAATAATCGCGTGGTCAAGTTGCGTTACCTGGATGTGGAGTAAGAGTGACGGCACCCGGTTTTGGACCCCACAAATCTTTGACGCGCAGATTCAGGGGTCCAAAGTCCTCTCCGGCGGCTCATACTCAGAGAGACATGAGGCCGCGCAGGTGCCGCTCCGAATGGCCAAAGCCAGCAAAACGTTCATCGAAGGACTGTTCGCGTACCGCGGCGCGTTGCAGGCCTTCTTCTATCGGCGTTTGCGGACCAAGGCCGACGCGGCCGACCTCGTGCAGGAGGTCTATTTGCGCATGCTGCGGGTCGGCGATCCGGAGGCGATCCGCAATCCCGAAGCCTACCTATTCACCGTGGCCGCAAATCTGCTTAAGGAAAACGCGGTGGCGGATCGCCGCCAGGCGCAAGAGGTTGAGGTCGATGCGGCGGAGGCGACGCCGGCAATGACGCTGGTGCCGGGATTTGAGGCGGCGGTCGATGCCCCGCTGCGGGTCGCACGGCTCCGAGCGGTGATGGACGAGCTGCCGCTGAAGTGCGCCACCGCGGTGATCCTGCAATATCGCGATGGACTCAGTCACCAAGACATCGCCGCACAACTGGAGGTATCCCCCCGTATGGTGAAGAGGTATCTGGCACAAGCCTTGAGTCACTGCCGCCGTCGCATGGCGCGCCTGAGATGAACCCGTGAGCCCGAGCGACGAACAGATACGAGCGGCGATCGCCGAACAGGCGAGCGAGTGGTTCATGGAGAACCGCAGCGGGCTGCTCGATCACAAGGAATCCGCCCGCTTCATGTCGTGGCTGCAGGCATCGCCTATGCACGTGGAGGAGTATCTGCGTATTGCCGCGCTCGCACCGGATCTCGAGACGGCGGCAAAAACCAACGACACCCCCCGCGAGACCTTGGTTGCGCGCGCGCGCGGCGAGCCGGATGGCATCTTGAGCTTGGATCGGGCAGGGTTGGCGCAATTGCCCACGCTGGCCAGGCCGCGCCGCTCGCCGGTCTGGTCACTGGCCGCAGCCGCGGCCCTGGCTGTGGTTGCCGTCACCACGGTGTGGTCGATGCGGGACGGTGAGCGCTTCGGGCTGCCGCGGACCTACTCTACCGTTCGAGGCGAGCAGCGTACCCAGAAGCTGCCGGATGGCTCGGTGCTGCACCTCAATACCGACTCCGCGGTCACAGTGCGCTACTCGCGCACTGAGCGCCTCGCGATTCTCGATCGCGGACAGGCTCTGTTCGAGGTCGCGCACCAGGACGAGCGGCGTTTGCGCGTGCAGACGGATCGGGCCGGAATCGTGGCGGTCGGAACGCAGTTCGATGTTTACCGCAGGTCCGGCACGACGACGGTCACCGTCGTCGAGGGATCGGTCGAGGTCTACCGCGGCGGCGCCCCGCCGCCCGCCGGCGGCGAGCCCTCGGTGCGGCTCGATCCGGGCGATCAGCTCGACGTCGGTGATCGGATCGGAGCGCGACGACATGTCGACGCCCATGCAGTGGTCGCCTGGCTGCAACGGCAGATCGCCTTTCAGGACGAGCCCCTCGGTGAGGTCGCCGCTGAATTCAATCGCTACGGCCCGATCACCGTTGAAATCAAAGACGACTCCCTGCGTGCGCTGCCGATCAGCGGCATTGTCGATGCGTACGATACCGATTCCTTCGCCGCCTATCTGGCGACGTTCAAGGGGGTCATTGTGCAGAAGACGCCGACGCGTATCCGGGTATTGACCCAGGCGTCGCTGGAGCCGCATGACGGCGCGCGCTAGACTCTCAAGCCACTGAACAAGTGGAAGGGTCGATGGAACGACGCTCACCGGGGATGCTTTCGTCGCTGCTGCGGCCCGGTAGCCGTGCCTGCGGATCGGTGCGAGCCGCTCTCGCTGCGCCCGCGGCCCGATGGTACGCCTGTTGCCTGTTGGGAATGCTCGGAGCGTGGGCTGGGACGGCACGATCGGCATCGGAGTTGTCCGCGCCAATTCCCTCGAAGCCGCTCGCGCAAGCGTTGTTCGAGTTCGCGCATCAGACAGGGCTTCAGCTGCTGTATGAGTCGAAGCTCGCGGCGCAGCGCCAATCGCATGAGACGGCGGGGGGCCTGTCGGCCGCGGATGCACTGACCGAGATGCTGGAAGGCACGGGACTAGAGTTTCAATTTCTCAATCCCAAGAGCGTTCGCATTTTTGAGCCCGCGGTCGTTGCTCCCGCCGTTCATCCGTCCGTGAATGAGCTGCCGAAGCCCCGCGCAGAACCTCCCGCGCATCGGGTTGATGCACTCGACGAAATCCTTGTCACGGGCACGCGGCGCGAGGAGCATATCAGCGACCTCGAAGACGTTCAGATGATCCCCGCGTCAGTGAGTGTTGTGAGTGGCGCGAATCTAGAGGCGCAAAACGCAGTGCAGCTCTCCGACTACGCCGCAAACGTCCCCGGACTCAATGTCCTTAGCGGCGGTATGCCGGGGGCATCCGGGGTGGCCATCCGCGGTGTTTCGCCACTTGCCCAAGCCACATCGGTAGCATTTTACCTCGACGAGGTGCCGATCGGCGCGAGCGGTCGCTGGGGATATGCAGGCGGCACAGCGCTTGACATTTTGCCCTACGACCTCGAGCGGCTCGAGGTACAGCGCGGACCGCAAGGCACGTTCGGTGGTGCCGGCGCAGAAATCGGTTCGATCAAATATATTTTAAATCCGCCTGATGCGAGTCAGTTCGAGGCGCGTGTCGGTGTCGACGTGAGCACGATCCACGGCGCCTCCGAACCGGGGGAGACCGTCCGAGCCCTGGTGAACGCTCCCATCATCGACGGCCTGCTCACGGTTCGCGCCACGGCCTACGACAGCTACACCCCGGGCTACATCGACAACGCGTATTCCGGCGCCACGGGCATCAATGTGCTGCGCCAATACGGCGGACGCATCGCCATGCTATGGCGCCCGGCGGAGTCGCTGTCGCTGACCATTATGGCGTTCTATAACCGGATCGATCAGGAATCACCGTCCGAAGTGTTTTCCCCTGGCGTCGTCAACGTGCCAGACAGCGGTGATGCCTACATCGTCAGCGGTGTGGGGTCGTACGGTAAAGATCGTGTTGCGTTCCCACAGACCTTCAAAAAAGACCTCGACAATTATTCGGCGACTCTGCGCTGGAATCCCGGCTTCGCCGAATTTTTGTCGGTCACGGGTTGGTCGCGCAATCACGAGCACTATGCTCAAGATTATTCATTTATCGATGGTAGCTACTTTCCCGCGGTGAGCGGCGGGGCCGTTCCTGCCGGGCTCGCCGAGATAGAGCAGGATGTCTACTTGGACAAGTTCACCGAGGAACTCCGACTATCCTCACGGACTGGTCAGCGGCTCGACTGGGTATTGGGCGCGTTCTACACGCACGAGCGCCTACGCAATCAGACATTCGAATCGGCTTTTGATGACCACTACCAGCCCATCGCGGCGTTCGCACCGTACCTTGCCGTCGTTAGCCGGCCGTCCTCCTTCAACGAAGCCGCGGCGTTCGGAGATGTAACGTGGCAGCTCGGCAATAAGTTCGACGTAACCACCGGAATTCGCTCGTCTCGCGATTCCCAGGAATACGCCAACTTCTCGGCTGGTCTGTTCAGTCAGCCAAACTTCGCCGGCCAAGGCGAGGCAACCCTCACGACTTGGATGGCTTCGGCGAGGTACCGCATTGTGCCGGCTATAATGCTGTACGGGCGCATGGCGACCGGCATCCAACCCGATTCCCTGCTGGTTCCTCAGCCTGGCACGATGCCGTCATCAGCGGAAAAAGGGGAGACCGCCCTCAATGGTGAAATCGGCGTGAAATCACAATTCCTCGAACGCCGTGCGCTGATCGATCTCACGCTCTTTCGCCTCGATCGAGCCAGAACGTTAACTACGGTATACGAATCCAGTGTCTTTCACGCCGCGGCGGGCGCAGGAGACGCCAAGGCGCTGGGCTTGGAGCTCACCAGTTCGTACAAACCGCTCCGGGGACTGACGTTCGGATACAACGCGGCCTATACGCAGTCCGAATTCACCCGCGTCAGCTCCTCCGCCCAGTATCAATTGACCGGCTTTCAGTTGGAGAACATCCCGAAGTGGGACATGTCGATCACCGTCGACTATGACTGGGCGCTCCCGAATACGTGGCACGCCGATGTGGGCGGCGACTTCCGTTCTGTCGGCAAGGAGTGGGCCGCCTACGTTCAAAGTCTCTCGCTAGGCGGTTATCCGACTACGGCGCTGCCGTCCTATACCGTGCTCGATCTCAATGCCGGCGTCACAAAGAGGCGCTTGTCCGTGAAATTGTTTGCGCGGAACTTGGCCGATAAGCGCGCTTATTTGAATAGCCTCGTCATAGTCAACGACTACAACAAGCCCGTGCAGGTCGAGAACTACGTTCTGCAACCGCGAACCGTCGGCATCGGTTTCGACTATATGCTTTGAGTTGTATGGCCATCCTTGTAGTCGCCGTTCGGATCGCTCAAGTCTCATCCAAGAACTCGGTCACCCGTGACGAAGACGTCGGAATTTGAAAATGCAGCGTTTCGCGCTATTGTTGTCACGCAATGTGGTCCTGGTTGATCCGGGTGTTGCAGCAGACACCCCGACCTGCAACTCCGCATAATCTTCGATATGATCAAAGAATCATGGTCTCGAAAATCTCTTAGGCGGGATTCGGAATCTGGCGCTCGCGAGCGGGAAAGCGGCCGAGTACCGTTCGAGCGGTCCGCGATTCTGAGCCGCGGCTACAGTCAACTCTTTAGGACGCATGAGCCCGCGGCAATAGTTTCCCGCTCGATTGCATGTCCTTCAAGAAGTTGCACGATGTCGTCAGTCACCTGATTCATCGCGGTCGACATAGGGAAGGCCAGCGCCAGCTTAAGGGTATAGCTGCGTCCCGCTCGCGGTGTTCGCGCTGGGCCTTGGGCAATGATCACCGTAACTCCTTACACAACCGACTCGCTGGCGCAGCACCCTCGCTTCAAGCCTGCTCCAGTTGAGCGAGGTCGAGTTTCTTCATATTCATGACGGCCGCCATAACACGGTCGGCCTTCGCTCGGTCTTTACCTGCCAGTAATTCGGTGACCCGTTCAGGCACTATTTGCCAAGACAGCCCGTACTTGTCCTTTAACCAGCCGCAGACGCCTTCTTCGTCCCCGCCCGATGGTGCGATCAATGGCTTGAATACACACTCCGTTCGCGCGGTCATGAACCTGTCGTCGCCCATGCCGCTGGCGAATACGCCACTCAAGTCGCGCTTGTTGCGGCTGGACTTGGCATTTGTGTGATCCCTCGCCTCGGCCGCGAGCGGTTGCCTCGGGGAGTGCGTATTGTTGCCGTGAGACCACCGCTGCGCCGACAGGTTTATGCTCTCTGGCGCACCGCAAACACGCGCCGGCGGGCAATAAGCGTTACGGTCGAGGCGTTTCGGACATCAGCCTCTATGATTGCAAACCCGAACCTGCGAGTTGCCGCAACCCGAGATAGGAAGCGGCGGCGCCGGTGACGATAACGAGAAATAGGACTTGTCGAACGACGCCGTCGGCAGCTGGGCTCAGCGCCGTGCTTCATCCGGTCCCCGCTCCGTCCACGGGGCCGCAACATGCAGCGACGTTCTCGGACTTGCGCGTTAAGAATTCCGTGACTGCTACCCGTCTCTTCAATATGACTGTTCGCTGTGGCTCGCGGTGGCCGAGCCACGCCATTGAGATCTCTGGCTCAAGGCTCCGTGGGCATTGCGAATACCACGCACCAAGCGCCGCTCTAGATGAAATCCCTTGGACTCGTACAGCGCAATCGCTCTATCGTCACCTTATTACGTAAGCGGCTCGTTTCGGTCGATGTTGGGCATCTGATGCGTAACATGGCCGATCATCTCAGAGCAGCCTATGGAGCTCTTCGGTAAGTTCATCGAAGTGACGCCGCACTCCCGCCTCGTCTGGACGAACGACGAAGGTGGGGCTGTCGTCACGGTGACCGTCGAAGAGCAAGGTGCCGAGACCCTGGTCGTCATGCACGACCTCTATCCATCGAAGGAAGCTCGCGACGGTGCCATTGCCTCTGGGAGTACAAATGGGTTTAGCGAGACATTCGCGCAACTGCACGAGCTTCTCGTCACCCTGGGCGCGAGCGTCGGCCGGTCATGAAGTCGTCGATCTCGCGGTCGGCCGCCTGGCACCAGCGACAATAGCGACTTCGTCACGCGATGTCCGCAGGCGCCATCGGGTATGATCTGCCCCAGGTAACAGCTTGCTGATATTGGTGAGCCAGCCGAAGCACTGTTTCATCATCACCGGCTTTGCCAACAATCTGTAGACCCACGGGTAGCCCGTGATGATCAAAGCCGCAAGGTACGCTGATCGCGGGGAGGCCGTAGTAGTTGGCGAACTGCGTGTTCTGCGGAGATAAGCCCAGAGCGTTTGACCCAATCGCCGTGATCGTCGGTGTTGCGACGGCAGCTGTCGGTAACACAATCACGTCATTTGCATCAAATAATGATTCAGTAACGTTCTTGCGGTCCGCCTCGATATGGTGCACATCAAAACCTGGACTGAGTGGTGCCAGCACGTCGGTCACGACACCAAGACGGCACAACACGTGAACGGCAGCCTCGAATATCGATTTCACCCTGCGCTGCGCAGAAAAATTGGACACCCTGCCGATGCGCGGCCTCTGAATTTGCTGGAGCGCGATCCGGTAATCCGCGTTCTGCCGAGAGGAATCGTTCGGTTCTGCCATTGCGTTCAACAGCAGCGCCGTGTCCTCGGCACTTTGCGTCGTGATCGCCGCATGCGCCAGCCACAAGATGGCGTCATCGACGGGTTCGCCGGCCAAGATGCCCCTATTATTGATCAGTGCATAGGTCCCTTTGAACCCGGTTACACCACAGCAAGACGCTGGCAAGCGGCACGATCCGATTGCATCTGTATCAAGGGTCGCATAGCACATACCGGTCGCTACCGCCGCCGCCGAGCCACCTGAAGAACCCCCAGCGATATGGGCGACATTGTACGGGTTATGGACCGCGCCGAAATAACTGTCGACCGACGTCGTGCCCATCGCCAGTTTGTGCATATTGGTCTTGCCGATGATTATGGCGCCTGCCTCTTTAAGTTTGCGTACGGCAACAGCATCCTCGGTTGGAACGCGGTTCCTAAAGTGTTCGAACGCTGCCGTCGTTCGGATCCCAGCGGTATCGAACATGTCCTTGATGCCAACGGGAACGCCATGCAGCGGACCGCGCCACCGGCCCGCCGCGATTTCGAGTTCCGCCGTCTTGGCGTCCGCGAGTGCCCGGTCCGCGAGCACGGTAATGAAAGCATTCACGGTTGGTTGAAGGGCTTCAATTCGCGCTAGGCATTGCTGAACGATTGCGACTGGCGAAATCCGCTGATCACGAACCTGAGTGCTCAGGTGCGCAATGGTGACCGGCGTTGTCCGTGGAGTGGTGCCGCTCGACAAGAGTGGGGTTGCAGTAACCATGATCAAACCTCCTATTGCGGTTGGCTCCCGCCGAACGACTATTCCTTGAGGCTGGACCCATCGGCCTCAGTGCCGGGACCTGGACCGAGAACTGAGGAATTGGTAGATGCGGGTGCTTCGCGAAGGCCCTAACGGGAGTTAAGGCTGTCCGCCTCCACGGAACGGCAGCATGCGGTTGCGTTCCTGGGCTTGCGCTTTTAGGATTCATTCCCGCTACCGCTCTCTTCAATATAATCTTTCGCCGTGGCTCGCGCGGGCCGTAGCCACGCCATTGGGATGTCTGCCTCAAGCCCGCCGTGGGCATTGCGAATACCGCGCTCGAAGCGGCCCTCTCGATGAAATCCCATGGATTCGTACAGCGCTTTCGCTCTCTCGTGACTCTCGTGCGTAAGCAACTCGATGCGCTCGATGTCGGGCATCTGATGCGTAACATGGCTGAGCAGCGTGGCAAAGAGTTGCCGGCCAATCCCGCGTCGCTGAGCCGACGGATGAACCGCGACGGTGAGAGAGCTGAGCGCATGCGAGAAGCGGCGCAACCCATTGCGGTAAGCATGAATCTCGCCAGCCAATTCCTTGCGCCCCTCATCTTCAACAACTAAAAAGACGCCCTGCGCCAAACTGTTCTCGATGAAGGCGCAAACGTATTCTGCAGTGATCTCGTCTTCGGTGCGCGCGAGACCCAGCCCTTGGCGGGCAACGGCCAGATACAGCGCGCGCACCGAATTCGCGTCGTCCCGGTTCCCTCGACGTACCGTCACCGAAATTCTAATGGGTGCTCGCGCGTTCGCGCAGCGGAGAGTGCAGGCCGTGCGCGTTGCCCTCACAATCCTTGAACATAGCCCAGCTGCCCCACGCCATGTCCCTTGGCTCTTCCGTGAATGCGACTCCGCGCGCCTTGAGCAGGTCACGTGTCTTGTACACATCGTCGACCTCGAGAATAACACCACTGAAGCAACCGCCCTCCGTCGCCGAATGCGGGGCTTTGTCCTGGGTCAACGAAAATGCCGTGGGTGAGCCAATTGGGGCGACGGTCACCCAGCGATCGCCGTTCCCCATCGATGCGTCCTGAACCTTTGCCCAACCGAGCGTGCGCGTGTAGAACGAGATAGCCCGCTCGATATCTCCCACCGGGAGGCGGACAGCGGCGATGGACATCGAGAGCGGCTCAACATGAGGTTTGCGGGTCGTGTCAGTTGCGTGAGTTTTAACTGCGCTAGTCATTGCATATTCTCCATGTTAGGTGAGTCAAAAGATCCTGACGCGGGTTACCATTTGCCAAACGCCTCCAAATCCCCGAGCCCTGGTTGGAATATTCTCCCAATCATTGACGTCTCAGACCCAGGTCTACGCTCGGCTTCACATCGGCCTGACTTCCATCACTTGGATGGAGGATTGCGGAATCGTGAGGTGCGGATGGTGAGTAAACGCTTTGGTGGCGCTGTCTAGGGTGTCCGCCTCAACGATCGAATACAGCAAGATGTCGTTTTTGGTGTCTCTGACGCCAGCGGAGGTGACCGCTTTGGTCTTTCCAGCCGCTTCAGTGAGCTTGATCATCTTGGCATGCTCGCTCATCCAGTGGTCCCACTCGGCTCTCATCTTCTCTTCAGCAGGTTTTTTGGTGGCCGGATCGGTCTTGGCCCAACCGGCCAACACGTCGGCCGGCACTAGAAAGAGCACCATAAAGTTCTTCAGGGTTGCAGTGGTCATGCTTTTTCCTTTCTTGCGTTCTTGGGTGATTGATCGAAAAGCGCTTTGAGATATCGACGCAGGTGCGCGAGGTTGTCGCGCACTACCTCGGGGCTTTGCTTGGCCTTCGCGAAAATGAACGAGCCTTGTAGCACCCCCTGAATGAAGTAGCCGACACTCTCCGGGCTCCATGAGGAGCGGGGTGCGTAGAGTTTCTTGGCCGCCTCGATATCGCGCGTCAGCACCCCTACGTGCGAAGACAGGCGCTGATCGCACGCTGCGCGGATCGCCGGATGCGTGTCGTAGGTCTCCTGCACGAGAGTGCCGAGTAAGCAGGTGTAATTGGGTAGCTCGCCCGTAAGGATATCCCCTCGGAAATCGACATACCCGAACACACGAGCGAGGGGATCCTCGGCCTGGTGATAGTGGGCAGCTGCGAAGAAGACGTCCGTCATCGCTCCCCAATGCGCCACGGCGGCGAGCGCGAGCTCATCCTTGCTCTTGAAGTGATGGAAGAAGCTGCCCTTGGTGACGCCGGCCTGGAGGCAGATGTCCTCTACCGTCGTAGCGGCATAGCCTTTGGCTCGAATGACGCGCAAAGCGGCGTCAAGAAGTTTGGTCTTCGAATCGTGCTGCGTCGCGGTGGTCATGGACGTCCGTCGATACCGACTTGTTGGTACCATACCGGGTAGGCGGTACGGTGTCAACTCGGACGTGCGGCGGTACAGCCCAGAGTGCGCAACGTTTCGACCAGGTGAGAAACTCGGCGGACCCGAATCGCGATGATGCCCCCCGTGCCAGGAGGGCGTGGACCAGAGGACGTTCGACGAGCGGGCTACGGCTGCGGCCATTGATGGGCCACGGTCGTCAAGCTATTGCTCGTGACCGCATTCCGAAGTCCAAGATGCCGCACAAGCCCGCTTGTCGAAGGCAGCCGCCCGCCGTCTAACCGCTACCCGGTCCAATTCCAGGGGCACCCAGCGTGGCAGCAAGCCGGTTACGAAGGACGATAGTGTGCGCGCCTTGCCCCGCGCAGGATCACGGCCGTGGCAATGAGAGTCAGCATCACGGTGTTGACGCGCGGATCAAAGAACGAGCCCTGGACGGGAAAAAGCTGCCAGCAGGCATTCGACATCGCGTGAAACACGACCACACCGAACACGCTTCTGCCGGTCCGGTTGTAGAGCCAGACCATGATGATCCGGGCGGACACGGTACCCAGCGACCACCATGCAATCCAGACAAGCGACCGATGCGCCTGCGCCAACGCAACCCAGTGCCAGAGCGCCCACACAGCGCCCAGAAGAATTGCGGACTGGAGCGTGCCCCACCGAGTCTGCAATCGATCCAGTGCAAAGGCGGTCCAACCGAGCTCCTCGCACAGTGCGCCGACCAAAAACGCAAGAAATAGGCTCATCGCCTCGAGTACCGTAATTTGCGGAGTCGGAACGGACGCCCCAGTCCATCGCAACACCACGAACGATACTGCCGTGACGCCCGGCATCAACAGGACAATAGGGAGATACCAGAGCTTGGGAATTCGCCCGCCATCGATCAAACGCTTCAAGAGCGCGACCACACCAGCGGTGCGGCGCTCGCGGTACGTCAGGATTAGCGCGGCCGCCGCCGGACAAACGAATGCCACAGCGGCGATCGGCAGGCCGGGCATTGGACGGAAGTCGATCACCGCGCCAATCGCCCAAAACGGCACCGATAGGCCAAATACCAACAGGAAGAAAGCGAGTGTCGATTGCGGCCCGGGTCCGCTGTGGATCCCTCCAGCGGTCGGCGGTACTCCCGGCATATTGTTAGCTCCGGCGAAGGATCAGTTCGGTGGCGGCCGGTCGCTCACGGCCTGCAAGAATGCCGAGCCTTCACGCACGGTGTCCGCCATATGACCGACCAGGGTATGTCCACCCGTCGAAAAAACGATGAGCTGCCCAATGGCGACGCTGGCCACTATAAGCCTTGCACGCCGGGCGGTACCGAATCGATCGTCTTCCGCGCTGATCGCGAGAACGGGGCAGGTAATCTTCTCGATGGCATAGGGCTCCCGCGCGGCGGCCGTGGCCACGTCGAAGTTCATGCCCGCCACCCGCGGTCCGACCGGCAGTAGATGGTCCACTATCTGCTGGACGCGCGCCCGCTCCGCATTATCGGCCGCGCGTACCGCGGCTGGATCGGTACCTAGCATCATGCGGGACAGGCCGCCAGGCAGTACCGGCATTAGTTTTAGCACCGCCCATGCAATGAAATCGGAGTTGATCATTGCCCGAACGACGGCACCGCCATGGATTGACATTCCGGGCGGCAAATAATCGGCGGGAACCAGCAGAACAAGGGCTCGAACACGGTCCGGATGCCGAATGGCCAACTGCAGTGCAGACCATTCGCCGGCAGAAATGCTGACCACATCGACCTTGGCGATGCGTAAATGGTCTAGGAGTTCGATGTACTCATCCGCCTGCATCGCCGTGGTAGGGCGGGCGGGTAAGCTCGAGCGCAGGTAACCGAAGCGAGACGGGGCGATAAGTCGATGGCCTTGCTCGGCCAAAGCGCCAACCATATCAAGGGCCTGATCAAATCCGCCCGCGGCGCCATGCACGACCAGGATCGGTGCGCCCTGGCCGACCTCCGCATATTCCAATGTGCCGAAAGAAGTCGCAAGGATCGAACTGCGACCGACCAGGCGACCTCGGGCATTCGCGAGGTCGTGCGCGAACATCGCAAAGACGCCCAAGCCTGCGACAAAGAGGATGGAGACAATGCAAAGAGTGCGGCAGCGCATGCCTTTGTCCGCCTCCCGCAGGAATCCAATGATCTGCTCTTCCGTAAATCGCTTCTTCACGTCCAACCTCCTGGCCGGGGTTAGACTCTAATACCAAATGCTACTCAGGACGGGGGTAACGTCGGCCCCTGTCGAATGATCTCTTCGCACTGTGCTGTCGTATTCAAATCGGATCGCCTGAGTTGATTTCCGCGGCTCATCGATGCCGGCCACGGAATCGCTCGGATGCATGATACGAATTGGATACTGTCCACGCCTTTAATAGATATAGGATGACTATCGAGGAATATAGAGATGAAGCGTCTTCCCAGCGATTCATGCACTACCTTCGGCCAAATAAGCGGGGGCACCGTTGGCGGTCGAATCGACTGGTCAAAGTGTATCGCGATCGCCCTGGCCATTTTACTCGGTCAAGCGGCGGGTGCTGCTGACCAATGGAGCAATCCGCTGATCGGGGAATGGCAAGGTGTCATGCACTCTGCGGACCAATACAACCTGCCCTTCGACATCAAATATAGCGCGGATGGGACCTTTGTCTCGAGTGTGGCCCTGCCGGGCCAGCGCGACACGAATGCCGGGAGCGGCATGATGTTCAGCCGCGGACGCTGGTCGATGACCGGTCCCCACTCGATACAACTGATCTTCACGGAGAGCAAGAGCTGCGCCGCCGGGGGCGGGTGTTTCTCGACCCCGGGCGGTTTGGGGCGCACCGAATTGTCATTCCAGATGCAAGGGACGAACGAGTTGGTTGGCAGCGATGGGTCTAAATCCTATCGGGTGCACTGAGTGATACGAATGTCACCCACGTTGCGCCTCTATATACGGGCAGTCGCATTAGGTTTGTAACAATCCAGGGGAGAATCATATGCTTACGTCAATTCCAGAACTTGGCCAGCACCGCTCTGCCTCAATCCATCGCAGCGGGATGTTTTGTCCGACCACTGAACCTTCGCGCGTTACACCGTTAAGGGCAGGCTATGGCAGATGCTCACAATGCAATTGTCCGCAGTACCAGGGCAGTGGCGAGATCTGCGCGAACTGCGGCCACAACTACAGTGCTCACTGGTAAGCGGTAATAGGGGCGCTCGCGGCGCCCCCTTGCACGGCGCTGCATCGGTTGCATCAGCGAGGAGCATCATGTCATCTAATCCACTCAAGACCATGCTGGTGCTTGCTGCGTGCGCCTTGGCGGGACCCGCGCTCGCCCAGTCATCGCCCGGCGCGCAGCAGGTCCCCGGCCAGACTCAGGCGGCTGTGAACCCGAGTTCGTTCGTCGGTTCTTGGGCCCACACTGAGCCGGCGACCCAGAATAGCTCCGCGATGGTTGCGTTCCTGAAGATTCTTCCGAACGGCACGTGGCAGGAGAAGCTGGAGGTTGCTGCGCGCGGCAAACTGGTCGCTACGATGATTATGTCCGAAGGCCGGTATGGGCCAAATGGCGCCGATTCGATCGTCTGTCAGACGTTGCGATCGGCGCGGAGCTCGAACGGCGTCAACTGGACGCCCACTAGGCCGATTCCGCCGACAGTGATGCAGCTGCGCCAGAACGCGATCTATGTAGGCGGCTGGCTCTATCATCGATCGCAGTAGCGTCCGGGCCCGCCCACCCCTCGCAAAGCCTCTCCTCCCCGGCCACGGGGAGGGCTCGTCGAGCCTGCCTCGCCATCAAATTTTTTTGCCGGCAATCGATCCACGATCCGGCACTTGCCGCTATAGTTCCCTATAGCTCCCGGCAGTCACTAAGGTCGAGAATATTCGTATCTAAAATGAGCGAATCCTCGACAACAAATAAGGCGCTCGATAGTCTGCTCGACCGCTGGTCCCACGGTGATCGTGGCGCGCTGGATCAATTGCTGACGCTGCTCTATGGCGACATTCATGCGATCGCGGTCCGCCAATTGAGCAGCGAAAGATGCTCCAGTCTGCGACCCACCGCACTGGTACACGAGGCCTACTTGCGTCTGTCGGCGTTGCGTGAAATTCGCTGGCAGGATCGGGCACACTTCTTGGCCATGGCCGCGCGCGTGTCCCGCCAGGCGTTGATCGACGAGGCGCGCAAGCGTCTCGCACAAAAGCGCAACGGCGGGGATCAGATTACGCTCAGCGATACCAATCTCGGAGAGCCGGCTCAGGTCCACGACGTTCTTGATGTCGATGATTTGTTGTGCGAACTCGAACGCTTCGACGCACTCGCGGCGAAAATCGTCGAATTGCGTGTATTTGGCGGCCTGTCAATCGAGGAGGTGGCGGAGTCGGTGTCGGTTTCTATCGCCACCGTCAATCGACGCTGGGCCGCCGGCAAGGCTTGGCTTACGCGAGAGCTTTCCCGCTAATGGCCGCCCCGCTCGATCGCGGCCAGGTCTTTCGGCTATTCGAACAAGCCTTAGGTCGAGAAGGGGCAGACCGCGACCAATTTATCCGCGAGCATTGCGCAGGCGATACGGCATTAGAAGCTGAAATCGAAGCGCTGCTCGCGATCGCGGCCAAGGATAGCGAACTGACGAGCTCGCTATTGCCGTCGCTCCGACACATGGCCGAAACCCTGATCGGCAGAGAGTTCGGACATTTTCGCCTGGTCGAGCTCATCGGCGAGGGCGGCATGGGGGTGGTCTACCGTGCTGAACGCACTGACGGATTGCAGCAAACCGTGGCGCTCAAGCTCATCGCCAGCGAAATGCTCGCTACCGGACAGCAACGGTTCCAACGCGAAACGCAGCTGCTCGCCAGGCTGGAACATCCGGCCATCGCGCGGTTAATCGATGCCGGCGTCGAGTCGGGGCGCGCCTGGATTGCACTGGAGTTCGTTCGTGGTCGACCGATCGACCAGTATTGCGAGGAGCAGAAGCTCACGGTGCGCGAGCGCGTTCGATTATTAGTACTCCTTGCTGCGGCGGTAGGCGCCGCGCATCGCCTGTTGGTCGTGCATCGCGATATCAAGCCGGCGAACGTGCTCGTCAACGCCGACGGACTGCCGAAGTTGATCGATTTCGGCATTGGCACCGCGCTGCAAGACGCCGACGCGCCGCATCTACCGACTGCCGATATCGGCCGATTGTTCACTCCCCAATACGCGGCGCCCGAGCAAGTGTCGGGCGAACCGGTCACGGTGGCAACCGATGTCTTCGGTCTCGGGGCGCTCGGTTATCGGCTGTTGACCGGGCGCGTGCCCTATCCCCACGCGAAGGGTCCAATCGGCTACCTGCTTGCCCTCACGCATCAAGATGCGGATATCGCCAGTCGGGCAGTCCTGTCCGAGGGCGGCGATCCGCGCCGAGCCAGTCAGCTGCGCGGCGATCTGGATGCAATCCTGCACAAGGCACTGGAGCGCGATCCAGCGCGACGCTATGCCGCGGCGACCGACCTCCAGGCGGACTTGCAACGCTATCTCGACGATGTGCCGGTGCTCGCGCGCGTGCCCACGTTCTGGGTGAGGGCCGGTAAATTCGCACGACGTAATGCGATTGCCGTGAGCCTCTCGACGCTGCTCGGCACGAGCTTGGTGGCCGGCGCCATCGTCTACGGCTTGCAGGCACGCGGGACTGTCGAGGCCCGGGAAATGGCGGCACGCCGCGGTGAATTTCTCGAATCCCTGCTCAAGTCCGCGGACCCGCGCCTGGGGCGCCGCGACGTCACAGTGGCGCAACTGTTGGACACATCTCTCCACAAACTGGACGATTTGTCGATCAAAGAACCCCTGGCCGCAGCCTCCATGCTCGGCCTGGTGGCCGAAACCAACCTCGGTTTGGGTCGCTACCAGGACGGTTTGAACGCGAACACGCGTGAACTGAACCTGTTGCGGGCGCACGGGGGCAGCACGGCCGACCTGTCCGCCGCGTTGATCACCCGAGGCCGGTTGTTGCAAGAAAATGGCCAAACGAGTGCGGCCGAGGGGCCATTGCGCGAGGCCCTGAAGCTGTTGGAAAGTGAGCACGGCGCGCCAAAGCAATTGGCCGAGGCCCAGGACGCGCTCGGCACCGTGCTGACGAATTCCGGCCGCGAGAGGGAGGCAGAGAATTCCTACCGCAGCGCCATCAATCTCTATCGGCGGGCGGGAGGGCCCTCCACCGCGCTTGCTGCATATCCTTTGGACAATCTGGGGGTATTGCTCGCAAACGAAGGACGCTATACCGAGGCCGCCGCCGCGAATCGCGAGGCGCTCGAGATCCAAAGGAAGAACCTACCGCCGGGCCACCCGGATCTGCTGTCGACCGAGATGAACTATGCCAGCAGCCTGGTCAGTACTCATCAAGCGGCGGCGGCCGAGGCGCTATTTCGCGACGTGATTGCGGTGCGCCTTCGCGTGCTGGGGCCGGATCACAAGGATACCCTCATAGCGCAGACTGAACTGGCCGACGATCTATTCGAGCAGCATCGGGATGAGGAAGCTGCCGCTGTCGAACGGCCCGCGGCCGAGGGTCTTGCGCGCGTTGTGGGCGACCGACATCCGTGGACCTTGGCCGCCTGGGGTACCTACGGCATCGCGGCGTGCCGCAGCGGTCAGGAAGAAGGTCTTGCCGTGCTGCAACGGGTAAAGCAAGCGCGCGCGCAGCTCTACGGCGACAACGACTGGCATACACTGAGCACCGAGGTAGCGGTCGGTACCTGCATGGTGACGCTGCACCACTATGCGGCGGCAGAGCCGCTGTTACTGCAAGCCACCGCGGGATTGGAGACGGTACGGGGAACGAGCTTTCATCGGACGCAAGCCGCGTATCAAGCGCTGCATGATCTGTATGCGGGGATGCAGCGCACGGATGACGCTGACCGATGGCAAACCAAAATCCTGCCTGCCTTTCGCTGAGGTCGGACGGCCTAGGCATTCGCGCCATCCGTATTTGCTGTCAAGTCAGGCTGCGGAGATTGCCTGGCACGAGTGCTGGAACGCGGCCGCGGTGAGTTCGGTGCTGCCGGTGTATCTCACGCGCACCCAATGGGTGCTCGCGGGAGTCTCCAAGAAGGAGATGATAGTGCGGACGAAAGCCGCCTGGGCAGCCCATGAATTAGGGCTGCCCGCTCCGAGACCAGTTCATCAGCGATTCGACGCCCGGGGTGGAGGCCCGTTGGTATCCCATGTCATGTTCTTCGTGCCCGCCACCGAGGACTCGAAGTGGGGCGCCAACGTGACCGGTGCGCCGATCTTCGCGACCACCAGTGATGCGGGGCCGATCACGACCTTTTTCGTGGTCGCGCCCAAGTGGTCCGATGGGACCCTCGGTCCCTACGTTCAGACTGTCCCGAATGCGACCACGGCGAAAATTGAATTCCATCACCATTAACTGCAATTGACGGTCGGCGCCGGCCGCACGCTTTGTGCAAGCGCAGTTCATTTTAGGCGCTCCGTAAGGTCCAAAATGTACGATGGCGTCGGGCCGTGATTTGCTAAACCTGAATTCTGTTTTGAGCCAATGGCTCTTAATTTATTAGCACGACAGTTCGGTTGCGTCCGGCAGCGAACAGACGACCGAACAGCATACGAGTAGATGAATAGATTCCGGCACGATGTACCTGTGCACGACGCCTTGATTCAAGACAGCAATGTAGGAGAACGCGATGACTGCCGTGACGGAATTGAATATAAGCCCTGCGATAATCGACAAGGACGTGGATACGTCCTATAAGAAGGGTTCGGCAACCGTACATGCAGAAGTTCATGGGCAAGGCGGCCTGCGTGGAACTCTGCAAGAAGGGCAAACTGTCCTCCGACAAGACCCCTGACATCATGACCGACGTTGCCACGGCGGAATGGGGCGTGCGTGTTCGAGTACATGAACAATGGCACGATCACCAAAGAGCTCGTCCATTTGGGTGCACTGGATCCGAGCTTCAAGCTAACTACAGACGACAGCGCCATCGTTGGGAAGAAGTACTCGGTGGCCGTATGCTTCGCTTATCGCATCAATGTGCAGGGGCAGATCTCGCAGCTCCATGAGTATCTCGACATGGAGGGCTTGAAGAAGCAATTCCAGCCTTCGCCGACGGCGTAGCAAGTGCTGCGTCCGTCGCACTGGAACCCGGATCATCCACTTCAAACGATGGAGCACGTCATGAAGCCCGAAGAGATTGTAAGGAGCTACTGGCGCGCCTGGTCGGAACACAACGTCGACCATCTGCTTGCTTTGCTTGCTCCCTCCTTTGTTTCAAGGAGTTCCCTCAGCCGCAATCGCCCGGCCGACAGAGAGAGAATCGCGCTGGGATTTGCGATGTTTGACAAGGCTCTCCCAGATCTCAGGGAGGAAGTCGTCAGCGTGATCGCGGAGGGCGATTGCGTGGCCTGCCAGGTCATCGAAACCGCCACGTTCACCGGACCCATGGAATTGCCCACGGGAACGATCGCACCCACCAACCGGGCGTACGCGGTTCCTGTGGGCTCTTTCTTTCGCCTCGACGCTCGCGGGTTGATTGTCGAGCAGCGAACGTACTGGGACACAGCGAGTTGGGCCCAACAGATAAGAGTCGACCCGACGTTGTTCGCGCCGCCTGGGTGAAGATGTATGCGATTGCTCTCGAAACTTCCCAATTCATCTGCGGTTGCAGGCAGACGGCAGCACCACGCATGTCTAACGTGAAGTGGCTTGCGTGGGTCGGTTAAAGAGTCATGAGAGGACAGCACGATGGACACCAGCACTGATGTGAAATCGAATCCGAATTCAGAGATTGAAAGTTTTGCCCAAAAGTTCAAGAAGATTTACCTCGGTGACGATCTTGAAGGCTTCATGCAACTTGTCGACAAGGACGCGGTATGGACTTTTATGGCGACCGGCGAGCAGTTCAAAGGAATTGATCAGATCCGGAAGGCTTCAGAGAAGGCCATGGCCGGCAGAGTCCACACAAAGGACCTCCACATGGAGATGACAAATTTGTTCGCAGGCGAAGAGCAGGTGTGTATGGAGTACCTTCATAGAGCCATTGCACCTGAGCACGCTACGATCACTGGTTCTCCACCAGCCGGGACCGAGATCGCAGTGCCGATTTGCATAACGATGCATGTCAAGAACGGCAAGTTTGACCGGTTCAACGAATACATGGATCTTGCGACGGTTTCCGGGGTGAAGCAGAGCTTGTTCTCCAAGACATAGCGGTCAATGGGCCGAGAGGTGCCGGATTTGGGCCGGCCTCAAGATTCGGAGTCTTACGTACGCCACGCATGAGCAACGTCTTGATCGCGTGCGTTTCCCCTTTCTGGCCGGCACCCCGAACCAACCCCCAAATCGACGGCTGTGATTTCTTCTTTACTGCGTCCTCTTTCGTTTTAACCGTGTCAAAAACCGCGGTCGGGCCTCGGATGCTATCGAAAAGCCGCTGGGAAATGGGCATTGTTGTTGAACACCAAAAACAGTTTAGGACACGGTAAATATGAAAAGAACGCTTAGAAGGCTGATCATTTGAATGTCAAGTCAATCAGGGAACAATCGGCGTTTGCGAGTGCCGAAGTCTAGGACAATAGATAGTTGGCGCTGCCCAGTGGTGGACTAACACTGAAAGAAATGAGGACACGAACATAAAGAACTCACAGGGCGAGCCGTATCTGCCTGCAGATCCCCAGACCATCCGCGCGTTCATCGCTACCCAAGTGAATGCTGGCAAGAAGCCTGCGACGGTGAAACGCTATGTGGCGACTATTGCGAGGGTCCATATCGCGGCGGGTTTATTGAATCCCTGCTCGAGTGAAGCCGTGCGACTGGGACTCAAGAAAATGGGGCGGGAGACTTCTGCCCGACAAGACCAGGCTCATCCCTTGGGTTGGAAGGGGATCAAGGAGTTTATTGAGGGCGCCGGCGAGAGCCTGCGCGCGGACCGTGAAAGAGCCGTGCTGTGCGTGGCTTACGAGACGCTCGCGCGGCGCGGCGAGCTCGTGGCCCTCGAAGTCCGGGATATCGATTTCCATCCGAATGGCACCGGCCAGGCACTCATTCGGCGCGGCAAGACGGACGCGGAAGGACAGGGTAGGGTGGCGTACCTATCGCGGGAAACCGTGCGGTGGCTAAGGATATGGCTCGAACAATCGGGGATCACGGAGGGGGTCGTATTCCGTCGTTTGATTGGAAAGGCGCAGATTGGCGGGCCGCTGTGTTCTGGGAGCATTGCGCCAATCTTCAAGCGGGTCGCGCAGTGGATTGGAATGCCTGAGCGGTTTGTCGATCGGGTAAGTGGCCATTCGACCCGAGTGGGTGCGACTCAAGATCTGGCCGCGATTACGCAGGCGGGGGGCTGGAAGTCGACGCGCATGCCGCTGCAATATGCCGAGAAGATCAATGCAGCACGGTCAGGAATGGCAAGAGCTGCGGCAGCGACTGGCCGCGACGAAGCGGTCTCTGAAGAGGGGTGGGAACGGTGTTCGCGGGAAGCAACAATATGACTGGAACGCGCAATCGAGGTCGCGAGGGGTCGGCGACTCGGCGCATTGGGCGGGCTCTGCGGGCCAGCGTGGCGCTGCTCGCTCTTTTCGGATCGGCGGCCTGCAGCGAGAATTTCACGCCGCAGCCGCCTTCCGCCGAGCCGATGACGGTGTCTGACATCAGTACGCACTCTGTACGCAATTTTGCTCCAGGGGACGCCCCTTATGTGCGCGTCGCGGGCTGGGTCGCCGCCAACCGCACCGGCTGGTCGCAGTACTTGGGCACTCCACCCTCGTCGGGGACAATGATCTCGTACGACAACGTGAGCCTGCAGTTCGTCGACAACCGGGTGCTGTCCCGGACGCCGACAGGAATCTATCAGAAGGCAACGTCCGTGAATGTCGCCGCCCTACTGCGGTAGCCCCGGCGCGAGTGAGAGTGGTCCATTCCGGGTGCAATTCGGAATATGGAGTCACTCTGGCACGCGGCGTTCTATTTCAACTGCTACCGGCGAGACCCGTCAGGCTTTCAACCACGTGAGGAAGTGGCAAAAGCTCGAGAATTCCCAATCATCAAAACTGCTTTGGCATCCATATCGGCGGTTGGCGGTTCGAATAGCTAATGGGTGACGTTCGGATTGAGCGACCCGCGCCATCGATAACTCGATAGCGGGCCCCCGTTTTGTACCTACTGCCAACTCCTGCTGCGCTGCGCCCATACTCCGCATAACGTATTAAATGGTGAATGGGGCCCACGAGCACGAGCACCACCGGCGGCGTCTCATTAATTGTGAGCCTGAAGCGAGAAATGCATCATGCGCTAGATTGCCTAGAATCCCGGCGCCAGACTATTCGCCATCATCGTTCAAGTCTCATCATTTCGGGGATTGGAAACCAAACCCCCGCTGGCCGGGGGCATCGCGCGCCGCAAAGTCTCATCGCTAGTGTGACTCCGCGGGATAATGTCTTGATTAATGAAGGAGCGGGCCAGCGATCTTTCGCTCACGACACGGCTTTCCGTAAACACGCAGAACTCGCAACTGCGCTCGAGAATTACCCTGCCGCAATTAGGATCAGCACCATGAACCTGTCGATAACAATTGCAGTCCTCGCTATTCTGCAGCTGCACGCCATCCGGGCACTAGCCGATGTTCCACCTCGACTTGAGGTCCCCGTCGCAGATCCAGGTGCGCCTCTGACATTCATCGCTTACGGGGATACTCGTTTTACGCAACGCGAAGGCGTGGCGAACGCCAAAGCGCGCCGCGCGCTGGTCGCGAGTGTGGCAAGCGAAAAGCCGGCAGCGATTTTTATCGGGGGCGACCTTGTTTATGAAGGGATCAACACCGAAGACTACGATAGTTATAGGACGGAAACCGCCGTTTGGTCGCAAGCCAAGATCCCGATATTCCCGGCGCTGGGTAACCACGAGTTTCGGGGGTGCGACAAGGACTCGAGCCCTTGTTTGGTGAATTGGTGGAGGGCGGCCGCCCCAAGCGCAGTGCGCTCTTTCCGCTGG
>Ga0182030_10005232_pt1 | contig 27566 bp, 28 predicted proteins | sample 812S3MmetaG_FD_121299 | JGI IMG/M metagenome (GOLD analysis project Ga0182030, IMG submission 121299) | Permafrost microbial communities from Stordalen Mire, Sweden - 812S3M metaG (Illumina Assembly) | ecosystem: Environmental > Terrestrial > Soil > Wetlands > Permafrost | place: Sweden... | reverse complement strand
ACGGCAGGGCATTTGTCGCAAGAAGCCCGTCTCAAGCGTTGATCGGCCACGCCTTAAGCAGTTTCCGGGCCGTGCCGTTGTTCCCGAGGTGGTAGACGCCCACGCCAACCGACTGATGCTCAGGACTTCCCGCCTTGGTACACCTCGGTGAAGATGTCGCCTTGCGCTGCTCCCGAACCTGACTTCCCGCCGCCCCGGCCCCGCAGAATGAAGGCAATCCCCACGGCGAGCACGGCACCGGCGATGGGACCCGCGACGTACACCCAGTAGCCATTGAACGTGGTCGACACCAAGTCAGGACCGAACGTGCGGGCGGGGTTCATCGACGCGCCTGAAATCGGGCTTCCCCACAATCCGGCCAAGGCGATATAGCCCCCGACTCCGAAGGCACCGATGATGCCGATGTTCTGGGCTCCCGATGCAGTGCCGAGGATCACGCTGACGAGACCCATGGTCAAGATGAGCTCCATCCAGAACGCCGCCATGTGTGAGTAGCCGTGAGCCGGATAGTTGGACCCATACGAGGCAGACACCTTGATCACCGAGTGGAGGAACAATGCGGCGAGGGTGGCCCCGATCAGCTGGGTGACGATGTAGCCCGGCACTCGCCACCAAGGAAAATCACGGCGCAAGGCAAACGCGATGGACACTGCGGGATTCAGGTGAGCACCTGACACCTTGCCCATGAACAAAATAATGGCCATCACCATGAGGGCTGGAGCAACCACCGCCGCGGTTCGACTGATCGTGCCGGGGAAGGCGTGTCCCATCATGCCCCCGCCGGCCGCCACCAGGACCAGGAAGAAAGTCCCTAACAGTTCTGAAAAGAGGCGACGCCACTCCTGGCGAGGATCATTGAAATCAAGAATGCGTTTTTCGACCTCTTGCTCGTAACGAGCGAGCGGACCCAACTTGGGTACATCCTGCAATGCAGTCATGACTTACCCCTCTGGACGAAGTGCCTGAACTCGTTGCGCTCACTCCGGTCGAAGTGAGCGAGAAAAGCGTCCGTTCTCCGGAGCTTTACCTTGGAATACGCCGCGTGCAAATGGCATTTCACTAGGGGGAAATCACTGGGCCACGCCTGCTCCAGCGGACGTCAGAGTTGCTTATCGCCGCCGCCCACCGCCAGAACGCTGCCGTGAGTTCTTCTTTTCCAAATTGGTGATCCGACGGTCGTTTTCCCGCACCGCATCGGCCGACTCGCTCAACAATTTGCGGTAGCTGGCCAAACGTTCGGCCGGGAGATCTCCCGCCGCGATGGCGGCCAAAACGGCGCAACCCGGCTCGTTGCCGTGGGCGCAGTCGTTGAAGCGGCATTGGTCCGCCAGATCCGTGATGTCGGTGAAGACGGCGTCTATGCCTTCTTCGTCAACCCACATGCCGAGCTCCCGCAGTCCCGGGGTATCGATCAATGTGCCGCCAGTGGGCACCACGACCAGTTCGCGCCAAGTGGTGGTGTGGCGCCCTTTGGCGTCGGCCTGGCGAACCTCGCCAACCTGTACGGCGGCCGATCCCATCAGGGCATTGACCAAGGATGACTTTCCTGCGCCCGATGTGCCCAACAAGGCCACCGTGGCCCCACGGTGTACGTAGTCGGCAATGCGGTCGACTCCAGTGCCCACCACCACCGACGTCATCACCACTGTCAAGTCGGTACTAATCGCTTTCACGGCCACCTCAGCCGCCTCGGCTGTCGAGTCGTCAACCAAGTCCCTCTTGGTCAGCACCAGCACCGGCACGGCGCCACTGTCCCAACCCAGAGCCAGGAATCGCTCAATCTGACGAGGCGAGATGTCTCGGTCCAGCGGAACGAGTACCAAGACGACGTCGATGTTGGCTGCCAAAGCCTGCGGTTCGGTACGCGAACCTGAAGCTTGGCGGATCAAGGCCGACCGGCGGGGGAGCACCTTGAGGAGTTCGAAGGTATCTCCCTTGGCGCCAGTCCCCGACACCCCAACAATGCACCAGTCTCCGACACAAACCGGCGTGACGCCCTTGGTGGCGACCGCCACCGGACCTTCAGCAGTGAGGACCCCAAACCGGCCACGGTCGACTCTCGATACGCGCCCAGCGATCGCACCCGTCCCAGCGTCAACCAGCTCAGCCGCAATCTCACCCATCAACGCGGCGTCGGCGCCGAGCGCATCCAATGACGCTGCAGCCACTAGCCGACACCCCAATTACCACTCGTGGTCACGCGCATCGTGACGGAGAATTGGGTGCGCTGTGACGCATGAGGGAACGTGCGCCAGCACATGGCGGGAGAAAAGGTAACGCCTTAAGCCTTGTGCCCAAACTCAGCAAAGTCAATGGACCCATCGGCCGGAGACTCTGCCGAGCCACCTCACACTGCTCGTTGCACGCCTTCCCAGTAGGGATCGCGCAGCTTGCGCTTGTAGAGCTTGCCGTTGGGGTCCCGCGGCATCTCGTCGGTGAAGTCGATCGACTTCGGAGTCTTGAACTTGGCCAGTTTGCCGGCGCAGTAGGCCAGGATCTCCTCGGCCAGCGCATCGTCGGCGACGACGCCTTCAGCTGGCTCGATCACCGCCTTGACCTCTTCGCCCCAGTCGTCGTGGGGAATGCCGAAGACGGCGGCGTCTCCCACCTTGGGATGCGAGAGCAAGACGCTCTCGATCTCGGCCGGGTAGATGTTGGCGCCACCCGAAATGATCATGTCGATCTTGCGGTCTCGTAGAAAGAGGTAGCCGTCTTCATCAATCAAGCCGACGTCGCCCACGGTGAAGAAGGCACCGATGCGATTTTTCTTCGTCTTGTCCTTGTCGCCGTGGTATTCGAAGTCTGCCGACTGCATGGCCATATAGACGGTGCCGATGACATTTGGTTCTTCAATGCGGTTTTCGTCATCGTCGAAGATGGCGATTTCCGAGATCGGCCAAGGCCGACCCACCGTCCCCGGCTTCTTCAACCACTCCTCGGCGGTCACCAAGGTGCCGCCACCTTCACTGGCGGCGTAGTACTCGTCGACCGCATTGCCCCACCAATCGATCATCTTGTGCTTGACGTCGATGGGACACGGTGCGGCAGCGTGGATCATGTGACGTAGCGACGACACGTCGTATTTGCCCCGCACATCTTCAGGAAGGGCGAGCAGGCGGTGAAACTGAGTCGGCACCATGTGCGAGGTCGTTACCTTGTACTCCTCAATAAGGCGCAACATCTCCTCCGGTGACCACTTATCCATAAGGACCAAGGTGTGGCCCAAGTGGAGCGACGCACTCCCGAAGCGCAGAACGGCTGTGTGGTACAGCGGTGAGCCAACGATGTGGACGTTGTCGTCTTGAGGCTGGATGGAGAACAAGAACAAAATGCCCGAGAGCCCAAGCGCCGCCTCCTCGGGAGTGATGCCGAGGAGTTTGCGGAAGATCCCCTTGGGGTTGCCCGTCGTCCCCGAGGTGTAGTTCATGACGTCACCGATGGTGCGATCTCCGGGTAACGAACTGGGATGCGAATCGCGGGTGGCGGCGTAAGAGGCGAAACCGTCCACGTGTCCAACAGACAGCCGGCCGATCTCAGAGATCTCAGCCTCATCGGCCGCCGCCACCGAGACGTCGGCGAATCGCGAGTGGGCGATGAAGACCTTGGCGCCTGAGTCCTTGAGGATGTAGGCGATCTCGGGGGCAACCAGATGGTGGTTGATGGGCACCAGACGCCATCCGGCTTGGAGTGCGGCCAGGTAGACCTCGATCATCTCGGCGCCATTGGGCAGCAAGGTGGCCACCACGTCGCCCGCTTCGACCCCTTGAGCTCGTAGGGCGTGCACCACTTGGTTGCAGTGGCCCAATAGTTCGCCCGAACTGACTTCGTCGCCTTCAGGGGTGATGAGAGCCAAATAGTCAGGATCTTCCTGGGCCAAAGCCCAGAACCCGAGGTCGCCCATGGTGATGTGCTCCTTTTGCTTCGATTGGCACTGGCTGGGCAGAAGCGCCCTTGAGCCAGTTGCTAGAACGTGTTCTAGGTTACCCCGATCACGGGCCTTGCTACGGCGTCGACACCGATCCGTCGACCGTCAAGTTCTTGAAGGTCATGCTCGTCCCCGGTGTCATGTGCGCGGCGAAATATCCGCCCTGGCCCGTGGCGGGTGCACCTGGGGGCAGAGTTGCTTGGCCGCTGGCTCCCGGGTCTCCCCATCGAGTTGGCCCGGGGAATCGCGACACGGTGAATTGAACCTCATCATCGACCGTGCGAGCGCACATAGTCAACGGATATACCGGCACGCCAGCGGGCAGCGACGTGGCGGTCACTTGGCCGATGATCTCGAAAGGTGATGACGGATCGGTGCCCGTGTTCCATACGTGGACGTTGAACACATTAAATACATTTCCGAATATGTTGCGGCTCACGGTGATACCCGTCGTGCCGTTCGACGTCACGTTGATCCGTAGAGCGACCCCCTGCTGGTCAATATCCTGACCAGACGCAAAAGTGGCGCAAACCGTCGAATCGGCTTCGACCGGTGCCGATTGATCGAAAAAGAACTCACGCTGATTCAAGCCAGCTGTGCTCGGTGCCGACACAATGACAGTGCCAGGGGATGGACTGTTATACGAATATCCTGGGCCGTCTGCTGACACCGCCACGTTGCAGGCGCCCATGACCAACGCGGCAACAGCCAGGGCGCCAGCGGCTTCCCAACGGCGCCGGTTCAAAGTTGCACGACATCTCGGCCTGTGGCGTGGGCAATCCGGGCGTCGGGGCGTTCTGCGTGGGCGCACCAGCGCACTTGAGGACGAATGGTCCAACCGGGCCCCGGTTTGAAGTCCGCCATGTATTTCCCCCGGTAGTTCTGGTCGCACACGATACGCCATGGCGAAGACCAGTTGACCGTTCGGTCGTTCGGTCGTTCGGACAGGTTCGGCCGAAACCCATGTCGCAGACGTGTGGCATAGCCCGACGCACATCCTTCCGTTGGCCACCGTACTGCGCTGACGCCCGCTTTTCGATCGGCAACGGTCTTACGTCCCGCCGCACTCAGGCCATGTTCTAAGTTACTGCAACTACGCGACTCCAGCGCTGGGCGATCCGGTGCGGAAAATGATCAGGAGAATGACGATGGCTGGGTTCCTCGAAGGCAAGGTTGTGGCGGTTACGGGCGGTGGCGGCGGGATCGGCCGGGCCGTGGCACTGGCGGCGGCAGCCGAAGGAGCCAAGGTGATTGTGGCTGACTTCGGCGTGGGCATGGCCGGGGAAGATCCCAGCTCAGAGGTAGCAGACGCCGTCGTAGCTGAAATCACCGCCGCCGGAGGCGAGGCAATTGCCGTGGCGGACGACATCTCGATGATGGAATCGGGTGAGCGTCTCATCGCCACCGCGGTCGAGAAGTGGGGTCGGATCGACGGGGTGGTAGCCGTAGCCGGAATTCTCCGGGAGCGGATGCTCTTCAATATGTCCGAAGACGAGTGGGATGCCGTGATTGCCACCCACCTCAAGGGGCACTTCACCGTGTTCCGGGCTGCCGCGGCCGTCATGCGCAAGCAGGAAGGCGGCGGCGCATTGGTTGGATTCACCTCCGGCGCCTACGCCGGCAGTGTGGCCCAGGCCAACTACGCCTCCGCCAAGGGAGGGATCGTTTCGCTGGTGCGTTCCGCCGCGGTCGGGCTGCACCGCTACGGGGTCACCGCCAACGCCATTGCGCCGGTGGCTCGTACCCGCATGTCGGCCAACGTGCCTTCAGAGTTGGCCGAGATGGGCGACGCCGAGGACATCGCACCGATGGTCGTGTACTTGCTGAGCGACCAGGCCAAGCACGTCACCGGACAGGTGTACACGGTGGTCGGCTCAAAGATCGCCGTGTGGAATCAACCGACCGAAGTTCGGGCCATGTGGGCCGAGGGACGTTGGACGCCCGAGGAAATTGCAGCTCGACTTGACGGCAACATCGGACAGGAAAGAATGGGAATGATCGACCGTCTCGAGAAGATGCGGGCCGCCGCCGCTTCGGGCGAAAAGCCGAACGCCTAGACCTGAGTTTGGGTGGCGGGGAGTTCTTCGTCCCCCGTACCGGCCGAATGCGTCAACAGCCATGTCCGCCAGCGCAGCCGCGACCGGACCAAAATGAACCCACCGCCGACCACCAGCCCCACGCCGGCCAGTTGCACCAGCAGCGAACCCAGGTGACCGTCTTCGCCTAGCCAGAGTCGCTCATCGAGCGATCGTTCGATACCCCAGAGCACCATGGCGGTACCAATGATCGTGCCCGTCGGATATCCGAAGCGGGGCGATCCATCGGCCCAACGGTTCAGCCGTCGCTCTATGAAGATAAGTAAGAGATAGACGCAGAAGTCTTCGGTGGCCTGAATGAGGGGGACCGGAATACGCCGCCCAACTTGGTCGGCGTAATACATCCCGAACCACTGATGGGTGGGGTGACCGCCGCCGGCCACCATGAGTTGGGGTCCGAGCACGCGACCCATCGCCCAGGCCGCCATGAGGACGGGAGCGGCAATATCGAGAGCACGTCCCAGTGGAAGTTCGGGACAGCGACGTCGAGTGAGCACCATCGCGGTCGGTACGGCGAAGAGCAAGCCACCAAACGACGAGAGTCCACCGTGCCAGATGGCAAACACATCTATCGGGCTCTGGGTGTACTGGGACAGGTTCGTCACCACGTGGAAGACGCGGGCACCGACAATGGCGGCCCCCACGGTCCACAGGAAAACCGAGACCCACCACTCGGTGCGGAAGCCGTTGCTCTTGAGGCGGCGTTCGAAGTACGTGAAGGCGAACCAAAAGGTCAGGGCCAGGCCAATGCCGTAGGTGTGGACCTGAAGTGGGCCGATATGGAAGACGACGGGGATCGGTTTCATGGAGCGCCAGCCACCACGTTACGACGAAGACGACCAGGAGTCGACGCGGCTGGGGTGCAGGAAGGGAAGGCGCCCGAAGACTACGGACGGCCAGCGCCGACGAAGCCATCGCCTAGGCGAAGCCCGGTGATCCACACGGAAGCGCCGGTGTACGGAGCCTCAATCATGGAGCCGCCGCCAATGAACATGGCTACATGTTCGTCACCGCCGGGACCGTAGAAGAGCAGGTCACCCGGCTCAAGATCGCTGACGGGTACCGGCGTGGAGTCGGCCATTTGCGAACCTGAGTAGTGGGGGAGACCCACGCCGACCTGGCCCCATGACCAAGAGGTCAAGCCAGAACAGTCGAATCCGGGGTCCGCACTTCCCTTAGGGGATTCGCCACCCCAGACATAGGGGACACCGATCTGACTCTCGGCAGCTTGAACGGCACCAGCGCCGCCACTGGCTGTCGGTGGGGCAGCGGCCGTGTTGTCGATCCCAGAAGATCCGCTCGAGGACGAACCGGAGGAAGAAGATGAAGAACTCGCTGATGCCGCCGCCGTTGTCGCAGCCGCCAACTTCGCCGCTGTGGCCTGAGCCGCTTGCGCCGCTTCAGCTTGTTGCTGTTGCTGCACGAGGGTGGCGATTTCGCCGTTCTCCTGGGAGAGGGCGGCCGATTGTTCTTGGACGACTTGCTGGTTCTGGGTGATGGCGGCCTGTTCGGCGTTGACCTGGCTCTGTGCTTGACCTTGTTGGGTGGTCAGCTGAGCTTGTTGGGCAGCCAATGCGTTCTCGGCCGTGTGCAGATTGGCGACCGCTTGGTTGATGTCGCCCGAAGCAATTTGGTTGTACTCGCTGGCTGCGCCGAGCGAGTTCTCGTTGTTTGAGAAGATCGGGTTGTCGGTGCTGGCCGAACCGTCGGACACGTAACTCGAAATGGCAGCCTTCTCGAGAGTGGCCTTGTCCTTGGCCACGTGGCGCTCGTTGGTGGCGATGGCGGCCTTGGTGGTGGCAATGCTGGCGTTCACCTGACTCAACTTGGCGGCGGCAGCGTCGTATTGCTGGCTCAGGGCAGACATTTGATTCTGCGCCGCCGAGAGTTCGGACTCGATCTGGGCCGCTTTGGCCTTGGCGCCGGCGATGGTGTCAGCGCCAATTGGGCGCGGCAGTAAGACCACAGTGCTGGAGCACACTGTGACAACGGCCATAACGGGCAACAATGCCCGCCGGAGCAGCCGACCGCTCCGAGCTGACCGCGGCGTGGAGTGGCTGGGGGGCCGCTCTACGTCAGTCACGATGGGAGACATTCTTATATGTCCGGCCAGGTCGATTCAAACACCCTCGGCCTCACACGCCTATTTGTGGTCGTACTGTCGGTGGGAAGTTCCAGGTGAGGGCCAAGATTAAGAAATTGTGACGATTAGTCAAACAATCTGGCCCTCATGGGCCAAACGACCTGTCCGAGGAGCTTGGTCTCAGGCTACGGTCAGACGTTATGGGTGAGATGATCGAGTTTCCAAGCAATGGTTCGAACGCTATTGGGTATTTGGCCACGCCAGAAGGCGGTCAAGGCCCCGGCCTCATCGTGATTCAAGAGTGGTGGGGCCTGGTCGACCACATCCGTGACGTGTGCGACCGTTTCGCCGCCGCTGGTTTCGTGGCCTTGGCACCTGACCTCTATCACGGGGTCACCGTGGCCGAGCCGGACGAAGCCGGCAAAGCGATGATGGCGCTCGAGATGGCCGGTGCCGCCCGAGACATGAGCGGAGCGGTGGACGAGCTCGGGAAGCGCAGCAGTGGCGACCACATCGGAGTGATCGGTTTTTGCATGGGCGGAGGGTTGGCTCTGGTGTTGGCGACCCAGCGACCTGACGTGGTGTCTGCCGTGGTGCCGTGTTACGGCGTGATCCCGTGGCCCGACGCGCAGCCCGACTACGCCGCCATGACGGCGGCCGTCTTGGGCCACTACGCCGGCAAGGACGACTTCTTCACTCCGGAGGCGGCGCAAGAGTTGGCCACGAAACTGCGTGACCTCGGCAAGGACGTGGAGATCATTGTGTACCCCGAGGCGGATCACGCGTTCTTCAACGACACGCGTCCCGAGGTGTACGACGCGCCGGCGGCGGCCGCCCTGTGGACTCGCACGCTTGAGTTCTTCCGGGAGCACCTCTCCTAAGAATCGCCCCACCCCCTTTTGTTACCATCGGGTCATGTCGCAACGTTCTCGAGATCTACCTCGCCGCTCCTGCCTCTCCACCCCCGGTTCGAACGAGAAGTTCCTGGCCAAGGCGCCTACGGTGCCGGCCGACATGACCTTCCTTGACCTTGAGGATGCGGTGGCACCTCTGGAGAAGGAGGGCGCCAGGCCCAAAGTCGTCGATGCCATCAAGAATCTCCCTTGGGACGATCGCGTCCTCTGCGTCCGGGTCAACGCCTGGGATACAGAGTGGACCTACGCCGACGTCATCGAAGTCGTCGGCAACGCCGGCGAGCGCTTGGACGAGATCATGCTGCCCAAGGTGCAATCGGCGGCCGAGGTCATCGCGCTCGATCTGCTGCTCACCCAAGTTGAGAAGAAGTCGGGGTTGCCCGTCGGTCACATTGGCATTGAGGCGCAGATCGAAACCGCCCGCGGTCTCATCAATGTCGACGAGATCTGTGCCGCCTCACCGAGACTCGAGACGATCATCTTTGGTCCGGCTGACTTTGCGGCCAGTATCGAGATGCCAGTGCTCACCGGTGGGATCGAAATTCCCGAGTACCCAGGCGACCACTTCAACTATGTCTTCAGCCGGATCCTCATGGCGGGACGGGCCAACGGTCTGCAGGTCATTGATGGCCCCTTCCTCAAAGTGCGCGAACTCGACGCGTTGCGTCAGTACTCACTGCGCAGCCGCATGCTCGGCTACGACGGCAAGTGGGCGCTCACGCCGGATCAGGCCGCCGTGCTCAATGAGGTCTACTCACCGACCCAAGAACAGTTCGACCGTGCTTTCGACATCCTCGATGCGTACCAGCAAGCCACCGAAGGGGACCGCAAAGGAGCCGTCATGTTCGGTGACGAGATGATCGACGAAGCCAGCCGGAAAATGGCCATCAAGTTCGTCAGCCGAGGCGAGCGAGCCGGCCTCACCCGCAGCCCGGGCTAGCCAGCCCTAGCCAATCAGGCGGCGAGCAATCACCTTCAACGCCAACGTCTCGTCGGCGCCTTCGAAGATTGACAACACCCGGGCATCGACGAAGTAGCGGCTCACCGCAAACTCCTCGGCGTAACCCATGCCACCGTGGATCTGCATCGCTTCCCGGGTGACCCATTCGGCCGCCCGGCAGACATAAGCCTTCAACATGGACGCTTCCAGCGCGCCGGCTCCACCGCCCTGGGCCATCAGCCGCGCCACTCGGTACGACGACTGGCGAGTGGCTTGCATGATCACGGCCATCCGTCCCAGCTTGGCCTGCGTCAATTGATACTCCCCAATCACTTCCCCGAATACCTTGCGCTCATTGGCGTACGCCACCGCCGCTTCATAGGCGGCTTGCATCACACCGAGGGCCCGCGCCGCCGTTTGCAAGCGACCGTTCTCGAAGCCCTGCATTTGTAGGTAGAAGCCCTTGCCCAATCCGTCTTCGCCGCCGACCAGATTGGCGTCGGGGACGAACCAGTCCTCGAAGGCCAGTTCGTAGGAATGCATGCCGCGGTAGCCGAGGGTGTCGATCGGGCGCCCTTCCATTTTCCCGCCCGGTGCCAACCCGCTCGGACGATCGCCGTCGGCTTGAGCGAAGACAAATCCGTGCCCGTCACCCCGCGGCTTCTCGACCACGAACATCGAGAGTCCCCGGTGCGCCAACGCCCGATCGGGATCGGTGCGGGCCAGCAGCATGAGGACGTCGGCCCGGGCGGCAAAGGTGCACCAGGTCTTGACCCCGTTGATCAGCCAGCCTCCGTCGCAGCGGGTGGCCGAGGTGACGATGCCGGCCACATCGGAGCCGTAGTCGGGCTCGGTGACGGCCACCGCGGCCAATGTCTCGGCCGAGGCCAAACGTGGCAGCCACTGCTTCTTTTGCTCCTCGGTCCCGCCGTATACCAGCGCCCGAGTGAGAATTTCGGGACGAGTGATCAGCGAGCCGCCGATACCAAGCGATCCCCAGCTCAGTTCTTCGGTGGCGACCACCATGCCCATGTAGTCGCTTTCGCCACCGCTGGCGAAGCCTCCGTATTCCTCGGGTACCGAGAGTCCGAACCCACCCAACTCGGCCAATCCCTCAATGATCTCTTCGGGGATGTCGCCGTTGGTGCGGTGGACGTGTTCGGCGTGCGGACGAACCTTGTCCAGGGCGAAGCGGTGGAACGTTTCTCGTACTAATTCGAAGTCCTCACCCAAGTGGCGAGGTCCTTCAACTTCGGCCAGTGCCGCCACCACTGCCGGGTCACGATGGACGGCCAAGAAGTCGGCCACCGGAGCGCTCCATCCGACTTCGACGCCCCAGTCACTCTCTCGCCCTGCCACTCGGCCGATCAGATCTGACACCACATCAGCCACAAACGCATTGGCCAACCGCGCCTCTATCTCACCCAGCGCTCCGTACTCGAGTGCAGCCCGACCGACCTCGACAGCCGCCGCCGCGTGAGCCACGTCGTAGGCCACCACCTGGTTGGCGTCCACGCCACCCGACCCACGAATCGCCTCGCAGGCCAGATCGACCAACTGTTGCGCCAGGGCAAGTGCCTCAGAACCAGATTGACGGGAAGAAGGGATCGTCGTCATGGGAAACGACCCTACTGGCTTGGCTAGGCGCCTCCATCTGCCAGAGAGCGGCGACCAATCACCGTGACTAGCGGTGGAAGCACGACCGGCACATCACCCGGATCAACCTCGGTCAATGAAGCCAAATACTCCGACACCGGACCCGGACCGACACCCGCCGGTGCCTCCGCCCAGGCGTCGACTACTTCCAATCCGGCATCTCGAATCAGCGCCGGGAGCCAGGCCCCGATATCGGGATGGCGAGCCTCCGGCATGCTGAGCGGGTCGCCATCAATACGACCGGACGAGGTGATCGGTTCTTGGGCCACCACCCATCCTCCCGGCTTGACCACCGAGGCCATCCGACGCACCACCACGACGGGGTCGATCACGTGGAGAAGGAGGAATCGGCAAAACGCCAGGTCGACTTGCTCAGGCAGGATGAGATCCTCGCCCGCTTGGGTCAGGGCTATGACCTGAGCGTGGGCCGCGGCGGCGTGAGCCACTACATCGCGCGATTGAGGATCACTGTCGACGGCGTATATCCGGCCGCTCTGCCCGACCATTTCGGCCAGGGCAACCGACACGTCACCCCCGCCGGCACCAACATCGACGCAGCTCCAGCCTGGCCCGAGACCGAGACGATCGAGCGCTGTGGCCAGCGGTCGACGGTAGACGTCATCACGCAGCCCGATCAGTTCACTCATGTTGCGCCACCATATTCATCACGTCGCACTCTAGAGCCGGGATCTGGTCAGGCACCCTCCCGCCTCGACCTCAGCTCCGACCGATTTGGATCTCCGAATTGTTCCCCCGCCTCACCCCGCAGGCACACCGACACCAGCCCAACCCGTCAAACGTCGATCTGGCACCATGCGCGACCTATAACCTCCTGGGCGTGAAGGTAACCATGTTGCTCTGTGACGCTGCGCAAGTGTCGGATGGAAAGCTCTACATTCTGGGTGGGGGGTGGAGCATGACCGGCCCGGACCCCGTCCCGTCGGCGGTGGCGTTGAAGATCGACGTGGACTGGCATGAGGCCGAATCGTCGCATCACTGGGAACTGTTCCTTGAAGATGCCGACGGGAAGCCCGTGCTCATGGATACGGCGGACGGCACCCAACCAGTCGAGGTCCGCGGCGAGTTCACGGTGAGCCAGCCATTGGGGATTCCCGAGGGCTCGCCTATCGATGTGGCCCTGGCCGTCAACCTCGGTCCCATCCCCCTTTCCCCGGGCACGCGCTTCGCCTGGCGGATGACGATCGACGGCGAGTCCCTTCCGGGCGCCTCACTGGGCTTCACGACGCGTCCCCGGCCACCGGTCGAGTCCTAAAGGGAGAGCCGTGACGACTTACGACCGTCCCTTTGGTCGCTACCTCGAAGACTTTGTCCCCGGGGATATTTACCGCCATTGGCCCGGCAAAACGATTACTGAGGCGGACGATCATCTGTTCTGCATGATCACCATGAACCACCATCCACTGCATACCAACGCGTGGTTCGCCGAACATGAGACCGTGCAAGGGCGCAACGTCGTTGTGGGCAACCTGGTGTACTCGCTGGTACTCGGCATGAGCGTGCCCGACGTCAGCGGCTCGTGCATCGCCAATCTTGAGGTCGAATCGCTCCTGCATCGTTCGCCCACCTTCCACGGCGACACCATTTACGCCGAGACACGCGTGCTCGAGTCCACCCCGTCGAAGTCCAAGAGCGATCGGGGCATCGTGACGGTGGAAACCAAGGGTTTCAATCAGCACGGCGAAGAGGTGTGTTACTTCCGCCGCAAGCTCATGGTGTGGAAGACAGCCGATGCGCCGGCGCGCCAACGCCCCTACGCCGACGACGTCTGGGACTAACCCGTCGCCCGATCGTCTGAGGCGCCTCGGAGCCCGGATTACCGAGTGGGGGGCCGATCACCGACGCGAGTTTCCGTGGCGACAGACCGCTGACCCCTGGCAGATTTTGGTCAGCGAGGTGATGCTGCAGCAGACCCAAGCTGATCGCGTCGTCAGCTACTACGAGAGCTTCCTGCAAGCGTTCCCCACCCCAACGGACTGTGCCCAGGCCCGATCGGCCGACGTAGTTCGTATCTGGTCCGGCCTGGGCTACAACCGCCGCGCCCTCAACTTGCATCGGGCCGCCCAAGCCATCGTGACTGAACACGCTGGGGTGATCCCCGACAATGACCAAGCACTCCGTTCGCTGCCCGGTATTGGGCCGGCCACCGCTCGAGCTATCCGTTCGTTCGCTTTCGGCGCCGACGTGGCTGTGCTCGACACGAATGTGATCCGCGTCCTCTCCCGCGCCATCAACGCCGCGCCCCTCACGCCAATGCAGGCGGCGACGTTGGCCGACCGGTTGGTCCCGGCGGGGCGTTCATGGGAGTTCAACCAAGCCCTGTTCGATCTGGGCGCCACCGTGTGCACGCCTCGACCCGATTGCGCCGAGTGTCCGCTGGCCCGCATGTGTCAGTGGCACAAGTCCGGCTTGGCCGACCCTGACCCTTGGCGAGCCACTCCGGCCGCCCGCCCCCAATCACGCTTCGCCGGCTCTGATCGCCAAGGCCGGGGACAGCTGCTCAAGGTGCTGCGTGACCACGCACTGGTCCAAGACCAATTGGCGGCGGCGTGCGGCTGGCCCGACGATCCGGTGCGAGCCAATCGGATTGCGGCCGACTTGGTGGCCGAAGGATTTGCTGAGTGGTCGCCCGACGAGCCAACGCAGCTGCAGCTCCGGTAGTTCCTGTCAGCGACCCAGAAAATTCAGCACGTGCCGGTTGACCACGTCGGGCCGTTCGACGTGGAGGAAGTGACCAGCATCATCGATCACCACCATTTCGGATCCCTCGGCCAAGAAGTCGAGCGGGCTGCCGATGGCCTCCAGACTGAAACATCCGTCGTTACGACCATGGAGATACAGCGTGGGTATGGGTGTCGGCAGCACGGCCGCCGCTTGCTCGTCTGCTAGCTCGGGGCTTTGGAACTCTGCGTTGTAGAGAGCCCGGTAGTAGGTGATGGCGGCTGTGATGTGCTCGGTATCGCCAATGGACTCTTTCACCCGAGCCAGGTCGAAGGTGGCGTCATAGCCCGGTGACCAGTCGGCCCACAGGCGATCAATGAAGACGAAGTCGTCCATTGGCAAGGCGATCTCGGCCAGCGGGGACTGGAAGAAGAAGGTGTACCAACTGCGCTGCAGCTGGCCGAAGGTGAAGAAGGAACTGGCCACCGCCAGCGGCGGAGGAACCGCCATGGTCACCGCCCTCTGCCAACGATCGGGCTCGAGTGCCACGGCCGGATACGCAGCCAGGGCGCCCCAGTCGTGTCCGATGATGACGGCATCGCTTCCGCCCCCAAGGACCTCGTGCAGTGCGTTGGCGTCTTGAGCCAGGGCGCCACTCTGGAAGAGGCCGTCGCTCGGGATTTCGGTGGGGGCATAGCCACGCATGAAAGGGGCCACCGCGTGCAACCCCGCTTGTGCCAATTGAGGCAGCAGATAGCGCCAGGTATGAGCCGAGTCCGGGAACCCATGCAGGCACAAAGCCAAGGGCCCATCAGTCGGCCCGTCCTCGAGGTAGGCGAACTTCAATCCATTGGCAGTGACGGTCCGGTGGTTCATGGCGCAAGAACGTATCGCTGTGCCAGAGCTAACGTCGTGCGCAATGAACGTGACGTTTTACGGCGTCCGGGGGTCTTGTCCGTGTTCGGGGGATCGCTACCGGCGATATGGCGGGAATACCTCCTGCCTGGTGATCAGCGTGGACGGGGACCCGCCCCTCATCGTCGACCTGGGGACCGGCCTGCGTGCCCTCGGTGACGTGTTGCAAAAAGAGGTCCGAGCCATCGGCACACCGCTCCAAGCCACGGCGTTGTTGAGCCACCTGCATTTCGACCACATCCTCGGGCTGCCCTTCTTTGCCCCGCTGCACGACCCGGGCGCCCGCCTCACCGTGCACGGTCCAGCTCAGCCCAAAGGCAGCCTCAAGGACGCGCTCCACGCCGCCGTGCAGCCCCCCGTCTTCCCGATTCACATGGAGCAATTCCGCGGCGAACTTGTCACCATTGACACGCGGGACGAGGATTTCGCTATCGGTTCGGTCAAGGTCATGTCCCGCTCCATTCCTCACAGTGGGAACACGTTGGGCTTCCGATTCGAAGCCGACGGGCGCACGGTGGCCTATCTGTCTGACCATCAGGCTCCCCTGGACCGCCGCACCATCTCCGACGCCGTCCTCGAACTCTGCGATGGAGCCGACCTCCTGGTCCACGACGGGCAGTACACCGATGACGAATTCGCCACCAAGCCCGACTGGGGACATTCCACTGCGGCTTTCGCCGTCCACGTGGCCGCCGAAGCGAACGTCAAGCGGTTGTTGCTTACCCACCACGATCCGTCCCACAATGATCGTGATGTCGACAAGATTCTCAGCGCAGCCCGCCGCCTCCCCGAAGCCAAATCGGTGGAGGACGTGTCTGCCGCCCACGAGGCTCAGTCGATCGACCTCGGTCGGTCGTAAATGACGGGCCTTGATCAGGCCCGGTTCCGCGAAGTCCTCGGACACTTCGCCACCGGGGTCACCATTGTCACGGCCAACGAGGAAGGTGTACCGGTCGGGTTTTCCTGCCAGTCCTTCTCGGCCCTGTCGTTGGATCCCCCCATGGTTCTGCTCGCCCCGGCCAAGTCCTCCACTAGCTGGCCCCGCATCGCCCAAGCCGGTGCCTTCTGCGTGAACATCCTGGCCGAGGACCAAGAAGCGGTGTGCCGCAACTTCGCCATCTCTGGCGGAGACAAATTCGTCGGCGTGCCCTGGACCCCGGGACCAGCCACCGGAGCACCGATCATCACCGGATCGCTGGCCACGATTGAGTGCACTCTGGGCGCCATTTACGAGGGAGGCGACCACGAGTTGGTCACCGGCCACGTCGTGGCCACCGAAGTTGGCACCGGAACACCGCTGCTCTTTTACCGCTCGGGTTTCGGAAGCTTCAAGGCTTGAGCAAATGCCATTAGCGTCCCGGTGATGCCGGAGCTCGTTCCATCCTCGACTATCAACGACGTGCTGCTGGTCGTCCCCGTGGCACACGGCGATGAGCGAGGTCGTTTCGTTGAAACGTATCGGCGCAGCTGGTTCCCGCTCGGCCGGGAGATGGTGCAAGCCAACCGGTCGGAAAAGCAGGCTGGCGCGGTGGTCGGGTTGCACTATCACCTGCATCAAGCGGACTACTGGTACGTGTTGCGCGGGCGTGCCCGAGTGGTGCTCCACGACCTTCGCCAAGGTTCCCCGACCGACGGAGCGACCGAGCTGGTTGATCTCGATGGCGACATCGATCAGGGGCTCTACATCCCGCCAGGGGTGGCCCACGGCTTCGCGGCGCAGAGCGATCTGCTGCTGACTTACATGGTCGACAACTACTACAACGAGTCGGATGAACTGGGCCTGGCCTGGGATGATCCGGCGGTCGGCGCCGATTGGGGCGTCACTGAACCAGTCCTGTCCAACCGGGACCAGTCCAATCCCCGGCGAGCCGACATTGCTGAAGGTGTGCGTCCGAGGATGGTCATGCGCACCTGAGAAGGTCGGCAAGAGGCGGCCGGTGGGCTCCATCGTCAACCGAAGAAACCCGCCGTCCATTTCAATTGCTCACCCTTGCGACGCATCAGGTGGCGCAGAACGCAACAGCTATACGGGTACCTCCGTTTCCACCGACCTTGCGTCGCAAGAAATCACGCCATTTTTGGCCACAAGGCGCCGACACAACGGGCATGGACCAGGGCGGCGAAATGACCAAAATTTCAGTGGTTTTTGTCGGGGATGGTAAACAGACGCAGCATCTCGACCAGTCGATTCCAGTTCGCGCGCCACTTGATCGCGAGCTGAAGCCCCACAGCACCCTCGCGTCCTGTTGAATAGGAGGCAGTGCTAGTCGACGGAGTCATCCTGGTGGTGGTCGCCGCATCGCTCATCGGCGCGATCGTGTTGCGCCGGCGCTCGCACGACGACGACCACTCGGTCGAGGGTTACCACCGTCAGATCCACACCCTCGAAGTGATCAATGAGCACCCTCCGGGGACCGAGGGAGAGACAGAGGCGGTCGAGGCCCACAAGCACTCGTATCCCGAGAGCGCCGTCCGTCTCACCGAATCAGCGACGGTCCGATTGTCCGAATCTCCACCAGAGACGGTGCCACCGCCCGAGGTGACTGAGCGAGTCGGTGCCATCACCTTCGATGACGCGACAGCCAAGGCCGCGGCGGCGGACCCGAACAAAAAGCCGGGGTGGGACAAAGATCCGGCCATCGGCTTCATGAACCACCGGCCGCGCCGATTGTTGGCACCGGGTCTGGCCGTGGTCTCCGTCTTGGTGCTAGTGGTGATCCTCTTGATCTTCGGGTCGCACAACAATCTTCCCAAGCATCGTCAATCCGCCGGCAACACCACCCGGACGAGCACCACCAAGGGCCACGTCACGGCAACCACCGTCGCGCCGACCACGGTTCCATTGCCGATCGTGTCCGCCCCCCAAGCGACCACTGCGACAGACGACACCTACGAGGTTGGCAAGAGCACCTTCACGCTCGTCATTTCCGCCACTTCGGAATCGTGTTGGGTCAGCGTGACCGGACCCACGGGTTCCAACATTTTCACCGGAGTGTTGGCGGCCGGACAAAATCAAACGGTGCCAGCGACCGGTCTGGTCAGTGTGGAAGTCGGTGCACCGATGGCGTTTGCCGCCACCATCAACGGGACGGCCGTGCAATTGCCGACGAGCTATCAGACGCCGTTGAACTTGCACTTCACTCCGGCCGCGTCTGCGGCGTAACGGGGCGTTGGCAGATCAGAACTGGATGTCGAGCGCATAACGAAGCGCTCGATCTAATGCGGCACGCTTATCAATATTTAGGTGACCAACAGGATCCTCAGCCAGCGTTGACTTGGGTACGGTCACGATGTTGTCGCAACTGATCACGCTGGCTTCCGGCAAACCTTCACTGGGTCCCACCTCGACTTCAGATCGGATGCCGCGAATGATCCTGGTGATCGGCGCGCAGGTCACCGATGCGAGGACCTCAATTGCGGCATCGCGAGTGAGCACACACACCGGTCGGCGGTTTGCCGGAGCTCCAAGATCCACCCAATAAATGTCGCCCCTCGCTACCACTCCGGAGCGGTTTCGGTAGCGAGTTGGGCCGCCGCGCTCACGACTCGAGGATCTTGCGGGATTCGCCGGTATGCCTCTTGGAGTTCGATGTCGGACCGGCTCAACTCATCAGCCTCCAAGACAGCCAACGCCCCCCGCCGTATCAACTCGGAGCGGCTCGTGCCGCTTTCAAGCGCCAGTTCGTCGAGCCGCTCTACTAATCGGTCATCCAATTGAACGAGAACTTCACGCCTGGCCATAGACCATATGGTATTGCATATGGTCCCGACTTAAGCTGCGGCTCAGTCGACGTCAACCATCCCCAGCGCATGCAACAAGAACGCTTGAACCAACGCTTCTTCTTTCCATGAGTCGTAGCGACCGGAGGGTCCGCCGTGTCCAGCGCCCAGTTCGGTCCGCAGGTAGACCTCGGTGCTCGGGCTCACCGTGCGCAGCTTGGCTACCCATTTGGCTGGCTCCCAGTAGCTCACCCGAGGATCGTTTAAGCCGGCCGTGACCAGGAGATGTGGATATGTCCGCGGGGTGCCATCGGCGTTGGTGCCGGCCACGTTGTCATAAGGCGAATACGAGAGCATGCGCCGGTAGGCGGACTCATCATCGAGAGGATTGCCCCACTCCTCCCATTCACCGACGGTGAGAGGGAGTTCGGGAGTTTGCATGGTGGTCACGACATCGACGAAGGGGACTTGAGCGATCAGTGCAGCGAAGAGGTCAGGCGCTTCATTGGCTACAGCACCAATCAACAACCCGCCGGCCGACGCGCCTCGACCGGCGATGGCACCGGAAGACGCCACGCCCTCGGCTACCAAATGGCGAGCGCAGGCAATGAAGTCGCTGAAGGTGTTCGCCTTGTGTTCCATGCGGCCGCCGTCATACCAAGAGCGGCCCATTTCTCCACCGCCGCGCACATGGGCCACTGCGTAGACCAGACCGCGGTCGAGCAATGAGAGCCGATGATGGGAAAAGGCGGGGTCGATCGACATCTCATAGGCGCCGTATCCATAGAGGAGACACGGGGCGGGGAGTGTGATGTCTCGGCGGTGCACCACCGAGACCGGGACCAATGTCCCGTCGGGAGCTTCGGCCCACGTGAGAAATGTGGTGTAGTCGGCCGAATCGAACGAGCCGAGCACAGGCTCGGTCTTCAACACCGTTTCCGCTCGCGTGGCCAGATCGATCTGCAAGACACTGCTGGGCGACACCATCGACGTGCGTCCGACGCGCAGCGAGGTGACTTCGGATTCAGGGTTGGCGCCAAACCAGATGGTGGATGGTCGCTCGCGCGAGGGGACCACCCAGCTGCGAGCCAAGAGGTCGGTGCCCAATGGCCCGGCACCGGGCTCGAGCGGAACGACGCGGACCACGGTCTCGGCTTCGGTCCGTTCGCTCAGGACGAGCAAGTCACTGAACGCATCGACATCTTCGATGCGAACGTTGGCTCGCAGCGGGACGATCTCCTGCCACGTCGCCTCGGCACCGGCGTCATCGGATGCGGCCAGGACTCGGAAGTCTTGGGCCCCGTCGTTGGTCAGGACAATGAACCAACCGGGTTCGCCCTCGGGACCAGCCATGTGGTCCACGCCATATTCGATCCCTTCTCGGCGCGGGATGATCACCTGGGGTGAAGCAGTGGGGTCATCGGCGGCGATGGCCAGCCACTCTGTCGTATTGGTGCTGTGCAGCCCGATCATCACAAAGGCACCGTCACGGGTGCGCCCGGTGCCGAGGGAGAAGCGCCGATCCTCCTCTTCGAGGACAAGGACATCTTGGGACGGGTTGGTGCCCAGTTGGTGGCGCCAGAGCTGGTGCGGTCGCTGCGCTTCATCGAAGCGGACATAAAAGACCACGGTGCAATCGCTGGACCAGGCCAATCCGTAACCGACTTCGCTCACCACCTCGGGAGCGTCCTGGTGGCCCAAGAGCGTGCGGAAGTGGAGCTGATAGTGCTCCGCCCCTTCAGTATCACTTGCGTAGGCCAGCATGGCGTGGTCGGGACTCACCACCGCCGTGCCGACGGCGAAGTAGTCGTGTCCCTCGGCCAGAGTGTTTTCGTTGAGCAGGATGACTTCGTCCAGGCCGGCTTCGCCCGCCGGTGGAAGTTCATCGGGTGGCCCGGCGGGACGGCGGCAGTGGATGGCGTAGTTCTGCCCCTCTTCGGTGCGTCCGTAGTACCACCACGGTCCTCGCCGTGACGGCACGGACATGTCGGTTTCAAGAATGCGGGCCTTCATTTCGGCAAACAAGGTCTCCCGCAAGGGGGTGAGCGGTGCCAGGGACTCATCGGTGAAGGCATTCTCGGCCTCGAGATAGGCCAGGACGGCCGGATCTTCCCGGTCATTCAGCCAGAACCAGGGGTCACTTCGCTCGTCACCGTGCGAAATCAATGCGTGGGGGCGCTGTTCGGCCCGCGGAGGACTTGCCATGAGCTGAGCCTGCCACGGAGGGCGCTGACCAGCGAAACGATTCCGTTTCACCTGGCCCGGGTAGTTGTTACTATCTACATAGGGGAAATACCACCCCCCAAAACCCTCAGGAGTCCCATGGCAACAACAGATCTCGACTTAGGTCGCTACCAGCTTGGTTGGAGCGACGCCGAGGACTACGTCTTCAAGCCCAAGAAGGGCCTGAACGAGACCATCGTGCGCGAGATGTCCGAGATGAAGAACGAGCCGCAGTGGATGCGGGACTTCCGGCTTAAGTCGCTCAAGTACTTCGAGCGCAAGCCCATGGCCCCTTGGTTCGCGTCGCACATGCCGGACCTGGACTTCAACGACATCTTTTATTACATCAAGCCAACCGGCGGTCAGGTTGACGACTGGGAAGACCTCCCCGACGCCATCAAGAACACCTACGAGAAGTTGGGGATCCCTGAAGCGGAGCGCAAGTACCTCTCTGGAGTGACTGCACAGTACGAATGCCTTCGAGGTTCGACACGCGTCTGGACGACCCAGGGCATGCGGATGATCAAGGAGCTGGGTGCGGGCGACGAGGTGTTCGCTCTCAACGAGAATTCCCGCTTGATCGAAACGGCCAAGGTGGTAGCTGGTGGGTCGTCCGGCGAAAAAGAGATCTTCGAGATCACCGCCCGCGGCCGGACCATCGGTGCCTCGGGCAACCATCCCTTCCTTTCACTCCGCGACGAGCGGCTGCCCGGGCGCAAACATGCCAAGTACGTCTCACGTTGGGTGCCTGCGGAAGACCTCCGCGAGGGTGACCTGGTTGCCATACCGACAGATCTTCCCGAGTTCGGTGAGCCCGCCGCCATGCTCCTGCCCGACGATCCCCGCGCCGCAGCGTTCCCCCGGATTACCAGTGATGACTTGTGCTGGTTCATGGGGCTTTACCTCGGTGATGGGTATCTCAAGCATTCCGACGGGTATACGACCGTTGGAATCGCAGTCGACAAGACCGACGAGGTGCTGGTGGAAGAAATCCGCCGAGTGGCCCTTTCGTTGTTTGGTCTGGAATTCACCCTGAGCCAGGACGGCTACAGACTGCAAGCTCGCGGCACGGCGCCTTTGGCCGAGTACTTGGAGCTGAACGGCCTGGGTGGCACTTCCCACACCAAGCGCATTCCGGAGTGGGCCCATGGCCTGCCTGCCTCGCAACGTCTCTCCCTTGTCGCGGGCCTATTGGATGCCGACGGGTACGTGCGAGATCACCCGACGTCCAAGGACGCCATGTTCACCAGCGCCAACCATGACCTGCTGGCGGCAGTGAAGGAACTGCTCGCTCTTTCTGGCATTTGGAGCAGCTCGGTTATTCCGGTCACCAGCTGGCACCCGTTCGACCGGGACCGCGTCATGCACGCATTCCACCTTCGGTTGTCGGGCCAGTTTGATCGCCTCCCGGCTCGGTCGCCGCGCCGTTCCGACCGCATGAACCGACGCAAGTACGGGCACACCTATCGGACAGCCAAAGGAACCGTCTTCACGGCCCACACGAGCGAGATGCTCGGGTACGTGCGGATCGAGAAGATCGAGCGGGTCGGCATTGAAGAGGTCTATGACATTGAAGTCGAGGGTCATCACAACTTCGTGGCCGAGGGGTTCGTCGTCCACAACTCTGAAGTGGTCTTCCACCGCAACCGTGCTGACCTGGAAGAACAGGGAGTCCTGTTTTGCGACATGGACACCGCCGTCCGGGAATACCCAGAGCTAGTGCGCCGCTGGTTCGGCACGCTGATCCCGCCGAACGACAACAAGTTCGCCGCACTGAACTCAGCCGTGTGGTCGGGTGGCTCGTTCATCTATGTCCCGCCCGGGGTCAAGGTCGAGATGCCCCTGCAGGCCTACTTCCGGATCAACGCCGAGAACATGGGCCAGTTCGAGCGCACGCTGATCATCGCCGATGAAGGATCTCAGGTGCACTACATCGAGGGCTGTTCAGCTCCGGTGTACTCAACGGACTCGCTGCACTCCGCCGTGGTGGAGTTGGTGGCCCTCCAAGGCGCCCGCATCACCTACACCACCATTCAGAACTGGTCGACCAACGTGTACAACTTGGTGACTAAGCGAGCTCGTTGCGAAGCGGAAGCCCACGTCGAATGGATTGACGGCAACATCGGCTCTCGCCTGACCATCAAGTACCCGTCGGTCTACTTGATGGGTCCGAAGGCTTCAGGCGAAGTGCTCTCGGTGGCCTATGCCGGCGCCGGCCAGCACCAAGATGCCGGAGCCAAGATGTTCCACGTCGCCCCCGAAACCTCCTCGACCATCATTTCCAAGTCGATCTCCAAGGACGGCGGCATCACGACGTATCGAGGCAAGGTGCACGTGGACAAGGGCGCCGTCGGTGCCAAGTCGTTCGTGCGCTGCGATGCCCTGCTGCTCGATGACGAGTCGACGTCGGAGACGAAGCCCTACATGGAGGTCGGCGAGCGCGACGCCCGTATCGGCCACGAGGCCACCGTCTCGAAGGTCGGCGAGGACCAGCTCTTCTACCTGATGAGTCGCGGTCTCTCTGAGTCCCAGGCCATGGGCATGATCGTCAACGGTTTCATTGAGCCTGTGACCCGGACGCTCCCGATGGAATACGCCGTGGAGTGGAGCCGACTGATTGAGCTGCAAATGGAGGGCTCAATCGGCTGAGCGCCCGGGCTGGCCAGAGTCGGTCCAATACGCCCATGCGCAGCCACCGCCTGAGCGGCGTGGCACCATAGTGCGGTGCCAATGCGTGAGGAATGCACCCACTTTCAGAGCCGGACGTACTCGTCGGGCGAGGCCGCCCGGTTTTGTCGGCTTGACCTAGCGCCCGAGGCGCCGTGGCGCTGCCCAGAAAATTGCCCTTCCTACCATCGCCGCCTGGCCGACGTCGGTTGGTCGCACGGCAGCTTGGTGGAGCCAGCTCTTGAAGAGGAGCCCGGTGCGGGCGGTCCCGACGTGGCCGAACTCTTGGACTCGGCCGAAGACATCATCAACGACGTGGCGCCCGACGTGCTGAAAGACGTCTTGGCCGCTGACGCCAAAAAGGAGCGAGCCGCCAATCGGTTCTGGCGCCGCAAGCGCTGAACCGCCGCCTCAGCGCCCCGTGAACTTCGGGGGCCGCCGCTCCATAAACGCCGTCATAGCCTCGACCAGGTCATCAGAAGCCAACATTCCGGCATTCCAGGTCGCCACGTAGTCCAATCCTTCGCTGACCGTGCGTCCGTCATTGGCCGCCAATATCGCCTTGGTGCCCTGCACGGCGATGGGGGAGTTGGCGGCGATCTCTTCCGCCAGCACACCAGCCGCAGCCCACACAGCTTCGGCATCGGCCACCACGTCATTGACGAGGCCGATCTCCTTGGCTCGTGCGGCATTGATGTCCTTGCCCGTGTAGGCCAACTCGGCCAAGTGCCCGGCGCTGATGATGGTGGGCAAACGTTGGAGACTTCCGAGGTCCGCCACAATGGCCACCTTGGCCTCACGCACCGAGAAGATGGCATCGGCCGCCGCCAAGCGGATGTCGCAGGCCGCGATGAGGTCGACCCCACCGCCGATGCAGTAGCCGTGGATTGCGGCAATAACTGGCTTGGGACACTCGGCCACCGAGCTGATGGCGGCCTGCAGCCGAAGCACCTCCGTTCGAGCACCTCGTGCCCTCGCCGCCATGCTGGCCCGCCCGCCAGAACCCTCTCCACCCCCGACGCCGGTCAACAGACTCCCCATCGCCTTGAGATCGAGCCCGACCGAGAAGTGAGGCCCTCGGGCCGCCACAACCACCACCCGCACCTCGTCGTCCCCGCTCACGGCCCCCATGGCTCGGGGCAGGTCACTCCACATATCTGGCCCCATGGCGTTGCGGGCCTCGGGCCGATCCAGCCAGACGGTGGCTATCGCATCCTGGCGCTCGATACTGAGCACGGGCGAGGTGAAGGCGTCGATTTCTCCCATGACAGGCAGGCTAATCGGGGCGGAAAGGCGCCTCCCGCTGGCCATTAAGGTAGAGAGGCGGTTCATCCGCTCCATGCCGGTCCCGATGTCGTGCCGCGCCGATCAACGGCGCAGCCCCCCAGCCGAGAGAGGTTCACCCTGTCCACATTTAGCGCCGAGGATGCCGCGGCCCTGGCCGGTCCGTCATGGCTCCGTGACCGCCGTGTGGCGAGCTTCGAGGGGTTCGCCTCGTCAGAGCTGCCTTCGGAGAGTGAGGAGGTGTGGCGCTATTCGCCCATCAACGACCTCAAGCTGGACCAGTTCGCGCCCGCAGCCACCCCGGGCGATATCACCGAAGCATCGACGTTCCTTGAATCAGTCGTGGCCATGCTGGGCTCCTTGTCGGCTCAGGTTCTGGTGCACAACGGTGTGCCGGTCGAGTTCATCACCATTGGCACCGTCCCCGGCGTCCACTTCGGCGGCACCGCCGATCTGCCCCAGGCCCAAGAGATGGTGGGTGCGGTCCAAGACGGCGGCGATGCCATGGTCCGTCTCAACGACGCCTTCTTCCCCGACGCCGTCCTTCTCGACGTGGCATCGGGCATCGCCGTACCCCACCCGGTCCTCATTGTGCACTGGTGCGATCAAGACCCCGCCACCTCAACAAACGGCGCCACCTTCCCCCGCACATCAGTGCGCCTCGGCGAAAACGCCCAAGCCGGGGTCATTGAAATCTTCGCCGGACCCTCCGGCGCCCAACGATCACTCACCGTGCCGGTCACTGAACTCGATGCTGGCGACGCAGCGTCGCTTTCCTATGTCTCCCTGCAGGTCCTCAACGAGTCGGCTTGGTCGCTGGCCCGCTTGGCCGGCCGAGCGGGACGCGATGCCACCATTCGTACCTTCACGGTTGGGCTGGGTGCCGACTACGACCGGGTGCGCGCTGACGTGGCGGTGGTGGGCAAGGGCGCCCAAAGCGAGATCCTCTCGACCTATCTCGGTAACGGGTCCCAGGTCCATGACGTCCGCACCCTGCAGGATCACGTGGCCCCCAGAACCACCAGCGAGTTGCTTTGCCAGGGTGCGGTGGCCGGAACCTCGCGCTCGGTCTACAGCGGCCTAATCCGGGTGCACCGGGGTGCCGTGCGCACCGACGCCCGTCAGACGAACCACAGCCTGGTGCTCGATGAAGGTGCTCACGCCGACTCGGTCCCCAACCTCGACATCCTCGAGAACGACGTGAAGTGCGCCCACGCTTCGACGGTGGGACCCATCGACGAAGATCAGCGCTATTACATTGAGTCACGCGGCATTGCCCCCGACGAGGCCGAAGGTCTCATCGTGCGAGGCTTCTTCGACGCCATTATCGACAAAGGACCCATTGACGCGGTGACGCCGCTGCTGCGCCGTGAAGTGCACGACCGCCTCAACATCGCCTTCTCCCACCGTCGCACCGAACCAGAGGCCATCAATGCCTGAGACCGTCGTGCTGTGCCGCTATGACGAGCTGGACTCGGGTCAAGCCAAGCGATTCGATGTGGCAGGACGCCGTATTGCACTGGTGCGCACCGGCGAGGACTACCACGCGGTCGACGACCGCTGCAGCCACGAGGACTACTCATTGGCCGAAGGCGAAGTGTGGGTCGACGAATGTGAGATCGAATGCCCACGCCACGGCAGCACCTTCGATCTGCTGACCGGCAATCCGTGCTCGTTGCCGGCGACGCACGCCGTCGCCGTCTATGAGGTGCAGGTGGCCGACGGCAATGTCTCGGTGGTGCTCCCATGATCTTCGAGGTCGAAGGACTGTGCGCGACAGTGGCCGGACGAGAAGTGCTCCACGGCGTTGACCTCACCGTCAAGAGCGGTGAAGTCCATGTGATCATGGGCCCGAACGGTTCGGGCAAAAGCACGTTGGCTCACGCCCTGATGGGCCGTCCCGGCACCACAGTCACTGCCGGCAGCATTCGCATGGACGGCGAAGAGCTGGTCGGACAGCCGTCTTGGAAGCGAGCCCGGGCCGGCATGTTCTTGGCCTTGCAGCATCCGGTGGAGGTACCCGGGGTGGGCCTGCGCTCCATGCTCGACGCCGCCGCCGGCGGAGTCGACACCGCCACACTCGATCAACGCCTAGCCGCCGAGGCGCAGGCCGTCGGACTGCAGCCGGCTCTCATTACACGCCCCCTCAACGTCGATCTCTCGGGCGGGGAGAAGAAGCGCACGGAAATGGTCCAGCTCGGCGTGCTGCGTCCCGCCCTAGCCATCCTGGACGAGATCGACTCCGGACTCGACGTCGATGCCCTCGGATCGGTGGCTCGCCGGCTCCAGCTGGCCACCTCGGAGTGGGAAGTGGGGATTCTCGCCGTGACCCACTTCCATCGCTTCCTGGTCGAGCTGGAGGCCGATGTGATCCACGTGATGGTCGACGGCCGGATCGTTGCAAGTGGGGATGCGGAATTGGCGCTCGAGCTCGAGACCACCGGTTACGCCGCCTACACCTCGT
>Ga0182030_10005230_pt1 | contig 27575 bp, 26 predicted proteins | sample 812S3MmetaG_FD_121299 | JGI IMG/M metagenome (GOLD analysis project Ga0182030, IMG submission 121299) | Permafrost microbial communities from Stordalen Mire, Sweden - 812S3M metaG (Illumina Assembly) | ecosystem: Environmental > Terrestrial > Soil > Wetlands > Permafrost | place: Sweden... | reverse complement strand
TTGAGTACGGTAGGAGCAACTCCAGACATGACCAGAGCATAGATTGTAGGAAGCTTATCACCCTGTAACTGGGCCTGGTGCAATTGGCGACTTGGGGTACGAGAATTAGCTGGAGGGGCGTTCTCCAACTGGACAAGCCGATTGAAGTCATTTTAATGATTGCAACCCTCTCTTCGTAGGTCTTCGATTGTAAACAGCCCATGAGCGTTGCAATAGCGTGCATTCGGTCATTCTCCTTGCCTAGAGGTCCGTTTTCCGACCACGACTCGTCATCTCTAGTTCTCTGCCAAATGAGTTTGGCCAGACAATATGTTCCTTGTTCGTTTGCTGCGAGGAGTCCTGCTGCCTCTGGGTGAAGCCCATTCTCAACACAGTCCTCGGTGTAACGCGCAGATCGATGACCTCCCCAGATCGTCATGACTGAGGACCAGCTGGCGGATGATACTAATAACTTTGACCTCTAATTATGGATAGAGGTATTAAGCTTCAGCTTAGACCGTGAGGTTCTAATATACGTCGTTTGGGAGTGCACACAGAGCCACTGCCACTGATACTAAATTTACTAGTGGCTACGGTCCGAGATCTTAGGTGAGGGCCATTAGAATGGTCAATTCCGTGAAGAAAGCTGGTACTGGAAGTTTTGACTAGACAGAGGCTGAGAATTGTGAGTGTCAGTGTCAAGCGATTAGATCCTGAATTCCCAGCGGGAGAACACCAACCGGTAAAGATAACTGATTCGAGACCACCATTATGGGGGGTCCTAATTCTCACAAACAGCCGATTTAGAAACATCAGTAATGATCCAATTCAGAATCAAAAAGATACCTCATGAGCTAGGCTCAAATATTGAACTCAAACAGCACTTAATTAAAAATTTATCAATACTATTAATCTTTTCCCCTACCTATTTATAACTATCTTCGAAAGTTTTAAGTCAGCAATCCAACCTAGTTCCAAATTCTGGCTGTACCTCAGAGGCCCACCAGTGAATCTGGGGATGTAGCAATTTGCTGCTACTCTCGAGACTCTAATATCACATAAGATCCGGGCATAATTTTCAATAGTTGGGTCTCCCTACGCCGAAGTCTGAATACGGCCAGGAATATTGTACTTTTTAAAATAAGCGCCACTATTTTTAAATTCCTTTTATCTTTGAGAACGAGCGGTAATTTTCAAAGAGTCTATGGAAATTTACCTGTTTTTCAAATAAGCTGCATATTTGTACATTACGATATGCAACAAAGTTTCAAAATTTTGTCAGACTTAATTCGCCTAGAAGTTATTGCAACATCTTGTGCCAGAAAGCACTACTTCTATTTCCAACTCCTATCATCAGATTCTTGTCCATCTAAACTTTCTGTCTACAATATTTCCGAATTTCTGAACCAGTTATCTATACTAGCAGTCTAGGCCCAGAAATTTTGCCTATTTTACCACTTCATAACTGGGATCTTTGTCATCAAACACAGTTCATGCCTTGTCAGTGTCTCTACATCTACCTGTTCCATTCATTGGGTGGCTCTTCGTTATCTATTTTACAAGAGTTTTACCCTCCATTCTTAATGAAGAAGACTTTTTGGTATTGATATACTCCAAGGGGAACCTGACACCATGCTTAAGCGTTTTGCAACACAAACCCTCCATATAGAGCTTTTAAAAATCGTGCCACTACTTTTCAATCTTCTTCTCTGTTCTCACATTCATGAAGTGCAATGAGCACACAACGATGACGTAGCTCACCACATTTATAGACTATCCTGCAATGTGCGAGTCAATCCTTGCAAAATCCACCCATGACTTGGACAATTGAGGAATTCTGGAAACTGCGTAACTGATGGATGAGAAATGCATCAAAGGCCCACACATGAAAACCGTGTGGTTTTGCATGGATGCTTCTAGGTCTCCTAAACCAGGAGGGGAGTGAGTATTTATGGTTTTGGATCCAAAAATTTGCCTGATTCACTTACTGGGGATCCTGCCTTGAGGTCTTCCAACACTGTAACGGAGTACAGAGCTTTTAAAAATAATGGCACTATTTTCAAACGGCACACCCAAATTCGCGATATGCAACAGAGCCTTAAAGTTTTGTCACACTTCATAGGACCTCAATTCGCTTGAATCTACAGACCCTCGAGAATATCCCGCCCAAATCCCATCCAACTTCGGGTCACGTGTTCCTCCCTGAATGTTGGGAATGAGTACATAAGAAAATTCTTATATGTCGTTATTTTGTGTGAGGCTCCACACTTACATAAATTGTATCCTAGAAAACTCTTAGATCTCATATAATTAATCTTCTAACATCATATCTCAAGAAACTTGGACAGAAGAAGAGATTTCAGTCCGTTGGATCCGAAAAGGATAGGTAGTAGGTAGTCTTGGAGTTGAGACAGGCAGTCTTTTGGGAGGAGATAGAATATTTTAAAAGATGGTGAGAATTCATTGTGACAGACCTTTTCCTGGATCTGAAAGGAAGGACTTGTAAAACTAGAGGTGTAGTCTGTTGATAATTGATAGTAGTTCACTTGTGAATTTACTTCACTCCTTGAAATTCGAAGGAATTTGACTACCTACCAAGACTTGGCGAATTAAATAAGTTGTCACAAAGCAGATAGAACAAGTGATTATCGTATGTAAAGCATGTAGCTCAAGCATAGGAAACTTCAAATTAATAAATACTCTTGCTTTACTCAAACATCTCTTAATTCTATAGAGTATTACCATACTTCAATCCAAAGCTCAAGAACCTCTCTAACACGTGACGTATGAAAACTATTATTATTTTCAATCACTAGTCAATACGCTGCACCCGAGCTATTTTTAAAACTCATCAAAGTGCACTTTCCAAGCTAAAAAATTATTTTGGTTAGTATACCAGTATGTTTCAGAGAGACAATAGATAGATTTGTTGCAGATGTGTACTTACTGGTTGCAAAAGGACTAAATCGACTCCAATCATCATTCAAATACTTTCTACTTCCAAGGGGGCCTGGAATCCACTTCATTTGCCCCGGGGCACCAGGGGCTCGACGAAGACCTTTCAGCTGAGCGCAGACGCGAATCATTGATGTGATGCCGACAACAGCAATTTCACGTCCAATGCACCCGTGGGATGCCATACCCCACATAGGATACAAATCTATGGGTCTGTCGGGTTTCACCTCATTTGGCTCTGGGAATGCCACAGGATCGCGGAAAGCAGCGGTCTAAAAAATTTGCTCAGCAATATTAGATATACGGGAAGCAGATAGACTTACGCAATTGCAGATCACTAGCTCGCCTTTGTTAATGGTCACATCGGCACCTTGATCATTTTTTATCACAGCCGCTTCCCCTGAAGCTGGGTTGCAGATGCGAGTGATCCCGAGGCCGGAGGAAAGTCTTTGGGCTTCTAAGACATATGCTTTGAGTTGATCTCTCGCAGTGCGACTATCATCGCTAGCAAGCTTCTTGACCGCGTCCCAATGTTTCTGGTTCTCAGGAGTTAAAAACCAGTCGAGCGTCTGAATGAACTGTTCCAGCGATGGTTAGCATAAGCCTGATTGGTTCAGAATTTTGGGATGATTTACAGAATTTGGTAAATTCGGAACTCCACCTGCGGCCGACGTGAACAATGTCGTTGCTGTGTCTTCCACGCTGTATCCCGAATTCAAGAGCTTTTTCGTCAAGTTTTGGCCGATCTCTGAGAGAGAACCTTTAGGTGCCACCGAGGTTCCGAAGTAGGCACCGACCAGGCCACCCATATGCGATGTTTGTCGGACGCGAGCTTCTGTTGCAGCCTTAAGTTTCTTCACTCCATCACGAGCTCGCTTTCGCAAGTTCCATGATTCAGCAGGATCATTATCAAGAATGACATATTGAAGGAGTGTTGACACATGTTTGTACATGTCTTCTTCGGACAGGCCATCACCGTTTTGACCTTCCGAACGCAGCGGAAGATTTAGGAGCTCAGAATGCATATGAACAACGACAACACGTGCGATACTATAAAATGTCAGTCGTCGGTGGCCTTGACAAAAGAGCTCGACTCACTCTTTGGTAATATCAACCTGATACACGTCTTTCAACTTGTATGCTTCTCGAGCCAGAATCTTGCGCGTCATCGTCTCAAACCAAGCTTCGAACACAGGCATACCCGCTGGGCAGCCCATGAGTACTTTGCGGGTCAAAATATGATTCTGCGCGTTGGCCGTGTTGTCACCGGATAGCATGAAGTCAGCAAAAATCAAATCCGGAAGCGACTCGCCATATCGGACTTTGAAACTGCTATTGTCGGCAAGTAAAGCAGAGATTGCAGCATGGGTGTTGAGAATTGTCATGCGTTTTGGGGGTGCAGGTGGATCGAGGGAGAAAGAGCTCGCGGTGCCTAATTCCTTGACGATTTGCGCATTCATCTTTGGAGTGTACATGGGTTGCATGACATAGACTGAGTTGAACTTGAACCAGCCTGGAAAGGCTCGTTGGATGAGCTTGTACATGGATGAACCTCCCAGAGTTCCATAGTCCTGTTTCACTTCTGCCATTCCCCAGGCCGTGAGAGTAGCGTTAGTATAGTCCTACTAACATTAGTTCACGCAACTGTCCAATGTACAGAACTTCCAAAACTTACGAGGGTATTGAATCGATCGCCCCTAACAAGATTCACAGCATCCGACAAGACAGCTCGACCAACAGTGTACGGCGCAGCAAATCCACTGCCTGGATCCATTCGCTTTTTGGCATCCTCAACGAACAAACCTGGATAAAGCTCAACCAAATCGGGTGAACTATATAATTTCCGAAGAATATCTGCCACATAGGGATCCGGATTGATACTCTCAAAGGTGTCATGCTTTTTGAGTCCGAAGAAAGCACGGAACTCATTCAGCGAAGCAACTTGCCTGCCAGCCGAAATGAGTTAGCGATCAGTACATTGCTCAAGCCTCTGCAGATAGGGACTACGCTTACCATTTCCTAGCCTGCAGTATTCCAAGGATCTCAACTACTCTGAGATATTTGGGCACATTTCTGGCCCCAAAAGAGCCTAAAGTTAGGTTAGCTCGGAGACTCGCCTGAGTAAAATGGCTGAAAAAAAAAACATACCAGCTGGGTCTTCTATGCTCTCCTTGAGAATATTCACCATTGCAGCATCGTTAAATTTACCCGTTTGGGGATCTCGAGTGAGTCCACCAAACACTCGCTTGCTCGGATCTTTAGGAATAGTCTTCTCCCAGTTCCGAACGCCTTGTATGAAGTCAGGGATGGTGATCTCCTCTGGTTTCTTGTTGTCAAACATCCCTTTGAAGAAGTCGGCGGTCCATTTATCATCTTTTTGTGAGATCGCAGAGTGGAAACGATACAGGAGATTGAATTCTGCAGATACTTGATTTCCAACTCCGCGCTTCACTTCGTATCCATCGATGGCCTCATTGACCTCTACTCGGGGGTCAAGCGTCCAATTTGAGGACGAATGGTTGATGTTGGTGATCCCCCGGATATAATCGTGTAAGCTGACGTTGACATATAGGCCGCCCACGATACTACATATGTTAGTACCGCAGACTCGAATTTATGACAAACAAACTCACAGTCTGGCAGTCTGAAAAATTGCATTGTCTCTCTTCAGGCAGTCTGCCTCGTAGGTCTCAGAGCCTTGTCTGGGCATTGTGAATCGCCCTTCGTCATTGATAGCGGCTAGTTGATCCGCAACATAGTTGTGAAAACGATTGTACATGACCAACATCACGCAAACACCAGCGGGCTGGCCGAGAAGGCGCTCTTCTGCAAAAGTGTCTGCTTTGAGTTTTCCATCCTTCCACGTGCGGATCGGGTTCTGATCATTCTCTGAGCTACCGTAGAGAGGGGCTAAGTCAAGGTACGACGAGGTATCGCTGATATTCGAGTCTTTTCGGTTTGTACGGAAGACATCTATGAAACGTAGTCAGATAATTGTCTGAGAAAAAAAGATTTTAGCATCTATACCATGAATGATGATGGACGCGTGGTAGAACAAGACGCTGTTCAACCCCGCGGGATTTTCCACAAACTTGCCATCCTCTCTTGACATGAGTACTAGAGCTCGTCAGCATTGTCCTCTCTATCTCCATGTCCTTTATTACAATCAAACAAAAGCCCAGGGTCAGGTTTAGCTCCCAAGAGGGCTTTTTCAGTGCGTACAGACTTCGCATAAGGACTGCCCGCCTTGCCCAAATCCGGATTCGCGATATTCTGGCCAACCCTTTGGTCAGTAAATTCACAATCACATCATGAGGTAGGTGATTCTAACATTGAAAGATCCATCGAAGGTACGAAACTGAAACTGCTCTCCATAGTACGAAGTTGGTGGGTGCTGCAGTGAATTAAATAGACCCTCCACGAGCTTCTTCGAAAGCTTCTTTCTCATTGCAGAAGTCTCTGGAAGCGAGGCCAAGAGAGCAATGACCTTCTCCATCTAATTCACAAAGTTCAGATTAACTCTCTACGCAAACTGTATTCGGGCAAGGGAATTCTCACCAACATCGTCCTGTCATCAACAGGATGCCCTTTCGCGAGAGCTTTTTCGACCAAAACCAATAAGTTAGGACCTAGATTTGGGCCCATGGCTTGGAGGTCGGTAAGTAGACCTGTGTCTTTTAGTTCTTGGGTGCTGAGGGAGTCGTCGCCATATTGAGATTGGGCTGGAGGAGGGTTGGAGAAGAAGGAGGATATGTATTCGAACATGATGTGCTTTCTGCAAGACTTTGTTTTGCAAAAATTGTTGGTCTTGTTCTTTATGTTTCTTTACTGCTACAGAATAGTAAGAAATTCTGGAAAGGTTTTTGAACAAATTGGATGAAGACAGCTTGGAGGGTGTCTTCTATGTTTGAAGTACCGCGGGGAATTTGTCTCTAGGCTTAAAAAAAGGTTAGCTTTGCAGCCACTCCTTAAGTTCCTATGCAGCTGAAATGTATTGAAATTGCTTGGCGCAACAAAAGATCATTCCACTTTGGCGCAAAATACCCGAGTCAGCCAAAGACATTAATTTCGCATGTTTATCTTTACTGTATTTATGTGGCTGAGACCGAGAATCTGGCTGGCTGAGTTGCTGCCCGATTTGACTAGTCAAATGTGCTTAACCCGCATAATCCTTCCTCACATGCCTATTTTTCCCGATTGGAGGCAAGCAAGAATGGCAACGTACAGGGTCCCATTGGGCGAGGCGTTCTCGGGAAGATCCCGTGTAGATCTTTGGAGATACTAGTCCTAATTAGCTTTCGGTACCAATGCAAGAACCGGGCCAGGCAATCAGCAGCATCTTCAGCTCGCCTCATCGTATTGCATCTAGCTGCATTGGTAGGTTGACTGAACATGAAGATATAATGCGGAATCTTTTTGTCTTTAAATTGGGCCTGTATCGCAAGATTGACTTCATGGAAAGTCCATTGATTCCGCAATTTTGCTTTTCGTGAAGTATATTCTTTTTCCCGGCAAAGTCAACTCAGACAAATCAAAATACCTCAACAATGTTCTCTAGTACAGTAACGACTTTGGTTGGAGTGTTCTTGAGTCTAACTTACCATGGTTCGTGATTGAAAATTTCAATACCTACCATCTCATTCTGGGGATTCTAACATTTCATAGCATTGGCAACAACCCCACTACATCCTGCCTACGACGCTGGACTTTTTAAAAACGGAGAATGCCCACCAGGAGTACCTTGTGGCACCACGGCCACCGAAAATTTTACCGTTCACACCAGCACGATTACAGACAAAAAAATCATAACAATCAATGAAACCATCGTAAGTGCTATCCACCTCTAGTATGGATGTTTTTGACACTTGAATTTAAAAAGATACCCAAAACGCCTTCGACGACTGTGGTAACAACTACTTTTCGTCAAAACGTAATTTTCAGTAAGATTTCCTCATGCAAATTCATGTAATTTCAGGACTCAGACTGTTCAGATGATTGTACATCCACCGTAATAAACACCGTTAGCGATGCTCTGACGATCGAAGAACTCGAGACCCATACCGAGACAATCACTATCCACGCGGTCGTGACAGAAATAGAGTCTACGACGGAATTCCAAAACCTCACTACGCACTGTGCGACAGCGGTTGAGCCTGACCGTCCATCTGATCCTCCAACCCCGCCGACGACTGGCGTATGCAACCTTGCGACACCAACGCCTTTAGCTGGCAAAGTTGCAGGCGGAAGCGTTGACGAAGATATCGACGATGAAACCTACAAAATTGCACTCGACTTCCCGATTTCTCTATGGGGTAACACATTTTCTATGGTTGGTGTCAGTTCGAACGGGGTGAGTCTGAGTTTCTTTCCTGCGATACAATGGGGATTTCTCAAAGCTACTAAATTATATCGGATTCTACCGTCCGTGAAGTGATAGAATCGAGAGGCTAATTTCTGAAAATAATTCATAGGTCATTGGTCTCGTTACCCCGCAATCGCAAATGAATCCCTCTGGTCGTAACGGCCGCATCCCAGATAACACCTTTCCTCAAAATTCCGCCATGATATTCTGGGACGACCTATACATCACCAAAGGTACCTCTCAAGGTATCTTTTATCAGTTGAGTGGCTCGACCGGGGCCCGAGTCCTCGACGTCGAGTACAATGTCGGTAAATTCGGTGTTCCCCATGCAAAATACCATTTCCAGGTGACTTACCAGCAACGACTGCCGAACGTGCTAATGGTCAAGTATTTTGAGATCTACGACTCCGGGAAGCTGGCTACCGTTGGTATTCAGGGTCGTAAGTATTATTTCTATTTTTCATTTCTTCCGCAATTGAGTTCTAGACGGCCTCTGGATCACTGAACACAGCTAACACTACGAAACTTAACAGCCAGCTCTCAGGTCATGCGATATACTTCCAAGATTGAATCAAAAACACAAATAAGGTTTGACACCGGGGCAGGAACAATAGAGATGTCTCGTCTTTGAGAAGATAGTTGGGAGAATGCGGTCGGCTCCGTGGTCGGGAGTATTGGTCTTTGGGGTATCAGAATATTGAAGTTGCATCACTCTACTCTAGCACTAAAAACTTGGTCTTCAATTAAACTATAATAGCTTGCAACCACATTTGTTGAGCCTGTAGTTTGCTTTGTTCTATATATTTGAATGCTTCCTATGACTAGTTAAACTTAGCGTGTCACAGGACTCCTTCAACTCAGAAGCCAACAGAAACTACACTACGCTCATAAGCTATTTTGAGACAACAGACATCAGAGGTCCACGACGATTGGGGTTGAAGGTCTTAAAACGCTTGTATCAGCAATGCATGTCGTGCAAATAAATATATCTACGTGTATAACGGAGATCTTATACGAGCCGTCTCTACCCCGCTATGGCTTCTAGAATCCCATTTCGTCCCGAGCCGTGCCGTTTGTAGAGCACTTGCCCGTCGTGTAAAATTGCCTTTCTGATCCTAACCTATCCTTGATTTAAGGCGCGGAATGCCCGGAAACTCTGCACCCCTGCAGCCTTTCCTCGTCTAGCGTTAAAGGCCTTTCCCTGCCTACCCTAGACTAACAAAATTTTAGTCCTCCTTGCCCCTCCTCAGTGCAGAACTAGCCTCTTCCAATAATAGGTTAGGGTCATTCTAACAGAGGAGGGGCGATTTGATACGCTGAGCTTGCTGGGTAAACTTTCCTTTGGAGCATGTGAAGCTTCCACTAGCTCGCAATACATGCATTATTGATCGACGTGGAAATCGTGCACTCAGCCAGCCACCTACAAATTCTGCTCTGTCTTACAACACAAAATTTGAGCAGCTACATAACGCTATTCAGCATGTCTCGCTACTCTCGGTATCACACGACACGCAGTGCACTCAGTAGGCGTAAAGGATGTCCCAAGTCCATACTACGCGGGGCTTCACGATTTGCAGTCGGTATGATTTAGACCAAGCCACTACTAATGCAACAGGTGACAGATCAAGCCTGCCAGTAAGACCGGAGGCCAAAAACCTACAGACAAATCGTACGACTTTGTTTGGAAACGTTTATTACCTATCGATGATAATTGAGGAGCAAAAGAAAATAATTGACTAGAAGGAAAGCAAGCCTATCTTCCAAAAAGAGAATTTTATTCGTCGGGACACCCTCAACTCACCCCCTCTCTTTCGTGTTAAAAAGTCGAAGGATTACAACTTCTTCCTGAGTCTTCATTATAAACATCTAAGACTCTTTCTTATAGTTTGACACCTCGCGATCTTTCTTCAGTTCCAGGAATTCATTGCCAACTCGCGTCTACAACTCCTCAACATGTCTTCTCTATTCTACGCTTACGCACGTTCTGTATGTCTCCTTAATCCAGCCCCTCCAGCTGTTTACTAACATCGAAGCCCTAGACCCATAACCACTGGGAGGCAAGAGTGACCATCATCTTCCCAAACCGGGACGTTGCCGACCGATGGTGGAGAGCAGTGGCGGATCTCCAGACAAGCCAAGGTCCCGCCGGAATATTCAATCACATCAAACGAATCTCTCCTCAATTCTACACCTACGACTACTCCAAAGGAACCATATCAAATACTATCAACAAAGCCGTAGTTACCGACAAAGCCCTCCTCTCCGTCTCAGACCAGATCATTATCAGCGCTAACACTAACCTTTGGGGGTTTGGTGGTACTCAAGGGCCCTTTGACATACTCCCCAGTATCCCGACTGTCGACCGAGTGAGCGGAGGCATCTTCTCCATCCGCTCAAAGCTTGATCCAACGGCCTTCTGGTACGAAGCTAGCGACGGGCAGTAAGTGTTATCCAAACAAGGATTTCCTTTTCGGGCCATATTTCTAAGTGAATACTGGAGAAATATGTGTCATCCACCGCTTTTTCTCTTGAGGCATGAAGCTATTCCAATCTAACTCAAATCATCAACAGCGTCCACCTCTCCACCACCGAGCGCGCTAAATTCTGCATCTGGATCGCAGACGGCAACAGCAAAGAAGACAACCGTGGTCGCATCATGATCCCTGGCGACCAAGTCTACATGACTTTGGCAAAAGTAAGCGAACCTCCACGTTACGTTACGACAACGGATGAAAACCAAGTTGCCTTCACGTCTAAGCGTAACAAGTTGGATTTCCGCGATTTCTTTGGCGGGTATTTCACCGCAAACGTGATGGAGAATAGCGGTGGCGATAAGCCGTCGAAGCCGGCCGGTGCTTCGTTGTTTTTTACGGAGAATGGCGGTGATCACTGGGAATTGGTTAATTAAGTGGAAGCGGGGTTGGCGGACCAGAGGCTTCATATTCGGGTTATTTTGATGGATAACGTTGGAAATGAGAAGCGTGAAATGAACGAATTTCAATATGTTAATTGAACCTGTTGATAGAAACTTGCTTGTCTATCATTTGAGGAATGTGAGGTAGTTTGTGGATCAAACGATTTTGTTATGAATCTAGTTAACGAATGTAACGTCCGTAAAATGACGCGTATATTGCAGCCAGATCCTGGAATATTGTTGCAAGTGAGTGATACTTCAATTGTGTGATCAAGAACGTTCATTTAGTAAAACTATCATCCGGCTAAATTAGAGCCAACAAAGCCTCAAGCCCACCGCGTCCCCTTGTTCAAGATGTCAAAATTATCGTTCTTCGGCCTGTACTTTCCCACAAGCTCTTGGCGTTTGAAAACCGAAGAATCCAAAACGGCACAGAGGGGAAGATCACGAGTTCCTCCACAATTAGGGCTCCATCTTTCGTTAACCCACAAGCCTGTCTTTCTATCCAGCTCGAGACGAGAGTTGAAGGGTGAGTATTCTGTTTTTAATAAGTATTAGCGCTGTAATGAGCAACCAAGGTTGAAGAGTATTGGAGATAAGACAACTGAAGTTGCATACGTACCCAAGATGTTCCAAAAAACGACTTTCAACCAAAGTACGCCTTTTCCAAAGCTCAACACATCATGCTGCTTGCTTTTCAAGACTTCATTCCTCTGCTTCTGAAGTTGGTTCATAAATGCTCCCGCTTTCGTCGGATTGAGATCCAGCTTGCCTGCCTTGCATTGTTCTTCGGGGAGTTCCTGAATCTCTTGGAGCATCCATCCCAGTGGAATATCACTGAGTTGCAGAGGGTTTGGTTTGTCCTGTGCATCTTTACTGAGTAGCAGCGGGTTTTCTTTTCCTAGAGCATTTTCTTTCTCAATATCCCAGCCGCCACCGATATCACCATGATTACCAGGAAACCAACGCTCGCGGATGTTAATATCAAGCTTCGATGGATCACCAGGCGCCGTATGGGTTGGATGTACCAGGTGTTTACCATCGAGATTCTGACACAATAGTGCCGCTTTGAACTTGCCACGACGCTCATCGATAGCTACGGCATGACGGACGAACTTTGCAAAAGGGCGTGATACTGGTATAGTTCGAGAACCGGTATCGAAGGTACCAACGGAGCGGACAGTGTCAAAGAGGCCGAGGAAGTGGACATTAGTATCGCCCAGGCAAAATGTGTCTTTAAAGTCTGCCATGATAGCTTTCTGTTCTTTGCTAGCTTTGGTCCCAACTCCAAGTTCGTAGTCTTGATAGATCTTGTACGCGAAAGGGACTAATTCCTCATTGCCTTTGCTCATGATGCCGATGCCGTTGATCAAGGCGGCAAGAAATCGAGCGGTGAAGGCACCCCTTGAGAAGCCAAACATATAGATCTCATCGCCAACAGTATAGTACCGCATAAGAAAGCGATAACCCGCGATGACATGACTGTCAAGGCTCGTGCCAAAACCTTGGTCCATAAGGCGACTCCACCATGATGCTATTTTGCCCCAAAAACTTTGGTTGACCGAATCGTGACTGTTCACATTGTAGGTTCCAATTCCAGCTAATGACAGCCATTTGCGTGAGCATTTTGTAAATGGGAACAGTTGGGAGGAGTCTCTACTTACGTTGGTAATAGTGATACTGATCTTTCGAAGATCGATTGCACATCTTATAGATCTTGACAACATTGGTATCGTTGTCTTGACCCGTAAAGCTGTTGCCTGTGCCATCGAAGCATAAGACCAGCCGCTTCGGAGTCCTTTCTACGTCTCCCATGTTTTTCTTTCTGCCGTTGGGATAGGATGAGGCTGGGGTGGAGGGAGTTGCGTCCTCGAGTAGACAATACCAACAACCGGATTTTAGAGCAGAGTCTTCTTGTCAAATTTCTTAGTACTCAGAAGCGTAAGATTATCGAACTGAGTCATTGTTACCAACAGGTATTTACTCGCCGTCTAGAACTGGCAATACCCATATATGTGTGAGACATTTCAATTCTTGGCGGCCCGGAACCGCTCATAGCATTCCAATATTTGATTCGTTGATACTTTTTAGCTCTGTCTGTCAATGACAACTCCAGAGCTTAAATAAACCCTAAGAGAGATATCAACTTGTGGAGAAATGGTATTGCAGCTCCCTCCCAGATGAGAAGGCTTGCAGCATAGCATTACTAGTACAAATGTATCACCAGGGGTGAGGGCGAACCCCTGTTCCCATCTTCAGCAATCTCCATTTTCGCCTATGATACCTAATTAGTTAAGGTTTCGCACTCAACCGCTTAACCTGCCTCAAAGTAGCGTAGAATACTCTGAATTAGCAGATTCGCTATAAGTCATTTTCAATCGCAATCTAAGCTCCGAGACTTTCTAGATCAAAGTGTAGCCACGCACTTGTCACTCATGAGTTCCGAGACACGGCCCAGTCAAATATTTGCTTTGCAGGTCTTGGCCAAAGCTTTGCGGATAGATTCCCCGCAAGAGCCCCGCGGGAAATGCCAAACGGACGTCCACCCCGCTTTTTTCTTTTTTGGAATTTCCCTTTTAAATTAAACAGATTGTGATTCCCAGTTGAGCCTAGCGTGGGGTACCCTGCTTTTTCTTTTTCATGTTGTGATTTATGAAAAGACTTAGTGATATGTAGCATGAATTGTGGCTGAAATGCCCCCGCTAGAGAGCATGTTGGGCTTTCTAGTGTGTAGATCTTTCACTCTATCCCTGCCACACCTTGCATCGCAATCCACTAGTAATCGCTGATGAAAATGCATGATTGTGCATGAACCACTCGGGATGTACAAAGTAAAGTGTGGAAATCACACTGCATCACTAACTTTTTTCTGCAATTGCTACCTATCACAACTCATATCAACAGTTCAGATGCTGTCTTCAAGAAGACATATCCTTAGACAACCATTTTGAAGCATTGATGGCTAAACTGTAATGGATCTTTTAAAACAAAGTAGCACTAATGCTAAATTCGATTCATCACTTCGGGCCGTAGTTGGAATTTTCTGCATTGGTATGGTATTCATGCCCGGCGGTCTGTTATCGTTTAATACTGTCTTGAACAGCAGAGGTGGTGGAACCTTAGGACACCTATACATCAAGGATCTAAGGATTAGAACCACGAAGGTACGAGGGCTAAACTATGTCTTACCGCTTTCTTTTCTGCCAAGCAGTATTTCACTAAGCTTATGTTACAGCACCCTTCAGCGCACCTTTGCAGAAGCGGTGAGACATAAATTAGCCCTTGCACCTTTATAGATGCAAAAGCTACATCTTACCTAACTACCTACCTAGGTATCTACGAGTGTGTGATTAACACGTGATCTACATCCAAGCAAGTTCGAGCAAAGGGTAGCCTATCTACAAATACAATGCAGGAGACATGACATTTGAAAATAGCGGCACCATTAAATTTGTATTCGCGATATGTAGCAAAACTCTAGAGTGATGACGTGCTTCAGATATCTCAATGGACAAACCACGTGGTCTTGCCTTTATTCACAAACACATTACTCTACCATTTCAGTTCGAGCATCTGGAACCACACCTTCAGAGATATCCAGAACCCATTCAGCGTGAAAGCTGCCCAATGGTATGACGCCAGCTTTTCCTTCCTATTTACACCCTCTCGTAATCTCACTACCGCACTCTGCATCGCCTTCGTCAAATCAATCGTATGGTTGAAAAGCTCCTGGCCCTCGTGGTCCGCCTCAGATCTAGCAACCCCATGATTGCTTTTTTTTTTACTGCCAAATCTCAGCGAAGAAGTGCTGCGAAACCTCACAACTGTCTTCGTCGTCGATAGACCACAGCGTCGAAACCACAGCACTAGCACTAGAGTAGAAGAGCGTTGTGGGAATACCGAGCATATCATCTGTATTGAAAATTGCCGTCACTCCACTGCCGCAGCCAATGATAATTGCCACTGCGAGCTCATCTAGCTTGATTTTGTAAAAGTCTTGCGCTATGAGGAATGCGCAGCCTATGGGCTTGACGATTCTTTTGGCTGCTTTGAATGCTTTTTTTTTGTTCAGAATCAAGGCTGAGTCGATGGCAATTTCGGGATTGTATGAGACGTGGCCATGATGGAACAGCACAGTTGAGCCTTCAACTGCTTTTGCAATAAGGTTGCTTTGGAGGTTAAAGCCGTGGTGGAAGTCTGCGTCAAGTTTTCGGGCCAGGTCTGCAACTTTTTGGGATGACTGTACCGGTCTTCCATCCGACCAGAACTCGCGCATAGGGTTTATGACTGCGGCTTTAAAAAGTGGAGTTATCTTCTGTCGATTTTGGAACTTGAGCCAGAGCCCGTGGAGAATTGTCAAGCTTTGGCTATAAACGACAGGGTTTCGTTCGATGAAGGGTTTTCCGTTAAGAGAAATAGCATGAATTAGGACTCGATTAAGTGATCTTGTTGGACAGAAGATGACCGTCTCATGTGGTTGAATGGCTAATTTTGGCAAGGTCTGGATTAGAGATTCAAGCAATCCGCTCAGTTCTGCTAGTGAATCCAATGCATTCCTATCGCTCACTCGACCTGTTTGCCCTTGCCGCCCAGTATCAAGATTATCTTTAACCCACTTGTCGATCTTAGTCATGGTCATATGGGGAATTTTCCTAGGGAGATTCATTTGCCATTTTCGATAAACCATAGCCACGAAGGATGTGGTGGAAGCGTATCTTAAATCCATATAGTCAACAATAACGACACCATTAGACAGACTTTGAACGGTCTCATCGATTTGCTTTTTCGTTGCCATTACGTTATTTGGGGGACTTATCAACTCCGGTGCCAGGACGCTAGCCGACTTCAGCTTGCCTTCTAGATCAACTGTGATTGATGCCGAGTCAGGCTCAGGCTCGCTTTTAGCGTTCTCCAGATTTTGCGTAACGCTCCTCTCCAAGTTTAAGATATCTACAAAGCCACTCCCTTTCGAGCGGAAATACCAATACAGGAAAACGAAAAAGCTTTGGAAAGCAAGGTTTTGGAACTCTTGATCGGGAGCGTTATTAGCCCAGGCAATTCTAGCCTTCTCCATGTACATTTCAAATGAACGATGCCATCCAGCCAAGGCAAATTTATGATGCTCGCGTTGCGAGAAGCCCTGGGATAGTTGAATCCGGGCCTCAAGATTTTCTGGTGGATCCGGGCCTATAATTGCATATCGGGTTTCTATGAACACCTTATCGGCCTCATTGACGAGAGGCATGACTTCTTTCAGGGGCGTCCCGAAGTACAAATGCCGTTGCCAGGTCAATTTTATTAACTGGCAAATAGCATGGTACTCATTAAGCCGATATCTACTGTTACGGTAGAGCCTAATTAACGCACGGCAGTCTGCATATTTCCTTGTGCTCCGGGTCTTTAAACCTTGGAGCCATGTTCTTTCCTGATAGGAGCTTCGTGCTGCGGCACCGAGAAGCTGAGACAGGTCAATAGCCAGGATAAAGCAGGGGGGGAAGCTGAAGCAGCGATCGATAGTATGACCACAACCGCGATATGTCATTATAAACCGAATCCTTCTGGAGAAACGGCCGAAGAGCGGCGGCACACTGACAATAACTCCAAATTCTCGCGAGGGAGAAATTTGAGACCTCTGAACCATAGATTCTTCTCGGCACGATGGGTTTCTCTCCACGTAGGTACCTATATATCACTTTTTACACTGTCGTCTAATGGCCGTTACAGAAAGCTGCCAGTGGCGCTCGAAGGCGGGAATCTCTTGATGCCCGCGAAAAACTACTCGTTGGTAGTGTAGGGAAAATGTTCACTTTTGTGGTAGAGGCAAAGATCTCCTGCAGGTCTGATTTGTGCCCGCCTTGACAACACACCACTTTGTGACACCATCGAACATATTGAAATTTTCGTGACTGAAGACTTCCTCTATCGTTTGACATTGAATTTGCGAAAAGCTACCGTCAGGAAAGCACCAGGCTCCTCCCTAATTCCTTCAATGAACGAGCGAGATGGATACCCACGATGTGTCTAGGGTCCCGCAGTACATGCAACTGCTCCTCAACCAGAAAAAGGCTCTCCAAAATGCACAAAGTCGTATTGGCCAGAGTATCGAGAAAAGAAAGTCTCGCGATGAACTCACGATACAATTCCGATTTCGACTTATGATGAGCCGTCGACAGGGCAGAGTGGGCTCAAAAATACGGACGGCTTTCATTCCTCCCGCTTACAGTCCGTGTTTTCGCTCTATCCTTGACTTGCACAAAGTCATGATCAAAGATCTTCTCCTAGAAACTCATCACAGAGAGAAGTATGTCATGTTAAGATCTATTACACCACCAGATAGAATGACCGCTGTTATGGCTATCGTGGAAGATGAGAATGGCGACGCTATTATGCTGCAGCTATATTATCAAGAGGAGGAGAATGCACGCCCTGCCGAAGATATCCTTAGTGAAGGAACGATTTTAATTATTAAAGAACCTTATCTGAAATTGATGTCCGACGGCGATTATGGTCTTCGTATTGACCATCCTTCTGACCTCATATATGTTTCAACAAATGACCAGCGGGTCCCATCCTGCTGGCAGCCACGTGTGAAGGAGCTTGAGGTTTCTGCGGAGTATTTAAGAATACAAGGCAACAACTACTTCAATGATTCCAACTACCAAGCTGCTATTGAATTGTGAGTACTTGCTTCAATTCTGGATCATTGTCCAGATGATAACGGATGATCAGATATTCCAGAGCTTTAAAATTCGCATCGAACGAGGGAGAGGCACAAACACTAAAGCTGAATCGTTCTCTTGCTCTCCTCAGAGCGAAGAACTTTGATGCTGCTCTTGCTGATCTTGAACCCATGGTATCCGTCCCCAAGCCGGTAGAGAAGGCTTTGTATCGTAAAGCTCAAGCACTCTACAACCTTCAGAAATTTGAAGAATGCTGCGAGGTTCTGATAACTCTTCGTTCGGAATATCCAGACAACGTAGAGGCCAAAAAAGAACTTCTCCGAGCCACCAAGCGATTTCAGGAACAGAAGAGTGGCACATACAGATTCAAGCAGTTCTACGTGGAAACTGCCAAACTTCGCCCTCCGCATCTTGACCATGCTACATACATTGGCTCAGTTGCTATCAGAGGAGCAGGTGTTCGAGGACGAGGCCTGTTTACAACTAAAGCTATCAAGGCCGGCGATCTTCTTTTCTGCGAGAAAGCCTTTGCCCACGCATATATCGCCGAAAATGCACAGCAGGCATCTGACCATGGTAACGACCTGACTCTGCTAATCAACGTGGAAAGAGACAGCATGACCATGGGATCCCAGTCCGAGCTCATTCGAATGATTTTTCAGAAAATTTACAGGAGTCCTTCTTTTGCTCCAGCTATCATGGATCTCCATCACGGATCCTATAATTCGGTTGGCTTTGGCACAGTCGACAGCACACCTGTGATTGACACGTAGGACCCAAACTCTCTTACTCTAATATTAAACTGTACTAATCAAACCCAGATTCTATGTTGAGCGGGTTATAGCTTTGAATTGTTTTGGCTGTCCTCCATCGTCCCGCCTTATTCACCTACCCGCTATGGAGAGCAAGGCGGTAAGGGAAACAGCCGAGGAGCAGTTCCATTCCTGTGGTGTGTGGCCCCTGGCTTCATACATCAACCATAGCTGCAACAGTAATGCTCGGCGTGCTTTCATCGGGGATATGATGATCGTCCGAGCTACTCGCGACCTGGCTCCTGATACGGAGATCAATTTCTGGTACCACGCACCGATCGCGGAAGAAAATGATGACCGCCAAAAGAAACTCAAGCACTGGGGATTCAGATGTGACTGCGCCATGTGTCGAGATGACCAAACCATGAATAGGAAGATCCTCAACAGCAGAAAGCAACAAAGAGCGGAAGTTCTCCGATTCTTCAAAACAGGTCCGAAAGCAAATCTGCCCAAGATTGAAAACATAATCGTGGCGATGGAGAGCCAGTACAGTCAGCCAGCTTTCAAAGTGCCTCGTCTTCATATCTGGGACCTCCATCTTCGTCTCGCGCAGATTTATATGCGGCAAAAGGATCCGACTAAGGCAATCAACTCAGCATTGAATTCGTTTTTATCCCTTGGCTACGTTATTGAAGGAGGAAATCTGCCATATAAGATTGGTACGCCAATGATCATCAAGCAATGGGGCTTGTTTGTGGATCACAGCATAGAATGCTGGGGAGTTTTGTGTGGCGCGTATCAATTAGTGGCTCCGGACCTTTCGGCACAGTCCGTACAATATGCCAAGTTGTCGTACAGAATCTGTGTTGGAGAAGATGAGACATTTGAAGAAACGTATACAAAGCTTGGTTAGCACGCTCTGATATTTTATGAGTTCTTATTTATAACCCTACTGTTCGTCCCTTGTTCCAGAGAATCTTTCCTGGGGTTTGGAGAAACCAGAGCATTTGTGTAGTAAGAGCCACAACTAGAAGCCTAGGACCTTTCCATGTCCACTATTTCGAGTCTCTTCCGTGAGCACTTTATCTTTGTAGATGAGTCCGGTTGCGATGACGTATTGGTTTCCGGCAGACTGGCTGGTCTCCTATTGGGATAACTGCTATCCAAATCAATTTTCAGCATGAGTAACGATATCAAATACTGTCAGTGTATACAGTAGATGGGGTAATATTAGTCACATATTCCAGGGAATTACAGGCCACGTTTTGATATACATCGTATGTTCGAGGCTCTCCCGGCAGAAAGCCCTCTTGTGGTGCGGCAGCATACTATAATTTCACGGTGATGAATAGAGATGGACAGAGAAGCACCAATGAACAAGTGGGACGCGAGAGCCAGGCACGTGGCTACTAATGGAAACTTCTAGAAGAACACCACACTTGAACTGAATTCGGTATAGTGGTATAATGTATTACATTGAGCCTGGGCTGTAAATTTGACATTATTTACGTACCCTGTTTCGTAGATTCTCGCTAAGGAGCTTGCCGTTTTTCTGTGCCTTATCCTCTTTTCCCGGATAAATCCAGCATATAGGTTTCTAAGTTACGTGCTCTAAGTCTTCAAAGTTTAAAATTATATTATTTCTTAGTAATACACCTATATTATAGCTCCGAACTGTCGAGATAGGCTGATACTTGTAATATAGTAGGGGGATATAGCTGAAGCTACTTTCGACGCCATAGATATAACGATTGACAGTATAATAAGATCGCGGTGTTTTTTTATGTCGGAGATTGAATCCTTATGAAGAAATAGCTAAAGCCCAGGAAAACTTTGGCGGGTGTAATAGGTCACGAAAGAGAATGAACGCAGGAATGAGAACATAATATAATTCTAAAAAACGCCCATATCTACCACAAGCCAGATACAAAGAATTCAATCCATTCAGTATACACTTCATTTTTATACCACCCCTACACCCCACTCAAAACCCTCTCATTAAAACTCACATTAAGCTTGACTTAAAAACTTCAATGCCTCCTCCCTCTCCTGAGCAGGCAGCATACTCAACACCTGCTGCACGCCCTTCAAGCCACCCTTACTATTACCTCTCAGCAGACTCGCCACATCAAACGCTACACCATCTGTCTTCAGTGCCTCAACCTTCTCGTGAACCGTCTTCCGGTTTTCCTCATACCACATCGCTACATCTCTATCCGCAGTCGCAAAGGCAGGGATGCCGGTCCATGCGGCGAGGGTTTCCAGGTTGCGATGTCGGGTGGCGAGGGGGTTCTTGTTCGTTGTGGACATGCGCTTCAGGATGTACTCCTCATTCACACGACGACGTACACGCCAGTAGAAGAATCGTCTGGATTCTCTCCATTGGAGTTCTTGTCGGATGACATTCTTGGCCTTCATGCGTCCGGCGCGGTCGTGGAGATCAGCAAATTGTAACGAAACTTGCATGTAGACTGGGAGTAGAAGCTGTTCGCGAGCAGTAATGCGAGCCTTGACTTGAGCCACTTGCTCCTTGGTCAAAGATGGATCAGCAATCTGCTTGCGCAGTGAGCCATATTCGGGATCGAGGCGTGCCATCGTGTCGAGTTGCTTCTCCCGACGGTACTTGATGTTGACGATACCCTCTGGCTCAAGGACACCACCACGAGCATCGGAATCAGCATACATCTCCATAAATTCGGAGTTGATCGTAGGGTCAACAACGACCTGACGAAATTAGCAGAGATCAAAATTAAGAACGATTTGCTTACCCATGAACCACCACGTAGCTCTCCAAACGGTGGAATGTAGACAAAGATGGGCTGCTCATACTTGACAAGAGCATCAACAATGTATGATCCATACTTGAGAACCTCATTGTACATATCCTTTTGTCCACCAGAGAACCCTCTCCAGTTTGCCAAGATCATCAATGGTAATTGTTCACCATTGTTGAAATCCTTGATCGCCTGCGCAGTCTTGAAAGCGGAGTTGGGATACCAAACACCACCTGCCTCATTGGTGATTTGCTCTGCTGAATCTGGGTTTGCAGGATCGGCAGGGGTGATGTTCTCAACTGATCGAGTCTCGACAGCGATGACACCCATTGGGATACCGCCAAGACGAGCACGACCAACAACAACAGTCTTTGCCCATCCACCAAGGGTCTCGACGAACGAGTCCTTGTCGAAGAGACCAGATTGGAATCCCTCGTCATCCTCCTTACCAGCAATCAGCCATCTGACATCGTAAGCTTGCTTGGCTGGTGGCATGAAGGTGATGTCTCGGTCCCAAGAGTCGACAGCGGGTCCAATTGGAAGTGGGTTGTTTCGCTTGTCTGGAACATAGGCCATCCACTCAACAATTTTCGAGACACCCTCGAAATCATCATTAGCAGTCATGTGAGAGACACCGTTCTTGTACATGATTTGAGTACCACCCAGTTGTAAGTTTGAAGTGTAAACTTCGCGACCGAGCAGCTTGTTGATGGCGGGAGCACCCGTCAAGATGATTGGTTGACCTTCGATCTGAATAGCACGCTGTCCAAGACGGACCAAGTATGCACCAATACCTGTAGATGTTAGCTAAATCCACAACCTAGAATTGAATACTCACCAACTGATCGACATGTGACCAATGTGATGGTGAAGATGTCTTCGTAAGCTCTGCTTGTCACACCAGCAATCAAACCTGATCCCTTCAAACACTCAACACCAAGACCATCCTCAGCACCGATGATGGAGACAATCTTGTGTCTGGTCTCCCCATCCTCCGAGATTTCCTCGGTAATGACGTCCCTCGATTTGCCATCTTCGAATCGCTTCTTCGCAGTTGGATGCAAGTAAAGGTACTTGAATCCAGCTTCTGGTTTTTCTGGATCATTCCAGGCGACATTGAAGTGAGGGATGAGTTCTTCAGCCATACCAATACGAGCACCAGAGTTGGCTGACAAGTAGATACGAGGAATGCCAAGCTTTCTCGCAAGTTCTGTACACTTGTGGAAAAATTGATCTTCTTTTGGTCCAAAACTACCAATCTTGAAGGTGATATCGTTGGCAACAATGACGAACTTTCGGCCTCGGGGATATTCGGGTGTCCTGGCAGTCACGAGCCATCCAACCATACCATGAGTATTGGTACCAGGCTCACGCACGACTTCAGCGAGGTTATCTTGATCATCCAAGACTAGTTCACTGGAATCGATGCACTCGCCAGTCGGAGGTTGCTTCTCGGCCAATGAAGGATGCTTGCCAACAGCCTTGACCCAGCTGTTCTGGATTGCTTGTCTGAAAAGCTCTGGGAAATCGTAGACATATTGTGTACCCATAAGATGTGCCTTGTATCGCTTTGGTTGAAGCCACTCCTTGGTGGGATATGGTGACGAGACAGAGCGCAAGTGCATGGAACCAATCTTGGTAGTGCCTCCAATGCTGTGGAAGACCCAGTCTCCTCCTTTCTCAGATTTACGCTCAGCATACATCTCGACTTGAATGACATATCCAGAGGTGTTGGAGATGACGACACGAAGAGGATATGGCATGCCAGTAGCTGGATCAGTACAGATAATACGGATCTCAGCGCCGGTGACACGAAGACGCCAAAGACGCCGACCAAAACGTTCCAAGAATCCACCGAGTGCCTTCTCAACCTCAGGTGGTTGAAGAGGGAAGACAGGTGAGAAGTTGATGAAGATATGGTTGAGATCAGAGTTGTTGTTACCAATAATCTCAAGAGCATCTAAGATATCGTTCATCAACCTATCGGATTCGGAGATCAAATACTCAGCAGTTGGGATCTCATCGCGAAGTCGACCAGGTCGGACTACAGCACGTGTGAAGTATCGCTTATCACTTTGGACGTCCTTTCCAATAGCCTCGTAAATGTGGATGTTGCGGTTCTCAGTGAAGACGGGTTTGATGTTGAACTTGGAAAGTCTTCCGAGTTCAAGTTGGAAAGCCAACGCCGGCTCACTGTGACGAATGCTTTGGTCTTCTTCGTATTCTGGACCGCGGAAAGTGTAGTATCCCGGGTCTGATCCATCCTTGTGGCCACAAATGAATGTTAAACGACGAATGCGACGAGCTAGGAGCTCTTCTTTATAATCCTTGACGATGAGGTTGATCCTGTCGATCATCTCATGGTCATCAAGGTTCTCTGAGTCGCGAATGGCCACATTGCAGACAGCGGAGAGTTCATTTTCGTTCTCTAATTTCGGAGCAGGAGTTCTTCGCTGCTTGCTCAGATCTGGTATGAGCCCATTGGCGCTCCTCTTCCTAGTACCCGAACTTGGGAAAACATCGAGAGCGCGCATTAAGTACTCCTCGGCCTCGTCAAGGTATTGGACGGGAACGATGACACCCTTTCGCGTTGGTTCACGCTCAGCATTGTTGATCAAGTAGGACATATCACTAATAGAACTGACACGCTTGAATGGGTTGCCGCTCTCTAATGATGGAGTAGCTGGTGTAGATGGTGCGGATGACTGAATTGGCATGCCAAATTCAGAACTGCCAACCTTGCGAAGAACGAAATCCCAAGAGACAATGAATGGTGGTTCAGCGGTCTCATTGTGATATTCAATTTTCTTGAGAGAGTAAGCTTTGTACGCTCGTCGAATATAGACTTCCAAAGCAGCGAGTGATACCCAAGGATCTTGGTGACCAAAGAAGGTGGGCAGGACGTCGAAGACGGTATAGTTTGAGTCAACGACCTCCTTGAGAACCTCGAGATCTGGTTCCCGGTGCTCCCAACCAGTCTCACCATATCTTGATTCCACGACTGAAGATCTCAGGATGTGTTCCATTTGAGCAGTACGTTCCTCCAAGGATGGCAACGCGCACTGGATGAGAACCTCTCTCGCCTTCAAAGCAACCTTGCCAGTCTGTCTTGACTCCAACTCGGTCAGTTTTCGCAAAGCCGGGCGGAAGTACTTAGCGACATTGCCAGCATTTGGCTTGGTCGGCTTGTACTCATCAAGAATGGCAAGGATGAGGTTGTTCTTAGCACCAATTCTGCTGTGAGATAAGACAGACTGCACAACCTTGAAGATGTCGTCCTTATTATCGTCTCTGAGCTTAAGGATGACCTCCTCATCACGGGATGTTCGGCCAGAGAACAATTTCTCAACGGATGCATATTGCTCGAGAAGTCCAGAGAAGACGTCGAATTCGTGGACCTTCACGCCCTCTATGTACTTATCAAGGACTTCAATTAAAGGAGCAAGGGCAGATTTGAGAAGATCAACATCGGCAGGGTCGACATTCTCTTCCAAGAACTTTTGAAGTGCTTTTGAAAGGTTCTTGGCAGGGAATTCGGCTTTTCGTGTCTTTGCTCGATCCACGATTTGAGTGAAGGTTGCATCGAGTTTTTGGGGCATTCTCGAGTGGAGAGCAGAGAACTGGGCATTCCACTCACTGTATGGAAGCTCGGGGTCGCGGAGAACCTCGATTAGCTCCTTGAGCGTTGAAGCCATGATGACTTGGTTGTCAAAACCATCGAGAATATTCTTGAGAATGCTGTGCAGAAGCATGAATCGTTGGGCGGGTTTGGTACCAACGACTTGAGGTGGTCCAAGATCTGGTAGATGACCGAGGAAGGGTTGCGCATGCTTGACTCTTGATGGATCATCAAGAGAAAGTATTCCAAGAATATCACCAGCTTCAAGGGTTGCGCCTGGCTGCTTGATGAGCTGAACAATACCATCCTCTTGTGCGAGAAGAGGCATGTACATCTTCATAACCTCGACCTCAGCAAAAGGTTGGCCAGCCTTGACATGCTCACCGTTTTCAACGGTGAACTTGACCAGTTTACCAGGTGATGGTGTTCGGAGTTGAGTTGGATCATTCTCTTGTTCGAGGAGACAAGTCTTACTGTCTACACTCAAGCGAGTAGCGCCAACTTCCTCCTTCCAATACACATTATGACTCTTTCCGCTCAAGAGAACGAGAAGACCGCCATCACTGAGAGCACGAACACCGACTGAACATTTAGAACCGTTGATGAACAGGTGATAGCTGTCTAAACTGGATCGAGTGGCTGTGAACTTGTATCGGTGGCCGTCGTAAATGAAGTCAATTGGGAAGACTGTTTTCAAGATATCCTTGGCAGGCACCTGACCCTTCTCCAAGCTTGTTCGGTACTCCGCAATGCAGGCCTCGCTTGCAATATGAGCTTTGCAAACAGCACCACAAACGACAGCCAGCATGGGATCTGGCCGCTCTACAGTCAATTTGTTGGAGATAAGCTCATCGAGCCATCCAGTAGTGATGGTGTTGCCCTCAAAGGCGGGGGTTTCCAAAAGTTTGATTAGGTATTCGACAGTGGTTCGGAAATCACCACGAATGCTCAATTCTTTCAGGGCGACAACCATATGTTTCCGCGACGCCGATCGGTTCTCGCCATAGGCAAAAATGTGACCGAACTGACTGTCGGAGAAACTGTGAATACTGGATGCATTACTGACGGAGAAGTAACCCCAGACATTGGAGCTACTCCTGAAATTCAGCTCGTGCATCATACCAGAGGAAGGCTTGAAGCCCTCTCCTGGATCTTCGGATGTGATACGGCAAGCAGTGGTGTGGCCCTTTGGTGTTGGTCGGCGTTGGGTTTGAGAGCTGTTCTCTTTTGAGAAATCGAAATCGATCTCGTTGGTGGCTTGTGGGTCGGCTCCATATAATAATCTGATGTCGCGAATTCGGTGCAATGGAAGACCCATCGCAATCTGTAGTTGTGCCGCGGGCAGATTTACACCACTGACCATTTCCGTGGTAGGATGCTCGACTTGCAATCTGGGGTTCAACTCCAAGAAGTAGAACTTGTCATCTGAGTGGGAATACAGGTATTCGACAGTACCAGCAGAAACATAACCCACAAGGCGACCGAGACGGACAGCTGCCTTCTCCATTGCCTGGAATGTAGATGGCTTCGCAATCGTGACAGGGGCCTCCTCAATAATCTTCTGATGTCTTCGCTGAACGGAACAATCTCTGCCGAAGAGCGAAATATTGTTTCCGTACTCATCAGCAAGCAATTGAACCTCCAAATGTCTAGCATTGCCCGCAAGCTTCATGATGAAGATGGGTGATCCGGGGATTTCACTAGCAGCAGCTTTGTAAAGAGCCTCAAAGCCTTCTTCCTTGTCGGCTTTTCGAATACCCTTTCCACCACCACCTTCCGACGCCTTGATCATGACGGGGAAACCAATCTCCTTTGCCTTCTGGAGACCCTCTTGCCATGATTGGACACATCCCTTCATATATACGTCGTCTTCGACCGTGACAATCCCATCCTCGTTCACCTCCACCTGATCAACGCCAGTTCCCGACCAAGGTATACAGGGTACTTTCGCATGTTGTGCAACGATCGTAGAGGAAATTTTGTCACCGAGGGATCGCATCGCCGAACCAGGAGGACCAATGAAAACAATCTTTTTCGGTGATGCCGCCAGAGATTCTGGCAATTTTGGGTTTTCTGAAGCATGACCCCTAAGTCAATGTCAATATTTACCCTTTCTTGAGGAAATGTTGGGACCTACCATCCAGCCCAAACAGCATGTACATCCATACGCTCGGCAATATCCACAATCAACTCGACATTGGCGTAGTTGTTATTATTCGTTCCTCCTGGGACCTCAACATATTGATCTGCCATTCGAATGTAATCCGCATTTGCCAGTAAATCTTCAGGTGTAGCCATAACCGTGAACTGAATCGCTTTCTCGTCGCCGAAAGTCTCGTATGCCCATTTTCGTACCGATCGGATCTCCTTGACTGCCGCAATACCGTTATTGGCAATCAAGATCTGCAAAAAAAAAAAAAAAAAAAAAAGTCAGTTGAACTCCGGGGATGTTTGCTGCTAGGACGTAACTTTGTGATGACGGGATGACCATCATGGCTGGCCACAAAGTCCTTTACGGAAATGGGAGCAGCATTTTCCAG
>Ga0182030_10005229_pt1 | contig 27576 bp, 25 predicted proteins | sample 812S3MmetaG_FD_121299 | JGI IMG/M metagenome (GOLD analysis project Ga0182030, IMG submission 121299) | Permafrost microbial communities from Stordalen Mire, Sweden - 812S3M metaG (Illumina Assembly) | ecosystem: Environmental > Terrestrial > Soil > Wetlands > Permafrost | place: Sweden... | reverse complement strand
GCATCACGTCATTCGTGTCGGCTTGGGACCGCGGGATTTCGCAAACCATTTCCATAGCTATGCGTACACGCGCGACGTCTTGGCAGGGCGAACTGGCGATCGGCGCAGCTGGTATGCCGGCCACGGACCAAGCCGGGTGACCAGCACCGCAACGTCGTCGGCTTGACGCCCGCCCGCATGCTCGCACGCAGCATCGAGCACCGCTTGCGCGGGATCGCTGCCGTTGAAGAGCGATCGCGTAACCGCACCCGCCGTCCCGAGCGCGCCGAAGAACTGGTCCGACCCGGCCGGCCGACTGTCGGAGATGCCGTCGCTCGCGATGACCAGCGTTTCCTTCGGGTCGAGGACGAAGACGGCATCGCAGGCATTGTTGGTAAGAGGGAGGCCGAGCATCGTCGCGGTTTGCGCGAGGTGACGGATGCGACCGTCGTCGGCAAGGGTGAAAGCGACATCGTGACCGGCGGAGGCGTAGACGATGGTTCGGAACACGGGATTCACGAGCGCGACAAAGGCAACCGCGTACGGCAACTCATCGCCGCTCGCGAGCAGCAACTGGTGCGCGCAGTTGAGAGCCAGCGCCGGGGACCCGTCTCGCCGGAGCGAAGCCGTCATGACGTCGTCGAGGGCCCTCGAGAGCGGTGCGCGAGCCGTACCGTGGCCGGCGACGTCGATGACGACGAGCGCCGTGCGGCCCGAGCTGAGCGGCAGCACCGACGCGACGTCGCCGCAGGGCAGGCCGCCATCGTAACTGCGAAGCGCAGATGATACTCCCATTGCTGAAGGTGCGGTCAGCTGCGTCCCTTCGACGACCTCCAACGTACGGTTAGCTATCATGGCCTCCCCAACGCCTCCCCAACGGTCGAACTCTCTCCGCACCATTGCGAAGAGGCTTCTGAACGGTACCGTACCGACGTGCTGTGAAGATGCTATGAAGTTAGGGTCCCGATTAGGGGAAAAACGGAGCTAATCGGGATCTGCCCCAAGCTCGCCGTCCCGATCTTATGAAAGACGTGACCCTTTAGCTTGGCTTCAAGAATATAAGGCTAGAACCGAACGGCTTCTGCGATCCGCCGGTGGATGAAGTAGAACACGCCTGAGGAGGCGTCACGCTTTATGGCCACCGTTTTGGAAACCCTAGAAAGTGCGCGGATTGTGAATAGTCTTGTGAATGGCGGCTTTTTTCAATTTGATTGTTCTTGCGTACCTCGAAAGCCCGCTTCCGGGAGGACCGGCTACGCCTACGTCGGCAAACGTCATCCTCGATGCCTGAAGCTCGTGCCGGAGGAGCCTCGCCGGAGAACCTCCACGCCTTGATCCTGTCAACCAATCGGAAGACCATCGCAGACCTTCGCGGCGCTTTAACCGCCGCGGGATATCGCCTTCGAGCCAGCCCTGACATCGCAGCGGGGATCCGCCACTTTCGACTCACATCCCCGGACCTGCTCGTCATCGATACACGGCTGCTGGAGAACCGGGTTCCGGAAGATGTCGTCCGACGATTCCATGTCTGGCGGCGGCACGGTGACCACTATCACCCGCACGGCCCCATCGTTCCGTCCGCAACTCAGGTCTCAGGCAGCGGGCCTTCAACCATCGGAAAGCTCACGCTGGATCCGAGGACGCTCACTGTCCACATCGACGGTCGTGTTTCTTCGCTCACTGAGACTGAATTCGCGATTTTCGTCTTGCTCATGAGCCATCGTGGTGAGGCGCTGACTCGCGATGAGCTTCTCGATGCAGTCAAGCATGAAGGCATTCCCTTTGAGCGAGTCATCGATCGGCAAATTTGCAATATTCGACACAAAATCGATGTGATTCCGAATTCGCCTTCGATCATCGAGACGGTACGAGGTATTGGCTATCGTATCGATCGATGATGGTGAGCGTTAACTCATCGGTGCCGTCATGTATGCGACGCGTACCTGACCTGGAAGGGGCCGGCGAATTATACTGGGCGCATTTCATGAAGCCCATGCAGCGATGAACCCACACCAGCTTCTCGCTACCGGCGCGGTCCCAACGCGTCGATGACGCTATCGGAGTTTCGACTGGCGGTTCGCGCGTACGTCGCTGATCGACTACCCCACGATGCCCTCATCATGATCGCCGAGGATGGCGCGACGTACCGCCGGGGCGCACTGACGGTCCACGTCGGCGAACAGCACGGGGCGGCGATCCCAACCGCGTTCGGGCGATACCGCGCGTATTTTCAGCAAACTGCCAGCCGCCTCTCCGATGGGGCAGACGTCGTCATCGCCGCAAATGTGAATGACTCTGTGAATGCATCTGAAGGACCGTTCTTTACAGGCTTTGGATTCGGCTGAGCGAACGCAAGTTTTCTCTAACGGAGGCGGGTGTTATGGCGAATCGCGGGTGTAGTTTAGCCGTAAGGTCTTTCAGAGCCGCATCGGTCATCGCGCTGATCGCTCGCAACGGATGGTGCTGCGGAACCCGTTCCTCGTCCGAAACGTAGCTCCACATTCCGCGTTGTTGCATATCCTTACGATCGCATGCCATTTCGATCGCATGCCATTATGATACCCAAATTCCCCCAAAGCCGTCCCTATCGCGGCGCGTTTTTCAGCACCGTGCTAAAGGGTCGGAGACTTTCCGAAGCCGACCACAAGAGGGGCTTCGGCGCTGTCCGTACCCTTAATTTTGAGTCGTTAGGCAAGTCAAGAGGCTATTGGGGTCGGCGAACCCTGTTCGTAGTCCCGAACGTCCGAGAAAGGGCCGTATGAACAGAACGGTGCACGACATGCGCAACGACGTAGCGGTTGCCATGGCCAGCATGCGGGCCTTTCTCGAGGGCAAGCTGGAGCCGAATCAGCAAAGCCCCGAGGATGTCCGCGCGTTCCTTGAAGGTCTCGCCTCGCTGGCCTCCGAGCTCCAGTCCGCCGCGCGTGGAAGGGGTGCCCTCGAGAAGGAGGACCTCCTCAGCGCCATCATCGATGGATCGCCGTACGCAAGCATCCTCGTGAACGAGCGGGGGCACATCACGCTCGTCAATGCCCAGGCCGAAAAACTCTTCGGATATTCACGCGAGGAGCTGCTCGGCCAGTCGATCGAGCTGTTGGTCCCCGAGCGCTTCCGTCCCGGACATCCCGAACTGCGTGACTCGTTCAACCACGGGCCGGCAGCGCGCCCGATGGGCGCCGGGCGCGACCTCTACGGCCGCTGTAAGGACGGTAGCGAGGTACCGATCGAGATCGGGCTCAATCCGATCACGACCGACGCTGGGAGTTTCACGCTGGCCGCGATCACCGACATCACGGAACGCAAGCGCGCCGAAGGTTTACGTCTCCATCACGCCCGGATTCAACAACACGCCGACGAACTCGAAGTACTCAACCACGAACTTGACAACGCCTCGCGCTTCAAGACGCAATTCGTTGCGACGATGAGTCACGAGTTGCGCACGCCACTCGCGGCGATCATCGGGGCCTCGGAACTGCTGAGTCGATCCAAGCTCGACGAACGCCAGCAGGTTTGCGTGGAAACGATCGGCGAGTCTGTCGAGGCACTGTTCGCATTGATCAGCAGCATCCTCGACTTCTCGAAGATCGAAGCCGGGAAGATGGACCTGCAAGCTGCGAGCCTTGAGGTCGAGCTGGTGCTCGAGGGTGCGGCCGAAGTGGTCGCGCAGCTAGCTCGCGACAAGGGAATCACGCTCTACACGTACGTCGATCCGATGATCCCTCCGGTACTAGGCGACGCCGACCGCGTGCGACAGATCTTGCTGAACTTGCTCGCAAACGCGGTGAAATTCACCGAACGTGGCCGCGTCGTCGTGCGGGCCCTTCTATTCGAAGCCCAGCCGAAGGACATCGTGGTGCGCTTCGAGGTGAAGGATACGGGGATCGGGATTGCGCCCGAGGTTCTGTCGCACTTGTTCGAGCCATTCGCTCAAGCCGATAGCTCGGCATCGCGCAAGTTTGGCGGGACGGGCCTGGGGCTCTCGATTTCAAAGCGTCTGGCCGAGCTAATGGGCGGGGAGGTGGGCGTTCAGAGCGATTCCGGTGTCGGTTCGTTGTTCTGGTTCACCGTTCGTTTCGAGCGCGCCGCTGAGCCCGCAGCGCCTCAGCGCAGGATGCTGGACGGCATCGGCGGTCTTATTCTCTCCGGCGATGATATAATCGCCGAAACCATCGAATCGTACATGAGATCGTGGTCGATGGAGTGTCGGCGCGCCGGAAGCCGGGGCGACGTCATCCAGGTCCTCCAATCGAGCGATGCGTTGACGTGGGTCGTGATCGTCGATCTAGACGACGTCGGCGTCGCCGACATCGATGGCACGATCGATATCCTGTTGGCGATGTTGCCTGCTTGTCTTATCATGATCGGCAAAGACGCACCGCTGCGTAAGCCGCTTCGCCAATCCCACCTCTTCGATGCGATTGTGAAAGCAGTCGGCGATACCAATGCAGACATGCGCGCTGTCGTGCCAGCTAGCCCCACCAATGCCGTGCTCCACCTGCGCAGTCCGGTGCTTGTCGCCGAGGACAACGTGCGTCTCCAGCAACTGCTGAAGTTGCAGTTCGACGACTTTAGCGTTCCCGTCACGTTTGTTTCAGATGGTCTTCAAGTGATCGAGGCGCTACGCCGAGCGCAGTACGCGATGATCTTCATGGATTGTCAGATGCCGAACATGGACGGTATGTCGGCTACGAAAGTGATCCGCGACGAAGAACGCGAGAGCGGAGGACACATCCCCATCGTGGCGATGACCGCCAACGCATTCGCTGAAGATCGAGAGGCCTGCCTCGCGGCCGGCATGGACGACTATCTGGCAAAACCCGTAAAGCTAGCGGATCTCCGCGCCGTCATCGAGCGCTGGTCGAAGCGAGGCGCCACTGAAGGCAAGCGCCAAGAAAAGACCCCGATCAGCGGCTGACGCCGTCTCCAACCGTTCACAATGAGCAGCCCCGTTAGAGAGCACGATCGTGCAAGAGCCTCCGGGCATACGATCGTCCTCTCCCGCAAACTGAGCGCACCCCGGATTCTGCAGGTAGCACATACTGTATGTCTGTGCGGCTGAAGCGATTTCGCCTAAATCGTCGTTCGCGAACTCACGTTATTGATCATGGAGGACCAAGCCCTTCATCAAACGTGGACATATCCAAGAATGAGGAGAATCACGAGCACGACAATGAGAATGCCCGCAATGCTAAATCCTCCCGTACGATATGCGCCGCCGTTGTAGTAATGGCCGCCGCCTCCAAACAAGAGGACGAGCACGATGATGAGAATGAGCAGGCCCACGGTATCACCTCAGCGCGCGAAGATTAAGAACAGGAGGACGACGAGGACGAGTGGCATCCCGAGAAGCCAGAGCAGAATAAAGATCATGGTCTTCAGTGCTCCCTTCGCGGGGCGTACATTGGTTGCCGCGTGCGGTAGTGTGTGAGGGTCATCGGTTCACCGCTCGCCATCCAGCCGCCGATCACCGAGCCGATGAGGCCGACCAACAGCGACATCAGCGCTGCGAGGGCGGTGTTGCGGATCGCGTCCGGCGATGCCGATACGGCCCCGAGTAGTGAAAAGATGCCGCCAGCGCCGACCGCTGATGCCGCGAAGAGGAGCGGCAGCGCAATGAGCCACGCGATCGTCGCGTGGAGGATCGCTGGTTCGGCGTGACGGGGACCCGCGATCTTGCCGGCGACCCAGCCGCCGATGACGAACGCGAAGAAAGCAGCGCAAATTGTCGCTGCAATGGTGACGATCGAGATCGTCTTCCAAGACACGACGTTCTTCATCGCTTGGGAACCGGCTGCCGTTTCGATCAAACTGAAGATGAATACCGCGGCGAGCGCAGCGAGCGCACCGACCCACACGGCGGTCCAGTTGACCGGCCACGGAGCCCAGACGTCGTCGGCCGATGACGGTATTTCTAGCCGAGCTTGCATGCCATCTCCTAACAAGCGTTGGAGCTCGTTTCCCCATCCTCCGACGGGCCTAAACGGCAAGGCCTTCCTCATCGTGAAGAATTGCCGATCGGCGGGAAGGCCGCGTTCATCTAACACGTATTTAGCGATTGATTTGGTTTAGGTTTAAGAGCTATTCGAGCGTAGATTACACGGCAGCAGCTCAGCGGACCATCACGATGGCGCCGCTCGCGCCAATGCCGGCAATCTGCATCCTGGGCCGGACCTGAGCCAGAGGGCTGGAGGGCGACCTGTAACCCGCGCAGTGTCTCGCTTTATGAGTGGTGCGACTATTAAGGAGCCCGCATTCACCCCATTATTTGGGCGAGAAAACGTAAGATGTATTTCCGGAATTCCATCCGGCGAATGCGGGATAAAATGTGAATTGTGCGTGAAGATGCGCTTCGCAAAATGCGCGTAATTCGTCAGCTAGCCTCTAATGACCAGGAGATCGCTATGACCAAATCGTTCCGCGTCCTTGCTTTGACTGTTGGCACCCTGTTGGCGCTCGCTGTAGCCGCCGTGGCTCAACCAACGGCGAGCCCGTCGGCAAGTCCGGCCGGCTGCGTCTGGCAAGGCGTTAATTATCCCGAGGGTACGCTGGGCTCGGTTGACTGCAACGGCTCAACCTGCAGCGCCATCGTCTGTAAGAACGGTTCATGGGCCGCTCCCAACACAACCTCGCCGGCCGGTCCCGGTAAGTGTTTCGTAGACAGCGATTGCCCACCGAAACTCTCCGCGTCGTGAATCTCAACGTCGCGTCTCAACTGCCGCCCACGGAAGGTGTAATGTATCATGTCTGACTCGAATAAGGCTATCAATCGTCGAGATCTCATGAAAGCGGCTTCCGTCTTGGGGGTGGGAGCACTCGCAGTGGGCCCGCATGGGGTTGCTGCGGCAGAGGCGGGAACGCCGACGCACTGGGATGCCGTGGCGGACGTTGTCGTTCTAGGCTTCGGCGGCGCGGGAGCAACGTCGGCGATTACGGCTCATGACGCGGGAGCAAACGTTGTCATCCTCGAGAAGCAAGGCGCCGCAAATCACATTCCGAACACCCGGATGGCCGGCGGTATCTATCATTGCCCGGCCAAAGATGGCGACCGGGACGCGCTCAAACAGTACGCCATCGCGATGATGAGCGGGGACAACCTTCCCGGAAGGCTCGAGGGTGAGGAATCGGATGTCGTCGACGGGCTCGCATCCGTTTGGGCGAGCGATACGCCAACGGTCAATGACTTTCTGCACTCTGTCGATCCGGACCTCAAACCGCTACACGCCGGCGGAGCCGGCTTTCCCAAATTCCCGGGGGCGCAGGCAGCAAAATATCAAACGTACCTGAGCACGTACACAGGCAAAATCGACCTCACGGTTCCGACGAAGAACTTACCAAAATTGCAGAAGACGTCCGGCGAATCATTCTTCGCCGCCCTCGCGACGGGAGTCCAGAATCGGAAGATTCGAGTCCTGTACAACACGCCGGCCGAGAGCCTCGTCATGAACGGGCGCGTGGTGATCGGCGTTCGGGCAACTCGCAGCGGTAAGCCCTACACCATCAAGGCTCGCCGCGCCGTGATCATCACCACCGGCGGCTATGAGTACAATCCTGCAATGCGAGGCGCATTCCTCGAGGGACCGGGAGTAAAAGGCTGGGCGTTCTGGGGTACACCCGCTAACACCGGCGATGGGATCGCGATGGCGATGAGTGCGGGCGCGGGTCTCGCCCGCATCGCAAGCGCGGCGGGCGGCTTGAGTCCCACCGTTCCGCTGCCGGGGTACCCAAACACCAACATTTCGGTCGGGCACGCCGGCTCGACGCCGAACTCGATGATCGTCGATCAGTACGGCAATCGGTACACGAACGAGAGCGAGGTCACCGACGACCCCAATCGCTACTACTTTTACAATAAGGCGATTGAGTTCGACGTTGAAACGCTGACCTGGCCGTACGCTCCGAGCTGGGCGATCTTCGATGAGACCTCGCGCGCCAACGCGACGATCGCAAATATGGGCTTCGGTGCGGTCGGCATGGGCATGGTGCCGTGGACCAAAGACAACATGGACGCCGTCAATCGCGGCTGGATTCTCAAAGCCGATACGATTGAGGGTCTCGCCGCGCAAATCAATGCGCATCCTCTCAACGTGAGCCTGATGACGGTCGACACGCTAACGAAGTCGGTAAATCGCTTCAACACCCTCTGCACCAAGGGGAAAGACGACGACTTCAACCGCAGCGCGAGCACGCTTGGGCCGGTCGCTAAGGCTCCGTTCTACGCGATACTGATGTGCGTCGGCGGCCCGAATACCAAAGGCGGAATCGCTGCCAACGCCAAGCGCGAAGCGATCGACTGGATGGACCGGCCGATCCCGCGCCTCTACACGGCCGGTGAGGTTTCGTCGGTCTTCAAAGCGGTGTACCAAGCTGGCGGCAATCTTACGGAATGCATTGTCTTCGGGCGGGTCGCCGGACGAAACGCCGCCGCGCAGAAGCCGTGGGGCTAAGCGCATGAAGCCGGCTTGGCGAGCCGCGGTCGGCGTCTCACTGGCCACCTTTCTCGGGGTGTTCGTTCTTGCGAACGCCCCGGTCCGAGGCGTCGGCAACCAGCAGTTTGTAACCGCCCTCACCCCGCTGCTCGACGGCCCGAGCGGCAATACCGTCGGCAGCGTCCGGCCGGGAGCCGCACTCGACGTTGCCGAGCAATCCGGGAGCGCAACGCACATTACCGTCCACGGCTGGACGACGCCGAAAGCTGCCGGAACGCTCTACAGCGCGCCGGACAAGCATATCATCGAGCTCACCGGCCTGAAGGCGCGCGGCACTCCTGGTTCGACGCAGACCGTCGGAGGCACGGTCTATACGGCGGTTTCGGTCGACGGCTGGATGGCATCGAGCATGCTGGTAGCAGATATGCAGCCGGCGTGGACCGCTGCAGCATCGCTCTACCAGCAAAAGTGCAGCACATGCCACTCCCTTCCGGCGGTCGATTCGAATGCTACCGATGACTGGCCCGATATCATGCAAACCTGGGCGCCGAGCGCAAATCTCGACGCGGCGCAGACCGCATTGCTCACGGCATATTTGCAGACGCAGAGCGCGCACTAGTCATCGCTTCTCGATCCCAGAGCTTCAAAAGACAAGGTAAGAGGGGTTATACGCACAGTCGTGACATGAGGGGCCACTTCGATTCACGGCGCTGTGCGAAGGTATTGGTAGAGGGTCTCTCTACTAATCCCGAGCTCTCGGGCGATCTGCGTCGCCCGGCGCACGACACGCGTCGTAGGGTGCGGACCGGAGCGCGAGCATCGCGACCACGTGCACCGCGAGAGCCGCAGGACGTCGGCTACTGCGCCGCGAGATCGGGCTGCAGTAATGCGCGATGATCGCGGCATCGTTCGAGTAAGAGGAGATCGTCGGTGCGGGGCCCTTCGGCCCGGCAGCCGCAGGTCCAGCTCGCGACCCACTGCCCCTTCGGTTCAAGAGAGGCCATCCGAAATCGCACGGGTCCCGGAAGGACGGACTTGAGTTCGGCTAAACTATACCCGCGATTCGCCATAACGCCCGCCTCCAGGGAGGACGGTCGTTCGCTCACCCGAGTCCAAAGCCTGTAAAAAACGGTCCCAGATGCATTCACAGAGTCATTCACATTTGCGGCCGATGACGACGTCTGCCCCATCTGAGATGCGGCTTGCAGTTTGCTGAAAAAGACGCGCGGTATCGCCCGAACGCGGTTGCATTTCGCGGGCTCGAAATGCTCCGAAGCGGGCGCGTCTACGGAATCCTTAGGCTAGACCGAACGGAATTCACCTGTTCCGCCACTCAACGTGCTACATCCTGACCTGAGATCGCCCTTCTAGTTCCTGCCCCCGGTGTTCGGCACCGCTCGGAGCGAGATACTGCCGGCGCTTTCGAGGGTGGAGATCGCTTGGCACAGTGCATCGTGATCGTCGACGACACCGCCCTCAACCGGCGGGTACTCGAATCGCTGATACGGGAGCTCGACGACGTCGAAGTGCTCTCGTTCGCCAGTTCGGCGGAGGCGCTGGAGCGTGCCCCTTCGCTCGGCGCGAGCCTGTTCATCGTCGACTACCAGATGCCGGCACCCGACGGGATGGCGCTGCTATCGGCGATCCGCGCCGACGAACGTATTCGTCATACCCCGGTGGTGATGGTCACCGCGGCCGAGGAACGCGAGGTCTGCTATGCCGCCCTCGACCGTGGTGCGAGCGACTTCCTCGTGCGGCCGATCGATCCGCGCGAGTTCACCCGCCGGATCGGTAATCTGCTCGCCCTCGAGGCGTCGCGGCAGGCGGCGGCAACGCGCCTTCAGCGCGAGGAGCAGGCCGCACGAATCCACGCTTGCCGACTCGACATGATCTGGCGGGCCGGCGCGGCGTCAGTTGACGACGAGACCTTTCTGCGCACCCTCGTCGACGACGCGTCGCAGGCGATCGTTGAAGGCCGGCACTTTGCCGGCGCGATCGCGCGGCTCGATGGCGACGAGTTCGCCATCGAGGTCGCCAACGATGTACCCGCTGGCGCCGGCTACGTGACCGTCGGCCACCGCTTCCCGGCAGCCAACCATCGCGCGGCCATCGACGCCAACGCGATCGAAGGGGTGCAGGACATCCCGCCAGAGCGGCGTGCTCGGGGGAACTGGCGCTCCACGGTCTTCGCTCCGTTCCAGGTCGGCCCGACGCGCTATTTTCTTGCCTTTTATTCGCTCGATCCGATGCCGGCACCGTTAACCGCGTTCGACACCTCGTTCATCGAGACAATTGCGAACCTATGCGCAAGTCGACTTCAACAGCGCGCCCAGTTCGAACGAATTCGCTACCAGACCGAACACGATGCGTTGACTGCGATTCTCAGCCGTACGAGTTTTCGCGCGCGGGGCTTCGCGGCGATGCGGGCCTCGAATGCGGTCGGATTGCTGGTATTGAACCTGGACAACTTCCGGCATACGAACGACACGCTCGGTCAACAGACGGGCGACGCGCTCTTGGTCGAAGTTGCCGCCCGCCTGAGTGCGGTGGCAGCCGAGCACGAGACGCTCGCGCGGCTCGGCGGAGATTCGTTCGGCATCCTGGTTCAGAATTGCGGGAGCAGTGCCGAAGGCGAGACCTGCGCCCGCCGTTACCTGAAAGCATTCCGGTACCCGTTCGGGACCGGCGACCGCGAGAACCGCGAGCGCGTTTCGCTCGGCGCGAGCATCGGGATCGCCATCTCGCCACGCGACGCCGACGGCTTCGAGATGCTGCTGGCGCGGGCCGACGCCGCCTGCTATACCGCCAAGGACGCGGGCCGCGGCCGGTGGGCATTCTTCGACGTTGCCGTTGAGGAGTCGTTTGAGGCGACTCGGAGGCTGCAGAGCGATCTGAAGGTGGCGCTCGCGCGCGATGAGTTCACCATGTACTTCCAGCCCCACGTCGACCTCAGGACACGACGCATCGGCGGCGCTGAGGCGTTGATCCGCTGGCGACATCCCGAGCGTGGGCTCGTGCAACCGGACGCATTCATTCCGTTTGCCGAACGCCACGGGCTGGCCGGCGAGATCGGGGCCTGGGTCATGCACGAAACCGCGCGCGCGTCGCGCGAATGGCGGCGCGCCGATCCGGCGTTTCGCGCATGGTTCAACCTCTCCGCCGCCGAGTTGCGCGACGAGACATTAGTCGCGCGCGTGCGCGAACTGGGCGACCTGTCGGGGTTGGGCGTCGAGATTACCGAGAGCGTGGCAATGGAGAGCGTTGCCGAGACGCTGAAGGTCATGGAAGCCCTGCGAGGCCTTGGGATGCAGGTGGCTCTCGATGACTTCGGCACCGGCTATAGCTCACTCGCACACCTCAAGCGATTACCGATCGACGTCGTCAAGATCGACCGCGCGTTCGTGATGGGCCTCCCGGGTGACCGCTTCGACGCTGCGATCGTCGACGCGGTTCTCTCAATCGCACGCAGCTACGAGTTCGAGACGCTGGCTGAGGGGATCGAAGAGGAGCCGCAAGCTGCGCTCCTGCTGTCTGCGGGCTGCGCGCTCGGGCAGGGCTTCCTGTACGGGCGGCCGATGCCGGCGGACGAGTTTGAGGCGTTCCGCATGAGTCAGACTGGGTAGGCGGCGCCATAAACCTACGAACGCGCGCGATTGCTCTGTCGCTGCTTCCGCTGGTCCTTATCTTGCTGCTTGGGCTCCCGGAGGCGATCTTGCAGCGACGGGTGAGTCTTGACACAGCCCAGGTGCACCAAATGTCATTCGGTGCGGACGCCGTCCGCGACACCGAAGATGTTCGTTTGGCCGCATTGATCGCATTGCGGCGGATGACCTATCACGAACCTCAGGCAGCAGCAGAGTATGCGCAAGCGATCAGCAACATGCGTGTGTCGTTGTCGAAGTTGGCTGCGGTGACCGGGCCAGATCCGGCCGTGATCGCGGCGGCTCGTCAAGTTCGCTCGATCGGTGCGGTGCTGCTCGAGATGTCTGAGGCCATCGACGCACAGATTCGCCGCGGTGATCTCGCTGGAGCTGCGGCTAGCATGTCGGGTCGCGCCTATTATGACCGCGTCGAGACGCTCCAAGAAGCCTTCGGGGCCTTCGTTGTGTCTTCACGGCTATCGCAGACCGACCAGTTCACGGCGCTTGATCGGCTCTGGAGCACGTCGATTCTCCTCTTTGTCATCGCTGTCGCCGGCCTGGCAGTTTCGAGCGCGCTGCTGCTCTACTATTCCGGTAGAGCCGTGCGGGATATCTTGGAGCTGGGGCGCACGGCGGATCTCTACCGTAGAGGTGAACCGATCGGCGCCCCTGCGCCGCGGCGCGATGAGATCGGGCTTTTGAACGCCGCAATTCATGAGTTCGTCGCGGACCAAGAGTTACGGGAGCGTCAGCTCAAACGCTATCGATTGCTTGCTGATGTCACACACGACATCATCCTCTTTATCGACCGCATCGATTTGACGGTCGTCGATGCCAACGCAGCGGCCTTAGCGGCGTACGGCTACGAGCGCTCGGAGCTGATTGGTAAACCGACCGCGCTGTTGCACGCGGTCGACGATCCGATCGACCTTGAGACGATTGCCTTGAGCGATACGCCGGCGGGCCTGTCCTACGAAGGAATGCACCAGCGATCCGACGGCACGCTCTTTCCGGTCGAGGTGCACGCACGAACGGCGGAGGTCGAAGGACGGCTCACGATCATCAAAACGATCCGTGACATTTCCGAACGGCGCCGCGCTGCCGAACAGATATCGCTAGCCCTGCAGCGCTATCATCTGCTCGCCAGCATCACCAGCGACACGATCGTTTTCATTGATCGCATGGACCTCACCATCGTCGACGCGAACGCCGCGGCGCTGGCCACCTACGGCTACGAGCGCGACGACTTCATCGGCAAGCCGATCGCGATCCTTCGTCCGCCGGAGGCCCCGTACGACGTCGGCCTGCTGGCTCTTGCCGACAGCCATACGGGTGCGTCCTACGAGGCGATGCATCAGCGCTCCGACGGCACGCTCTTTCCGGTAGAGGGCCACGCACACACTGCGGATGTCAATGGCCGCCTTACGATCGTAGCGACGATCCGCGACATCTCCGACCGCCGCCGGGCCGCCGAGCAAGTTTCGCTGGCGCTCGATCAAGCCGTGGAAGCCTCGCGGCTTGAGAGCGAGTTCGTCGCGACGATGAGCCACGAGATCCGCACCCCGATGCACGGCGTGATCGGGATGAGCGAGCTGCTGCTCGAGACACCGCTAGGGCCATTGCAGCGCGAGTACGCTTCTACCGTTAAAGAATCGGCGCAAGCCCTACTCGCGATCATCGATGACATCCTCGATTTTTCGAAGCTCGAGGCGAGCAAAATGGAACTCGAAAAAGTGGCCTTCGATCCGGCCCACTTGGTGGCGAGCGTCGTCAACATCGCCCGTGGGGCGGCGCGCGACAAAGGGCTAACTCTGCACTCGTTCGCATCGCCGCATGTCCCCGCTGCCGTTCGCGGCGATCCGACCCGTCTGCGTCAAATACTGATGAACCTTGTTGGGAACGCGGTCAAGTTTACTGCCAGAGGAGGGGTTACGGTATCAACCTCCGTCGAGCGCAGCGGAGAACACTCCGTCGTCCTCGCGTTCGCAGTGAGCGATACCGGTATCGGCGTCTCGCCAGAGGCCCGCGAGCGGCTCTTCGAGGCGTTCGCCCAAGGCGACAGCAGCACGACCCGTCGGTTCGGGGGCACTGGCCTCGGGCTGTCGATTTCACGCCGCCTCGTCGAGCTGATGCGCGGTCGCATCTGGCTGGGCGAACACGAAGGCCCCGGCTCCACCTTCTGCTTTACCGCCCGGTTCGAGCACTCGGCAGAGCGGGTTGAGCCCATTGCCCCCGCCGCCGGCGCGCTGCGCGTGCTCGTGCTCGATGATGACGAGACGGTGCTGCGCACACTTGAAGCCACGCTTGCATCCTGGGGGATGCATTGGGCGACGGCTGCTGACATCGACGCAGCCCGTACCCAACTGTGCGACGCTGCTCGAAGTGGCACGCCTTTCGACGTCGTGCTGATCGACTACATTCTCCCGCGTAGCGACGGCGTGACGTTCGCCGCCGAGCTTGGTACACACCCGGAGTACGGCGGACCGGCAAGCGTCTTGATAACCGCGTTCGACGCCAAAGGCCGAAGGGAAGCGGCACTCGCCGCCGGCTGCGCTGCGTACCTCCCGAAACCGATCGATCCATCCGATCTTTATGATGCATTTGCCGAGATCGACCGCGCTCGCAAAGCGCGCATCGTCGACGTCGCCGACGTACCGCGCCTCACCCGGATCCTGCTGGCCGAAGACAGCGCTTTGATCCGGCGGGTCGCTCGCTTTCAGCTCGAAGATCTGCAGTACGGCGTCGACATCGTCGAAAACGGCGAGCAAGCGGTCGCGGCGGTGGCGGCCGGCGACTACGAACTCGTCCTAATGGACATGCGGATGCCGGAGATGGATGGGCTCGCGGCGACGCGCGCGATCCGCGAGGCCGAACGCGAGAACGGCCGCCACGTCGTCGTGGTCGCGCTCACCGCCAACGTCCTCGAAGGCGACCGCGAGGCGTGTATCGAGGCCGGAATGGATGACTTTCTCGCCAAGCCGCTGCAGCTCGATGCGCTGCGGACGGTCCTCGCACGATGGCTGCCGGAGCGCGTGTGACATGGACGATCTGCCGATCCTCGATCGGGCGCGCTTGGATCTCATCACCCGCGGTGACCGCGCACTCGCGGACGAGTTTCTTCGCGCGCTGATCGACGAGGCAACGGTTACGATCGAACGATTGCGCTCTGCGCTTTCAGCCAGTCAGCCGACCGCCGTCGCGGACCTCGCACACAGTTTGAAAGGGATGGCCACCGAAGTGGGTGCGCTGCGGTTGCGCGTAGCTGCGGCGGCGCTCGAAGCGGAGGCCAAGCCAGAGCGTTGGGTCGGACTCCTCGGCGGCGCGATCACAGCGCTCGCCGACCTACGATCACTGGCAAACGAACCATAGCGTCCGAATCTGTGGCTCGGCTTCGCACCGATCCTGATGAGCTTCTCTCGCGAGCTCTTGCAAGTACAGAGAGGTCCTGCCGGCGCAGTGTAGCCTTCGATATTGTTTGCTTATCAAAGGTTACTTTGCTAGACTTAGGGCAGAAGAGGCCGCGCCACGAGGCCGGCCATCCGCTCGAGGACCGGTGACCCGATGAGCAGCGAACTCGTACCCACCGCCGGCGAAGCCGGGATCCCCGGCGCGGCCACGATCGGCGCGACGGATCTCGCGGATCGCGCCGCCGCGCTGCTGCTGGCGGCCGAATCGCCGAACACGATCCGTAGCTACCGCGCCGGCTGGGCATCGTTCGTCCAATTCTGCACGACCTACGACCACGCGCCGTTGCCCGCGCTCCCCGAAGCCCTCATCGCCTATGGAACCTGGCTCGTGGAGCGACCGGCGTTCGAGGCCGTCGTCGGTACGGCGCAGCCGCGGCGCAGGCAATTCGGCCCGGCTAATCCGAGTACCGTGCTCTCGCACTTCGCAGCCATCGCTGCGGTGCACCGGGCCGCCGGCCACGAATCGCCCACCGACGACGCCGCGGTCGTGCGCTGGAAACGCGGGATGCACCGCACGCACGGCAAGCCCGCGGGCCAAAAACACCCGTTCCTCGATGGCCACTACGTCGCTGCCGTCCAAGGGATGCCCGAGACGACCGCCGGGGCCCGCGACGCGGCGATCCTCGCGCTCGGCCTGGTCTCGGCACTGCGGCGCTCGAATCTCGCCGCGCTGACGATTCACGACCTGCGGCTGGACCCCGAGGGGTTCGTGGTGCGCGTGCGCCGCTCGAAGACGGACCAGGAAAGTCGTGGGGATTTCGTCGTCATCCCGGCCACGTTCACGGCGACGTGTCCCGTCCAGCGGATCCGGCGCTGGCTCGAGCGGGCGGCATTGCTGGACGCGCGTGGCGAGCTCGACCACACGCATCCCGAAGGCACCCCCATTTTCTACCCGGTCGATCGCAAGGACCGCGTGGTTCGTCGCCGGCGTGCGGACGGCTCGATCGTCCCGCTCAGCGCGGACGCGATCGCGAAGATCGTGCAGCGCGTCGCCCTGCGCCTTGGCCTCGATCCGGCCCAGTTCGCCGCTCACTCGCTACGGTCGGGCTTTCTAACCTCCGCCGATGCCGGCGGCGCAGTGCTCGATGACAGCATGGACCAGTCGGGACACACGTCGCGTGGCGTGGCGGCACAGTACGTGCGGCACGGAAACCCCTGGAGCGCGGGTCGCGCGCGAGCCGCGCGGTCGCTTAAACTTTGAGGATGGGAACCCCCGCCCCAGTTTGGCGTTGTAAAGTGTCGCTTGACAGGGTATAGTGGTGGCAGTTTGGAGCGCTTTGGCAACGAGTCATCTCGTCTTATTTGGGAGGGACGCCCGAACAAGGCGACCCGCCGGCTCGTGCCGTCGCCGCTCCACGCAAAGACGGCTGCTCGCATGGACACCATACTCAATACCGCAACCCTCGATGAGTGCTCGAGCTTTCCGCCGGGATGGCAATTCAAGGTGCTGCGTGGTAGGCAACGAGGAGTCTTCCAGGTGAGAATTGATGGCCGATATCGGATCCGGTTTCGCTGGGACGAGCAGTATGGCGCAGTCGACGTTACGGCTGGCGACTTTCATGACGAGGATGACTAATGTCTAGGATAATTGCCGTTCCGAAGCATCGGCGACCGAGCACGCCAGGTGACCTCATCCGCGAATATCTGGACGATCCCGCACTGGGCCTAACGCAAGGCGAGCTTGCCGCGCGACTCGGTATCAGCCGAGGAAACCTCAATGCGATCGTCAACGGCAAACGCGCTCTTACGCCGGCCATGGGCCTCAGACTCGAGCGGGTCCTCGGTGTTCGTTTACAGACATGGCTGAACTTACAGGCGGCCGTGGACATTTACGATGCTGTGCACTCGCCCGAAGCTCGCCAGATTGCAAGGCTCAAGCCGCTTCGAACTTCCGCCGCCTAAAGGCCGGCGCTTCGCATCGACGTCCGGCCTCGCTTGTCGTTCGCGGATCGGAGAAGTAACGTGCCCATCGGTGTCGATGATTCCCAAGATCAATGGACGTTATCCGCCGCAGAGCGCGCCGCGGTCGCCGCGAAGAGCGTGTCGAACCGCCTCAGTGGGAGTCACAACGTTGCTGGGCCACTCTTCGGGTGGCTCTTTCTCCTCGTCGCGCCACAATACGTTCGGCTCGGGCATGTCATGGTGATGTGGCTCTTGCTAGCCTTCACGGTCGAGCACATCTACGTGGCGGCCCTACTCGACATCAAGGAGCGGAGCGGACTCTTCTCGAGTATCGTTACCGGCTATATGGGACACGAGCGGCATTCAGGAGGTGATCGCGACCGCAGGTTTCGTTAGCGTGCAGCATCGTACGAGCCGCAGATGGGGCGTCACCGCGTGCGGTGGCCTGACGGCCGTGTGCACGGGAGCGTCTTCATATGCCGAGAAAACCCGGCCCTGGGGATGCGAGGCGCGTATCATTCGGCTTGCGACCGCGCCGTCACTACGAAAGGGACTCCGACCTCGTGAACGATGCCATAAGAGATACCCGCGTCGAATGGGCGCCGCCGTGGGTCGAGATTCTGCTCGATCGCCCCGACAAAATGAACGCGTTACGCGAACAGACGGCCGGGGAGATCATCGAGGTTCTGGCGGAGGCGGAGCGGCGCGACGAGGTCGCGGCGGTGCTGATCGGAAGCTCCACCAGGCCCTTCTGCACGGGGATCGACGCCGCCGAGTTCGCCCTTGCCGACGGCGCGAAGTTTGACTTCTACCGCCGGCGCAAGCGCTCGTGGAAGATCCCGCTCATGATGAAGAGCTTCGCCGAATTCACCAAGCCGGTCATCTGCGCGATCGAAGGCTTCGCTATGGGTGGCGGATTCGAGCTCGCGCTGGCGGCCGACATGATCGTGGCCGGAGCCGAGGCCCAGTTCTCGTTTCCCGAAGGGCGTCTCGGGATGATGCCCGGTGGCGGCGGTACGCAGACGTTGACCCGCATCGTCGGCAAGCCGATCGCGAAGGAGTTGATCTGGACCGGTCGCCGCGTCGGCGCCGACGAGTCGGTCGCGCTCCGGTTCGCGAACGCGCGCGTTCCGATGGGGCAGGCGATGGCCAAGGCGCGCGAATACGCCGAGGCGATCTCGAAGCAGGCGCCGCTAGCGATCATGATGAGCAAGGCGGCAATCGAACGCGGCGCCGACATGTCGCTAGCCAACGGCTGGTCGTACGAGGCCGAGACCTCGTTCATGCTCTATTTCTCCGAAGACCGCGACGAGGGGCTCGCCGCGTTTCGCGAAAAACGCCGGCCGGAGTTTCGCGGCCGATGAGCGGTGAAATCGCCATCGTCGGCTACGCCGAAACTGTGATCGACGTGAAGACGGGCCGCAGCGTCTTCGATCTTGCCGGCGAGGCGTTCGCGCAGCTGATCGAGGCGACCGGCGTGCCCAAGAGCGCGATCGACGGGCTGAGCGTCTCGGTCGCGCAGAGCGAGGCGTCGAACCCCTTCTACGCGTCCTACATGGTCGACGCCCTCGGTCTGACCACGACGTGGCTTCACCTCGCCGGGAGCGGCGGCGCGTCGGTGCTCACCGGCGTTGCGGCGGCCGCCAACGCCATCCGGGCCGGGCGCTGCAGCCTCGCGGTCGTCATTGGGGCCGATGCCCCGACGACGTCGCACAAGGGCGTTTTCGGGGCCTACCAGCCGGAGTTCCAGACGCCCACCGGCATCGGCGGTCCGCCGGGCATGTTCGGATTGCTGATGAGCCGCTACGAGGCGGAGTACGGCCTCGACCGTGACGCCCTCGCCAAGATCGCCGTGACCCAGCGGCAGCACGGTTTGCTCAACGATAACGCTTGCCCGAAGCTGCGCAAGCCGCTTACGCGCGACGACTACTACGCCTCGCGCTACATCGCCGACCCGTTGCGCGTGCTCGACTGTGTGATGTTGTGCGACGGAGCGAACGTTACGCTCGTTGCGAGCGTCGAGGTCGCGGAGAAGCTGGGACTGCGCAAGCGCGTTACGATCCGCGGCTACGCGGAATGCAACAACTTCGCCGGAGCCAATCTTTTGGCCGACGTGCTCGAGACCGGCTTTGCCGTCGCGGGACCGCAGGCGCTGCGTGAAGCCGGCCTCACGCCCGGCGAGATCCGCACGTTCCACCCCTACGACGACTTCACCATCGCGGTCATGCTGCAGCTCGAACAGATCGGCTTCTGCGAGATCGGCCAGGGCGCGCGGTTCGTGGAAGCAACCGACCTGTCGTTCCGCGGGACGTTGCCCCTGAACACCGGCGGCGGCCAGATATCCGCGGGCCAGATCGGGCTCGGCAGCGGCGGCACGAATCTGGTCGAGGCCGTGCGGCAGCTCTCCGGCGAAGGCGGCGCGCGGCAGGTGGCCGACGCGCGGAACGCGCTCGTTACCGGCATCGGCGTGATTCCCTACGCGCGGAACTGGTCGACGAGTGCGGCGCTCGTGCTGGAGGCAGCATGAGCGACGACGTCGCTCTTCCCAAGCCCGGCACGTACGTCGACTCGCAGCCGTTCTGGGACGGGCTGCGCGAACGGCGGCTCGTGCTGCAATATTGCCGCGACACCGGACGGTTTCAGCACTACCCGCGACCGGTGAGCCTCTTCACCGGAAAGCGCAATCTCGAGTGGCGTGAAGTCTCGGGCAAGGGATCGATCTACGCCGTGACCGTGATGCGGGTGCCGGGTCTGGGTTATGGGGGAAAGCCTCCGTACGTTGTCGCCACGATCGAACTCGAGGAAGGCGTGCGAATTATCGCGCGGATCGTGAACTGCGCTCCGGAAGCGGCGAGGATTGGGCTTCCTGTGTGCCTTGCATGGGAACCGCTCGGCGAGGGCGTCTACCCGGCCTTCGAGTTGGCGACCGGCCGGCCATGAAAGCGGCGCAGTACCTCGCCGATGTGGCGCGGGTGCGACCCGAGCACGAGGCCGTCGTCTGCGGGACCCGGCGGCGTACCTATCGCGAGCTCGCTCGGCGTGCAGAACACGTTTGTACCTACCTGCGTTCGCGCGGATGCGGTGTCGGCGACCGGGTGGCGCTCGTCGTCGAGAACTCGGTCGAGTGGGTGGAGCTCTTCTTCGGCATTCTCGGTTGTGGGGCCGTCGCCGTACCGATCAACCTGCGCCTAACCGGCGCGGAGGTCGCCGCTATCCTCGCGGACGCTCAGCCGCAGCTCGTCGTCTGCGACGAGCGCCATACGGGGCTGGTGGACGCCGCGGCCGGCGGTGCGGTATTGCTCCTCGCAGACCTGGAACGCGCCCTCGACGCGGTGGAGTCGGCGGCGTTCCCCGCGCTGCCGTCGATGCCCGACGACTGCCTGATCCTCTACACCTCGGGAACATCCGGCGCACCCAAAGGCGCGGTGATCACGCACGCAAACGTGATCTTCATCGCCTTCCAGCACGCGTTGGAGTGGAGTCTCCGTGAAGACGAACGGATCCTCGTCACCACCGCATTCGCGCACCGAGTGGCGATCGCACGCCTCTTCAACGCGGTCACGCTTGGCGCGACGGCCGTGATCCTGGCGCATTTCGACGTCGACACGGCGCTCGCTGCGTTCGAGGACGAACGGATCACGGTCGCCGGCATCGTCCCCACCATCGCCCGCCTGCTGTTGACGCGGATCGTCCCGAACGATCCGCGCTGCGCGTCCTTGCGCACGATCGCGGCGACCGGCGAGGCGTTCCCCGTCGCTCTCAAGCGCAGTCTGCTCGAGACCCTGCCGCACGTGCGCCTCTTCTCGTTCCTTGCGATGACCGAGGCGGCGGGCATGGGGACGCTGCGGCCGGAGCATCAGTTCTCGCACCCGGGATCGGTGGGGCGTCCGACGCTTGGCGTGGAGGTTTGCCTGCTCGCACCCAACGGGAGCGTCGTTCCGACGGGTGAGGTCGGGGAGATCGCCGTCCGCTGCGGCGAGCCGGGGCGCATGGCCGTCATGCGCGGTTACTTCAACCGTCCCGACGAAACTGCGGCGGCGTTCCGCGGCGATTGGTTTCTCACCGGCGATCTCGGCCGTCAGGACGAGGAAGGCTTTCTCTACGTCGTCGACCGCGCGAAGGACATGATCGTGACCGGCGGCTACAACGTCTACTCACGGGAAGTGGAGGACGCGCTCCAACTCCATCCTGCGGTGAGCGACGTCGCCGTGGTCGGCGTGCCCGATGATATCTTCGGCGAGGCGGTCGCCGCGTTCGTGGTGTTGGCACCGAGCGCGGTGGTCGATGCGGACGTCCTGATTGCGCACGCGCGCGAACGCATCGCGAGCTACAAGAAGCCCAAACACGTTTACTTCGTGCCGACGCTCCCGCGAAACCAGCAAGGGAAAGTCCTCAAGCGGGTGTTGCGCGAGCAGGCAAGCGCGGTTCGCGACCCACCGCATTAGACCACGGAGTTTTACCCGCTCGCATCGATCGGGGCATCGCTTCCGCGGTGGGCGCCAGGGCTAGGCCCGCCGGCGCCCAAGCCTCGTAAGGTAGGAGCGAGCCCACCGCCGGCAACCCCTCGTGGGTGATGCGACGGCGGTCACGATCACGAGCCAATTGTTTGATGAGGAACTTAGCCATGATACGTCGCGTCGATGTTCTCCGGTCGGCCGCAGCCGCAGGCACAACGTTCGCGCTGCCCATCCACCCCGCGAGCGCGGACGAGACGGTGCTGCGGATCGGCGCGATACCCATCGATGCGGCCGCCGAGGTCTACTACGCCCAGGCGGGTGGGATCTTCAAGAAATACGGCCTCGCCGCCGAGATCCAGCCGTTCACGTCGGGCGTAGCCGCGGTCGCGGCGATGATCGGCGGCGCGATTAACATCTCGATCAGCGATACGGTCGCTGCGGCCAGCGCGCACGTCCACGGCCTGCCGCTGACATTGCTCGCGCCGAGTTGCATCTTCAACAAGAACTCGCAAGTTTCGTCGCTCATGGTGCTGGCGACGTCGTCGATCAGAGGTCCGCGCGACCTCAACGGCAAGATCGTCGCAACGAACGGCTTGATGAACATCGTCCAGATCCCAAGCCTAGCCTGGATCGACAACAACGGCGGCGACTCCCGGTCGGTGAAGTTCATCGAACTACCGATCCCGGTGATGCCGGCCGCACTCCAGGAGCACCGCGTCGACGCGGTGATCATCGCCGAACCATGGATCACTAACAGCCAAGCCTCGGGTGAGTTCCGCGTCATTCCCCTGACAGAAAACAACATCGCGCCCACGTTTCTGTACTCGGGCTGGGCAACGACGACCGATTGGGTTGCCAAGAACGCCGATGTCGTGAAGCGTTTCGTCTCGGCAATGAACGAGACGGCCAAGTGGAGCAACGCAAATCAGGCGCAGACCGCGAAGATCCTCTCGAACATCTCGAAAGTGCCGTTGGAGGTCACGATGAAAATGGGGCGCGTGACGTTCGGCGAGCGGTTCGAGGTCACGACCGTGCAGCCGGTTATCGACGCCGCTGCGAAGTACGGCGCCATTGCGAAGGCATTTCCGGCTGCCGAGATCATCAACGCGTACGCCTTGCACTGACGACTTGGGTGGCCGCTGAGGCTGAGCGTTCGTTCATGGAAGATCTGACGGTGCGTCCGGTACAGAGCTTCGTGAATCCGCAAAAGAATCGCTAGCGATTTCAGCGCCGGCGACAATAGCGCGTCTCATCCATCGCTGAAAGCCTGGGCCATTTGGCTTTAACCGCGGACGAGCATCCATATAAAGCGGGGTAAGTAGCGCAGGCGGCTTGGGCTCATTTGCAAGTTCGGGGTTCGGACTCGGATCGGAACCTACGGGGATCCGGGCTGGTGAATATCGTAGGGTCGACCTGCCAATCGAGGCTTCATCGTATAAGCGATGTTGAACGGGCGGCACCTGGAATGTCCAACGGTCATCACCGATTGCGGCATTAAGCATTGAAACGTTACCAAAGGAGTCGAACCATTTGTCGATTTCCATATTCACGAGGTCCATCTGACGGAAGGCTGGCGAATGTTCAAAGCCATCCATCTCGCGATCAAAGTGCATCGAAAAATCCCAGTCCTGATAAGCAGACGATTGGAGCTCGTCATAAACCGTTCGGTCAGCGCCCTCATCAATAAAGTGTCGCAGGGAGGCAAACAGCATTTCTTCGATTGTGGAGCTTAGGTCAAAAAGGGTCGGGCCAACCACCTTTTGGCTGAGGCTCCCGGCCGCGACAATAACGGCCATCATAAATTCGGCAGAATATTGGTGCGCATAGCTCTTTGGTAGTACACCACCGATAACGATGTGTTTGAAGTCCTCTGCCTTGAGTTTATTAGTTCTTCTGACGCGATCGTAGAAGCTAAAGAGTGCGCGCAAGAGCTCCGTGAACGCATTCTGGATCGCCTCACGCTCGTCGGCCGATGCTCGGTCGAATGGATTGGAGGGAATGCTAACGATATCCGACTCGTCATCCTCAGCGAACAAATCGTCGACGTCGTTGGCATCATCCTCAGGAACGTCGCTCGCGTGCACTACCAGGGCGTGGTTGTCATAAGTAACCTTGTTGATCGTCAACAACAGCGACGCCGTCCGGGAAATCCGCAGCAGCCGGATTACGCGTAAGCGCGCGAACGCGCTCGCCCGCACCGACGAGCCGGCGCACGACGGCGGCGCCGACGTTCCCGGTCGCACCAGTAACGAGGATCATCGCGTTCGCGTCTTTCGCGTTCACGGGAAATGTCTTCCGAAGCGGTGGCGATTAACCAATTCCGGCAGATCGATTCCAGGGATTCCGGTACCATACTCGTACAGCCGAGGTTGAGGAGCATTTCGGCAACGAAATGTCGGGGGTGAGCATGAATCGTCAGGCATTCATCTCTGCCGGTGCGGTGGCGATGTTCGGCGCGACGCCGTTCGGTGCGTCCGCTCAGGCCGCCGGCGGGGGCACCTTGTCCGTCCGGCCGACGCCCGGCGGCGCGTTGGTTACGCCGAGCGATAAGCTCTTCGTGTATTCGCAGATGCGAACGCCGGCGCAGACGCCGGTCAACATCCAAATAGATGGGCTGGTAGAAAACGCGACGCGCTTTGTCGCGAGCGACCTGCAGAACATGCCGCCCGCGAAAGAGTTCCAGACGTTCGAGTGTTTCGTGAACACCGCCGGTGGACCGCTGATCTTCACGACGGAATTCGCCGGCGTTGCGCTGTCCGGTCTGTTGCAAAAAGCTCGCCCGAAACCGCAAGCGCGGGCCGCGCTCATCGAAACGTACGACGGTCATCCGCCGTTTTTGCTCCCGCTGACCGAACTGCAACGGCCCGGAACGATGCTGGTCGCGACGATTGGCGGGCAGCAGGCGCCACACGAGCACGGAGGCCCCTATACTAAGCTCTTCATCCCCGGTGCGGGCGGCAACCATAACCCGAAGTGGGTCAGCCATATCACGCTCGTTTCCGATGAGGCGCCCGAGCATCCCGCGCCGCCGATGGCCGGCTTCTTGTTCCCCTCGCCTCCGGAGACGGTCGGCGCGCTCGCGGGCGTAACGCTGAGCGGTTACGCCTTCGCCGGGCCTGAACGCGTCGGATCGGTGGAGCTGAGTACGGACAACGGCGCGACCTATCAGCGCATGCCGCTCTGGGCGCAGCCGGATCCCTATCTCTGGATGACGTGGGACGTGACGTGGCGTCCGCCGCAGCGCGGCTTTTACGTGTTGCGCGTACGAGCGACGAGCGCACGCGGTGCGAAGCAAGACGTCCCGGGCGTTATCGCGGTCGAGGTTCGTTGACGTGCGCGCGTTGACCGTTCAGCTTCGCACGCTGCGCCGGCCGTTGCTCTTCGTGACGACCCTGTTCTTCACGATCTTGTTGCTCGAAGTCGATCTCGGCCATGAACCGACGCTCGCCGAGCATGCGCCGAGTTTGGCGTTCTTGCCGGTCGTCTGGCTGGCGGTTTCGCTGCTGCTGTTGATCGCGCTGCAACTGAAACCGTCGCCGGTTACCGGTCTCGCGGTCGAAGTCGCGATGGGCATCGCCGCCGTCGTCGGGGTCGTCGGTTCAGTGGCGCATCTCCTCACGAGCGGGGTGTCGTTGGACCGCCTCGACCTTCTGTTCTCTCCGAAGGTCTGGGCCGGACCCGCCTGCCCGAATTGGCCGATCGCCATTGCCGTTGCCGCGATCATCGGCTTCGCCGCAGCCTACGGCGTCGACGAGGAAGAGGCGCACCGGCGCGCCGATGGCGCGGACAAGAGCGCCTGGTTCGCGTTTGCGTTGATCGTCGCCGGCATCGGCCTTTCGATGGTCCCCGGAATAGGCGCAGCGAGTGCGAGTTGCTTCGTGCTTGCGTCGTTGCTGCTCTTCGCCATCGTGCTCGGCCTAGTGGCTTCGACAACGCTCGAACGGAGGACGTCGTAATGCGCGCTGCGCTCGTACTGTTCGGGTCGATCATCGCGATCGGAATCGCTTTCGGGGTCGTCTTCGCTCTCTGGCACCAACAAGACGAAGCACGCGCCGTTGCCCTCGGCGTCCCCTACACCGATTTCAACTGGCACACGGCGCACGGACAAGATCGCGGCTGCGCCGCCTGCCACGGTGCGAATTTGGCGGCGGACGTCAGCCGGCTCGTCGTGGCCCGTCCCAAACCCGTGCTGCACGGCGTTTTCACGACCACCACCGATATTCCGATGCGGGTCGAAGACTGTCTCCTCTGCCACGGTGCGACGTCGACGCTGCCATTTGCCGAAAGCGTTCACTCGCTGCACCTACAGTCTGCGTCGTTCGTCAACATGGGCGGCAACTGTGAGTCATGTCATGCGACCCAAAACGGGAAGTTCGCGCTCTACGACGACGAGACGCGCTACCAGGTTCTCAACGGCATCCAGAAGTCGCCGACGCCGGCGTTTTCACAGCTGTCGGCAGCGGAGCTGACGCGCCTCGTCGGCCGGCTCGCGGCCGCGCGCTAGACGATGGCCGGGCGGTTCTTTGTCTTCGTCGCGACCGTGCTGCTCGGATCGCTCTTCATCGAGGTTTCGATCTATCATCCCGGTATCGCGATGCAGCGCGACCCGGTGGCGATCGTTCCCGGCATCGTCGCCGCCTTGGCGATTTGCGGTGGCTTCCTCTTCCTCGCGCGCGCAAACCGGTACACGGTTGTCGTCTTCGCGGTGGCGTGCTGCAGCGCGATCGTCGTGGGGTTGCTCGGCACGGCGATTCATCTCGCGATTCACGCGGGGAGCATCGAACGCTTGGCGACCGATCCACGGGCGTGGCTGGGGGACCCGCCCACGCTCGCGCCGCTTTCGTTTGCCGTGGGCGGATGCTTGGGCCTCGTACCGTTGGCCTGGCAGGCGGAAATCGCGCCGTGTTCTCCCGCTGCGAGCCGGTTGCTCGAGCTCGTCGCTGCGGCGGCCGGTCTGGTTGCCGTCATCGCCGCGACGCAACCGAACTGGAGCACGGTCTCCCTCATCGCGGTCCTCTGTGGATTGGCTTTCGGCATGTTGGGCTACGCGATCGAGTGGCTTCGCGTCGCCGCTCGGGTACTGGTTCCGGACGAAGCGGCGTAACCGCGTGGATAAATGGGGAAGTGATGGATATGACTGAAGAAAAAAGCCCGTCTCGCCGGCCGAAGCCAGCCGCGAAGGCTTGCGCGAGCTAGAAGAAGGCCACAAGCACCACGGCACGACCGGCCACACGCCGGCGCCTCACCCGAGCGGCTCCAAGTTTGTCGAGACCGCGAGCGAAGTCTACCGCGGCGGCATTCCGGGCGACAAGAAGTAGCCCCACCCCGAGGGCGAGGGCGACCGTCGCGGAAGGAAGTTGCATGCACTTCCGATTCCGCTGGACCGCCGTTGCCTTTGGGCTGACCGTTGCTCTCGGAGCGATCGCGCCGCAGTACGCGCGGGCGGCCGACGCGCCGCTTTGCGAAGCGCGGCGAATTCGCAAGCAACCGCCGCGAGGAGCATGAGATCAGCATGCTCTCGCTGCACCTGTTGCAGAACTGCATGGTGTACATCAACACGCTCATGATGCAGCAGATCCTTAGCCGACCTCAGTGGTCACGGCGAATGACGCCGGTCGATCTTCGCGCCCTCACCCCGCTGGTTTGGGAGCACGTCAACCCCTACGGTCGCTACGAACTCGACATGGAAAGCCGGCTGGCACTC
>Ga0182030_10005228_pt1 | contig 27578 bp, 22 predicted proteins | sample 812S3MmetaG_FD_121299 | JGI IMG/M metagenome (GOLD analysis project Ga0182030, IMG submission 121299) | Permafrost microbial communities from Stordalen Mire, Sweden - 812S3M metaG (Illumina Assembly) | ecosystem: Environmental > Terrestrial > Soil > Wetlands > Permafrost | place: Sweden... | reverse complement strand
GCGACGATTTAATTGAAGTCTTTGGAGACCTTCAGGCTGGCGATCAAGTCGTGGTCAAAGGCACCGATGAGTTAAGGGCCGGTACGCGCGTTAAACTACAGGATTCATCTATCACGGAAGCTTACAAATAGACGCTGCAACGGCAGTGCATTCTCGACGCCACCAGATGCGGTTCGACTTTTACGGCAATGCTACTTCTGCGGCAAGCTTTGCAGCGAAACTTCTCGAAGTTGGGTATAAGACGAGAGCCGATCTAACTTAGCCAGGCATTCTATTTTCTTTTGGGAGTTCACAGTGACAATTCCAGGGCGTCTTGCAGTTTTGCTGTCACTGCTGCTTGCCCTGGCTCCTGTTTCTGCACTGGCAGGAAACAGTCGTATGCTTATTTCAACAGACCCTTTGATGCGAGGGTTAGACCTGGCATCAAGAAAGTATCTTGACGAGGCAGCAGTTGAATTCGACAAATGCAAAGACCTGTCACCAGCAACTGCACATCAATTAAGCATTATTGCAAAGACCTACTATGACCGGCATCAATGAAGATCTTTTTGGTGAAGGTTGAAATTCAACTGTTTGCGCTACACTGTTTGATATCTGTATTTTTTTTTGAGTAAATGCAGATGTTAATCGGTGGCGGAGGGAATTAATGCAACCCCGTATTGTCATAGTCGGCGGCGGTTTTGCTGGTATCAATGCCGCGCATGCACTGGCTCAAGCGCCTGTCGATATTCTGATCATCGATCGCAAAAATCATCACACTTTTCAGCCCCTTCTTTATCAGGTGGCAACTGGCACACTATCGCCTGCTGATATTGCTCAACCGATTCGCAGCATGTTTGTCAATAGCTCAAATGTCAGCGTCGTCATGGATGAGGTGCTCGATTTCGACCTGGTCAAGCAAGAAGTCAAATTGAAAAATGAGCAACCGATTGTTTATGACTATTTGCTCGTTGCTTCTGGTTCTACTCACTCATATTTTGGACATGATGATTGGGCTGCTCATGCGCCTGGTTTGAAAACAATTGAAGATGCAATTGAAATTCGTCGTCGCATTTTTATGGCTTTCGAAAATGCCGAGCGAGAGATGCACGACAAAGGCTCGCATGACTCAGTCAATTTTATTGTCATTGGCGGAGGACCTACAGGCATCGAGCTTGCTGGAGCCATCGCCGATACCTGCCATCTATATCTTAAAAACTATTTTCGCAAAATCGATCCCAAACTCTCACGCATCGTTTTGATTGAGGGCTTGCCATCCATTTTGCCAGTCTATCCTAAAGAATTGATTGACGATGCCACCAAACAGTTGAAGGAAATTGGTGTTGAAATAATGTGCTCGACAAAAGTCACTGGTATCACATCTGGTGTAGTGCAAACGGAAGAGGCTGGATCAATCGAGGCGTCGGTTATTTTGTGGGCGGCAGGTGTCAAAGGCTCTTTCCTTGGTTCTAAATTAGGTCTCGCCACAGACCGCAGAGGGTGCGTCAATGTCGACAACTTCCTTAATCCGGCTCAGGCTACCGTCGACGGAGCATCTGGCGCGAATTTAAAAAATGTTTTTGTCATCGGTGACCTGGCGCACTTCGAACAAAATGGCAAACCTGTCCCTGGTGTTGCACAGACAGCGATTCAAATGGGCCAGCATGTAGCCAAAGTAATACTCGCCGATATCAATCACACCGCGCGTCCTGAATTTACTTATTTCGACAAAGGTGACTTGAGCACCATCGGCCGGCTGAAGGCTGTAGCGAACGTCAAATGGCCTTTCAAGGCAAAGCTTTCAGGAGCCTATGCCTGGTTTGTCTGGGCTGTAATACACATCTTCTTCTTGATTGGATTGCGCAATCGATTTGCTGTCTTCACGCAGTGGATGTGGTCATTCATGACGCGCAGACGATGTGTGCAATTAATTACTGGTGACGAAACGCAGCCAATTGATCGCAGCATTGAAATGCCGCCTGAAAAAAGACCGGAAAAATCCAGTGCCACGTGTTGCTGATTCGATTTATGGGCAATCAAGCGAAGTCTCAGATGAAGAGTGAAACAGACCTGATCGATGCCACATACGACAAGATGTTTCACTAATTCTTGTATAAACCACATCGTTTAGCTTTAGCTGAGTCTCTTCGATTTATCATTGTTTTAGCAGACAAATAGGTCTAAAAGATGCAAACAGTCGATGGCATTCCTGACAGCAAATACAGCTAATCATAACTGGCGTATAATGAGACCACTTTTTGGGTATATCTGTTAAAGTCGAATCTTCTTGCCACAGAGGCACTGTTTTGGCGGATGTTTTAGGAATCCAACCCGAGCATGCACCTGCTACCGAAGCAGATGGTGCTCTTGCACGTTTGCAAGACCAATTGAAGTCTGCCGAACAGACCAATGCTGCAAAAAGTATGCTCCGCATTGCTATCGACAAAGTCTCAGAGCCATTCCACCATAGTTCAGCAGCCGTCGAAAATTTGCGCAAACTCTCTAAAAATAGCGCATCTGCCGATTTTGGCGAAAAAACAAAGGAAGCAATTGTCGCTGAAAAGCAGGCTCAACAACGCGAAAGAGATACTTACTCTGTCGCTGATAGTGCGCTTAGATCGCTTGGCATGTTCACCGCCAAACGTCTGGGATTTTGGCTATCTGGAGCGGTTTCGGCTCTTGATGAAATTAAACCGCATGATTCAGATCACATCATTGCCGACGCCTCTCTTGGATTCACCAAAGGCGTGCTCGAACGGCAAGTTAACTTTTCGCTGGCCAAACGCGGACTCAATCCAACAATGGTGGCGATCGATATGGGCGTGGGCAATCGCTTCATCGACACCGCGCTCACACGCACTAACCTGGTCGACAAATCGGGTGATATAAGCTGGACGTCTTTGGGACAGGGACTTTTCGAAAGTGCAAAAGCTGCCGCTTCGTCAGCGGCGCTGAAAGGCGACCTGGCGACGGCAGTGATTGCTTATCCGCTGACCAGGAGTTTAAGCGCCACATTTGCCGGCAACTCTTTTAGAAGAGCCGCTACAACTGGCTTTGTGTACGGTTATTCTCAAGGGCTTGTAGACGAGCTTCAGTCAAGCAAAAATGACTTTGGCGGCGATCTTTTTTCAAGCAAGGAAAGTATCGAGCATCTTGCTTTATATCCAATAGTCCGCGGCGTAGCCAGCTCCCTTGGTGCAATGCCCGGTGGGCAGAGACAATATGTGAAAGACTGGGCCTGGGAAAACTCGGTCAAATCACGTAATCGCGAGTATCAACTGGTGTCTATAAATCCTGCCGATGTGCAGGCGATCAATGCGGCAAAAGGAAAACCAGTTAACGTTAATGTCAACGTTTTAGATTCTTCCATGGCTTTTAAACCTGCTGAGTCAATTTCTATTGGCAAGCAAAAAGTGCCAACCGACTGGTATTCACGCTTCTTCGACACTTTAAAAATGAAAGGTTTCAGACAATCACCAGAGCCGCAAATGCGTTTCATAAGCCGAGAACCTGGGCAGCCTGATTCTCTGGAGAATCAGTGGCAAATGGTAACAGCTCCCGGATTTAAAACAATTGGCGACCTGGCGCGGAAAGATCCTTTGTACGATTTCCAGAAAACTAAAATCGACAAGATGGTGCCGTCTCTGAAAGAACCGCTTGTAAGCGCCCTGGGCAGCGGTACCGAAAGTTGGGCTTACCAAACGGCAGGTGGTCCAGTTTTAAAAATTACCGATGTCTCGCGCTACAAAGACATTGCTGACTGGGGTAAATTGCCCTTCGATTCCATGACTTTGAGCGATCAATTCTTTGTTCGCAAAATACCAGACAAAACATATAGAGGGTCGAATGTGGACGGAACGCTTATGTATCTGCAGGAATTCGCAAAGATGAACGGCACTCAGGAACAGGCTGCGGACCTGAGACAACAAATGGCAGATCAAAAAGTTAATTTCCATGATTTCAATTTTCGCCTGCGGGGTGATCAGGTAAGCTGGGCGACCGATCAGTTTGGTTTCCGACGTATCGAGGATCCTGCCAAAGGGCAGCCAGCGAAAATCGAGCCCATAATGGTTGATTATGGTGCGCGCAGTCAGTTTTTCCAATACGATGACACCCAAAAATAGAAGACGCCTATTGTTATGCAAGCCATTCCATATGGCGCTTTTGACTTTGCTCAAGGACTACGTAGCAACTCTCGAATCAATTCGGTCCAACTACTTGTCCACAATGTGGGATTCAGCGTTGATCAATGAGCCGCGCTAATCCGAGTTGCCAGTCCTTGAAAATTGTCATAGTGAATGAACTTAAGTTGGTATTTCAAACCAGAAGGTTGCGCCATGCCCTTCCTGGCTATCCACACCGATGGTGCCACCATGATGGGTGACAATTGCTTTAGAGATAGCCAGTCCAAGCCCGGTGCCACCATATGGACGAGTGTCGACTGATTCAAGTTGATGAAAAGGCACGAACAACTCGCCGCGTTTGTCCAGCGGAATACCTGGACCGTTGTCTGTCACAGCGCAGCGTGTTTTATCCTCAAAGCCTTCGACGGCAATTAAGACTGAATCATCAGTGTTTGAGTATTTTATGGCGTTGGAAAGAATGTTTGTTACTACTTGCAAAATTCGATCGCGATCACCATGAAAAATCGTTTTCTCATCGCATTGTGTGACGACTTTTATGTTGGAAGCGGCGGCAATCGGCGTTATCACTTCGACTGCATCCTTCAGCAGCTGCCAGGCATTAAGCGAAGTCATTTTCAGATCTATACGTCCAGCTTGAATTTTGCGAATGTCGAGAATGTCATTAATCAATCTGATTAAACGGTCGACTTCGATGCGTCCAACCGAAACCAGTTTCTTGGCCATAGGCGAAAGCTCGCCGGCAAGTCCGCCTTCCATCAAACCAAATGATCCTCGAATTGAAGTCAATGGTGTGCGCAGTTCGTGCGAAACCATCGAGTAAAATTCGCTCACACGTTTTTCCACTTCTTTGCGTTCGCTGATGTCGCGAATGATGACAGTCAGATGTAGAGCATCGTTAATTGTGAAAACACTGATGGATGCTTCAATCGGTAAGATATCGCCGTTCTTTTTTTGAGCTTGAATTTCAAACCGATTGCTTGAATTTTCTTCTTTCCCAGAATCAAGAGTCATGGCGTGTTCAGCAACGCGCAAGAGCATGCCCGGCATAACATCTTCTGCGCCAAGCCCAATTAGTTCTCCGTGCATAAAACCGAACATCTCGTGCGCGGCATGATTTGCCGAGCTGATAGAGCCTTCTGTCAACGTGATGATGCCATCTGGTGCGCCATCAACGATGGAGCTTAAGCGTAAGTCACGCTCTGCTAATTCTTGTTGGGCGAGGATACGGCCAATGACTCCGCCCAGTTGATTGCCGAGCATTTTTGTCCACTGTCTCAAATCATCGCGATATTCGCGAGGGTCTTTATGGAATAGCTCGAATGCTCCAAAAATTCGATTGCCGCTGCGCATAGGCACAATCAATTGATGCCCGAGTCCCAGTCGCACAGCAAACTTAAGACGCTCGCCAGAATTGTTATCGCGATTAGTATGACCCGCAAAAATTTCGTCTTTAGCGATGCAATTCTCGAGCAGATCTTTCGACTCGGTGTCGATTTTCATTTTATAGAGTTCGATTTGTTCGCCAAAATGAAACTTTAACTGCAACTCGCCGTTTGGTGCAACCAACCAGAGAGCACCATCCGTCCAGTCGATAGTTTTGCCGATGGCCTGGCACACAGTCTTAAATGAGGAGAAATCATGGACGCCATTGAGAGCCGTTGAAAGATCATATTGCGTGCGCAAAATCTGTTCTGTGATTTTTCTGTCGGTGACGTCTCGAATAGATCCGCATATTCTTACGACGTGCCCGTTGTCGTCCCATTGAGCCTGACCAAGACAGCTTATCCAGCGGTAGTGCCCGGTTTTATTTTTAAAGCGAAATTCTACGTTGTAGGGTGTTTTAGTTTTGAAATGGTTGATCAGCGCTGTGCGATTCATTTCTCTGTCTTCGGGATGAATGCGCTCCATCCATTGAAAAAAGTCATCGCCTATTTCGTCATCCTCAAAGCCGACGATTTCTTTGCACCGCGCTGAAATAAACGGCTTTTTGCCGTCCATGTGCAGATCCCACAGACCGTCTTTAGAACCTTGATAGGCAAGATAAAAGCGCTCTTCGGCTTCAATCAGCGAAAGGTCCATGTTGATCAATTTGTGATGAGCTTGCCCCAGTCTTTCGATGCGCTCGGTGACATCATGCGAGATCACGATTACGCCAATAATTTCTTCGCTTTGATCGCGCCAGGGATACTTATCGGTTGAAACCCAGATTTTCTCTCCAGATTTGGTTGATAGCAATTCGATGATTGAAAGTTTGGGTTGCCCGGTCTCCATTACCTCGAGATCGTGTTTGAAGTATTCCAGTGCTTCTTCTGGATAGAGTTCATAGGAAGAGCGTCCTTCCATCTCTTCGGGCGTTACGCCAATTACTTCAGAACCTTTTTTGCTAACGAAAATAACGTTGTTCTGGCGATCTTTGACCCACAAAAAAATAGGCAAGTCACGAATTAGTTGCTGCGCGTTGAAATTCCAGGCAGAGTGCCGAGAATTTTGTTTTTTGATGGTGCTTTGAGCTTCGCTCAGTTCTTGTTTGAGCTTAGCAATTTCGGTGCGAAGCTTAAGCATCTCTGCTTGAGCTTCAGCGGATAGATTGTTTTGTGAATCGCGCAGGACCAACCGTCGTTACCTTTCTCTAAAATGTGTCAGATAATGGGGTTTTCTGGATTTTTCGCTGGAGACGACCTTTTGCTGAGAGGGGAAATAGGGGGTGGTTAAGGTGAGAGGCTAACTGTATATACCCGGAATTGCATGTTAATGGTCACAGGTTGGTAACTTGCAGTACTTTGTACGCCAAGATGATTCAAGTCATCAGGAAAATTGTACCTGCTATGATCGCCTGATAAATACGCTTTTTAAGGTTTGTCTTTTTTTACGGGGCTAAAAGCGATGAAATTCGGCAATTTTGAAATAGAGCTGATTCGCGAGAGCAGCTTTAGACTGGACGGCGGCGCCATGTTTGGCGTGGTGCCCAAAACATTGTGGTCTAAAGTTTCGCCAGCAGACGAGCAAAACCGTGTGTTTCTTAGCTGTAACTTGCTCTTAATCGACACCGGGCGTGAAAAAGTGCTCGTCGAAACCGGTATGGGCGACCGCTGGACAGATAAAGAAAAAGAGCGCTACGGTCTCTACACGCATGTGGATTTTTCCCGTGCGCTGGCTGAAGTTGGGCTAACCAACGCCGAAATTGATGTTGTCATCATTTCGCATTTGCACTTCGATCATGCTGGCGGCGCCACCCGGCTTGTTGATGGCAAAGTTGTACCCACTTTTCCGAATGCTCGTTATTACGTGCAAAAAGGTGAATACGAATTTTCGCTCAAAGCGAATGCCCGCGCGCGTGCAAGCTATCGTCCAGACGATTACGAGCCATTGATTGTAAATGGTCAGATGATTTTGCTTGATGGCGATACGGAAGTTGTGCCCGGCGTTTTTGCAAAACTGACCGGCGGACACACCAGTCACCATCAAATCGTGTGTTTTGAATCGGCCGGTGAAAAAGGCGTTTTCTTTGCCGATTTGATGCCCACAAAATGTCATGTGACGCCGCCCTGGGTGATGGGCTATGACCACTTTCCACTGGCCAGTTGTGATGTGAAGTCCAAGTGGTTAGCTGTGGCTTCGGCCGAGCAATGGTTGGTTGTATTTGACCACGAAGCAGGCGTCCCGTGGGGACACATCACAGCGACTGACAAAGGCAAATTCGACTTTACTCCACTGCCTGAAAATAGTCTGCTGCACAAGCAAAAAGCATTGCTCTAGTTGCCGCTATTAAACTTGTTCTTTCGTGATTGGCAGAAAGTGCTGCCGCCGCATGCCAGTGTTTTTGGTCTGCAAGAAGACACCGCCCAAACACTTAATTTAGGCGATGTCTTCAAACGATTTAAATGATAGTTGCGTTTCGAATTTCGCCCGAATCTAATTCGTTAAAACAGCGCGATATCGAACTTCATTCGCTCGCACCTTTTTGATGGCGGCATTGACAGTATCCATTTTCATTTGTTCCGTCATCACATTTATGTTATTGCGGTGAGCAAATTCGACTGTTTCTCGAATCATTGATGGACTGCCAATCCAACTGCCGCAAACCGTGCGTTGACCAAATACCAGAGGAGCCGCTGGAACAGTTATTTCTTTGGAATTCAAACCGATCAAGCACAACCGCCCTTTTGGTTTAAGCGCTTGAAAAAATGCGTTCCAATCAAGATCAACAGACGCTGTCGACATAATAAAATCGAAGTAGTTCGTGTGCTTGTCGAGTTTTAGCTCTTCAGATAGTGAGATAAAGTGCTGTGCGCCAAGCGTTGCCGCGTCTTTGGCTTTGCTGTCAGACGAAGAAATTGCAGTTACCTCGCAACCCATCGCCGCCAGAAATTGAATAGCGATATGGCCGAGTCCGCCAATTCCGACAACTGCTGTTTTCATATTGGGCTTGATGCCGTAATAACGTAATGGTTGGTAGACTGTCACTCCACCACACATTAGCGGTGCTGCCTGCTCTGAAGGCATGCCTTCTGGAATGGCGATTGCAAAATGTTCGCTCACAACAAAATCCTAATTTACTGCTGGCTCTTTGCAAACACATTATGCAATTGTCCGCAGGCGGCGTCGATATCGGTGCCGCGTTCCAGGCGAATGGTCACTGTTTTACCTGAACGCTCGGCAATCAGTTTGAATTTATTTTGCGCATCGCGCGAGGGGCGCTGATACTGAACTACGCCTTCTAAGTTTTCGACAGGATTGAACGGTATTAAATTGATGTTGCAATGCAAGTCTTTGAGCATGTCGGCCAGTGCTTTTGCTTGCTCTGGAAAATCAGTGACGCCTGCAAGAAGCACATACTCAATCGTTATTCGTCGATTGGTGACATCGTAATAGTCGTGCAATGCATCCATTAACTCGGAGATTGGCCACTTGGTTGTAATCGGCACAATTTCTTCGCGAGTTTGTGTGTCTGGTGCGTGCAATGAAAGTGCGAGCGTAACTGGCAAATTTTCTTGCGCCAAACGTTTGATACCAGGCACCACCCCTGATGTCGAAACAGTTAAATGGCGAGCGCCTATTCCTACTGATTCATTCATTGTGTGAATTGATTCAATGACATTTTCGACGTTGAGCAGAGGCTCGCCCTGTCCCATGTAGACAACATTGGAAATACGCTTGCCAGACTCGCGCTGAATGCACATCACCTGGTCGATGATTTCCTGGCTTGTGAGATTGCGTTTGAATCCCAGATAACCGGTTGCGCAAAAAGTACAGCCGACCGCGCATCCCACTTGACTGGACACACAGGCAGAAAGCGCATCGCGGTCTTGAAAAACCATGAGCACGCTTTCCACAATTTTTCCGTCGGGTAGTTTAAATAGATATTTACGTGTGCCGTCGCGACTGATTTGAAGATGAGCAATTTCCAATAAGGGGATTTTAGCGACGCTTTTAAGTTTCTCTCTCAACTCAAATGAGAGATCGGACATCTCGTCAAAAGACTCGGCGTATTTGGCGTAAATCCAGGCGTGAATCTGCTTGGCCCGGAATTTCGGCAATCCCATGGCCACGACGAATTTTTCTAATTCTGGAAAGCTCAAGCCAGACAGAGCCTGTAGTGGCTTTTCGGTATTCGTCTCAGATGGTGTTTCTTCTACTGATTTCATTTTCACTATCACTCATTTATCGATTTTGACTGCCTGTTATTGATGGGGCTGTTCATGCCCTGCAGTCTCAATGAGGTAAGTCTTCAGATTTGTCGTCCGTTGATTGTCGCTAAATTAGCGCGAAATCACGCAGAATTAACGCAAGGAATTAAATGATAGCAACGTTGGCTGACTTACTGTCAACCTTTGCCTCAACTGTTGCAGATTGAAGTGACTCAAATTAACGCGCTGCCCGCCAAGTTTGCGGCTTTTCTGAAAAGTCTTGTTAAGAAACCCTTAGGGCGTTTGGGCTCAAGCCTCATCCTATCGGGGCTGTCAGCTATTTGCATGATAAAATGAGGGGCTATCGTCCAATTCTGTGTGCGTGGGCATCAGCAGACCCTCACAGCAGTGGCGATCATCAGGAGAATGAGAATTAGATGTCAGATCGGCTACGCAACTTCATTAAGACTTTATTTGGTGACACGAATGAGAAACGACTCAAGTTCCTCGACGAATATGTCATTCGCGCTAATTCTTTCGAGTCTGAGATAGAAAAATTGTCAGATGACGATTTGCGCGCCAAAACGGCAAATTTCAAACAAATGCTTGAAAACGCCGTTAAAAGCGAACCCAATATTAAACTTATCGCTGATGATGTGCCCAAGATGCCCGGTCAGGTGCGCACTACTCATGACCGCATCACTAATGAATTGCTCGATCAATTCTTGCCAGAAGCTTTCGCCATTGTCCGAGAAGGTGGCAAACGGATTCTTGGTATGCGCCACTTTGATGTGCAATTTGTCGGCGGTGCTGCCCTGCACTTTAACAAAATTGCCGAAATGCGCACTGGTGAAGGTAAAACACTTGTTGCTACTTTGCCAGTATATCTCAACGCTCTTGCTGGACGCGGTGTGCATGTAGTGACAGTCAACGACTATCTCGCCCGTAGAGATTCCGAGTGGATGGGACAGCTTTATCGCTTTCTGGGATTGACTACAGGACTCGTTTATTCGCATCAGCCAGAATACGAAAAATATGAAGCGTATCGCGCTGATATCTCCTATGGTACCAACCACGAATTTGGTTTCGATTATCTACGCGATAATATGCGCAAATCTCTCGACGAGCTCGTACAGCGGCCTTACTGGTTTTCGGTTGTGGACGAAGTCGATAATATTTTGATCGACGAAGCACGTACTCCTTTAATTATTTCCGGCTTTCCAACTGAGTCATTTACTGAACTGTATGTGCGTATGGCGCAAATTGCTCCGTTGCTCGAAAAAGGCGCAGATAAGGATGACGAAGACTGCGATTACTGGGTAGATGAAAAAGGCAAAAACGTCTTGCTGACCGAACGCGGCATCATGAAAGGCGAGAAGCTTCTCAATCAACCTGATTTGTATGACGTTACTTACAATTACGCGCATCATCTGGTGCAAGCTTTACGCTCTAAAGAGCTGTACAAAAACGATACAGACTATGTCATTCGACCGACAGAAGAGGGTAAGCCTGAAGTCGTCATTGTTGATGAATTCACCGGTCGTATGATGGTTGGTAGACGCTGGAGCGATGGTTTGCACCAGGCGATTGAAGCCAAAGAAGGCGTGCCAATTCAAGAAGAAACTCTCACTTACGCTTCAATCACTTATCAAAATCTGTTTCGTTTATATCCCAAACTGGGTGGTATGACCGGCACGGCTATGACTGAAGCGGCTGAATTCCAGAAGATTTACAATCTTGATGTCGTGGCTATTCCAACGAATAGACCAGGTATCAGAAAAGACGAATCAGACGTTATCTACAAAACTGAAAAGCAGAAGTTCTTTTCTGTCGCTGAAGAAATCGTCGAGATGCATGAGTCTGGTCGACCGGTTCTTGTTGGTACAACTAGCATTGATAAGTCTGAAGTGCTTGATGTTCTTTTGAGCAAGCCGCAATTTATGACTGAATATATGATGGGCAAAATGAACAAGGCTGTGGCCTTGATCAACGCAAAAAACATTAGTGGTGAGCCCATCGACGCTCTGAAAAAGATTTTCGAGCGGCCGGGCATGCTCGATGTGGCTGCGCTCGAAGAAGTCTGCAAGCGTGTCGAAAACGATTACAAAAAGCAAGACGAGCTCGTTGAGCGTTGTTATTCGATTTTGCGCACCGCCAAGGTGGTTGCCGAGATTCGCAAAGGCTTAGGACATGAAGTCCTCAACGCCAAACATCACGAACGAGAAGCGATGATCGTGGCTCAAGCTGGGCGAAAGGGCGCAATTACGGTTGCTACGAACATGGCTGGTCGTGGTACCGACATTTTGCTCGGTGGAAATGCCGAATATCTGGCCAAAGATAAACTGCTTCAAGCTGGAGTTGATCTAGAAGATCCAACTTACGATGAGCAGGTCAAAACGCTCACCAAAGAGTTTAAAGTACAAACAGAAGCAGAGCGCGATGAAGTGCAGAAGCTCGGTGGTTTGCATATCATCGGTACCGAACGCCACGAAGCAAGACGTATCGACAACCAGCTTCGCGGACGCGCCGCTCGTCAGGGTGACCCTGGTACCACTCGATTCTTCCTATCACTGGAAGATACATTGATGCGTATTTTCGGTGGCGAGAAAATCTCCAAGTTGATGGACTTCATTAATGCCGACGAAGAGATGCCGATTGAATCGGGCATGGTTTCTAAGTCTATTGAAAATGCTCAACGGAAAGTAGAAGCGCACCACTTCGATATGCGTAAACATGTTCTTGAATACGATGATGTTCTCAATACACAAAGAGAAGTGATTTATCGCGAAAGACGGCGCATTCTCGAGCGCGCAGACTTGAAAGCAAATATGGGCGATTTGCTCGAGGAGCATCTCGATATCATCCTTGGCTCACATATCGATCCATCAATTCCTCCAGAAGCTTGGGAAGAAACAGAGTTGCCTCTGGTGCTCACGACTTTGCAAAACGACATTCCTTTGCTTGCTGATATCAAGGCTGACGAATTGAAGGGACTTTCTTATGAAGACCTGCACGAGAAACTTCTCGCTGCTGTAAAACTGGCCTACGAAGTGCGTGAACAGCATGTCGGCACAGAAACCATGCGTGCTTTTGAGCGCGAAGTGTTATTGCGCACAATCGACAGTAAATGGATCGATTATTTGCATAATATCGATATTTTGCGTGAGGGCATTCACTTGCGTGGCTACGGTCAACGCGATCCGCTGCAAGAGTACAAACGCGAAGCCTTCGATATGTTCAATCAACTTTTGCGCAGCGTACAAGAAGAAGCCATTCAGCTTCTATTCCATGCGCAAGTGCAAATAATGGGCACAGACAACATGGAAGAGATGATGCTGCCTGAAGAATTGCAAATGCTTTTCCAGGATGAATCAGGCATGCAAATGATTGAATCGTTGAACCCAGACGAAATTGCTGAATTGTTCAATGGTCTACATGATGTTGCTCCGGGCGCTGCCAAAGGCTCTAACGGCAACGGTAACAATGGTAACGGCGGCGCGTCTTTAGAGCCCACAAACGATGAAGTGGTTTCTCCAACGGCAAGGCCAGCTGAGACTCCAACTGAGGCTACGCAAAAATATATAGATAACCTTGGCCGTATCGATGATGACAAATAGTAGCAGGCTTGAGGCTTCTGGACTGTTGAAATACTGGTGATCGAATTGAAGGGGACTGGTTCAAGCTTAAAGCTCAATCTGGTGTCCTTTGATACCAGCTCTTCTTCTGTTCACCTTGCGTTGCTGAATGGCGAGCAAGTGGTTGCAAGTGAAATTCACGAAACCAATTTGGTCGCTTCTGGCACTGCCAGGCAAGAAGCCGCTAATTTATTGATTCCTTCGATTGATCGACTGGTAACACTGCAACAGTGGCAGAAAAAAGATATCGACGGCATCGTGGTGGGCAGCGGTCCTGGTAGTTTTACAGGCATTCGCACGAGCATCGTCACTGCTCGAGCACTGGCTCAAGCTTTGCGTGTGCCACTATTGCCGGTATCTTTGTTGCAATGCTATTTTGCTCGTCTAGATGGCGAAGCGATTGTTGTCCTTCCGGCAGCTGTAGGTTTTTATTTCGTCGCGCACAGTCTGGACTCGGACGAAACTGCGAATGCTTCGCACTTCTACTTTAATGAGCAGGAATTGAGAGATTTCCTTTCCTCTCATCCTCATTCTTCTCATTATGGCAATGCCGAGGCTGTTGCAGCACTGCAAAGAGCAGGCGTTAACCTGCTGCCTTTGCTGCAGCTGGAAAATGTAGCTGTTGCTCAGGGCTTGATTGGATTTGAGCAATTGCAAAGAAAGCTATTAGAGGCTGACGGCTCTGAGACACGGTCGTATTTGTTGGAGCATTTTAATTACGAAAAAGTGGTGCCAACTTATTTGCGTAACCCGTCGGTGACACTGAAGAAAGTTACTGCCTGAAATGACACAAAACAACGAGTCTCACGAGCAATCACACGCACTGCCATTCGTCGAGATTCGACCAATGCGACTCGAGCATTTGTCTGAAGTGATGGAAATTGAACCCGTAGCGTTTGGCAGCCATCACTGGTCCCATCAGTCTTTTGTTAATGAATTGAATAATTCGCTTGGCTGTTATTTTGTCGCGTACGAAAAAGGCAGCCAGAAGTTGATTGGCTACTCTGGTTTCTGGCTTATTGGTGAAGAAGCTCATATCACAACGCTTGCAGTGCATCCCGATTGTCGAAGATTGAACATCGGCGAACGGCTTTTAATTCACAATATCAACGAGGCTTACAAAGTCGGTGCTAACTGGCTGACGCTAGAAGTGAGAGCATCGAATGAAAAAGCGCAGATGCTTTATTTTAAATACGGTTTCAAGAGTCTTGGTGTGAGGCGAAACTATTATCAGGACAACGACGAAGATGCTTATGTCCTCTGGACGGAAAACATTCGCACGCCTGAGTTCAAAAAACAGTTTCAGGAACGAGTGGATGCTTTGCAGCAATTATTAGGGGCAAATCAGACAAATTTAGAAAATTCGGAAAAGCCCGTTGCTTCTCATACCCCGCTTCTCGATGGACCGCATTCAAGGGCGGAAAACTCTGATTCGGCTCATTCCTAGGCTTGTATATGAGCTGATTAAAGATTGTATATCTAATGTCGTATATTCCGCACTGCATCTGGAGGCGCTGAGATTCTAATGAGTGCTAAGGTCTTGACGAGAGGATCATAAGAGACCGACAATACACTGGATGCTTATTGGGCGTCGCTTGGCATTGGTCTTAGGGTTCAAAATGCGCTTAGTTGTAGCCGCCAATATTTCACGGGTGAAGCGGAAATCATTCGCTGGTCAAGCCGTGCTTGTGCTACTCGGTTTACTGTTGATGTTCCTTGCTTCTTTCATGGCTGTCGATGTGCCAGCAGGCACCGGGCATAATTTGCTGAACGGAGGCAGGCACTCGATTGTTACTGTAGTTGAGAAGTTGCCGCCGCTGTGGCAAGACAAAATCAATCATTTAGCGCCCACGCTGTTGCAAGAAACCAAGCCCATCCGCCACGTTCTTTACGTGCCGCAAGTGCCCGTCGCTGTTTTTTTAGGGTATGTCCTGGGAGCGCAAACTGCTGCCATGTCTATTGGCCTGTTTTTGCTGCTCGGTCTAATTGGACCGTCTATGGGTATTAGTCCCCTCGCTGGAGGTGGCGGGTTTGACTATTACAGTCAGCCCGGTTTTGGCTATTTGCTTGGCATGATTGCTTGTGCTTACATTGTCGGTCTGGTCACAGAAGACCGTCGTTCTAGTATTTCTCAGGTTTTAGCTCTTATTGCTGGCGTGGTCACAGTTCATATAATCGGGCTCGTTTATATGATTAGTTCATGTTTGATGTTCTCCTTGATTGAGGGCGTTAAAAACGGCCCATTGTGGCTGCCCTGGGTCTTTGAAGAGGCGAGAAATCTCACCTGGTTCCAGATTGCCTACGACAGTATTTTGGGATTTGTTCTCATTGGTATCGGTTTTCCTTTCCGATACCTTGTAAATATGCTGACGGCGCCCGACCTCGCGCTAAAATCGAGAAGCGACAAAATCGTTCAGCAGCATATGGAAGAGCTGTTGAACTGAGTGCGCGGGCGCAAACGCGCTTGAAACCGGTTAAACAGTAGAAGGGTTCTGACGGAAAGGGACAAATGTTTAAACACCGTGCTGACGATGCTGGGCATCTCGATCATTCCTTAGATCTTGTCAAAAATCTGGTGCAGGGGCAAGACGAAAAGCGTATTGCGACCTGGCCTTTTGTACTTGGAGGCTTTGCTCTGACAGCGCTTGGTGTTTTTTTGTACGCGAACAAAGTTGAACCACGTCGTTTTTCTCTCGAGACCATTGAAGTCAGCCTGCGTGGCGCGTCGGCTTCTGGTAAGAAGTTGCGCATATTGCATTTGTCCGATTTGCATCTGTGCGAGCCTGAGTCGCATAAGCTGGATTTTTTGCAGCAAATCACCAGTGAAGAATATGATCTCATCTTTTTTACTGGCGATATTTTCGAAAATTATTCTGGTATTCAATATGTAAATCGACTGATTGCCCGCCTGCCGCGCCTGGGTACCTATGCGGTGCTCGGTAATCATGACTATTATGATTACACCCTGTTTCACAAAACGATTGGCAAGCTGTGGCGTCGTCATCGTCATCCAGCCAAATTTAGAGATGTGGTACCAATGGTAGAGGCGCTGGAGAAGGCTGATATTCAAGTTTTGCGCAACGCCAAAACATCATTTTTCCCACAAGGTCTTTCCATCATTGGCATTGATTATCCTGGTATATCGCCTGGTCGATTGAAAGACATCGCTCGCTCTGTGCCACCCGAGCATCTCATTCTCGCCTTATTTCACATGCCTCGTCGTTTGGGCGATATCAAAGATGCAGGTATTCATATGGCATTTGGTGGGCACACTCATGGCGGTCAAATTCGCATCCCTGGTTTTGGCGCTCTCGTTACGGATTCCGAATTGAAACGCAGCGAAGCGTCAGGTCTCGTGCGTCGTGATGATACTCTCTTTCACATATCGAGAGGTTTAGGAGCCGATCCGCGTTCGAACATCAGGCTCTTCTGTCCGCCAGCTGCCACAGTCATCGAACTGACTTATTAATTGGCGATTTAGACCTTTTTGATTCTTGTGATTCTGGTGATTTTTGTGATTCTGGTGATTTTTGTGGCTCCCATGACTCCCGCGATTCTTGGGCGCCAGGAATTGCTGTTCTTATCTGGCGAAAGACCGAGGCCAGATCATCTCGTTGCAATTTAATGGGAAAGCAATTAATAACATTGAGGTTATCTTGCAGAACCCCAGTGATAGAGCCCGATTCAGCTCGACCGTGAAAGCTTACCACGGCAGAAGCTGCAGGTTTATAGGCATCTGTAAAAGCCCATTCCACATTTTCGCCGACATTTTTTTCCGCAGTGACGCAGTGCAGCGGATGCGTACGAGGAATAGTTAGGTCAGCAAAGATTTGACCATCACGATGTTCGATAGAGAGCCTGACCACTCCAAGGCGCCCAATTTTACCTGTATACTCGCCGCGGATGTCGTTGACGATTCGGCTAATTGACAGTGCGATAAAGCCTGAAATCGCCAGCAACCCAATCGTGTTTGAACTGAGCCAGAGTTTGTGTTTTCGCGACCGATCCAGACCTTGTTCTAGACTGGAGACGTTTTTGCTTGATTTTTCGGGAGCTTTGCGAGGTCCGGTCATAATCGCCTTTGAGTTATGGTACTAAATCCGGTGTCATGTGATAGAGCTGTCGAATGGTCGCTGCGTCTGAGGCGGAAATCGCCCCATGTCCATAGAATACACTCATCAGGTCATTCGGGTTGCTGCTGTGCCCTTCAATGCCCAAGGCATGCCCAAATTCGTGGGCGGCAGAGGCGCGCATTTTGTCGGGTGGCATCGGATTGCCCTGACCATCGACAGTCCGCAAAATTGTCACGACTGGTCGAAACTGAATCGGTTGATTGGCTTTGATAGCGGCCAGTGGAAAGCTGCGTTTGGCTGTGTAACCTCTTATATCTTTGGCGAACAAACCCATGCCCAGTTTGTTGACGAAGTGGTTTGTCCAGAATACGTAGATATCAGCGTCGCCTGGATCGTTGGTGAGGACGAACGAAAAGATTCCTTCTTTTTCAAACGCTTTCCATGAGTTGATACCGATAATTGCCGCTTGCTTTTGATCGGGGGTGAAGCCAATCGCTTGCGGCAGGCTTTGCAAACGCTCTGGTTGTCCTATCACCTGGGCGACTACGTCTGGCCAGTGGTCGCGATTGTCGACATTCATAGCTGAGGCGCCTAGCTGTTCGTCAATGATGCTGTCTAGACTCGTGCCATCGGCAATATATACCTTTAACGGCATTTGCTCGCTCAGCCAGCGAATCACTCCATACTGAGTGCGAAACTCTGGATAAACGCCTGCCTTTAATTGTGCGGACTGATTTAAGCGCTGGGCAGGAGCCGCCCGCCTCATTGCAGGCGTGCCGTAAGTGGTGCGAAACTGGGCAAGGGCTGCTGTTTGCGCGTAAACTAGGCTGAGGATAACTAGACAAAGCGGAAAAAATTGGTCTCTCTCAGTTTGCATTTAGCTTCTCTCTGGGGTCTAGTTATTGTAACCTTTAGGAGTTTGAGTGAAGCAAAATTGTGGTCGGGCGCAGGCAAGGCACTCGACATAATTAATATCTGTGAGCTCCCAATAGAAACCGTCCAAAGCTTGCCGACGCGAGCATACTTGTGTGATACTGCCTGCGGTGCAATGCGTGGAGGCGGGCTATCAAACAGGTTTATTCAGTTATTTTGTCGGCGAGACATTTGCTGTCAATTTCAATTTCGGCAATTGTATCTAAGAGAAAGCGGCAAATCTTTTTGCGCAGTGACTTATTTAAGCGTTTTAAATGCTTAGTTTTACACATAAACACGCAATTTGTCGCCTCATCGTAATCGACGGCTGCATAAAGCTCTGGATGCTTGGAAAGTAATTGTTCAATTTCAATGATGCCGCAACTGCAGAAAATAGTGCTTACTCGACTTTCATTTGCGACTTTGATGCTGCCATCTTCGACAATTTCTATTTCAACTTTTAATCCAGGCAGCACCCGGTCGATAGTCAATTCATCTCCTTGCGAAAATGTACTAAAACGACCGGATATAACGAGGTCGGCAGTTGCACGGTGTTCTTTCTTTCCGGCTATTCTGTCGATATCTTCACTTGAATAACCGAGCAATTCTCGGTTCAAAAATTCAACGTACTCGAAGCCTTCAATTGGTCTCAAGCAGTTTAAAATTCGCAAAATAGCGTCTGAAGTATTGACCGAATTGTCGGTCAATTGCTGTTTTACCCTTTCGAGATCGACAATTAGTTCTTGCATTATATTTTCAGCGATTGATGCAAAGCATTCTACTAGTAAAAAGAAATCCCTGTCTGGCTAAAAAAACCGCCGTGCAAGCCGTGGGAATTGCTCGGGGGAGCAACTCATGAATTTAATGCCCAACCGTTAACTGGCGGTAACGCATATGCCTAACTATTGGCTAAAGGTAGCGCCAGGCATGTTTTTAGAGTTTCTCTGACCTGGGGGGTGAAATTGTAATCGGTCTGGGCGCAGGCTGTCTGAAAAATTTTCTGCTGCTCAGCGCCTGGCAAACTGAACTGAAAAGTAGTTCTGTACCGCTGCCCCCAGGATTCCACATAAGCCACGGCCATTTTCTTAACCTCAGATTGTTTGGAGGTAGTGGCCATGAGCAAATATGAGATGCGCTCCCATTTGGGCAGGCTGTTGAAGAGTCTAAGCGCGTTCAATTTAACGTGTTTCCAATCCGTCTGCTCGAAAATTTGAAAAAGGACTTCTCCGTCGACGGGCTCGGGTAGCCCGCTAATGACGCAGGCTGCGGCTCTCGAGAGTCCCACTGATGGTTGATTGAGCATCTGAAGAAAAATGTCGTCGTGATCTTCAGGGGAAAGTTTGCCTAGAGCCAGTGTGGCAAATCTGCGCACAGCCACTTGAGGATGTTCGAAGAATTTCAGTAAAACTTCCACGTCTTCTTTGTCGCCCACTTCGCCTAGCCCCGCAAGGGCGCTAGCGATAATTTTAGCGCTAGGCTTGCTTTGCAATTTGTCCAAGTAGAACTGCCGAAAATCAACTCCATTACCTGCTTGAATGAGCTTAAAGCGTGCAAATTCGCGCACTAGCGGGCTGCGATCGAGCAAGCCTCTCTCCAGATTTTTCGCGTTCGACTGGCTGTCGATACGGCAAAGAATTTCAAGAGCGTTTCGTCGAATTGAAGGGGCGGTGTCTTTGCCTAAGCGCACCATCAGAGCAATTTGTTCATCAACTGCAAGATCGGCTGCGAAGTCGAAAATAAGCAATCTATTTGTTACGTCCTTTTCGGCAAGTACCGCTTCAATTACCTGTCTTGCGTCAAAGCGAGCCTTTTCAAGCTTGTTCTCGGCGTCTGCCCCACCTTCAAGAGCTTCAGCGCGCACAATTTTTAGCAACTTCAAGCACATTCGCCTGGTTTCCCACGTTGGTGCAGTCAGTCCTTTGAGCAAAAGGGGTCTGTTTTCTGGTTCTTTTATGACCTCGTGAATTTTTGCAATAACAGTTGATGCGATGGCTTCCGGAGCGCTGCCACGCTTCTTTTTGCTAAGCAGCTCAATCAACAACAGATTTTCGACGAAGTGATGCAAATAGTCTTTTTGAAGGCGAGATTTCAGGGCAGTTTTTGCTTGTTCGCTTACCTGTGGCACCCAGTCTGTTAAACGAATGAGCAAATATGGCAATTCAACACCACTTTGCTGTGCATTCAAATAATTGACCGCTGCCTCGCGCACATAACCGTTGTGATGGAAGGAAGTCATCGCCACCAGGAGCGGGTTTGTTTGGAAAAAATGTGAGAGGTGGGTGAATTTCATTGCATTCCATTTGCTTAAATGCGCTGTCAAATTCCAGGTGCCTCCTCTTAGTCTGTCCTGCAATTGCAGCAGGTGCAGCGACGATATGTTTTTCAACTGTCCTTCCACAATGGAGGCTGCTGTCTCGGCAATAATTTTCTGAGGCGCAAGAGTGAACGGTAAAAGGAAAGGGATGATAGCGAATTGATTGTCCGGTCGTAACTTTGTTGTGTTTTCAGGGCCAGCAACAAGTGATTGAAGCAGCTCTAGCCCAGTTTCAATCTGCTGCTGCGGCAATTCGTTTTTGACTGTACCGTCTTTGGCCACCAACAAAATTTGCAGTGCATCAATTGCTTTTTTCGCTTTAGCTGTTGGCTGTTTCATCACTCGCTCCGTTTCGTAGTTTTCTAGCAGGGGCTATTTGAGCCCTTTCGAGGAATTAGTAATAGATACCCCAGAGACTGCTCTGAGGCAAATTATTCGTGCGGCACCGGCAACGGTGCTATTGATTTGTGTTAACACTCGTAACGCATATTTGCTAGTCTGTTCTACGAAAAGTGCCATTGTATGAGGCTTTTGACGCGAGGTGAAAGTTAACAGCAGGTAAGCTCTGGCTTAGCAAACAAAATGAAAGATTAAGACCGGGACTTGACGCCTGAACTTGGGGTACAAATGTGTTGTTGAATCGTTTGCGCATTTCATGGCGAACCGATGCAACCAGATCGCAGGATCTCCAGTACTGAGGGGCACAAGGGATTGAGCCCGTTGGGGCAGCACCAACTCTGCGAACAATATCAAGAGCCCGGCCAGCAGGTCGGGCTTTTTACTTGTGTGTCCATTCTCTTGACAGCGATGGCGACTGTCATCAACGAAGCCCGCGTTGTAACATTGTCTTCCTGATTATTTTGGGAGTGCTGAGGCGGCAGGCAAGTGAGTGAGTGAGGCGAGTTTTCAATGAGCGTAAAAACAAAAGCAAGAGCTGTTCTTTTAGCCGCTGGGCAAGGCAAACGGATGAAGTCGGCTAAGCCCAAAGTGCTGCACGAGGTGTTAGGTCGCAGCATTTTGTCGCGTGTTCTGACTGCTGTCGATGCTCTCGACGTCGAGCACGTGCACGTGATCATCGGACACGGCTCTGATCAAGTGCGCGACTTTCTTGAACTCAATCGTCCCAAAACACCTTATTCGGTGCATCTGCAAGAACCACAACTGGGAACAGGGCATGCTCTGCAGCAGCTGCTGCCGGCGCTAGAAGATTTTTCTGGAACTCTTTTAGTGACAGTTGCTGACACTCCGCTTTTGACTGGCGAAACTCTTGGCCGCTTGCTCAATGAGCATCGCGAGCAAGACGCTGCAGTGACGTTATTGAGTGCCGTTGTCGATGACGCCAAAAGTTATGGTCGGGTTTATCGCGACGATAAAGGAAATGTCGCAGGTATTGTTGAAGATAAAGATGCCAGCCCCGAACAAAAATTACTGAGAGAAATCAATACAGCGATTTATTGTTTTTCCTGGCCGGAAATCCGTGATGGGTTGACGTCTTTGACCAATAAAAACAGTCAAAACGAATATTATTTGACCGATGTGCTCTCCTGGGCTTATCTGAGCGGTCTTAAAACTGCAACTGTAATTGCTGACGACTGGCGTGAAGTGGCTGGTATCAATTCACGGTTGGAGCTAGCTGAAGCCAATCGCTTGATGCGCGACATGAACGTCAAAAGACTGGCGCTCGATTCTGGCGTCACTATTGTGGATCCGGCAACCACCTGGGTTGGACCCGAAGTGACGATTGGTCAGGACACAACGATTATGCCAGGCTGTATTTTATTTGGTGATATCACAATTGGTGCAAATTGTTTTATCGGACCAAACACAGTCACGCATGGTCCGGTCGTAATTGGTGATGGCACATCGGTGATTAACTCTTATGTCGCCAATTCACAAATTGGCAGTCATTGCAAAGTCGGTCCTTTTGCTCATTTGCGCGATGGCAATGTAGTTGGTGATCACGTTCGTCTCGGTAATTTCGTCGAAATCAAAAACTCGACAATTGCCAATAAAACCAATGTCTCGCATCTAAGCTACGTGGGCGATGCTGATCTGGGCTCTGGTTCAAATCTTGGAGCAGGAACCATAGTTGCTAACTACGATCATTTGACGAAGAAGAAATCTCGCACCATAATTGGTGACAATGTGGGCACCGGTAGTAATTCAGTACTGATAGCGCCTATCGTAATTGGCGATGGTGCCTTTGTCGCCGCCAGCACCGCCGCCACCAAGGATGTGCCAGCTGGAGCTCTCGCTGTCGGGCGAGCCAAACAAGTTAATCTGGACAATTGGGCTGATAATAAACGCAAGCAGAAACAGACAAGCCTTACTTAACTGTCTTAAAATGATAAATTGCCTAGTCGAATTCAGGCATAATGTCGTGATTGGGGTCAAGCTTGGAGACATAATCCAAACGATTTCTTTCCGCTTCAGCGAAGCTGGACGATTCGATGGTTATGTATTTGACCAGATTGAGCGGCACAAGATGCTTGGAATAGCCTCTGGAGCTTGGCTTTTCCACTTCGCCAAATGATTCCATTTCCAGATAGTCGTGGCCGATCCTCATAACCCGCCCGGTAATGGTGGTGCCGTCGGCAAAGTGCAAACGCACCCAGGAGCGCGAATCGCAAAGTCTTTCTAAACGCAGTTTCAAATTCATAATCTGAACCTTTTTTTGAACCGACCTGTGCCGACTCAGCCGGCGGAGCACGCATTTTGACAGGTCCTTATAAATCTCATCTTAGCATTGCCAGGGCATTATCAAGATGCATGTCTTGATATTACCCAATGGTGATCTACTAGGCTTTGAGTTTTCCATCATCTTTTATATTTGGTTATCTTTGGGGCTTTGACTGTGTAGTCAAGTATTGCGCTTTTCTGCAGTAGTTATAGACTGGCTTGCAGATAGGTTTTCCGTTGCCATCTGCCTGAAATCATTGATATAGCAGGGATATAGAGATTATGCCTGGTCGTGAAACTAAACGGATCTCGACGATGTCCTTCAGTACGTATTGTTTGCTTTTATTCACTTTTAAAAACTAGAAATCGAGGACCGAATGCACGAGGAAAATCTGCCAGCGAATTTGCTCAAGAGAATTGAGGAACTTCGTACGCGTGAGCAGAGCTATTGGGAGGACGAACTTTATTCAACTGAAGCTCTCACCAATAAAAGCTATCGTGAGAAGTTGGAAAGTATCTTTAGTCTTGATCCACTAGGTCCATTGCCTCTTCGGCAATAAGATTGATTCCGTACATCGTCAGATTGCTATCGACGTGATTAAAGATGTCGGTGTACGGTGCAATTAAATTGGCATATCCGCCTGTGGCAATGACAGTACAGTCACTGTTTAACTTGAGGCGCACTGCTTTGACCCAGTTTTCAATGATCCCTACATGACCCAGAAAGCAGCCACTGGCGATGGCACCAGCGGTGTTATTGGCCAGTGGCGTAATTTCATGGTCTGTTGTGTCGAACTGCAGATTGGGCAATTGCGCTGTTGTTTCGTGTAATGCGGCATACGTCCTGCCCAGTCCAAGCGTAATGAGACCACCCAGAAATTGTCCTGATTGAGCTACTGCGGTCAAGGTGGTAGCAGTTCCTAAATCCAAAACGATTGCTGCCTCAGATGGCACATGAATCTTTAAGGCGGCTACCACATTGGCGATGCGATCAACGCCTAGACTGTCATAAACTCCAGTGATGATATTTTGATTGTCGGCTTTGATCTGGCGAGCGTGCACTTTGTGATTTTTAAAATACTCGAGCATGTGCCGCGAAACAACGGGCACAACCGAACAGATAGCAATTTCTTGAGCACGCACGGCTGATGCTCGCTGCACGATATCAGCAGCGGCCTTGTCGGCATTCGATGAAATATGGTGCGTCAAATCAATCAGCTGATTGTCAACAAAAATGCCGCAAGTGATGCGGGAGTTACCGATGTTGACCGCGACTCTGGTTATCATAAGGGTCCCCGAAAAATCAAATTATAGTGCACTATTGCCTTTCTCTTTGGCTAGATAGGTCTTAAGCCCGTTGAGCAAGCCCTGCGCTGCATCTTGTTGACCCTTCTCGGATATCAAAACGGCATATTCGTCAGGATTAATCATAAAACCAACCTCTGAGAGCACCGCTTGCATACCGGATGGCCTCGTCAGGGCTAGATTTTGAAAGCGACTGCCGATGTCGGGAAAGTGCAGTTTCTGCACGAGTCCATTCTTTAGAGCTTTTCCTAATTCAATTGATTGTGGATGATACCAGTAGGTTGATGAACCGTGTTCGTTGAGAGGGTCTCGGCCATCTGGCAGTGAGTTGTTGTGAATGGAAAGGAGCAAATCAACGTTGTTTTGATCAGCTATTTTCACTCGCTCTTCTAAAGAAACTTCAGTGTCGGTGGTTCTCGTCATGATTACCTGCGCGCCCTGCGCCTCCAGTAAATCTCTAAATTTAAGCGCTATGGCTAGATTGATTGTGGCTTCGTAAATACCTGAGCAACCGACCGCGCCTTTTTCCTTTGCTCCGCCATGACCTGGATCAACGCAAATGTGCAGCCCTTGTAGAGGTTTTTCGCCGTTGAGGCTAACTTCTGGAGGCTTTCTGATGTGCAGTCTTAATTCGTCTCCATCATAGTCGACGCGGTAGCCGAATTGCCGTTGACCTTTAAGGGCGACAGTAATTTCGTAGTTATTGTCGCCCTTTTGGGCAAAGGAAACTCCCTCAATCAGCTTGCTGTCTTCTGGAGTGTCGCTGACCCAGTCGGTGTTTGCGGTGACGCCAAAAATGTGAAGTTTGAGTTGATTGGGTGTCATGCTCTGTTCAACTTGATACGCCAGACGTTGGTTCAGTGGCACCGAAATATATTCGCCATTTGCTTCGCTTTTGATATTTATTGTGCGCGCTTGCGCAAATGGTGGAGGACCTGAACCCGCCTGGCTCTTTAGCGATTGAGAATCCGTTTCGAAATTCAAATCTTTACGGTCGATCCAGACATGTTTGTTGTTAGCATAAAGACAACTGATTTGGTCTCCAATCCATCCATCAACGAGTAAACGTATGTCTGATACTAGAGGCGTTGTGCGTGAGGCGTTAGGACCAAGCCTCACGATCGTCGCATCATGCATGGTTTCAGCGAGCATGGGCTGTTCAACTGTGGTAATCGTTTGAGTCAGTTCTTTTTCGATGGTTTTGTCAGAATGCGTTAAAGTGACCTTTGGTTTTTGCTCGCTCCAGAGATCTTCTGCTGTGATTTTGTAATAGCCGAAATATTGGTCGCGCCTTGCATGAGGATGTCTCTGAAAGACCTGACCGTAGGCTGTGTCCATGCCAGTATTGACCTTTAGATCACCTTTGCTGTGTTGCGTTGACGCGGCAGCAGCTTTGAAAATTTTGGCAGCCTGCAATGTCCGCAAGGTGATTTTGCGCTTGCCAATTAAAACTGACACTTGCGAATCTGGCGTAGCCGATACAGAAAATTCAATGATTTCACCGATGCGCACGCCTCTATTTTCAGCTGGTGTGAAACTTTCTGCTTTGATGCGAATATCGCTGTCAGCTATGACTGGCGCATCCACTTCTCGGAATATTTTCATTTTGCGAGTGGCAGCAGTTTCATTTTTTTCATTTTTTTCTAATAATTCAAAATTATTCTCGCCGGGTTTGAGCGTTACTACATGTGCGAAAAAGCCTTGAGGATTGAGTTTGACGGCAGCGCCGTTGATAAAAAGTGAATCAGTAGCACCGCAGGCGCCCACAATGAAAGTGGTTGTCGTTGGAATGTGATTGTTTGGGCTGGGATAAACAACTTTGATCGGATTGTTGTCGACAACTGGGGCAGCTGCGCGCCCGAATGGATTTTGATTGGGCGCATTTGTTTGTGCAAGAAGTTGATTATCGCGGGCTGTGTGAGCACCTTGTGTTTCAGATGACGAGCTGCAAGAGGCGGTTAGAAAAAACAGTGATGTCGCTAATAAAATTCGATTAGTGAGCACTGTTTTCGTCCTTTTGGGGTGCCACCAATTTGGTATCATTCAGGCGCCAGTTAAAATCTGGCGCGTAGGTTGAAATAGTCTGAATATCGGTCAATGCAGCGGCTTTGCTAGTGGGTAAAAAACGATTTGCCCATTCATGCGGACCGCCAGCTGAATCAAAAAGTCCCTCATGCCATTTTAAAAATGGAGTGAGGATAAAAGTTTTTCGGTCACTTTTGTATTGAGCATTCTCGGGGTTATTGACGAAACTGCTCGCTGCCTGGGAGGCGTCGGCTTCAAGGGTTTTGGGCACAATGGCATGATCGAGTAGCGGTGGAAAGCCCTGGGCTCCTCCGCTGGCAAGGAACAGATCTTCTGGTTTTCCGGCGATTGCTGGAATCACATGTCCTTTGAAAATATCCTGCAGCGATAGCTCTGTCGCACCAACTAAAAACTTGGTCGTGTTGAAAGCGCGGGGCAAAGGCCGCTGCATAATCGAATTGATGGGATACAAGTCTGTGACAGCTTTGAGCACAAGTAGATTGTAAGTGTTGATCCAGAAACAGGTTTGTTCTTGCGCTGATTCCAGTTGATCAGGATTGATCTTGCTCAATTCATTGACTGCGCCGTCGAGTTCTTTTTTTAGCTGCGGGTCGCTTTTAAGGACTTCATAGTTAACGGCATTACCGGATACGACTTTCTTGAGGATAGCGTCGTAGTCAGTAAAGTGATAGACCAATGGATGTTCCACCTTTAGGAACATGGATCGTACGATGTCTCCCGAGTGAATGACGAGATTGAATAAAATCATCACGAAACCAAAAGTAAGCACCACTAATGGTATCAGCGAGTTCAGTGTTTTTATTTGTTTCATTTCTGGCAAGACGTTGATAGCCCTAGGTCGGGGCGGTCTAAGCTAATTCACG
>Ga0182030_10005227_pt1 | contig 27579 bp, 23 predicted proteins | sample 812S3MmetaG_FD_121299 | JGI IMG/M metagenome (GOLD analysis project Ga0182030, IMG submission 121299) | Permafrost microbial communities from Stordalen Mire, Sweden - 812S3M metaG (Illumina Assembly) | ecosystem: Environmental > Terrestrial > Soil > Wetlands > Permafrost | place: Sweden... | reverse complement strand
TCCACTTCCTCGCAGGAGGGATGAGCGCGAACGGAAAGCTCCGCGCAGTCGAGCGCGAACAGCCGGAAATGATAGTGATGAATTCCGTGATGGTGGGGCGGACAGGGGCCGCCATAGCCAAATTGACGGAAGTCATTGACCGCGTGCCGGAAGTCCTCGAAGGATTCCGGCCGGCCCGCGCCCTCCACGAGTTCGCTCCGATATGCCGGAATGTCAAAGACGGCCCAGTGACGCCAGACCCCGGCGGGCGCGTCGGGATCATTGCACAGCAGGACGAAGCTTCTTGTTTCCGCTGGAGCATCCGTCCATTGCAGCTGCGGCGAGACATTCGCGCCGTCGCAGGTGAATTGGCGGGGCATCGTCTCACCGTCCTGGAAAGCCAAGGATGTCAGCCGCATGATTTCAAATCCCGCCTGTGGAGCCCCGAGAACGTGCGCCCCTTCAGCCACGAGGAACCTTGGAATATATCCGCGTTCCCGGCCCGAAAGGGGCATAATCCACGAAAATGGCGCGGAACTGGAATTCGCCAATGGGGCGCCGCTTGGCCGAAAAAGGCGGAAAAAACTGGTTGAATCCATTTGAATAGGATCGCGCCGCATCCTGACCCGCCGCGACGGCACTTGATTAAAACACCCCTGCCTGCTTTTAACGCGCTGCACAAATTTTCCAGCGCTTGAGGAGAAGCCGCCAAATGTCGCACTGGCCCGTTCACGGCAAAATCACCGGCCCGATCGTCCTGATCGGCTTTGGCTCCATCGGCCGGGGCATTTTGCCGCTGCTCGAACGGCATTTCGAATTCGACAAGGATCGTTTCACCGTCATCGACCCATCCGATGAGCATCGCAGCCTCCTCGAAGTGCGCGGAATCGATTTCGTCAAAGCCGCGCTGACCGAGAAAAACTACCGCGAGATTCTGACTCCCCTGCTGACCAAAGGCGAAGGACAGGGCTTTATCGTCAATCTTTCGGTGGAGGTCTGCTCGCTCGACATCATCAAGCTCGCGCGAGAGCTGAAGACGCTCTATGTCGACACGGTGGTCGAACCCTGGCCGGGCTTTTATTTCGACAGCAAGCTCGGCAACGAAGCTCGCACCAATTACGCACTTCGCGAAACCGTACTTGAAGAACGCCGCCGCAGCCCCGGCGGCACGACGGCTGTTTCCTGCTGCGGCGCCAATCCCGGCATGGTGTCCTGGTTCGTCAAGCAGGCGCTGGTCAATCTCGCAAGGGATACGGGCGTGTTCACGAGCGAACCGTCGAGCCGCGCCGAATGGGGCGCGCTGGCGCAAAAACTCGGCGTAAAGGGCATCCATATCGCCGAACGCGACACGCAGCGCGCACGCACGCCAAAGCCCCGCGATGTCTTCGTGAACACATGGTCCGTCGAAGGCTTTGTTTCGGAGGGGCTGCAGCCGGCGGAACTCGGCTGGGGCACGCATGAAAAATCGCTTCCGGCCATCGCCGGCACGCACAAGAGCGGCTGCGGCGCGGCCATCTATCTCAATTCTCCCGGCGCCAATACGCGCGTTCGCAGCTGGACGCCGACACCCGGCCCGCAATATGGCTTCCTCGTCACGCATAACGAGGCCATCTCGATCGCCGACTATCTGACCGTGCGCGACGGGAGCGGCAAGGCCGTCTACCGTCCGACCTGCCATTACGCTTATCATCCCGCCGATGACGCGGTTCTTTCGCTGCACGAAATGTTCGGCGCCGCCGGCAAGCGTCAGGCAAAGGACCATATTCTCGATGAACATGAGATCGTCGACGGAATCGACGAGCTTGGCGTCCTTTTGTTCGGTCACGCGAAAAACGCTTATTGGTTCGGCTCTCAACTCTCGATCGAGGAAACGCGCGAGCTTGCGCCCTATCAGAACGCAACGGGACTTCAAGTGAGTTCGGCGGCGCTCGCGGGCATGGTCTGGGCGCTCGAAAATCCCAACGCCGGCATCGTCGAGGCGGATGAGGTGGATCATCGCCGCTGCCTCGAAGTGCAACTGCCCTATCTCGGCCCGGTCATCGGCGTCTATACGGACTGGACGCCATTGCAGAACCGCCCCGGCTTCTTTCCCGAGGATATCGACCTCGACGACCCCTGGCAGTTCAAGAACATTCTGGTTCGGTGAGAGACTCCGTCCGGTAAGGTTAACGTTTGCTTTGGCGGCGTCCTCTGGCGCGATTGGGAAAAGTGTCGCGCCAGAAAACCATTAATTTAAAAGATCGCGACCCTCGTGATGACGCCGCGCCGTCAGGCGCGGCTGTCACACAGAATTATTGTTTGTTAAAGCTGACTTACACTTGGACGGCGCTTGTGCCGCAGCGGCGGCCCGCCCGAAATGCCTTTTCCGATCCGGAAAACCGGAGCGATCCGCATAACTTCATAATAAGAAATTAGGCCCATCACTACGCAGGGCCACAACAGCGGCTAGCGATTTGTCCTGGAGAGGAAATGACCGCGACGGCTTCATTTCAAGACTTCTCCCCATGCGTCGCCGTGGGCCACAAGCAGCGGCGTCCGGGACCAGGGGGACGATTCAAGGCCTTCGATCGCGGAGAAGCATTTTCCCCGACCAGTCGCGGCCTCCGTCTTCTCCGCCGTTGACTTCATAAAAATTTCGCGTTGCCTTTCAGGTGAGAACATCAATGAAAATCAAGAATTTCTGGATGAAACTCGACGGCGGACTTGCGCCGGACGATCCCAGCGGCCCACTCCTTCTGGCGCGGCAACTTCATGCCTATTTCTCGGTCGTGCCCGTGGCGGTCGTAGGGAATATTTTCAACGCGTTCGTTGTCGCCATCTTCGCTTATGGCGCGGTCCCGCACCCATTGCTCGCGGCCTGGGTCGCGCTGATCGCCGGAATCTCTCTCATTCGACTTCGAAGCTGGCGCAACCACGTCAACCAGCCGGGCGTGCGCAACCCCCATCAAACGCTGTTCCATATTACCACGATCTCGCTGATTACGGGCAGCGCCTGGGGAGCGGCCGTCGCGTGGATGCTCGTGTTCACGCCATCATCCATTTTTGTTCCGACTATGGTTGCGGCGGGGATGATGAACGCTGGCGCATCAATGCTGAACGCGGTTCCGAAAGCCGCGATCGCCTTCATTGCGCCAATTGCGCTTGGCGCCAGCTGCGGTCTCGCGACGATGGACGCGACAAACGGATTCACCGCGGCCGCCTTGCTGCTTGCCTATTGCGTGGTGCTCGGGCGCTCGATCGACGCGGCCTTTTCCAATCTCGTTTCACGCACGCTGCATGAATATCAGCTCGTCGAGCAGGCGGATACGGTCAAATTGCTTCTGCATGATTATCAGGAGCACAGTTCCGACTGGCTATGGGTTGTCGACGCCGGGGGCCGCCTCGACAATGTTTCCCAGCGATTCGCGGAGGCGGCGCAACGTCCGGCGGAGACGCTGGCGGGAGGCAATTTGCTTGATCTGTTCGACGATTGCCCGGAAGTGGAAATTCTGAAGGACTATATCGCAAGTTTGCGCAGCTTCAGCGATCTCACGCTCCCACTGACGATTGGCGGCGAACAGCATTGGTGGACTCTCTGTGCGCATCCGCGTCTGAACTCCGATCGCTCGACAGTGATCGGGCTGAGAGGCGTGGCCACCAATGTCACCGCCGCGCGACGCGCCGAGGCGAAGGTCGCGTATATGGCCCATTATGACGGCCTCACCGATCTTCCAAATCGCTTCCTGTTCAACGAGACGCTGCAGCGTGCGCTGAACCGGCGCAAAGCCGGCCAGGTCAACGCCGTACTTTGCCTGGATCTCGATCAGTTCAAAGCTGTAAACGACACACTCGGGCATCCGGTGGGCGACAAGCTGCTGCAAACCGTTGCGCGACGCCTCGAAAACTGCGTCCGCGCGCAGGATCTTCCGGCGCGCCTCGGCGGCGACGAATTCGCGGTGCTGCTGTCCGACGTGGATGGCAAGGAGGAAGCGTCCGCGCTCGCCGAACGGATTATCGCCGCCGTCGCGGAGCCAATCGACATCGACGGACAGCATATTCTGACAGCGACCAGCATCGGCATCGCGCTCGCCCCCGACAACGGCGACACGGTCTCCGATCTGCTAAAGAACGCCGACCTTGCGCTTTATGACGCCAAGGCCAATGGCCGCAGTAGATTCAGCTTCTTTGAATCGGGCATGGACGCTGCGGCGCGTGAGCGCCGCGAACTGGAAATGGAGTTGCGTGGAGCGCTCAGCAAGAACGAGCTCAATCTTCATTATCAGCCGCTCATCAACATAGAGACTGGCACGGTGTCGGGATACGAGGCGCTCATGCGCTGGAGCCATCCCGAACGCGGCGTCGTGAGTCCAACCGAGTTCATCCCCATAGCCGAGGAAACCGGATTGATCATCCAGCTTGGCGAATGGGTGATTCGTCGGGCGATAGCGGAAGTTGCGAGCTGGCCGGAGCATCTGCACGTGGCGGTGAATCTCTCGCCCTTGCAAATGCGCAGCGCCTCGCTGATTTCCACGATCATCAACGCGCTTGGCGCGTCGGGGGTCTCCCCGCGTCGGCTGGAGCTAGAGATAACTGAAAATGTGCTGATGCACGACACCGATGTGAACATCGCGACACTGCATCGATTGCGGAATCTGGGCGTTCGCATCTCGCTGGACGACTTCGGCACAGGCTATTCGTCGCTAAACTATCTGCGCAGCTTCCCCTTCGACAAGATCAAGATCGATCGCTGTTTCATCGAGTCGATCGACACCAGCGACGACTGCCGGGCCATCGTCGCCTCGGTGACCGGGCTTGCAAAGCGACTCGGCATGATCACCACCGCGGAGGGCGTCGAACGTCCCGAGCAACTGGCCGAACTGGCCAGCGGAGGCTGCACGGAGGCGCAGGGCTTCCTGTTCAGCAAGGCGGTTCCATCCGAGGAGTTGACCGATCTGCGCAGCAGGACTCCGAACTATCCGCGGCATTTGGAAGCGGCGCATGTCATCGCGTCGCAGGCGGAGCAAACAATGACCAATCCAAGACGGCGGCGTAAAGCGTGAAACAAGCGCGGCGCGCGTTCGCTTTGGAGCAGCGGAAAAGCACGGGCGCGTAGCGCGCGCCCGAGATGTTCTCTCGCTGCCGTGATCTTCGGCGCGGTGGGGTAGATGAGCGCCTCAGGCCTTTGCGGGCTGCGCGCGCGGAACGCCTTCCTTGTCGAGCAGCGCCGCCAATTCACCCGACTGGAACATTTCGCGGGTGATGTCGCAGCCTCCGACGAACTCGCTCTTTATATAGAGCTGCGGAATTGTCGGCCAGTTGGAATAGGATTTAATACCCTCGCGGATCTCGCCGTCCGCCAGGACATTGATCGCCTTATAGGGTGCGCCGACGTGGTTGAGGATCTGAACGACCTGCATGGAGAAGCCGCACTGCGGGGCCTGCGGCGTGCCCTTCATGAACAGCACGACGTCGCTGCTCTCGATTTCGCTCTTTATGCGGGAGTTGATGTCGGTCATCTGATGTCCTTTCACGCGGAATTCAAGGTTCCGCTGTTTGCGACGTGGCGACTATCCCACGTCTTCCGTCCTGATCTCAAGGCGATTTTGTCGTCAGCGCCAGCGCATGAAGTTCGGTTCCGAGCCTTGGGCCAAACGCCGCATTGACCAGCTGGTGCTGGCGCACGCGGTTCAAGCCCGCGAAAGCGGAAGAGGTGACAGTCGCCGCCCAATGATCATCGTCATCCGCAAGCGCCGTCAGTTCGATCACGGCGTCCGGCAATGCTATCTTGATTAGGCGTTCGATTTCGGCTGCGGGCATCGGCATGGGCCAATTCATCCTTTGTCATAAAATGCACGGTCGTTTCCGGCCATATAATCAGGCAACGGGCTCTCATGCGCCTTGCGCAGGTCTGAGAGCAATATTGGCGCCTCGCCGGGGAAGTTCAATGCGTCCCCTCCGGTCATGCCTATCCTCATGATCGGGACGCCGGCGGCGTTCCCTTCCTGCACGATTGCGTGCAAATGGCCCTGAGGGGCGACGACAATGTAGCGCCCCTGATCCTCGCCGAACAGAATCGCATGCGGCAGCCCGGGTGGAAGCGTGTCGATGATTGCCCCGACATTTCCGGCGAGCGACATTTCCGCCAGGGCCACACCGAGGCCGCCGTCGGAAAGATCGTGAACGGCGCTGACGCGGCCTGACAGAATCAGCGTCCGGACGAAGTCGCCGTTGCGCCTCTCGGCATTCAGGTCGACGGGCGGCGGGGCGCCGTCCGCCAGACCCAGCAGATCCCGAAGATAGGCTGACTGGCCGAGCCAGCCCACGCTTTCGCCAATCAGGAGAATCTCTTCGCCCGCGCCGCCGAAGGCGGAGCTCGCCGCGTGGCTCACGTCCTTTATGACGCCGACGCCGCCGATGGCCGGGGTAGGTAGAATACCCTGGCCCTGCGTCTCGTTGTAGAGCGAGACATTCCCCGAGACGATCGGGAAATCCAGCGCCCGCGCCGCTTCCCCGATTCCTTCGAGGCAGCCGACGAACTGGCCCATGATTTCCGGCTTCTCGGGATTTCCAAAATTCAGATTGTCGGTCAGCGCCAAAGGCGTCGCGCCGCGCGCGGTGATGTTGCGCCAGCACTCCGCCACCGCCTGCTTTCCGCCCTCATAGGGGTCGGCGGCGCAATAGCGCGCGGTGACGTCGGTCGCAAGCGCGAGGCCTTTGGGTCCCTCGCCGATCCGAATCACCGCCGCGTCGCCGCCCGGAGCGCGAATCGTGTTGCCTAGAATGAGATGGTCATATTGCTGCCAGACCCATTGTTTGGAGCACAGATCAGGGGTCGCGAGCAGGGCGAGGAGCGCCTCCCGATTCGAAAAGGGCGGCTTGATCGACGCGGGACTCAAGACTGGCAGTTTTGGCGTGGGAACATGGGGACGGTCGTAAAGGGGCGCCTGGTCGCCCAGCTCCTTGATCGGCAAATCGGCCTTGACCTCGCCCTTGTGCTTGACGACGAAGCGCAATGTATCCGTGGTCTTGCCCACAATCGCGAAGTCGAGGCCCCATTTGCGGAAGATGGCCTCGGCTTCCTGCTCCTGCTCGGGGCGCAGCACCATCAGCATGCGTTCCTGGCTTTCCGACAGCATCATTTCATATGCTGTCATTCCCTCCTCGCGGCAGGGAAGGGCGTCGAGGTCAAGCTCGACGCCGAGATTGCCCTTGGCGCCCATTTCGACCGCCGAGGAAGTCAGACCCGCGGCGCCCATGTCCTGAATGGCGATTACCGCGCCTGAGGCCATGAGTTCGAGACAGGCTTCAAGCAGCAGCTTCTCGGAAAACGGGTCGCCGACTTGCACGGTCGGTCGCTTTTCCTCAGCGTCGGCTTCAAAAGAGGCTGAAGCCATGGTGGCCCCGTGAATGCCGTCACGGCCGGTTTTTGATCCTAGATAAACGATGGGATTACCGACGCCGGCTGCAGCCGAGTAGAAAATCGAATCAGTCCGCGCCAAGCCGACCGCCATGGCGTTGACGAGAATATTGCCGTCGTAGCTCGAATCGAAAGCCGTCGAGCCGCCCACCGTCGGAACGCCGAAGGAGTTGCCATATCCGCCGACACCCGCGACGACGCCGGCGACGAGATGCCTCGTCTTGGGATGCGAGGGCGCTCCGAATCGCAGCAGATTCAAGCAGGCGATGGGGCGCGCCCCCATCGTGAACACATCGCGCAAGATGCCGCCGACTCCCGTCGTCGCGCCCTGATAGGGCTCGATGAACGAGGGATGGTTATGGCTTTCCATCTTGAAAACGCAGGCGTCGCCATCGCCGATGTCAATCACGCCGGCGTTTTCGCCCGGCCCCCTGATGACCCAGGGCGCCTTGGTCGGAAGTTTGCGTAGATGCAATCGCGATGATTTATAAGAACAATGCTCGTTCCACATCGCTGAAAAAATGCCGAGTTCCGTGAAACTCGGCGCGCGGCCGATGAGAGCCAGAATGCGCTGATATTCGTCCGGCTTGAGGCCGTGGGACGCGACGAGAGCTTCGGTGATCTGCGGGTCGTGAGCGGTCAAAACGTCGCACCTCGGATGGAATCACAGGATATCGTGCAGTTTTAATGCTTTAGCTCATTTCGCCGGGGTTCCTTGTTCGCGAAGGAGTCGGGCGAAAAAACGCGGACTTTCCGATTAAAGCGCGCGTTCCCGCATGGCAACCATTTCTCAAGCTGTTGCGAAAGTGACACAGCGCCGGAGAAACAGCAGGCGGGTCCAAAATACTTGACCAAGATCAAGTCGTTTTAGGGCAAATCAATGCAACCTGTCACTGACTCGGCGCGTGACTCGGTCATGCGTCGTAAATAAATCTCATAGGGGGATCCGATGAAAAGTTATATTCGTGGCGCTCTCGCAGTGCTCACCGTGAGCGCTGCGGGAATATCCGCTCAGGCTGCGGACCTTCCGTCACGGAAGGGTCCCCCTGTTTACATCCCGCCGCCGGCGTTCACATGGACCGGCCTCTACGGCGGTATCAATATCGGCTATGGGTTCGGCGACGGCTCCTCGGAGACGGGCGGGCTTGGTTATGTCAGCCCCACGCTTCCGATCGTCGGTGTCGCGGTTATCCCCGGCAGCTTCCCGGCTGGCTCGGCCTGGACGATTCCCCAGAATCTGAATGGCGTCGTGGGCGGCGCTCAGGTCGGCTATAATTATCAGATTTCGCCCTGGCTGGTGCTCGGCGTCGAGACCGATCTCCAGGCCGCTGACGTGCACTCCCAGATTAACACCGCCGTTGGCGTCGTCGACGCCACGGGGTCGCATGTGCAATCGGTCAATTCGACCAAGAGCGTTGACTGGTACGGCACCTTGCGCGGCCGTATCGGACTCACCCTGCCTTCCATGCCGAACCTGATGCTTTACGGCACAGGCGGTCTCGCTTACGGCCAGGTCGTTCACAATGTGGGCTTCGCCGACAACTTCGCCTCAGGCCTGGCCCGCGTCGGCAACGGCTACTACGACGACACCAAGGTCGGCTGGGCGGCCGGCGGCGGCGTCGAATGGTCGCCTTCGCAGTTCCCGGCCTGGTCGCTCAAGGTCGAATATCTCTACGTCAACCTTGGCTCGACCAACGCCAATTCCGTGCCGCTCAATGGCGCCGCGCCTTTTGGACCCGTGTTCGCCGCGAACCAGAACTCTCCTACCGGCTTCCACACGGTTCGCGCGGGCGTGAACTGGCACTTCGACCCCTTCGCCCCCTCGTCCAGCGTCGCTCCGATCATGGGCTCCGGCCTGCCGTCGACGAAGGGACCGCTGCCCCCGGCTTTCGTGGATAGCTACCAACCCTTCCAGGTCCGTCTGAAGGTTGGCGGCGTTGTGCCGCTGGCCGGCAAGGGAACCACCTATGACCAGGGTGCGGGTTATCCCGGTCTGGGTAGCCTAGGCGTGCTCACCGGCCTGACCGGCGCCAATGGCGTCATTTCGAATGCGAGCACGAACACTTCCTCGTCAATCATCCCGATGCTGGACGTGGCCTATTACCTCAACAGGAACTGGGCGATTGAAGCCATCTGCTGCGTTTCGCCCCATCACATCCAGGGCACCGGCACGATCTCCAGCGACTTTGCTCGCACCTGGGTGTTCCCGCCGTCGCTGTTGGCGCAATATCACTTCACCAACTTCGGCGCGTTCCAGCCTTACCTCGGCGTCGGCGTGAACTTCACGACCTTCTGGGGCACGCGCGTAAACAATGACGTCTGGGGCATTCCCTCGGCTCCCGGCTCGGCTCTCGCTGGCCTTCCGATCGCCGCCACCTTCCAATACGCCACCGTCACCCCGACCTGGGGCGTGGTTGGCCAGATTGGCGCCGACTATATGTTCAACGAACATTGGGGCGTGAACGTCGACGTGAAATATATCTCGACCCAGCCGACCGTTCACTCCAGCGTAACTGCTTTTACGCCGACCGCGCCGGGCCTCGGGGCGCTCTTCATCCCGGTCAAGGTGGCTCTGCCGATCAACCCGCTGGTTGTCAGCGCCGGCCTGACCTACCGCTTCGGCGGCGGTGTGGTGGCGCCGATCATGGCCAAATACTGATCGAGCCAAATAAATTAGCAAAGCCGGCCCCTTGGGGCCGGCTTTTTTGTTTTTGTGGGCTGTTTTCTTGTTCAGGTTGATCGCTTGTTATCGAGGCTTCACCGACAGGCCGGGAACCAGCAGGAACCCTCACGCGACATATCTCGCCCCCAGCCCCCGATTGCGCTACGCAAGGGGACTGTAGCCAAGCAATGACATTGGCGAATGGATTTACTGATTTCGCGCCTGAGGGCGTCGCGCTTCAGGCGGTCAATCGCCTGCAAAGCCCGTCGAGTTGCTCCAGCGTCTGATAACGGATGCGCAATTCGCCCCGCTCTCCCTCATGTCGGATCACGACGTCAAGCCCCAGACTGTCGCTGAGCAATTTCTCCATCGCCCGCGTATCGGCGTCCTTTTCCTCGCGGGGCTTGCGCGGCTTCGCTCCGGCGTCGGAGGCCTGGCGTTGCGCGATACGCTCAATATCCCTGACGGTCAGTCCCTCTTCGACGATCCGACGCGCAACGAGATCTGGATCCTTCACCGCCAGAAGCGCACGAGCATGCCCCGCTGAAATGGCGCCATCCGAGACAAGCCGGCGGCTTGTCTCGGGCAAGTTCAAAAGGCGAAGCGTATTGGCGACATGCGAGCGGCTCTTGCCGATGATCTTCGCCAGTTCCGATTGCGAATAACCAAAATCAGCCCCGAGACGCTCATAACCATTCGCCTCTTCGATCGCATTCAGATCGGCCCGCTGCACGTTTTCGATGATCGCCAGCTCCAGGGCCTCGCGATCGTCGGCCTCATGGATGACCACTGGAATATCCGCCAGATTCGCCAATTGCGCGGCGCGCCAGCGTCTTTCGCCCGCGATGATCTCATAGGCGTCGGCAACCCCAGCTATGGTGCGCACGACCACGGGCTGAATGATCCCCTTTTCCCGAATCGAAGCGGCGAGATCGGCAAGATCGTCCTCCCGGAAGGCCGTGCGTGGATTGCGGGGGTTCGGGCGCAAAAACTCGATTGGAATTCGCCTTTGCCCTCGGGTGCGCTCGATCGCCGGCGCCTCGTCTCCGGCGTCGCCGATCAAAGCCGCCAGGCCCCTGCCAAGACGAGGCCGCGTTTCTTCCGCCATTTTCTTATTCCTTCAGCCTATTCACGCCGCGCGCAAACGCCGTTCGCGCTGGATCACTTCCGAGGCCAATCTCAGATAGGCCTGACTACCGCTGCATTTGAGATCGTAGAGCAACACAGGCTTGCCGTGAGAAGGCGCTTCGGAGATGCGCACATTGCGCGGGATCATCGTCTCATAGACCTTGTCGCCCATGAAGCGTCGGACATCCGCCACGACCTGGGTCGCAAGATTGTTCCGCGCGTCGAACATGGTCAGCACAATACCGTGTATCGAAAGCTTTGGATTTAGCGACCGGCGTATCTGCTCCACCGTCGACAGAAGCTGTGAAAGCCCTTCGAGGGCAAAGAACTCGCATTGCAGCGGCACCACCACGGCGTCGGCGCTGGCCAACGCGTTGATTGTCAGCAAATTGAGCGAGGGCGGGCAGTCGATCAGAATATAGGTGTAGTGGCGCGCATTCACGTGCGTCTCCGCGGCCGCGAGTTCGGCCAGGGCGCGCTTCAATCGAAAGGCCCGATCCTTGTCGCCGGCGATTTCGAGCTCGACTCCCAGGAGATCGAGCGTCGAAGGCGCCACCGACAATCGCGGAACCGCTGTTGCGACAATGGCGTCATCGAGGCTGCATTCTCCAAGCAGCACATCGTAGGTGGAAATCGACCGGCTCTTCCGGTCGACGCCAAGCCCCGTAGAGGCGTTGCCTTGTGGATCGAGGTCGATGACCAGCACATGCTCGCCGACAGCCGCCAGCGCCGTGCCGAGATTGATGGCGGTCGTGGTCTTGCCGACCCCGCCTTTTTGATTGGCGAGCACCAGAACGCGCGGTGAAATCGGGGTCTCGGTCAAAGAATTGCTCTCCGGAGACTTGGCCTTACGTCGTCAGGCCGGTGGCGCGGAACTCCCTGGCCACGGCGATCAGGCGCGCGGCGGGATTGGTGCGGCTGGGAATGGTTCGGACCTGGAAGTTACTCTTCGGCCCGAGACCGGTCAATTCGCCGCGCCAGTCTTCGCCCTTCAAAAAGACGCCAATCGCGTTTTTCAACAGATGTTCATGCGACCAGTCGACCAATTTCGGCAAGGGCGCCAAGGCCCGTGCGCTTATGCCCTCGACTTTGCCCAACAGCTTTGGGAGCTCGTTTTCAATCCGGCCAACGTGAATTATGGCTGGCGCCCCTGTTTCACGTGAAACAGCGCGCAAGAACGCCGCCTTCCTCTGATCGCTTTCGATCAGATGAACCGCAGCGCCCGCCCGTCCCTTGAGCAGCATCGCGAGCACCATCCCCGGAAACCCAGCGCCCGAACCCAGGTCGGCCCAGTGCGAGATTTCGGGAAACTCCATCAGGATCTGAGCTGAATCGGCGAAATGCCGCGTCCACATTTCTTCCAGCGTCGGACCCGAGACAAGATTGATCCGCGGCTGCCAAAGGCGCAGCAGGCCTTCATAGATGGAGAGTTCCTTCGCCACGCTTTCCAGCGCCGGACAAAGCTCCAACGCCTTTCGGCGGTCGCCCGAAAAAATGTCCTTGCTCACCCGCGTCGCGCCCGCGCCGCCAGCAGAGTCAAAGCCGCCGGCGTAATGCCCTCGATCCGTTGCGCCTGTCCAATGGTGCGTGGACGCAGGAAGCTGAGTTTCGCGCTCAATTCGGCGGAAAGGCCGCCAATGGCGGAATAATCGAGCGCTGTAGGAAGGGACAGCCGCTCGTCGCGCCGATAGGCCTCGATATCCGAGGCCTGCCGCTCCAGGTAAACGGCGTAGCTGGCGTCGATTTCGACCTGGGCCGCCGTCGCCGCGTCCACTTCTGACAATTCGGGCCAGATCGCGCGAAGACGATCGAAAGTGATGGACGGGAAGGAGAGAAGCGCATAGGCGCTGCGACGCTGACCGTCCTGATTGACTGGCAACCCATGCCGCGCGGCGGCGGCTGAAGTCAATGAAAGCCCGGCAAGCAAGCCTCTGGCCAGCTCCAGGCGAGCCGAGCGACTCCGAAAATGCCGGCGGCGCTCGGCGCCGACGCAGCCGAGTTCAAGTCCTCGCGGGGTCAATCGCTCGTCGGCGTTATCCGCGCGCAAAGACAGGCGATATTCGGCGCGCGAGGTGAACATGCGATAGGGTTCGCTGACGCCTTGCGTCACGAGATCGTCGATCATCACCCCAAGATAGGCCTCGGCCCGATCAAACAGGATCGGAGCTATTCCCGCGGCAAGAGCGGCTGCGTTCAAACCGGCGACGAGACCTTGGGCTCCGGCCTCTTCATAACCGGTCGTGCCATTGATCTGGCCAGCGAAAAACAAGCCTGCAATGCGCCTGGTTTGCAGGGTCGCATCCAGCTCGCGGGGGTCCACATAATCATATTCGATCGCATAGCCGGGCCGCAATATGCGCGCATCCTCCAGCCCAGGTATCGCGTTGATGAAGGCCAGTTGCGTGGCCTCGGGCAGGGAGGTCGATATTCCGTTGGGATAGATCGTGGCGTCATCCAGCCCTTCCGGCTCCAGAAAAATCTGATGGCCATCGCGATCGCCGAAGCGTGTGACCTTGTCTTCGATCGACGGGCAATAGCGCGGGCCGGGTCCGGAAATTGCGCCGGTCCGCATCGGCGAGCTAGCGAGATCGTCCTGAATGATCCTGTGAGCCCGCAATGTCGTCCGGGTGACGTGACAGGCGATTTGGCGATTGACGATGCCGGTCGTCAGCGCGGAAAACGGCTCGGGCTCCGTGTCCCCCCATTGCTCCTCCAGCCGCTCCCAATGGATCGACGCGCCATCCAGTCGCGGGGGAGTGCCGGTCTTGAGGCGCGCCACGGCGAAGCCCGCGTCCCTTAAATTCGCGCCAAGCCCATTGGCCGGCGGATCGCCCATGCGCCCGGCCGGGATGCGAATTGCGCCGATATGAATCATCCCGTTAAGGAAGGTGCCCGTCGCCAGCACGACCGCCTTGGCGTAAACCTCTTCCGAGTCGAGCTGAACGCCGACGACCTGCCCCTCATCGATCAGAAGACCCTCGACCGATCCTTCAAGCACCTCGAGATTGCCCGTAGCCGCAATCGCGGCCTGCATCGCCTGACGATAGAGCTTGCGGTCAGCCTGCGCGCGCGGGCCGCGCACGGCGGGGCCCTTTGACCGGTTCAGAACTTTGAACTGTATCCCGGCGGCGTCGGCGACGCGGCCCATCAGCCCGTCAAGCGCGTCGATCTCGCGCACCAACTGGCCCTTGCCGAGCCCCCCAATGGCGGGGTTGCAGGACATCACCCCGATTGTTTCACGCGACTGGGTGATCAGCGCCGTGCGAGCGCCCATGCGCGCGGAAGCCGCTGCGGCCTCACACCCGGCATGGCCACCGCCAATGACGATGACATCGTAACCCTGCCGCTTCACCCGATCCCCCGTTGTTTCACGTGAAACATATCATTTTCCAATACAGAAACGAGAAAAAACCGCGTCGAGAACTTGTTCCACATCAATCGCCCCTACAATCCCGGCCAGGCTACGACCCGCGAGTCGAAGGTCTTCGGCCACGATTTCAAGCGGTTTGCCCTCGGCTAGGGCCGCCTCCAGAAAATCGCGCGCCGCCTGGATAGCCTGCCGATGGCGCTGCCGTATCACCAATGCAGATTCACCGTCGCCAAGCGCCTTGCGCGCCTCTCCGGCAATTTCGTCGCAAAGCATCTCGACGCCCACGCCGGTTTGCGCGGATATTGGGATCGCGCCACTCGCCGGGGCTATCACATCCGCCTTGGTCGCCACGCGCAAAATTCCGCCGTCGCCCGCCCCGGACAGGGGAACAGGCTCCGCGCCGCCCTCCGAAAGCCAAAGCAGCAGATCGGCGTCTCCGGCCCGCGCGCGAGTGCGAGCGACGCCGATCTGCTCAATCGCGTCTTCCGTGTCCCGCAACCCCGCCGTGTCCACCAAAGTGACGGGGATGCCGCCAATATCGAGATGAACCTCAATCATGTCGCGCGTGGTGCCGGGAATCTCCGAAACAATGGCCACATCCCGCTGCGCCAGCCTGTTGAGCAGGGTCGACTTGCCCGCGTTGGGCGGCCCCATGATCAGGGCGAGGAAGCCTTCCCGCAGACGTTCGGAAGCCGGAGCGCGGGACAGAACATCTTTCATTCCCGAGATCAGCGGACCCAGAATCCCCCGCAACGCGCCGTAGGAAAAACTATCGACGTCGCCTTCGTCGGAAAAATCCAGTTCCGCCGAGAGAAGCGCCAGCGCGTCAATCAGGGCGCGCCGCCAATCTTCCACCTGCCTGCGCAGCGCGCCGCCAGCGACCCGTAGCGCCTGGCGCCGCTGAAAGGCGGTTTGGGAATCGATCAAATCCGCCAGAGCTTCTGCCTGCGACAAATCCATCTTTCCGTTGATGAAACCACGACGCGCGAATTCCCCTGGTTCCGCTGCCCGCAGGCCGCTGAGCCTGCCCAGTGATATCAGGACCGCGTCAATGACGGCGCGTCCACCGTGGAGATGAAACTCCGCGCAATCTTCGCCCGTCGCCGAATGCGGTCCCGGAAAAAATAGCGCCAATCCGAAGTCCAGCGTCTCGTCGGTGTCCGGATTGCGAAAACGCGCGTAATGGGCATGTCTGGGTTCAGGCGTCAGGCTGGTGAAACCCGTGAATGTCGCGCGCGCCTGCGGCCCCGACAGCCGGATCACCGCCACCGCCGAACGCCCCGCGCCAGTCGCCAAAGCGAATATCGTGTCTGCCGGCATGGTTTTCCCTCGCCGGGGTTAGACGGACTCGCCGCTCAAAAAGCAAGAAAATCTTGGGCGGCCTTCAGCGTTCCGCGTGACTTCCCAAAAGGCGCTGCCGGTAGAGTCGCCGAAACGCCAATGTCGCTGCGTCCGTGCGGACCGAAGCCTCGTCACCGGGCGAAGGGACCTGGATCGGCAGGGAAGATTCCACGATCGCGCGATCCTCTTCCGCGATCCGCCGGTTCATCCACCAAAACAATGGGTCAAGCAGGGGCGACCGCAAAAAGCTCCGCAGCGTCAGGAGGATCAGCCGCGTTTCCGTATCGGAAACCGGTATGCACACGGCCATGAGCCGGAACAGACGGCCAGGCGGATCGAGAATCAGCTCCATTGTGTTGGGGAAGCGATAATCCAGTGCGCCGGGCCGCCCCTCTCCGTCCACTTTCGCGGCGACATGGGCGCCATAATCGCGCTCCTCCCAGATTACATCCATCCGTCCGCCGACGAATTTGCGCAGCTCTCGTCCGATGGTGCGCCGATGCACGAAGGGAACATGCGGCGTATCAAGCATATTCTCCATCACGCGCGTCCAGTGCGCCCGCCACAGAAATGAGCGCGCCGTAACGGAAACGCCCGGCGCCAGCAGCGAAGACGAGGGGTATGGTTCGTCGGGAGCGGGTGCGGGCGCCGTGTAAAGCCAGAGCAAGCCCGCCGCCTCTCGGGCGGGAAGAGCAATCGCGGACAGATTTTCGCGCTTCGAGTCCGGGTTCCAGGGCGTGCGCAGATTTGAGCCATCGCCCGAGAAGCGCCACCCGTGAAAGGGACATTCTATTTCGCCATCGCTGACGCAGCCCAGCGACAAAGCCACGCCGCGATGGGGACAACGGTCGATAAGGGCGGCGGGCGCACCGCTGGCGTCTCGAAAGAAAACCACGCGCTCGCCGGCTATAGTCATCGAGAGCGGCTTGTCGCGCTTCAATTCCTTGGCGAGGCCGACGATTGTCCAGACATTGGCGAAATTCTCGAACAAGGGAGATTCCCTATCGGGGAGCGACAGCAGCCGGGATGCTGCATCTCCAAAAAAGACCTAAAGCAATAATCATACGGAAATGAGGCGTGTGGGGTGGGGCTCGCGAAGGGTCTGTCCCGTCGCGAGCCCACTATCAGGTGTTCATCGAATCGAAGAAGGACGCGTTGCCCTTCGGCGTTTCGCGCAGCTTGCCAAGCAGGAACTCGATCGCGTCGACCGTGCCCATCGGATTGAGAATGCGCCGCAGCACATACATCTTCTTGAGGATGTCGGCCGGAACGAGCAGTTCTTCCTTGCGCGTTCCGGAGCGCGTGATGTCGATCGCCGGGAACACACGCTTATCGGCAACCTTGCGGTCGAGGATTATTTCCGAGTTGCCGGTGCCCTTGAACTCTTCGAAAATCACTTCATCCATGCGCGAGCCGGTGTCGATCAGCGCCGTCGCGATGATGGTCAGCGAGCCGCCTTCCTCAATGTTGCGCGCGGCTCCGAAGAAGCGCTTGGGCCGCTGCAGCGCGTTGGCGTCAACGCCGCCTGTAAGCACCTTGCCCGAGGACGGCACAACGGTGTTATAGGCGCGGCCGAGACGCGTGATCGAATCGAGCAGGATAACCACGTCGCGTCGATGTTCGACCAGGCGCTTGGCCTTTTCGATCACCATTTCCGCGACCTGAACATGGCGCACCGCCGGTTCGTCGAAGGTCGAGGAAACCACTTCGCCCCGTACGGAGCGCTGCATGTCCGTGACTTCCTCGGGGCGCTCGTCGATCAGCAGCACGATCAGATAGCATTCCGGGTGATTGGTCGTGATCGACTGCGCGATGTTCTGCAGCAGCACGGTCTTTCCGGTGCGTGGCGGCGCCACGACCAGGGCGCGCTGGCCCTTGCCGATGGGAGCGACGAGATCGATGACGCGCGAGGACAGTTCCTTGCGCGTTGGGTCTTCGATCTCAAGCTTCAGCCGCTCATTGGGATAAAGGGGCGTCAGATTGTCGAAAGGAACCTTGTGCCGGATCCTTTCAGGATCCTCGAAATTGATCGTGTTGACCTTCAGCAGGGCGAAATAGCGCTCGCCCTCCTTGGGGCTGCGGATGATGCCCTCGACCGTGTCCCCCGTGCGAAGCCCGAATTTTCGGATCTGCGAGGGCGAAACATAGATGTCGTCGGGTCCGGCGAGATAATTGGAGTCCGGCGAACGCAGAAAGGCGAAGCCATCGGACAGAACCTCGACGACGCCCTCGCCGACGATTTCCACCTCGCGGCTGGCGAATTGCTTGAGAATTGCGAACAGCAGCTCCTGCTTGCGCAGCAGCGAGGCGTTCTCCACCTCATGTTCCTCCGCAAAAGCCAGAAGTTCAGCGGCGGTCTTGGATTTCAGATCGGAAAGTTTGATTTCCCGCATAGGGGGCAAGCCTCAAGTCGATAGGCGTTCGGATAGGTTCCGGGGAATTGGCAGGAGAGGCGGGAGCGGGGAGCTCCCGAGGCGCCAGTTCAAAGTCTGGCGGTCGCTGGAACGACGATCTGCCTTAAAGTGGGGACCACATGCACTTAGACGTTTTTCGTCCGGAAGGCAAGATGCGCTCCAGGAATGGTCGTTTACGGAAAACAGGGGCTGCTTCTTCAAAACGGCTTCACGATCACGAAAATCACAATGCCGATCATCAGCAAGGTCGGAACTTCATTGTAGAACCGGTAAAACTTCGAAGCGTGGATATTACGGTCCTCGGCGAAAGCATTGACCAGGAAGCCGTCGTAAAAATGCACGCCGGTCAGCAGCAACACCCCCAGCAGCTTTCCATGAAACCATCCCGAATGAAAATAACCCGCCTGCGCCGCCAGCGTCAGCCCTGTCGCCCAGGACACCAGCATCGCCGGGACCATGATAAAACGCAGCAGTTTGCGCTCCATTGTCTTGAACAATTCTGACTGAGCGCCCGCGCCAACGCCAGCATGATAGACGAACAGGCGCGGCAAATAGAGCAAGCCGGCCATCCAGGATATAATGGCGATCACATGCAAGGCCTTGATCCATAAATACATCGTCTATCCCTTCGCTCCGCGGACTCTCTCAACCAGCCTCTCGACGTGAGCAATCGGCGTTTGAGGCAAAATCCCATGACCGAGGTTGAAAATATGCGGATGATCCGCGAAAGCGGTCAAAATCGCGTCGATCTCCCGGTCAAGCGCCGCGCCACCCGCCACCAGGGCCAGCGGATCCAGGTTTCCCTGCAAGGTGGCCCGGCCTGCTGTTTCGCGCGCCGCCCAGACAGGATCCGCAGCTGTTTCAAGCCCATAGGCGTCAGCGCCCAGGCCTTCGACAAGTTGGGTCAAATGAGTTCCCGCGCCTCGCACGAAAGCGATGATCGGCGTTCCGGGCCGCTGCCGCTTTACCCTTGAAACTATTTCCCGCAAAGGGGCAAAGACCCAGTTCTCAAATTCATGAGTAGGCAGAACACCGGCCCAACTGTCGAAAATCTGAATCACCTCAACCCCCGCGTCGATCTGGCGGGTCAAATAGGCGACCGAGGCTTCTGTCAGAAGCGCAATCAACTTTGCGAAGGCCTCGGGGTGGCGATAGGCGAAGAGCCGCGCAGGCGCCTGATCAGGAGTGCCCTGTCCGGCGATCATGTAGCTCGCGACCGTCCAGGGCGCGCCGCAAAAGCCAATAAAAGCCGTCTGCGCCGGAAGAGCGCCTTTGACGCGATCAATTGCTTCGAAAACCGGAGCAAGACGCTCCAGATCAATTGCCGCTTTAAGCTGCGCCAATTGTTCCGGCTGCTCGATCGGATCGAGGCGTGGTCCGGCTCCGCTTTCGAATGACACTTTTTGCCCTAGGGCGTCCGGAATGACCAGAATATCGCTGAAGAGTATGGCCGCGTCGAAACCAAAGCGCCTTATGGGCTGGAGAGTGACTTCCGCCGCCGAAGCCGGCGAATAGCAAAAATCCAGAAAGCTTGTCGCCTTCGCCCGAATCTCCCGGTATTCCGGAAGATATCGCCCCGCCTGACGCATGAGCCATATGGGAGGAACAGGGAGCTTCTCCCTGCGCAAGGCCGAAAGAAACGGCTTTTCGTCAATCATGTGTTGGGATCCAAGGGACGCTCGACCGCTAACTGCGCGATTGATCCTGTCGTCTCGACAGCAGGTGAGGAGCTAAACGGATTCTTAATAAAAATAAAGAGATCCTTAATAATATATTAATTAGTTATTATAGGGGTGCTGGCAGCAATGGTTAATTTTTGTTAACCATTCATTCACAGCTTGGCTGGGCGGGATAAAGCTCTCCATAGCCCTGTTAATATGTGCAAATGCTTAAAATTATATATAATTTACAATATCTTATGTATTGGCTTCGAAGAGTTTCGCACAGGCTTCCTAGGTGGCCCTTCCTGAATTTGAATGGCGGATCGAATTTCCTGCGCCCAAAATGCCTGTTGAAGCTTGGCCTGACTTATGCCCGGCTATACAAGGTCGTCGGTTTTTGGCTCCTTTTATCCCCGTTATCCCGAGTTCAGGGAGCCCCTGTGGATGGTTTTTTAGATGTGAGAAACCCCGATCCCTCATCTATGGCCAGCTCGCTTTGGCGAGCAGCGCAGCCGCTGATTCTCGCGTCCAGGAGCGAGGGGAGGCGTTTGGTCTTGCGGCAAACGGGAATCCCATTTCTCGCTCGTCCAGCGGAAGTGGAGGAACGGGCGATCGAACAGGATATTCGTGCCTGCGGCGGTGGTGCGGATGAAGTGGCGGCGGCGCTGGCCCGGGCGAAGGCGCTCAAAATATCGCTGTCGGCGCCTGACTCTTATGTACTCGGCGCCGACCAGGTGGCGAGTTGCGAGGGTCAGCTGTTCGGAAAGCCCGGCGATTTCGCACAGGCGGAGCGGCAATTGGCTTTTCTCGCGGGCCGACGGCACAGGCTGCATTCGGCGGTAGCCCTTGCGTTCGGTGGGGCCATTCTCTTCGAGACCGTCGCTCACGCGGATCTCCTCATGCGGGCGGTGGATCAGAGCTTTGTCAAAACCTATCTCAAGCTTGCCGGCGAGGCCCCGCTGACGAGCGCCGGCGCCTATCAGATCGAGGGCCTGGGCGTACATCTATTCAGTGAAATTTCGGGCGATCACTGGACCATTCTCGGCTTGCCGCTACTGCCAGTGCTTGAGGCCTTGCGACGAGAGGAGGTCCTGCTTGGCTGACTTGAAACAGCCGTGGGTCCGGTCATGATCTTGCTGGGTCTCACCGGCTCCATAGGCATGGGAAAATCAACCACGGCGGACATGTTTCGCGCCGAAGGCATACCCGTTTATGATTCCGATCGCGTCGTGCATGACATTTACAACGGCCCCGCCGCCATGGAGATTGAACGAGCGTTTCCGGGCGCCACAGCCGGTGGAGTCGTCGATAGAAACCGTCTCGCCGCCTTCGTTTTGAACAATCCAGAGGCCATGAAGCGTCTTGAGGCTATCGTTCATCCTCTGGTTTGGGAAGGTCGTCGCAGCTTTTTGGAAGAGCAGGCGAGTCGAGAAGAGGAAATCGCCATCCTGGACATTCCCCTCCTATTCGAGACCGGCGCTGACAAGGATGTCGATGCTATTGTCGTCGTCACCGCGCCTTTGGAAACACAGCGGGAACGGGTTCTCGCGCGACCGCACATGACGGCGGAAAAATTCGAGGCGATACTCGCCCGGCAAATACCGGACGCCGAAAAACGCCAGCGAGCGGATTTCATTGTTCACACGGATAAAGGGCTTGAAGCCGCGCGGGCTGAAGTGCGCGCGATATTGGCCGAGATGCGAATGAAAAAAGCGGGAAAGCTTTGATGCGGGAAATTGTTCTCGACACTGAAACAACCGGCCTGGACCCTTCAAAGGGTCATCGCGTCGTGGAGATCGGCGCGGTGGAGATCGCGAACTTCATCCCGACGGGGCGGAGCTTTCACGTTTACATCAATCCAGAACGCGACATGCCGGACGAAGCTTTTCGCGTGCACGGCCTGTCGCAAGAGTTTTTGTCCCAGCACAAGAAATTCGCGCAGATTGTTTCAGACTTTCGGGAGTTCATCGAAGACGCGAAGCTGATCATCCACAACGCCGAATTCGACGTGCGCTTCCTGAACGCGGAATTGTCGAAGCTCGATTTTCCATGCATCGACATGAGCAACGTCATCGATACCTTAAGTCTTGCTCGCCGACGCCATCCGGGCGCGTCCAATACGCTTGACGCACTATGTCAACGTTATGGGGTCGACTCGTCGCGCCGCGAGAAGCATGGCGCCCTGCTCGACGCTCATTTGCTCGCTGAAGTCTATGCGGAGCTCATGGGAGGACGGCAGGCCGCCCTTTCCTTGAGCGTGGAGAGAAAGGTCATCGCTCAATCCACCGAGGATTTGCTGGCGAAGAGGCCCTCTCCCTTGCGCCCCCGGCTGACGCCTCGGGAAGCGCGGGAGCACCGCGTTTTCGCTGGCGGGATCGGGAAGGCTCCGCTCTGGAGCCGCTATTTCGCCGCCGAAGACACGCAAGACTCTTAAGCCGTGGCGCCTGCGTCTATCGTCAGAACCGTTCCGGTGACGTTTCGAGCATTATCGCTCATCAGGAAGCTCACGCCGCTGGCCACGTCCGCCGGTTCGGCGAGACGCCGCAAGGCCGCCCGGCCGGCGATCTTCGCGCGGTCATCGTCCTGCAACGACGCGGTCATCTCGGTCGTGATGAATCCAGGCGCCACCGCATTGACAGTGATCCCCAGTCTTCCAACCTCGCGGGCGAGGGATTTTGTGAAGCCGATCAACGCGGCTTTGCTTGCGCCGTAGACGCTCAGGCCATTATAGCCTGTCGATGCAATTATCGAGGAAATATTCACGATGCGTCCGCTTCCGGAAGACATCATCTGACGCACGACATATTTGGTGAGGATGATCGGCGCGGTCACATTGACCCGTATGAGACATTCGATCTGCGAATTATGCATCGTCGCCAACAGGCCTTCAGTGCCCAGGGCTGCATTATTGACGAGGCCGTAGGGCGCGCCATATTTTTTCTTCAAGCTAGCGGTGAAACCTGGCAACCCATCCACATCCGCAAGATCGAAGGGCTCGAAAACCAGTTTGCCGGGCGTGACGGCGGACATGGCCTCGCGTAACGAGTCGCTCTCGCGCCGCGCGATCGCGATGACGCAAAAGCCGTCCCCGGCAAGCTTGCGCGCGGTTGCGAGTCCAAGGCCGCGGCTCGCGCCTGTGACGATGACGTTACGCATGATGGCGCGCCAGCTTGCCGCTTGCGAGCACGTCAAGCGCCGGAGTGAAGCGGATCGTCACGGGAACCATATGACGCGCGAGCCGAGCGCGGCAGAGATCCATGATCTCCTGTTTCAGCGACTCTCCTCCAGAAGTTTCGTTCGAATCTCTCAAGACAACATCCGCGACGATTATGTCTCCCACGATCGGATTGCGCTTTCCGCTGACGCGCGACATGCGGACATGGTCATGCGAATTGATGACCTGTTCTACTTCCTCCGGATGAACCTTCAGGCCGCCGACATTAATGACGCCGGTGCGCCGGCCCTTGAAGTAACAGCGCTCGCCTCTTTGCTCGACAAGATCATCCGTATCCACAAATCCATCGTCGTCCCGCAATTTGAGATCGTCGCGGCCCACATAGGCAGAGGCGGTGCGCGAAGAGCGAATATGCAAGGAGCCGTCACGCAGCCGAAGCTCGATCCCGTCTCGGGCGCCAAGGAACGATGCCGGAAAACCTTCCTGCTCGTCGACGACCTCAAACCCGACGCCCGCCTCGGTAGAGGCATAGGCGTGAACGATGCGCGCTCTTGGATAGGCCCCGCGCAGGGCCGAGAGAATCGGGCGATCGGCGATCTCGCCCGAAAGCCGGATATAATCCGGATTGATCAGTCCGAAATTCGGATTCATCAAGTGCCGGCGCCAATGGGAGGGCGTGCCGGAAATATGGGTGACGCCAGCGAGCCGGCAACGGGCGATGTGATCATCCAGGGCTTCGTCAGCGTCAGACAATACCAATGTCGCGCCGGTGACGCAGGCGCGCAGGAAAATTTGCAGGCCGCCGTAACGTCGTATGTCGTAGAATGTCGCCCATACAGGCGACGACTCTTGCGCCAAGGGTTGCGATATGGCGCCCAGCAAACTCGAAAGTGTATGGGCGACAAGCTTGGGCGGGCCGGTGGTTCCGGAAGTCGGTAGCAGCCATTGGCTGCGCAGCGGCCCAGGTTTGCGCGCATTGTCGAGGGGAACCGCATCCTGGCAGAGGTAAATAGGTCGCGCCCCCCCAAAAACCTTTTGTGGCGTATCTGAAACAACCACGTCCACCTGCGCCTGTTCGATCACGCTGGCGAGTCGTTCGGGGGTGAAATCCGGCGGGCAGACCACCAGACGCGCGGCGATCCCGTCCAGTTCGATTAGAGCACGCGCACTGTTGATCTGCGTTTGCGAGCCAATCAAAATCGACTTTCCAGCAAAGTTCGACGCGGCTGCGGGAAAAACCGTCGTGGTTCCGACATCGATCGCCGTAAGGTCGGCACCGGGGCCGGAAAGACGCAGACCCGGCCGCGTGGCGATAAGCTCGCGCAGCATCTGCGCGTCAGGCCGGGCAGCGTTCATAAAGCTCTATGAATTCTCGGAGAGTGGTCGGGAAATAGACCTCGTCGGACGCAGTGAAAGGATCGGCCCCAAGTTCATCTTCCAATCTTGCGACAAGAATAGCGAAACAGAGAGAATCGAGACCGGATTCAGCGAGAACAAGATCGTCTTTCAAAGGCGCGATCTTCTTCTTTTGCTCCGCGGCCACGCTTTCGATTTGCGATATAATCGTTAACCGTATCGACACCGTTACCGCTCCGTCGTTGTCAGAGTTTCAACAGTTTTCAATTTTTATGCATTTAGTGCAAGTTGTTCAGCGTGTGATGGTGAATGAATATGACAACCAAAACGGCTCCCCGGATCAGATGTCGGTTGATTTCCGAAAAGGACATTCCGGCTTTGACCGAGTTGCTCGTCTTGGGCTTCCCCTCACGATCGAAGGAATATTGGGCGCACGCGCTGGAGCGGCTCGCGCGACGCGACGCGCCTGCGCAATATCCGCGCTTTGGCTACATGCTTGACTGCGGGGACCGTCCTGTCGGCGTCGTCCTGATGATCTTCTCGCTTTCAGACATTGCCGGAGAAGCGAAGGCGCGGTGCAATATTTCGAGCTGGTACGTCGATCCGCTTTATGCGGCATACGCTTCGCTGTTGATAGCCGCCGCCGTTCGCCTGAAGGACGTCACTTACATTAACGTCTCCCCGGCCACCCATACATGGCCGGTCATAGAGGCGCAGGGCTTTCGCCGCTATTGTGACGGCCAGATGCTTTGCATCCCCGTGCTCGGCGGATTGCGGTCACAGGAGCATGCGGAGCAGTTTGAACGTCGAACCGATTATGGTCCTGCTCTTCAAAAAGAAGAGCGGGACATTCTGCTCGAGCATCAGGCTTATGGGTGTATTTCCTTTGTCGTTCGCGAAAAGCAAGACATACATCCTTTCGTGTTCCTGCCTCGGCGGGTTTTTCACGAAGCGATCCCGACCGTTCAGCTGGTCTACTGTCGCAGCGTCGAAGATTTCTCGCGGCTTTCCGGGGCTCTCGGCCGTGCGCTCGGATGGCGTGGACAATTTCTCGCGCTGGTGGACGCCAATGAGCCGGTCCCCGGCCTTTTTGGAATTTATCGGGCCAATCGCGGTCCAAAATATTTCAAGGGACCAGAGCGCCCGCGCATCGGAGATCTGACTTTCTCCGAATCCATTCTGTTTGGCCCTTAAAGTTCACGCTGTAGGAAAAGCCGGAAAAATGAAGAAGCAATCGTTCGCCGAAACGACCGCGGCGCTCTCGCTTGTCGATCAATTGATCGTCCACGGCGTTGACCGCATCTTTTGCGTTCCGGGCGAAAGCTATCTTCCCGTGCTGGACGCCTGCTACGAGCGACGGCTTCCAATTACGGTTTGCCGCAATGAAGCTGGCGCGGCGATGATGGCCGACGCTTATGGCAAGGCGACGGGAAAACCTGGAATCTGCTTTGTCACGCGCGGCCCCGGGGCGGCCAACGCCTTCGCTGGCGTGCACATCTCCCAACAGGACTCGACGCCGATGATTTTGTTCGTCGGGCAGGTGGAGCGTTCCGTCCGGGAGCGAGGCGCGTTTCAGGAAGTTGACTATCCCGCGATGTTCGGCGGCCACGCGAAATGGGTCGCCGAAATTAACGAGGCGCCTCGAATCAACGAATATGTGTCGCGCGCCTTCGCGATGGCCTGCGCCGGCCGTCCCGGCCCTGTCGTTTTGTCATTGCCCAAGGACATGCTAGACGAGCGGATATTCGCAATCCCTCATCCCGCGCACCGCGACATCGAGACTTCTCCAGGCGCTGATCAAATGCTGGAGCTGGAGCGGCTGATAGAAAAGGCGCGACGTCCTTTGCTTGTTCTCGGCGGCTCGCGTTGGGACGATGATGCGCGCCGCGCGATGCATGAGTTCGCCGAACGCTTCGACATGCCGGTTGCTACGAGCTACCGGAGATTGCCGCTTTTCGATGCTTTCGATCGGCATTACGCCGGCGATCTTGGACTCAACGCAAACCCGAGGCTAGTCAGTTTTGCGCAGGACAGCGACCTGCTTGTGCTCGTCGGCGGGCGCATGGGAGAAATTCCTTCGCAGGCCTATCGCCTGCTGGATATTCCTTCGCCGCGCATGACATTCGTTCACGTCTATCCGCAGGCCGAGGAGTTTGGCCGCGTCTATTCGCCAAGTCTGGCGATTCACGCCACGCCGAAAGCGTTCGCGAAGTCCCTGCGAGACATCCAGGCGCCGGCCACATTGCCCTGGCGAGAGGAGACACGGCGCGCGCATCAGAATTATCTCGACTTTTCTTCCCAATCCACGCCATCCGCCGAGGTCGATCTCGCGCGGGTCATGATGTGGCTCAGCGACAATCTTCCGGCTGAGGCTATCATCTGCAACGGCGCGGGGAATTATGCCTCCTGGATTCATCGCTATTACCGCTTCAGGAACTTCGCCACGCATATCGCGCCGACATCCGCGAGCATGGGCTATGGAGTCCCTGCCGCAGTGGCGATGAAGCAGCTTCATCCAGACCGGCTGGTGGTCTCGATCAATGGCGATGGCGATTTCCTCATGAATGGGCAGGAATTCGCCACGGCGGTTCAATATGAGCTGCCAATCATCGTCATTGTCTGCGACAACGCGAGCTATGGCACCATACGCATGCATCAGGAGCGCAATTTCCCAGCGCGCGTGGTCGCCACGGATTTACGCAATCCCGATTTCGCCGCCTATGCGCGGGCGTTTGGCGGCTTTGGCGCGACGGTCGAGCGAACGGATGATTTTCCCGCCGCATTCGAAGCGGCGCTGGCGTCGAACCAGCCATCGATCCTGCACGTGAAGATGGATCCAGACCGCATCACGCCAACGGCAAATCTGACCGCGATCAGAACTGCGGCGTTATCTCAAAAATAGCCCGGGAAAGCTGTGTCGCGCGCCCTTAAGACGCCGCGCGCAGCGCCGGGGCTTGTTGGCGCGTTTCGTGAGCAAAGTCCCAATAGAGCGCGCGCGCCTTTTTATACATGGGTCCGGGCTCCAGCTCGCGCCCGTCGATGCGCGACATCGGCGCGACCTTCTGGAAATTGCCGGTGGAGAATATTTCATCGGCGG
>Ga0182030_10005226_pt1 | contig 27583 bp, 23 predicted proteins | sample 812S3MmetaG_FD_121299 | JGI IMG/M metagenome (GOLD analysis project Ga0182030, IMG submission 121299) | Permafrost microbial communities from Stordalen Mire, Sweden - 812S3M metaG (Illumina Assembly) | ecosystem: Environmental > Terrestrial > Soil > Wetlands > Permafrost | place: Sweden... | reverse complement strand
GCATCTCTACGACATCAATCCGGTCGGCGTCGGCGCGATGTCGATCGCCACCATCGTCTCGATCAGCGCGTTCTACGGCCTGTTCGGACCGACCGCGAAGGCACTGGCGCCGTTCGTCGCGCTGATCGTGGCGTTCGTCACCGCGCCCCTGATCGCTTTCGCTACCGACGGCAAATATTACATCGCGCGCAAGCCGAAGCGGGCCTGGCAGAACCTCGAAGCCATCCAGTGCTGTATTTGCGAGCATACGTTCGAGCCGGAAGACATGGCGTCGTGTCCCGCCTATGCCGGCCCGATCTGCTCGCTGTGCTGTTCGCTGGACGCGCGCTGCCACGATCTGTGCAAGCCGCATGCGCGAATCCAGGCGCAGGTCTCCGAAACCCTCGGCAAGCTGCTGCCGAAGCCGATCTATGCCCGGATCAACTCGCAACTCGGACACTATCTCGGCGTGTTCGCGGTTTCCGCCGGGCTGGTGGGCCTGACGCTCGGCATGATCTATCTGCAGACATCGTCGACGATTCGCGTCGACAATCTGCAGCTGTCCGACGTGCTGTGGAAGGTGTTCTTCGCGCTGACCATCATCATCGGCGTGGTGGCCTGGCTGTTCGTGCTGGCGCAGCAGAGCCGCCGCGCCGCCGAAGCGGAGACGCGGCGGCAGACCGCGCTGCTGATCCAGGAAATCGACGCCCACAAGCGCACCGACGCCGAGTTGCAGCGCGCCAAGGAGGTCGCCGAATCGGCCAATCTGGCCAAGAGCCGCTATGTGGTCGGGCTGAGCCACGAGCTGCGCTCGCCGCTCAACGCCATCAGCGGCTACGCGCAATTGCTGGAGCAGGATTCCAGCCTGCTGCCCAAGCCGCGCGACCAGGTGCGCGTGGTCCGCCGCAGCGCCGATCATCTGTCGGGGCTAATCGACGGCATCCTCGACATCTCGAAGATCGAGGCCGGCCGGCTCTATCTGTCGCGCGACGAGGTCCGCTTGAGCGAGTTTCTCGATCAGTTGGTCGGCATGTTCCGTCTGCAGGCGGCCGCCAAGGGCATCGATTTCAATTTCAAACGGCCGTCGGTGCTGCCCTTCGTGGTGTTCGCCGATGAAAAGCGGCTGCGCCAGATCCTGATCAATCTGTTGTCGAACGCCATCAAATTCACCCAGCGCGGCAGCGTGCTGTTCGCCGTGCATTATCGCAGCCCGGTGGCCGAATTCGAGGTCACCGACACCGGCCCGGGGATCCAGGCCAGCGACCTCGAGCGGATCTTTGCGCCGTTCGAGCGCGGCGCGCTCGGCGTCTCGCAGCCGCAGACCGGAACCGGTCTCGGCCTGACCATCAGCCGGTTGCTGGCCGGCGTGATGGGCGGCGACATCCAGGTCTCCAGCGTGGTCGGCACCGGCAGCACCTTCCGGGTGAAGATCCTGCTGTCGGAGGTCACCAATCCGACCCGGATTGCCCCGGTCAATGCCCCGGTTTTCGGCTACCATGGCCCGCGCAAGACCATCCTGATTACCGACGACGATCCGGTGCAGCGCGATCTGTTGCGCGAGGTGCTGGCGCCGCTGGGCTTCATCCTGCTCAGCGCCCCGGACGGCGCCGCCTGCCTGGCGCTGGCGCAGCATTGCCGGCCCGACCTGTTTCTGCTTGATATCTCGATGTCGGGCATGGATGGATGGACCGTCGCGGAGACGCTGCGTTCGACCGGCCACCATCAGGCCCGCATCCTGATGGTTTCGGCCAGCGCGCTGGAGGCCCATGGTACCCCGCTGGCGCAGCCGTTTCACGACGGCTACCTGATGAAACCGATCGATATTCCACGACTGCTGGAATTGATCCGCCAGCTCCTCAAGCTCGAATGGCAATATGAAACCAATGAGATTTCGGTCCCGCACTGGAAGCCGAGCACCGGTTCGCGGCCGGCCGTGAAGCATGTCGAGGAACTGATCAGCCTTGGACAAATGGGTTACATCCGCGCCATCCAGCTCAAGCTCGATGAAATCGGAACCGATCATCCCGAGCACGCCGACTTCGTCGAACGTATGCGTTCGCTGATCGACCGCTTCGACCTCGATCAGTACATGGCAACCCTGAAAACCCTGCACAGCTATGATCACTGAAGCCAAAAAGCGCGATGTCGCACTGGTCGTCGACGACTCGCCGGAAACGCTGCGGCTGTTGACCGACGCGCTTGACGGCGCCGGCATGACGGTGATGGTAGCGATGGACGGCGCCGCTGCGATGCGGATCGTGGAACAGATCACGCCTGACATCATTCTGCTCGACGCCGTCATGCCCGGCATGGACGGCTTCGAGACCTGCCGGCGGCTCAAGCGCGACGCCGGCCTGAGCAATGTGCCCGTCATCTTCATGACCGGACTGGCGGAGACCGAGCACATCGTGCACGGCCTGGAGGCCGGCGGCGTCGATTACGTCACCAAGCCGATCGTGATCGAGGAAATGCTGGCGCGGATCAGGGTCCATCTCGCCAATGCGAGGCTGACCCAGAGCGCGCGCGCCGCACTCGACGTGTCCGGGCGCTTCCTGCTCGCCGTCAGCCGGCAGGGCAAGATCATGTGGGCGACGCCGCAGGCGCAGAAGCTGTTGTCGGACAATCTGGCCGCCGGCAGCGACGACGAATTCGTGCTGCCGGATTCCATGCTGCAGTGGCTGGAACAGGCGCAAAAGGGCAAGACCGGCCCGAAAGCCGCGGCGATGGCGTCGTTTCCGAACAACGAGCAGCTTCGGCTGCAATATATGGGCAAGCTCGGTCCGAATGAATTCCTGCTGCGGCTGGCCAAGGAGTCGAGCAGCGATTTGCCGGCGCAATTCAGCAGCGAACTCGGCCTGACCAGCCGCGAGGGCGAAGTGCTGTCGTGGCTGTCGAAAGGAAAAACCAACCGCGACATCGCCCAGATTCTGGGTCTCAGCCCCAGGACCGTCGACAAGCATCTCGAGCAGATCTACGCCAAGCTCGGCGTCGAGAACCGAACCGCCGCTGCCGCCATCGCCACCAGCGCAAGCCGGCGCAATTCGTGACAGCAGCGTCATCGGGCCGTTGCGGATCAGGCAGCCGATTCCGTCGTGATCGACTGAGCATAACGTTCGCCCGTGTCTTTCCCCCACCCCAACCCTTAGGGCTGGGGTGGGGGCAGCCCCGCGGCTCAGACTTGCGGGTAATCTCCCGGCGTTTCGCGACAGCCAAATCTACTGCGCCAGCGCCGAACCCCAGGCGCGCGCGGTCTTGACGATCCAGTCGCGGTAGAGCGTGAGCGGGGTGACGCCGGTCAGGCCGCCGCAGCCGGCGGTGCCGTTCGGCCCGGTCGACCAGCTGACGACCCCGACGATGACGGGCCCGTCCGGCCGGTTCTCGAACACCGGGCCGCCGGAATCCCCGGTGCAGGCGCCAAGTCCGTCGCGGGTGCCCTGGCCGGCCGGATCGACCAGCCGTATCTGCAAGGTCCCGGGCTGGCCGGTTGCGATCAGGTCGGCGACGCGAATGGTGCCGCCGCTCTTTCCGTCGCCGCGGACCGTCACGCCGACGCCGGCGATGGTGAAGCGGCTGCCGGCGGCGAGCGAGGCCTGCGGCATCGCCAGCACCGCCGCACTCTTGCCTTCTGGCGCAGCTTGCAGCTGCAGCAGGCCGACATCGGCGGTGGCGCGATGGGCGATCATCGCCCGCAGATCGAAGCCGGGATGAAAGCCGGTGTGTTTCGCGTCGCGTAATTGCGGCTGCCGGTCCGCGCCATATTCGACGATCTTGTAGACCGCACCGGGCTGCAGGCAATGCGCCGCCGTCAATACCAGGTCGGGCGCGATCAGGGCGCCGCTGCAGAACGTGCCGCGCGAGCCGACGATGGTGATGACGGAGCCGCCGACGCCCTTCTCGGTCGGCGTTCCGCCGCCGACAATGGCCGAGGCCGGCGCGCAAACCATCAGCGCGAGGCCCGCCACAACGGATTTTGAGATTTTCATCCGCGCAGCAATAGCCGCTGCCGTCCCCGCCGCCAAGCGGCGCGGCAGGCTGGTCGCCGCCGGCGCCCCGTGGTAGCGCTCGGGCAAATCACACTGGCACAAGCGGGGAATCGATGATCGAGGCCGTGATCTGGGATTTTGGCGGGGTGCTGACCACCTCGCCGTTCGAGGCATTTGCGCGCTTTGAGAGCGAACGCGGGCTGCCTGCCGACATCATCCGGCGCACCAATACGCAAAATCCCCACGAAAATGCCTGGGCGAAGTTCGAGCGCGCCGAACTCGACATCGAAAGCTTCGACCGGCTGTTCGCAGCCGAATCGCTGGCGCTGGGCGCGGAGGTTCGCGGCAGCGACGTGCTGCCGCTATTGTCGGGAGATCTGCGCCCCGAGATGGTGGAGGCGCTGCGGCGGGTCGGCGCCGTGCTCAAGACCGGCTGCATCACCAACAACCTGCCCGCCAACAGCGTCGGAAGTGCCGCCGGCCGATCGCTCTATGTCGCCGAGGTGATGGCGCTGTTCGATCATGTGATCGAATCGGCCAAGATCGGTCTTCGAAAACCCGACCCGCGGATCTATCGGATGATGCTTGAGGCGCTCGGGGTAGATCCGGAACGCTGCGTCTATCTCGACGATCTCGGCATCAACCTGAAGCCGGCGCGCGACATGGGGATGACCACCATCAAGGTGCGCGACGCGGCGCAGGCCATCGCCGAACTCGAGGCGGCGACCGGCCTGTCGCTGCGCTGATGCGTGACGATCGATTCCCTGAAACCGATCCCTTGCGAATTGATCCATTGTTTGTCATTCCGGGATGCGCTCTGGCCGGCGATAGCCGGGCGGAGTGCAGGCCCGGAATCCATAGCCCCTGCAGTGGTTATGGATTCCGGGCTCGCTCGTGCCGCGCTTTGCGCGTCACTCGCGCCCCGGAATGACAATTGCCTTCGATCGTTCGCCCCGCTGCCGCGAAATACTCTTCACGCATCGATCGCGTCCTTGATCCGCTGTTGCGTCAGCGGCAGGTCGCGCAGCCGTTTTCCCGTGGCGTTGGCGATGGCATTGGCGATCGACGCCGCGGCCGGTCCCTGGCCGGTTTCGCCGCTGCCGAGGAAGGGCTGGCCGGGCCGGTCGATGATATGCACCTCGATGCTCTCGGGCACCGCATTGAACCGCAGGATCGGATAGGTCTGCCAGTCGATGCTGGTGACCCTGGTGTCGTCGAAGGTCACGCTTTCATACAGCGTCCAGCTCATCGACTGCACGATCGCGCCCTCGATCTGGTTGGTCAGCCCGTCCGGGCTGACCACCTGGCCGCTGTCCACCGCCGCGACCGCGCGCACCAGGCGCGGACGCCCGGTCTCGATGTCGACCTCCATCTCGGTGGCGACGGCGCAATAGGCCGCCAGATTCTTGTAGCGCGCAAAGGCAAAGCCGTAGCCGCGCCCGCTCGGCGCCTGCTGCTCCTTGCGCCAGCCGAACGCCTCCGCCGCCTTGGTGACGACGTCGCGTCCGCGCGGGTCGTCCAGATGTTTCAGCCTGAATTCGACGGGATCGGCGCCGGCGGCATCGGCGAGCTCGTCCATGAAACTCTCGATCGAGAACACGTTGTGGTAGGCGCCGAGCGAGCGCATCGCGGAAATCCGCAGCGGCATCGCCGCGATGAAGTGGTGCACCACATGGGCGTTGGGAAACCGGTAGATCGGGATCGCGTTGCGGTCGCCGCCACCTTCGGGCAACGGAATCGGCTTGGCCGCCGGCACCGCGAACGGCTGCGCCAGATGCTGCGCCGCCAGCAGGCATCCGGCGCCGCCCGGCCGCATCGAATGGGTATTGCTCCAAACCTCGTAGTTCCAGTCCGAGATCGCCCCGTTGCGATCCAGCGACGCCTTCAGCTTCGTCACCATCGCCGGGCCGAACGGCTCCCAGGCGTGTTCCTGCTCGCGCATCCATTGCACCCGGACCGGCAGCCCGGGCAGCCGGCGCGCGATCAGCGCCGCGTCGGCGGCGGCATCGTCGGCGCCGTTATGGCCGTAGCATCCGGAGCCTTCGACATGGATCAGGCGGACGCTCGCCGGCGGCACCCGCAGCATCTCGGCGATGGCCTGGCGGTCGGGATAGACCCCCTGGGTGTGGGTCCACACCGTCATGGCATCGTTGATCGATTGCGCCACCGCGCAGGACGGGCCGATCGAACCGTGCGACTGGTACGGCCTTGTGTAGCTCGCTTCGATGGTCTTCTGCCCAACCGCGGAAGCATCGCTGCGCTGGAAAATGACCGAATCCTGCGACGGCAGGCGGGTGAGAACGCCGAACAGATCATCCTGCCGCGGCAGGCTCGGCGTCTGCCGCCATTTCGCCGCGGCCGCCAGCGCGCGCATCGCCTTGACGGCCTGGAATTCTTTTGTCGCGACGACGGCGAGGAAATTGCCGTCGCAGATCACCTTGACCACGCCAGGCATCTTTTCGACCGCGGCGGCGTCGCACTCCGTCAGTTGCGCGCCATAGCTCGGCGGCCGCACGATGCGGGCGTGCACCATGCCGGGCAGCCGCAAGTCCTGGACATAAGCGGCACCTCCGGTGACCTTGGCCGGAATATCGACCCGCGGCACCGACCGGCCCATCACCTTGAAGCTCGCCGGATCCTTCAATTTCGATCTCGGCTGCGCCTGCACATGCAGCAGGTCGCCTTCGACCAGATCGCCATAGCCAAGACGCCGGCCATCGGGCGATATCACCGCGCCATTGTCGGTGCGGAGGGTGTCGGCCGGCAGCTCGAGACGCCTGGCTGCCTCGGCGACCAGCAATTCGCGCACCTCGGCGGCGGCATACTGGATCGCGGTGCCGCTGTCCTGCATCGAGTGGCTGCCGGAGGTATAGCCTTCGTTGGCGGTGCGGCGTGTGTCGGCGGTGATGACCTGAAGGGATTCGAAGGCCACATCGAGCTCTTCGGCGGCGATCTGCTGAAACGCGGTCTTGAAACCCTGGCCGAGTTCGGCCTTGCCGGTGAAGGCCGTGATGCTGCCATCGGCATCGATGCGGATCCAGGCATCCAGCATCGGCTCGACCTTGAGGCTGCCGGGAGGACTCGGCGCGGGCGCCGCGGCGGGCGCGCTTTGGTCCTGCGCCAGATTCTGGCCAAAGGCGTCGCCGAGCGAGAAGCTGACGATCAGGGCGCCGCCGCCCGCCAGCACGCGGCGGCGGTCGGGATTGAACGGGACGTCGTTCATCGGTCGCTCCCATGGCTCGCCGAACCGGCATCCGCGGTGTCCATCAGCCGGATCGCCCGGTGCACCGCGCGCAGGATGCGCATATGGGTGCCGCAGCGGCACAGATGCGGCATCAGCTCGACGCGAATCTCGTCATCGGCCGGTTTGGAATTCCGCAGCAGCAACGCCTGCGCCCGCATCATCATGCCGGCGATGCAGTAGCCGCATTGCGCCGCCTGCTCCTCCATGAAGGCGCGCTGGATCGGCGCCGGCGCTTCGATGGTCCCGAGCCCCTCGAGCGTCGTCACCTGTTTGCCCTCCAGCAAAAGCAGCGGCGTCACGCAGGACAGCACCGCCTTGCCGTCGACGATCACGGTGCATGCGCCGCATTGGCCGAGCCCGCAGCCGAATTTGGCGGCATTGAGCTTGATGTCGTCGCGCAGCACATAGAGCAGCGGCGTATCCGGATCGGCATCGATCTGGTGATCGTTGCCGTTGATCTTCAATGTCATCATAGCCGGTCTTTCTTCGTAGCAGCGGCGGGCGGATCAAGGGGCCCCGGCGGGCTCTGCAGCAGCGCGGTCTGGGTGCCCCTCGCCTCCGCCACGATCCGTTCGACGCCGGTCCATGGCGGCTGGTCCGAGAACCGCGAACGCAGATAATTCAACAGCGCCGCGATCTGGTCGTCATTCATGCTGGCGGCGAAGCCCGGCATGATCGGGCTGCGCTGCCCTTCCACCGGGCGAACCCCCGACAGCACGATGTTGGCGGCGTTGCGCGGATCGGGGCTGCTGACGGCCGTGGAAAGGCCGAGATCGATTCCACCATAAGGCACCGGCCTGCCGGCCGCGTGACAGGTCGCGCAGGCCGCGGCATAGATCGCCGCGCCGGGCGGACCGCCGGATACCGTCACCGCCGGCGGCGACTTTGCTTGCGCCAGCACCGCCTCGCCTTGGCGCCGGCGTTGCGGCGTCGGTGCGCCGAACACGCCGGCCATGTAGATGGCGATGGCGCGGACGTCGCTTTCGCCGACTTGCGACAGATTGCCGACCACCTCGGCCATCGGCCCGCGCGCCACGCCGTGATCGGCCTGCCAGCCCTGGCGCAGATAGGTGAACAGCGCCTCCGCATCCCACGGCACCGGCGACGGCGACTGGCCGTTGATCGCATAGGCCCGCCAGTGCTCGACCTCCGCGCCGGCGAACTGCGCGCTCGCCTGTTCGGCGCCCAACAGATTGCGCGGCGTGTGGCAGGCGCCGCAATGCGCCAGGCCTTCGACGAGATAGGCGCCGCGATTCCATTCCGCGCTTTTGGTATCGTCGGGCTGGTAGCTGCCGCGATGAAAGAACAGCAGTTTCCAGCCGGCGATGACAAAACGCCGGTCGAGCGGAAAGCCGAGTTGGTTGGCGCGGGCCGGGGCGTGAACCGGCGGCCGTGTCATCAGATAGGCATAAAGCGCCCGGTCGTCGTCGTCGGTGACATTGGTGAAATGATCGTAGGGAAATGTCGGATAGAGCTGCTGGCCGTCGCGGTCGACGCCATCCCGCATGGCGCGGCGAAAGGCCTGTTCCGGCCATTGGCCGATACCGGTCTCGGCGTCGGGTGTGATGTTCGACGAATAGATCGTGCCGAACGGCGTCGGCACCGCGACGCCGCCGGCAAAGGACTGGCCGCCGCGCGCCGTGTGACAATCGCTGCAATTGCCGATCGCGGCGAGAACGCGGCCCCTTCTCACCAGCGCCGGATCGAGCGACTGGGGCGCGGGCGGCGCGATGGCGGCGATCGCCGGCCGCCAGGCCACCGCAAAAGCCGCCGCAGCGGCGGCGATCAGCACGCCGGCGAGGATGCTTGCGATCATGCGCGGCGACGTGGCCATCGGTTCTGCCTGCCCTTGCCATGGTCGATCGGGGACCCATGCCTAACACAAATCCCGCAGCATCGTTCGCCCCACAGCGCCGATCACCGCCAGTTGACCCGTTACGGCCGCGGCGGGGCCGATATTTCGATCGAGACCGGGCTCAATTTCAGATTGAAACGTGGTCAGATCCTACCGTAGGGTAAGGGCAGACGTTTCTGCGTATCCGGTTTGTTGCATCGTCATTCCGGGGCGCGCTCTTGCGCGAGCCCGGAATGACGAACACAAGGGGTTGAATGGGGGCAAACGATGCCGAAAAACATTGTCATTTGCAGTGACGGTACCGGCAACGAGATCAACTCCAATCTTTCAAACGTGCTGAAGCTGTTCCGCGTCCTGGTGAAGGATGCCGACCAGCGGGTGTTCTATCATCCCGGCGTCGGCACGATCGGCCTGCAAAGTACCTGGCAGCGACTGAAGCAGGAAACCTATGGCGTCTTCAGCCTGGCGACGGGCGCCGGCCTCGATGAGGATATCCTCGCCGCCTACCGCTTCCTGTGTGAAACCTACCAGAGCGGCGACCGGGTCTGGCTGTTCGGCTTCAGCCGCGGCGCCTACACCGTGCGCGTGCTCGCGGCCTTCATTCACGTGATCGGCCTGCTGCCGCCGGACCAGATCGACCTCGCCGGCTATGCGCTATCGGTTTACAAGAATGCCAGCGAGCTCAGCCACGGCACCGACGAAAACGCCAGGAATTTCCTGGACCAGGCCTGGCAATTCCGCCGCGTCGCCGGCGGATACCTGATCCCGATCGAGTTCATGGGGGTCTGGGATACGGTGGCATCCGTGATCGTTCCCCGACAGGACAAATTCCTGCTCGACCTGCAGACACTGGTCTACACGCGGACCAATCCGAGCGTCAAAAAATTCCGCCAGGCGATGGCGATCGACGAACGTCGCCGGATGTTCCGGCTCAATCGCTGGGTCGAGCCGCAAAAATATCGTCCCGATCCATTCGATCCCTCGAGCGAGGTGGCCCAGGACATCCGCCAGGTCTGGTTCGCCGGCGTGCATGGCGATGTCGGCGGCGGCTATCCGGAAGTCGAGAGCGGTCTTTCCAAATATCCGCTGCTCTGGATGATCGCGCAGGCCAAGGCGGCCGGGCTTCGGGTTGATGACTCGATGGTCAATCATCTCGGCTGGGGCTGGCCGCGGCCGGGCAGCCATCAGGTTTACGTACCGCCGAGCCCGACCGCCCAACTGCATGTTTCGCTTACCGGCGCGTGGTGGATCCTTGAATTTCTGCCGAAGCGGGAAAAGTACCGGGAATGGCCGGAGCGCAAATGCTTCCTGGGCTGGTACATTCCGGATGCCGAGCCGCGGCCGATTCCGGGCGCCGCACTGACGCCGATTCCGGAGAAACCGATCATCCATCGATCGGTGCTTGACCGGATGGCCCAAGTCCCCTCCTACCAGCCGATCAACCTTCCCCTTCCGGCCGACTATTCGATCGAGGAGGGACCATCTCCGCCTGCCGCCGACGCAGGACCCGTTGCGGCCGGCCTGCAAGCCGAACCGCCGCCAGCGGACTTGCCCGGACCGGATCCCACCTTGCCGGGCTGACCCAGAGCACGGCGCCGATCAGGCCGCCGCCTCCGGCTGCAGCTGAGCGACGATCATCCGCTGCAGGGTCTCGATCGACTGGAAATTCTCCGGCGTGATCTCGGATTGCGGAATCGTGAAATCAAACTCGGCTTCGACGCCGAGCATGAGATTGACCATGTCCATCGAGGTCAGCCCGATATCGACCAGCCGCGACCCGGAGCCGAGCTCGGCTTTTATCGAATTCTGTTCGAGGATGGCCCTGACCAGAGCAACGATGCGGGTCTGAACGCTGGAATTGGCAGCCTGCATCTTCAGCCTCCGTGGGTGGTCGCATCGGTGCGCCTGCCTCGCGGCGGGATGCCGAATCCGATGCTTGCCTGCTAGCTATAATTCCGTTGCATCTTGAGAAACAGTTACACGGCTCCGACGCAGATCGTTATTCTGCTCTTAACGCTAACGAGAATTGCGAGAATTTTACGTAACGAAAAAGCCGCGGGTTAACCGTCGGTGTTGAATTAGAAATTGTTTACCCTGAATTTCATCGACGCATTTGAATTAAATCCATAGCCTCGGGCTGATCTAGGAATGTCGGGCATCGATGCGGCGTCGGGCTGATGCTTCGCGGGGTGCCTCGCATCGACAACCCGGAGGCATGACGGCCATGAATGTGCAGGAAGCCAGGTTCCGTGCTTCGGTTGCGGATCAAAGCAGCGAACAATTTCTGCTCGATCGCAGCTCGTTGCTGCAGCGAACCGCGGTTGTCGCAACGGCAGCCGCGGCGGAGGCGGAGGCGGTCGACCGCGAAGCGCGCTTTCCGAAAGCCGCGATCGACGCGGCACGCCAGCAGAAGCTGCTGGGCAGCCAGATTGCGCCCCGGTTCGGAGGCGACGGCGCGTCGATCTTCGACGTCACCGACATGTGCTACACGCTGGGCCGCGCCTGCGCCTCCACGGCGATGATCTTTGCCATGCATCAGACCAAGGTGGCCTGCCTGGTCCGGCACGGCACCGGCAGCGGCTGGCACGAAACACTGATGCGCCGGGTGGCGACCGAACAGCTGCTGCTGGCGTCATCGACCACCGAAGGGCAGAACGGCGGCAACGTCCGCTCCAGCGCCGCCGCCGTCGAGCGAACCGGAACGGGGATCTCGCTGGTGCGCAACGCCACGGTGATTTCCTATGGCGCGGAGGCCGACGGCATCGTCACCATTGCCCGCCGCGCCGGCGATGCCGCCGCCTCCGACCAGGTGCTGGTGGCCTTCACCAGGGATGACTACACGCTGGAACGCAGTCTGGAATGGGAAACGCTCGGGATGCGCGGAACCTGCAGCGCGGGATTCGAACTGAGGGCGACAGGCTCGGCCGAACAGATCTTCCCGGAAAGCTATGACAAGATCCATGCGCAGACCATGACCCCGGTCGCCCATCTCTGCTGGTCCTCGGCCTGGGCCGGAATCGCAGCAGCGGCGGTCGCTCGCGCCCAGTCCTTCATCCGCAAGGCGGCGCGCGGCGCCGGTGGCCAGATGCCGCCCGGCGCGGCGCATTTCACCGCCGCCAAAATGTCGCTGACCAAGCTGCGCGCCGTGATCACGGCGAACCTCGACAGCTATGCCAGCCACGAGCATGACGAGCGCGCGCTCGGCACGCTGGATTTCCAGTCGTCGATCAACCTGCTCAAGGTGGAGGCTTCCGAGCTTGCGGTCTCGACCGTCATGAGCGCGATGCGGGCCTGTGGACTTTCGGGATATCGCAACGACGGCGACTTCAGCGTCGGCCGACATCTGCGCGACGCACTGTCGGCCCCCTTGATGATCAACAACGACCGCATTCTTGCCAACATCGCAACCGCCAGCCTGATGAGCGCCGTGCCCGCCAGCCTGCGCGATTGAGCGCAACGGCCCCCTCGACCTCTGCAATGGAAGCCCGACCATGAATCTAGCCATCCGGACCCCGTCATCGGAAAACCCCCCGCAACCGGCCGATCCGCTGGATCACCTCGCCGCCATCCTGTTCCACAACATGGGCAGCGACGGCGTCTACGCCAGAACCGCGCTCTATGAAGACATGGTGGAGCGGCTCGCCGCCCTGATCACGCGGCATCGCGAACCCGACACCGAGGTGATGCGCTTTCCGCCGGTGATGAACCGCGCCCAGCTGGAGAAGTCCGGCTATCTCAAAAGCTTCCCCAACCTTCTGGGCTGCGTCTGCGGCCTGCACGGCACCGAACGCGAAATCCACTCCGCGGTCAGCCGCTTCGATGCCGGTGGCGACTGGACCACTTCGCTGTCGGCCGCCGATCTCGTGCTTTCGCCGGCGGCCTGCTACCCGGTCTATCCGATCGCGGCGAGCCGCGGCCCGCTGCCGAAGGGCGGCCTGCGCTTTGACGTCGCGGCCGACTGTTTCCGCCGCGAACCATCCCGCCATCTCGACCGGCTGCAATCGTTCCGGATGCGCGAATATGTCTGCATCGGCAGTCCGGACGACGTATCCGGCTTTCGCGAACGCTGGATGGTGCGGGCTCAGGCCATCGCCCGCGATCTCGGCCTGAGCTTCAAGGTCGATTATGCCAGCGATCCGTTCTTCGGCCGCGTTGGTCAGATCAAGGCCGTCAGCCAGATGCAGCAGTCCCTGAAATTCGAGCTTCTGGTGCCGCTGCGTTCCGAGGCGCAGCCGACCGCCTGCATGAGCTTCAACTATCACCGCGACCATTTCGGCACCACCTGGGACATCGTCGATGCCGCGGGCAAGCCGGCGCATACCGGCTGTGTAGCGTTCGGAATGGATCGGCTCGCGGTGGCGATGTTCCACACCCATGGCACCGACCTTGCGACCTGGCCGGACAAGGTGCGGGAGTTGCTTGCCCTGCCGTCGTGACCGAACTTGCCACCGACCGGTCGGCCGCCATGCAGCAGCTCAGAACAAGATGCCGTGAGATCAGCGAAGCCGACATCGATGCCATCGCGGACCTGCTGACGCGCGGCTTCGCCGGGAGGTCGCGCCAGTACTGGATGCGCGGATTACGGCGCCAGGCCGCCCGCGAGGTCCCACCGGGCTATCCGCGCTTCGGCTATCTGCTCGACCATGGCGGCGTCGCGGTCGGCGTGCTGTTGTTGCTCTACACCTCGAGGAGCAGCGGCGGGACCCCGACGATCTATTGCAATCTGTCGAGCTGGTATGTCGATCCGGCGTTTCGCAATTACGCACCCTTGTTGACCAAGATCGCGCAGCGCAACAAGGAAGTCACCTATCTCAATATCAGCCCCGCGACCTGGACCTGGCCGATCATCGAGACGCAGGGGTTTGGCTGCTATTGCAGCGGAATGTTCGTCTCGATACCGGCGCTGTCACGCCCGCGGACCGGCACCACCGTCGAGATGATTTCACCGGAGCCGCGCGCCATCGAAGGCCTGCCGGCGGCGGAGGCCGAGCTGCTGGTCAGGCACGCGCGCTATGGCTGCCTCAGCCTGCTCTGCCGCACCCAAGGCGGCGACGCCGTGCCGTTCATCCTGCTGCCGATGCGGATCCGCCAAGGACGGATTGCGACGCCGGCGATGCAGCTGATCTATTGCCGCGACACCGCCGACTTCGTGGCGTGCGCCGGCGCCATCGGCCGCCTGCTGATCCGGCGCGGCAAGTTTGCCGTGGTGCTCGATTCCAACGGACCGGTGCCGGGCCTCACCGGCTTCTACTCCGGGGCGCGGGGCCGCAAATATTTCAAAGGTCCCAACCCGCCGCGTCTCGCCGACCTCACCGACACCGAGCTCGTGCTGTTCGGGCCGTGAGGCGCGATGGCTTTAAGTTGAAGCGGCACGCTCCTGTTCTCCTCTCCCCCCTTGCGGGAGGGGCCGAGGAGAGAGCCCCCCGTTTCAGGCGTGCGCAAAATCCCAATACAGGTTTCGCGCCCGGCGGTAGAACGGTCCCGGCTGCAGCGGCCGGTCGTCGATTCGGATCACCGGCGCGAGTTTGGCGAAGTTGCCGGTCGAGAAGATTTCATCGGCGCCCTGGAAATCCGCATAGCTCAGCGTCGCCTCCACCACGCTGACGCCGTCGCCGCGCATCAGCTCGATCACCCGCTGCCGGGTGATGCCGTTGAGAAAGGTGCCGTTCGGCGCCGGCGTATAGACCACGCCGTCGCGCGCCATGAACACGTTCGAATTGCCGAATTCGGTGACATTGCCGAGCAGGTCGAGCAGCAGGCAGTTGCCGAAGCCGCGCGCCTGCGCCTCGATCAGCGCGCGGGAATTGTTCGGGTAGAGGCACGCCGCCTTGGCATCGACCGGCGCGGTCTCGCCGCTGGGCCGCCGGAACGGCGACAGCGTGATCGCCACTCCGGTCGGCTGGGGCATCGGCGCCACATAGATGCACAGGCACCAGTTGGTGGTTTCGGGATCGAACAACACCCCGCCACCGCTGCCGTTCTGGGCCCAGTACATCGGCCGGATATAGAGCTCGGCATTGGCCTCGAAGCGGGCGATTCCCTCCCGGGCCAGTCCCAGCCAGGTTTCGGTGTCGACCACCGGCTTCAGCTTGAAATGGATGGCGGACTGATTGATCCGGGCGCAGTGCCGGTCGAGATCGGGCGCCACGCCCTCGAAGGCGCGCGCCCCGTCGAATACCGTCGAAGCGAGCCACGCCGCGTGGGTGCGGGGACCCATGATCGGCACATTGCCTTCATGCCAAGCGCCTTCAAAAAACGTCCAGGTCTGCGAATATTGTACTGGTGCTATCGTCTGGGCCATCATGAACATCCAGGCAGCGGCGCCGCGGCAGCGCCCACAGCGGCGCTACTATTGTCTGAAGTTCTAACGAATTCCTTTCGCCGGGCCGGCGGTGATAGTGTTGGATTCACGATTGCCGACCACAATGGCACGGTGCCATTCCCATAGCGGAGCCGATATGCCCCTCGATCCCCTGGCAAAGCGCTTTCTGGTCATGATGGCGGCGGCCCAGCCGAACCAGCGCCTGCGCCCGACCGTGGAGGACCGCCGTCAGGCGCTGGCCAAACTGATGCAGTTCGCGCGCCCCGAGCTGGCGGCGATCACCGGGGTCGATGGCACCTTGCCGGGCCCGGCAGGCGACATTCCGTACCGCCTCTATGCACCCGCCCACGACCCCGCGGAGCCTTTACCGGGCTTCGTCTTCTTCCACGGCGGCGGCATGGTCGCCGGCAGCCTCGACACCCATGACCGGATCTGCGCCGCGCTCGCCCAGTTGGCCGGCTGCCGCCTGATCTCGGTCGGCTACCGCCTCGCCCCCGAGCATAAATTTCCGGCCGCCGTCGAGGACGCGATCGCGGCGACGAGGTGGGTATCCGAGCAGGCGGCTTCGCTTGGCATCGACCCGGCCAGGCTCGTGGTGGGCGGCGATTCTGCCGGGGCCACGCTCGGCGCCGTGGTTTGCCAGCACGCCGCGCGCCATGCCGGACCTGCGATCCTGCTGCAATGCCTGATCTGTCCGGTGCTCGATTTCGACGAGCCGTCGCCGTCGCGGCTGGCGTTTGCGGAAGATCATCTGCTCGACAGGATCATGATCGAGGCCGACCTCGCCGACTATCTGCCTGACGGCGCCGATCCCGCCGATCCCAGGATTTCACCGCTTCGCGCCGCCGACCTGGCCGGACTTCCGGCCGCCATCATCCATACTGCCGAGTTCGACCCGATGCGCGACGAAGGCAACGCCTATGCCCGCAAGCTGATGGCGGCGGGCGTTGCGGTGGAACACACCTGTCATGACGGCATGATCCACAATTTTCACGCCGTCGGCGCCATTCTTCCGCAAGGCCAGCGCGTGCTGCACCTGATCGCCGAACAGATCAGGCGCGCCGTCGGATCCTGATCATGGAACAGGTCGCCCGCGTGGTTACTGACATTGCGCGACGTCCGACTTGATTCCCCGAGCGGAAACCGTTCGTCAGAATTGGCGCAGCAAAAGTTTTCGCGCAATTCGGTGGCGTTATCCCTGCTGTTGGGAGGACGCCTCGCCAGACGGCCCAATCGCCCCAGCGTTCATCTGTTGTCGCGCACTTCTCTGATACGAGAGCCATGCTTCCTCTCGCCTCGCGTGCTCTGCCCACCGCTCGGCCCGTTCGAGCCACTTACCGGTTTGCAGGGGATCAGACTTCGCTCTCCGGAGATACATCAGTTGCATCTCGCGGCAACTTTCCAAGTCATCATTCATGGCACGCCACTCCCCACTTTTTGCGGGGTGGATTGTGCCACCAAACGGCGCAATGAAAAGGACAGCAATCCTGACGGTTCGCGCTTTAGTTAATCTACCCGCACCGGGTTGCTATCTCCGAGACCCCATAGAGCGCCACGTCCCTGCCGCCAAGAGCCGCCCATCCTGCCAGCCGGTGGACTCTTTCATCGCGGATGTCGCCTGACCCAAACCGGCCTTTGACACGTTCGACGGCAACCTTTGAGGACATTTTCGACTTGCAGGACAGCCTCACAAGCAGGAGGCTGAGTTCGAACGGTTGAAGCGGAAGCCTTTCGGGAATGTTTCAGATGTGGGTGAGGCCATCCTCCGCGGGGCGCGCATAACGTCATGTGACCAGGGTTGCTTTCCCTTTGTGCAATGCCTTGTTTATTTCTGTGCGTCTCACGTCGTCCCAATACCAAGGTATGGCCGAACCAAACCTGGGTTGAATGGAGGAGTCCAGATCGGCCGGGTATGATGTTGAGCATTCAAAAAAGATGGCGAACAACCGATAAGATGACGCGGCTGGCGTGGTCCGGAGGGGTTGTCGTGTGAGTACTGACCGTGGGGTCGGGGCTGCGACCTGCCACAACGGGTGTTCCTGCACTGGGAAGAGGTTGCCGAATATGGCCAAGGCGTTGGGGGCGGGTGGCGGAAACAGTTCGGAGGCCCGCAGAATCGGGACGTCGCTACGGGTTGTGATGGTCGGACTGGGATTGGGTCTTTCGCTTCAGGCTTTTCCTTGCATCGCTCAGACGCCTGGTCAGCCGCCCGACACGATGGCGGCGCGGGTCGAGGCGTGCACGCCCTGCCATGGCGATAAGGGCGGAGGAAGCACCGACGTCTATTTCCCGCGTCTTGCGGGCAAGCCCGCCGGCTATCTCTACAACCAGCTTGTCGCCTTCAAGAACGGCCGGCGCAAATACCCGCCGATGAACTATCTGCTCGAATTCCTCACCGACTCGTATCTCCAGGACATCGCCGATTATTTCGCGAGCCAGCATCCGCCGCTGCCCGCGCCCGAGTTGACCAACGTCAGCCAGCAGGTGCTGGCGCAGGGAGAATCTCTCGTCATCAGCGGCGATGCCACTCGGCAGATCCCGGCCTGCCGAAGCTGTCATGGACCAGCGCTCACCGGCATGGAGCCCGGAATTCCGGGATTGCTCGGTCTGCGTCCGAACTACATCAGCGCGCAGCTCGGCGCATTTCGCTACGGTACCCGGACCGCCAAGGCACCCGACTGCATGCAGGCGGTTGCCGCACGGCTGACGGAAGCGGACGTTACGGCGGTCGCGGCGTGGCTCGCGAGCCGACCCGTGCCTGCGGATTCGCCTCCCGCGCCGAAAGGCACATTTGTGCCGCCTTTCGCTTGCGGCAGCGAACCAGATTGAGGGCGCGATCATGAAATTCCGACCATGGCTGCTCGGGCTTTTCTTACTCTCGCTGCTTCCCGGTCCAGCCGCGCAGGCGCAAGAGAAGAAAGGTGCCGCCGGCGACAACATCGTGCGGCGCGGCGAGTATCTCGCCCGCGCGGGCGATTGCATTGCCTGCCACACCGCGGCAGAGGGCCGCCTGTTCGCGGGCGGGCGCGCGATGCTTACCCCTTTCGGGACGCTCTACTCTTCCAACATTACGCCGGATGCCGAGGCCGGGATCGGGAAGTGGAGCACGGACGACTTCTACAGGACCATGCACAGCGGCCGCTTTCCGGACGGCGGCCTGATCTATCCGGCGATGCCGTTCGCGTCCTACACGAAGGTCACGCGCGCCGACAGCGATGCGATCTTCGCTTACCTGAAGACGATTCCGCCCGTAAACCAGAAGAACCGACCGCAAGACCTGCGCTTTCCTTACGACAACCGCCAACTGCTTATTGGCTGGCGCACGCTGTTCTTCACCGAAGGCGACTATAAGCCGGCCCCCGACAAGTCCGCGGAATGGAATCGAGGGGCCTATCTTGTCGAAGGGCTTGGCCACTGCGGGATGTGCCATACGCCGATCAACGCGCTCGGCGGGAACTCGCAATCGGATGCGTTCAAGGGCGGCCTGATCCCGATGCAGAATTGGTACGCGCCCTCGCTGACCTCCAACCGGGAAGGCGGGCTCGGCGACTGGAGCATCAAGGACATCACCGATCTCCTGAAAACCGGCATCTCGGCGCGAGGCGTCGTGTACGGTCCCATGGCCGAGGTCGTTTACAACAGCCTGCAATACCTCAACGACGACGACATACGGGCCATGGCCATGTACCTGAAGGGCATCGCCGAGTCATCGCCTCCGCCGCCAGCTTCTTCGACGCTTCCGAGCAGTGAAGGCAGCCTGCTGATCAGCCTTGGCAAGACAGTGTACGACGCGCGCTGCGCGACGTGTCACGGAGCGCTGGGCGAGGGCAAGCCGCCGCACTGGCCGCCGCTGGCGGGCAACCAATCGATCCAGATGGAATCCGCCGTCAACCCGATCCGGATGGTGCTCAACGGCGGCTATCCGCCGGCCACCGAGCCTGCTCCGCGCCCCTACGGGATGCCGCCGTTCGCGGGTCTGTTGTCCGACAACGAGGTCGCCGCCGTGGTCAGCTACATCCGCACCGCCTGGGGCAATCGCGGCACTCCGGTGAGCGCCCGCGACGCCAACGAGCTGCGGTCCGCAACGCTGAATTGAGGTCGGCCATGATCAATTCGGAGCTTCCTGCTGAGACGGATCAGGATGACCGCGTCGACCGGATCGTCGCTGCGGGACCGCACGGAGCGCTGGCGCTCGCCGGTATCGCGGCCGCGTGCGTGGTGGCCATCTGGCTTTCCTTCTACCTCTTCGTATTCCTGGCGCGAGGGGCATTGCAATGACCCATCCGGATGCGCATCAGGATACGGGGATCGCCGAGCGCACCGAACGCCGCTGGGCGACGATTTCCGTGATCGTCATGATCGTGTTGCCGTTGATGGCGGCCTATGCCGGCATCCATCAGGCGACGATGCCGCAGCCACGTGTCGAGACCATCGATCCGACGCGGCTGCATCTTTCCGGCGAATTCATGGAGTCCAATCTCGGCACCGCGGTCGAACCGGATGGCGCGGTGACGGTGCGCGCCATCGGCCAGCAATATTCGTTCGCGCCCTCCTGCATCCTGGTGCCGGCCGAAACCCCAATGATGCTCCGCGCGACCAGCGCCGACGTGGTGCACGGGATCATAGTCCAGGGCACCAACATCAACACCATGCTGGTGCCGGGCTATGTCTCCGAACAGTCCATGCGCTTCGACAAGACGGGCGACTACCTGATGCCGTGCCAGGAATTCTGCAGCTTCGGACACGAAGGCATGTGGGGCAAGGTCAGGGTGATCGACAAGGCGGAATTCGCAAGCCGCGCAAAGAACGGCGGGAGGCTGAGCTGTGTTGGCGAATAGGAAGCTGATCCTCGCGCATTTCTGGCTCGCATTCGCGGTGTTCGGATTGGCGCTGTGTCTCGGCGCCTGGCAGATGTTCGTCCGCAGCCCGCTCTACGTCTGGATCAGCGATCCGGAATGGTATTACCGGTCGGTCACCGCGCATGGCACGGTGATGGGCTACGTCTTTCCGACACTGGTCGCCATGGGCTTCGGCTATGCGATCACGGAATCCGCGCTGGAACAGCGTCTCGTCGGCCTGCGCTGGGCCTGGGCGGGATTTTGGCTGATCGTCGCCGGCGCGATCATGGCGATGGTGCCGGTCGCGCTTGGCCGGGCATCGGTGCTCTACACCTTCTATCCGCCGCTGATCGGCAGTGCGTTCTACTATATCGGGGTCGTGCTGGTCGTGGTCGGCTCCTGGATCTGGGTCGCGCTGATGTCGATCAACCTGCACGTCTGGAAGCGCGCCCATCCAGGCGACCCGGTGCCGCTGGCGATGTTCGCGAACGTCGCCGGGTCCTATCTGTGGGCGTGGACGGCGGTCGGCGCGGCGCTCGAATTGCTGCTGCAGATCATCCCGGTCGCGCTCGGATTCAAGGCGACCATCGACGCCGGGCTCGCGCGCGTCCTGTTCTCCTGGACGCTGCACGCCATCGTCTATTTCTGGCTGATACCGGCCTACATCGCCTTCTACGTCATCGTGCCGCGCGCGATCGGCGGGCGCCTCTACAGCGACACGATGGCGCGCATCTCGTTCATCCTGTTCCTCATCGTCTCCATGCCGATCGGCATTCACCACACCTACGCCGACCCGCAGGTCGGCGCCGGGTTCAAATTCATCCATTCTGCCTTTACCGCGGTCGTCACGCTGCCGACCCTGTTCACGGTGTTCACGATCTGCGCTTCCGTCGAGATCGCCGGCCGTTTGCGCGGCGGCAAAGGACTGCTCGGCTGGACCGCCGCACTGCCCTGGGAGAACCCGATCATGCTCGCGGTCGCGTTCTCGTTCATCATGCTCGGATTCGGCGGGGCAGGCGGCATTATCAACATGAGCTACCAGCTCAACGCCTCGATCCACAACACCCAGTGGATCACCGGGCATTTCCATCTCATCTTCGGCGGCGCGGTCGTGATCATGTATTTCGCGCTCGCCTATGACCTGTGGCCCCATCTCACGGGCCGTTCGCTGCCGGACCTGCGGCTGGTCCGCACGCAACTCTGGCTCTGGTTCATCGGCATGATGGTGACCACGTTCCCGTGGCATTGGGTCGGCATCCTCGGCATGCCCCGCCGCATGGCCTATTACGATTACACCGATCCCGCGCTGTCGCCGCAGGCGCTTCCGGTGACGGTCTCGGCGATCGGTGCTTTCATCCTGCTGACCTCCGGCCTGCTGTTCCTCTTCATCCTTGCGCGCGCCTCCACGGCTTCCCGGGCGGAGGCCGGCCCCTACCGGTTCAGCCGTCCCCTCCATCCCGTGAGGTCGGTGCCCCTCGCTCTCAACAGCTACGGGATCTGGCTGGCGCTGATGATCGCGCTCACGGTCACGAACTACGGCTATCCGATCGCGGCGCTGGTGGCGCGGCAGGACACGTCCGTGCCGGCGATTTACGTGGGAGCGCAATGATGAGCCCGCGCCAGCTCTTCTCGTTCCGCAATCAATACTTCAGCGTGGGCGTCGGCGTCACGGCCGCGGTTTTGCTCCTGGCGGCGCTGTTCGGCTTCGTCGTGCTGCCCTACGCCCAGCCCAAGCTCAAGTTCGCGGACCTTTGGGATGCGATCTGCAGCGCGGCCGGCCGGCCGCAGCAGTCGCCTTCGTCCACTGCGGCCAAACCGACGCATCGCTTGTCGGAAGTCGTGTTGACGCCGACCACGCTTGCGCATCCGAGCCAGGAGTCGATCGGCCGCGGCGCGACGCTCGCGCAACGCTGCGCGATCTGTCACGGTCCGACCGGCATCAGCCGCGCCGAATCGCCCAATCTGGCGGGCCAATATGTCGGCGTGATCTACAAACAATTGCTGGATTTCCGCTCGCTCGCGCGGACCAATGCCGTGATGTCGCCGTTCGCCGCCGTCCTGTCGGACCAGGACATTGCCGATCTCGCCGCCTATTACGCCTACCTGCCGCGCCTTCCCGCCTACCATCCGGAGCGGCAGCTCGCAAAACCCCGCGTCGTGATCTACGGCGCGCCGATCCGCGGCATCGCGCCCTGCGGCGCCTGTCACGGCGCGCTGGACAACAAGACCGGCAGCCCGTGGCTGGAGGGGCAATCGGAGGTCTACCTGAAGGAACAGCTTCAGGCATTCGCCTCCGGCCAGCGCACCAACGACATCAATCAGCAGATGCGCAACATCGCCCGTGCCATGACGCCGCAGGAGATCGACGAGGCCGCCGCGTATTATGCCTCGCAGCCGCCGGAGATCGTGAAGGCAACCGACTGAGCGGCGTCGGTGCCCGCGCGTCGCAGTCGAAGTAGCGATCATGCGCGGGCGTGATCGGTCTGGAGCAGGGCCAGGGTTCACCGGGAGACGTTTCCGGCTTGGCACGAGCCGGATCTTTCAGCGGTCGGAGGAGCCATCGTGGACACCGTTCTGACGTTGCAGTTGGTCGTAGCTACCCTCATCGCGCTGTTCGTGGCGTACAATTTTTTTCATTACGTGCTTTTTCTCCTGGTGACCCAGCCGAAGGAGGCGAGCGGGATCGGCCACGAGTTGAACCAATTCGAGCAGCGCCAGCTGATCGAGTGGACGCCGCAGCCGAGCGACTTTCTCAAGCACGACGACGAGAAGCGTACCTATGATGACGTGTTCGGCACCTATCGCGACGAGCAGGCCAACTACAGCACGTGCGTTTTCCCCCGCGTCGCGTTTTCGCGTCCCTACGAAGCCGAATACGTTCTTCTGAAGCTGAAGGACGGGATGCGGCTGCTGGATCTTGGGTGCGGATCTGGCGCGGCGGCCTACTACCTCGCCAGCCGGCGCAATATCGAAATTGTGTGCGTGACCAATTCATCCGTTCAGGCCGAGGTCTGTCGTCGGAAATTTGCCAAGCTGGGTGGGCGGGGACAGGTAATCGTCACCGACTTCGACAGCCTCGATCTGCCGAATGAAAGCTTCGACACGATCTATGCGCTCGAATCGATCGGCTACACCAAGAACCTGGACGCCTGGCTGGCGCGCTGCTGGCGCATGCTCAAGCCTGGAGGCAGCCTGTTGATCCGCTCCCCGGGATCATTGGATCATTGTCGGCGCAAAGAGGATTACCTGAGCGTCACGGCCTTCTTCGACAACTGGCGCTACAATTTTGTCGGCGCCAATCTGCTCGTCTACAAGATGCGCCGACTAGGCTTCGAGCCGATCCGTTACCGGCGACTGCCATTCTGGGCCTGGGGCCTCACCTGGAACTTCATTCAACACCTGGTATTGTGGAAGTATCGGCTGAAGATGCGCACATTCGTGGAATTGGAACGGATCATCTGGCGCACTTCCAAGGTATTTGTCTTCGGCAACCCGTACAACATGGTGCTGGCTACCAAGCCCGTGGCAGCGTCTCGTTCCCGGCAGGACCAACGCAGGATAGTCATCATCCTATCGGATCGCTCGCGTGAGATTATTCGCCAGTTTGAAGGGCTGCACCGGAAACGCCACGACAGCGCCCGAAGTTCGGCCGCTCGGTAGATGCTCTGCCCGGGTCGCGCTCAGCAACGACCTCCACCTGGGCGGCGCGTATTGTTCACCCGAAAGGCCAGCCGACGACGAAGGCTGAACAATACGCTGCTGTTGCAGTGCATGAGTCTCTTGCTCGCACATTGCGGCGTTTCGCTGCTGCGCATCGATATGCCGGCTATCGGGGGGACCGCTGCAGGAACTTCAAATCAGCGGCACCCGCGACCATTTGATTCAATCTTTAATCAATTGTTGGCTCTCCGTTAGGGTTATTTCATCAATCTTGGCGCGATTTATTGCTGGCTTAAGCGCCGGACCCTAAAACCTCGGGCGGCGGACAAGACGCATCGTGAAAGGCGCCCGCCGCCCGTAGAGGTGAACCATGCGCAACGAAACCATCGCCATTCACGCCGGCTACGATCCCGACCCAGCCACCAAGTCAGTCGCCGTCCCGATCTACCAGACCGTGGCCTACGCCTTCGACAGCGCCGATCACGGCGCGGCGTTGTTCAACCTCGAAGCGGAAGGCTACCGCTACTCCAGGATTGCAAATCCGACCACCGCCGTGCTGGAAAAGCGGGTTGCCGAACTCGAAGGCGGCGTCGGTGCGCTCGCGGTCGCCAGCGGGCAGGCGGCGCTGCATTTCGCCCTGGTCAATCTGGCCGACACCGGCGGCAACATCGTCTCGGTGCCGCAGCTCTACGGCACCACGCATACCCTGCTCGCGCATGTGCTGCCGCGCCAGGGCATCACCACCCGCTTTGCCGACAGCGACCAGGCGGACGCCATCGAGAAACTGATCGACGGCAATACCAAGGCAGTGTTCTCCGAAACCATCGGCAATCCGGCCGGCAATGTCTGCGATATCGAGGCGCTGGCCAGGGTCGCGCATCGCCACGGCGTACCCTTGGTGGTCGACAACACGGTCGCGACCCCGATCCTGCTCAAACCGTTCGATTACGGCGCCGATATCGCCGTGCATTCGCTGACCAAATTTCTCGGCGGCCACGGCACCACGCTCGGCGGCGCGATCGTCGACAGCGGCCGCTTTCCGTGGACCGAGCACGCCAGCCGCTTTCCCGCCTTCAACGAGCCCGACGAATCCTATCACGGCCTGGTCTACACAAAGCAGTTCGGCGCCAGCGCCTACATTCAGCGGGCGCGCAGCGTCTACCAGCGCACCATGGGATCGGTGCTGTCGCCGTTCAACGCCTTCCTGCTGCTGCAGGGCATCGAGACGGTGGCATTGCGCATCGAGCGCCATGTCGAGAACGCCCGCAAGGTCGCCGACTTCCTGCGCGGCGATCCGCGCGTCGCCTGGGTCAATTATGCCGGCTTTTCCGACAGCCCCTATTACGCCCTGGTCCAGAAATACCTCGATGGCCACGCCTCATCGCTGTTCACCTTCGGCATCAAGGGCGGCCTGGAAGCCGGCAAGGCCTTCTATGATTCGCTCAACCTGATCACGCGGCTGGTCAATATCGGCGATGCCAAGTCGCTGGCCTGCCATCCGGCATCGACCACGCACCGCCAGATGTCCGCCGAGCAGCAGCGCATGGCCGGCGTTCTGCCGGAAACCATCCGGCTTTCGATCGGCATCGAGCACGTTGCCGACATCATCGAAGATATCGACCAGGCGCTGGCGCAGGCCTGCACGCGGCAGCAGCGGCTCGAGGCCGCGGAATAGATCGGTCGGCCTGGCATGACCCTGCTGTTCGACAGACATCGGCTGATTGTCAGTCCCACGCTGGCGCCGACCCAGCAGCACGAGGCCGATGAAAACGATCTGCCGCAGAACCCGGCCGATGCCGTGCTCACCATCGGCCTCATCAACAATATGCCGGATTCCGCGCTGCAGGCCACCGAGCGGCAGTTCACGGATCTGCTCAGGGCTGCCGCAGGCGACCACCGCATCCACCTGCACTGCTTCTCGCTGCCGTCGGTGAAACGATCGGAGCCGGCAAAGTCGCGGGTCGACCGACATTATACCGATATCGCCGATCTCGGCCGGCTGCCGATCGACGGGCTGATCGTCACCGGCGCCGAGCCGAACGCCAAGACCCTCCCCGAAGAGCCGTTCTGGCGGGACCTCACCGCGATCGTCGACTGGGCGGAGGCCAACACGCGTTCGACGATCTGGTCGTGTCTGGCCGCCCATGCCGCCGTCCTGCATCTCGACGGTATCGAGCGGCAACGGCTCGACGCCAAATGCTCCGGCGTGTTCGACTGCGCCAAGGTGATCGACAGCTGGCTGACCGCGGAGGTACCGTCGCCGCTCAAGATATCGCACTCGCGGTTCAACGCCTTGCGCAAGCGCGACCTGGTCGCCCGGGACTATCTCGTGCTGACCGAATCGCGGCAAGCCGGCGTCGATATCTTCGCCCGGCAGCGCAACAGTCTTTTCGTGTTCTTTCAGGGACATCCGGAATATGACGCGTTGTCGCTGCAGCGGGAATATCTGCGCGACATCACCCGCTTCATTGCCGGCGAGCGCGACACCTACCCGGCCGTCCCCGCCGGCTATTTCGACGCCGCGACCGAGCACAGACTGGCGAGCTTCCAGATGCAGGCCACCGCCGAGCGCCGGCTGCCGCTGAGCACGGCACTTCCGCCGCTCACCCTTCGCCCGGATATCGCCGCCGGAGCTGCGGCGACGGCGATCTTTCGGAACTGGCTCGAATATCTTGCGCTTGGCGCGGCCGCGAAAGTGCCGCCCGCCGGCCGCGGCGGCCTGCGTTGAACGCTCCCGCTGCATCACTATCTCACCACAATACCGATCGCGCCGCCTGGTTTGATGATTTCGAGCTTTCGATCGTTTCAGGGCGTGGCGACCATCAACAACAATCGTCATTCCGGGGCGAGAGTGACGCGCGAAGCGCGGTGCGAGCGAACCCGGAATCCATACTCACCGCGGGGGCTATGGATTCCGGGCCTGCACTCTATCCGGCTATCGCCGGCCGGAGCACATCCCGGAATGACAAGATCCCTTCCCACGGGATCGGTTTCATGGAATCGATCACCTGCTGGAATCCGCGTCGATGCCGGCGAGAGCCGCTCGGCAGACGGAACCACGGGAGTTTTGCGATGCGGATCGCGCTGTGCAACGAGGTTCTGGCCGGGATGCCGCTGCAACGGCAATGCGACGTCGCGGCGAGTCTCGGCTATGACGGCCTGGAGATGGCGCCGTTCACGCTGAGCGATTCGCCGCAGGACATATCAACGGCGGAAGCCGCCAGGATCCGCAACACCGTCGAAGCCAGCGGCCTCGTCGTCACCGGACTGCATTGGCTCCTGGTCAAGCCGGAGGGCCTGTCGCTCACCGACCCGGACGCGGCGGTGCGCGCCCGCAGCCTCGAGGTGATGATCCGCCTCACCGCGTTGTGCGCCGAACTCGGCGGCGCGGTCATGGTGCATGGCTCGCCGAGGCAGCGCCAGATCGCCGCGGGAGAAACCCATGCGGTCGCCCTGGCGCGGCTGCAGGAGGGTTTTGCGCGTGTGGCTTTGGCTGCAGCCGGTGCCGGCGTCGTCTATTGCATCGAGCCGCTGTCGCGGCAGGAGACGCCGCTGGTCAACACGATCGCCGAGGCGGCTGAACTGGTCCGCGCCATCGGTCATGATCACCTGCGGACCATGATCGATTGCAGCGCCGCCGGTGCGAGCGAAGCCTGCTCGATCGCCGAGCTGATCGACCGCTGGTTGCCGACCGGCCTGATC